>Ga0137418_10000878_pt1 | contig 27606 bp, 29 predicted proteins | sample CZODoug3_1_2_16f_FD_122242 | JGI IMG/M metagenome (GOLD analysis project Ga0137418, IMG submission 122242) | Vadose zone soil fungal communities from Angelo Coast Range Reserve, California, USA - CZODoug3_1_2_16fungal (Hybrid Assembly) | ecosystem: Environmental > Terrestrial > Soil > Vadose...
CTTCGGAAGCTTGCTCGCTATTGGTGACCGTCCAGATGCGCTCGGCGGAAATCAACGGCCGCAGCCGCGCGACGGTCTGCTCCAACATGGTTTGCTTGCCGACGATATTGAGCAACTGCTTGGGCGTTCGTGTACGGCTGCGCGGCCAGAAGCGCGTGCCGCGACCCCCAGCCAGGATTACCGCGTGCACTGTCAGTGCTTCGGTTGCCATGCGTCTCTTGTACTAAGCAAAAACCGTTTGAGCAAGCTGGGTTTCGGGAATGGCGGCTTGGCGGAGTTCCGCACAAAGGCGCGGCAGATCCGGGACGTACGTGCGAATTACAGAGGTGCTTTGTTCCGGCTGTAAAGAAAACTTTTCGAGCGACGCCGGGATGAACCAGCATTGGCCGCGTTGGTACGGCAGGGGCGCCCCTTGCCAGTGAATGTAGCCACTTCCATCGAGGACAACGAATAGGTCAAAGTGGTCGTGTCGGGATTCCGCTTGGACGGTGGCCTGAAATTCCCACCGCTCCGCAGCGAAATAGGAACACGCCGCCAGCAAAGTCTTGTGGACGCGCTCGTTGGGCAACGGCAGGGGCGCCACTTTGGCCGGAGCTGCAGCGTTGAAATTCATTACCTCCAGCGCTTTGTCGATGTGCAATTCGCGGGGTTTCCCCTTGCCATCGACGCGGCCATAATCGTAGACGCGATAGGTCAAGTCTGAATATTCCTGGACCTCGCACAAGATCATGCGTGGCCCGATGGTGTGCGGCGTTCCTGCAGCAACAAAGAAAATGTCGCCCGGACTTACGAGATAGGACTGGAGAATGTCCTCCAGCCTGTTCTCCTTCAGGGCCGCCAGGAACTTCTGCTTGTCCGTACCTGGCTTCAGGCCCAAGAGGAGGCTCGCGCCCGGCTCAGAGGAAACCGCGTACCACATTTCTGTTTTTCCTTTGCCGCCGGCAGCTTGTTCGTGAGCGGCGGCATAGGCGTCGTCCGGATGCACCTGGATGGAGAGTTTGTCTTGCGGGAAGATAAATTTCACGAGAATAGGGAATCCCTTGCAAGAGGCCAACCGAGTACCGCGCCAGTCCACGGGCATTGTGCTCCACGCTTCACCCAAACTCTTTCCTGCGAACGCGCCAGAAGCGATTTTACAATCGACGCCGGTGAGCCAGGCTTCACCGAGCGGCTCGGCTAAATTGGATTTTTCAGGGTAGAGGGGCGCGAGAGAACGAGATCCCCAGAGGCGCGGGCTGAAGACTGGCTCAATGCGTGTTGGCTCAGGTCGCACGGAATCCAGGGGCGAATCAGGCGGCGGCCTCGGCGCGGCTAAAGAAGTGTTCGAGGCGGCGCAAGCCTTCCTCGATGCGCTCGATGGACGTCGCATATGACAGCCGCAGGTATCCCGGAGCGCCGAAGGCATCGCCGGGCACAAGCGCGACGCGCGCTTTATCGAGCAGCAGCTTGGCCAGATCGGTGGTGTTTTTGGCGAGTGCCTCGCCGGCGCCGCCGCTGGCAAGATGCGCCGCAACGTTCGGGAACGCGTAAAACGCGCCGCCCGGATCCTCGCAGGTCACGCCGGGAATGGCGCGCAAGCCGTCAACGATGCGACGGCGGCGCCTGGCGTATTCCGCGAGCATCACAGGAACGGAATCCATCGAGCCGCGCATGGCTTCGAGCGCCGCGTACTGTGCAATGGAAGTGGGATTCGAGGTCGATTGGCTCTGCAGCTTCACCGAAGCCTGCACCAGCGCTTCGGGCGCTAGCGTGTAGCCGATGCGCCACCCGGTCATAGCGAAGGTTTTGGACATCGAACCGATGATGATGATGTGTTCCTTGGAGTCCGCCACGCTGGCGATGGAATAGGGCTTGTGCGGATCGTAGGTGAAGTGAGAATAGCACTCGTCGCTCATCAGCCACACTCTATGTTTCTTGCAGGCGGCGAGAATTCGCTCGTACTCATCAGGAGGGACGACGCCACCGGTGGGATTGTTCGGCGAGCTCAAAATCACCATGCGCGTCTTGGGGCCGATGGCTTTCTCGATCACGCTCGCTTTCACGCTGAAGCCGTCTTCCGGCCGCGTCGCCACATGAACGGGCGTGCCGCCCGCGTATTTCACGATGTCCGGATAGCTCACCCAATAGGGGGCGGGGATAATGACTTGATCGCCCTGTTGCACGAGCACGCTGACCGCGTTGAAGATAGAATGCTTGCCACCGACATTGACGACGCATTCCTTCGGCTCGTAATTCGATTTCAATTCGCGCTTGTGCCACGCGCAGATGGCTTCGCGCAGCGGCATGATGCCGCCGGTGGCCGTGTACTTCGTGAAGTTCTGCTCGATGGCGCGAATGGCGGCCTTCTTTATGTGCTCCGGCGTCGGAAAGTCCGGTTCGCCAGGGCCAAAGTCGGCAATATCCACCCCTTTCGCTTTCAGCTTTTCGGCTTCCGCGATCACTGCCGCGGTCGGCGAGATTTGGATGCGATTGATGCGTTCAGTCAGTTGCACGCGTTCTCCTCTTGTTGTCGGCGCCAGCAATTCGCCGGCGTGCGTCGCTTAAATTCTTCACGAAACTTTTGCTCGCAGTCGTTCCTCCACCACCGCAGGCACCAATCCCTGCAGCGGGCCGCCGAGCTGCGCGATCTCTCGCACAAGCTTCGAGCTCAAGTAGCTATAAGTTTCGCCGGGCAGCATGAATACGGTTTCCAGGCGCGGCTCGAGTTTGCGATTCATCAGCGCCATTTGCAATTCGTACTCGTAATCGGAAATGGCGCGAATGCCGCGCAGGATCACCCCGGCGTGGCGCTTGCGCGCATAGTCAACGAGCAGCCCGTCGAAGACTTCGACTTCGACGCCGGACCATTGCCGGGTTACTTCGCGCAACATCTCCACACGCTCAGCCACCGAAAATAGCGGCGCCTTTTCCGCGTTACGCAATACCGCCACAATCAGGGAATCAAACATCTTTTCGCCGCGCTCGATCAGGTCGAGGTGGCCGTTGGTCACCGGATCAAACGAACCCGGATAGATGGCTATGGACGTTTTCATGCAAGCCGCACGGTGTTTGTATTCTAACCCAGGCTTTCCAAGCCGCTGGCAGCAAACTTTTTTCGACCAATTTGGCCGCTTGCGATGGCCGGGCTGAAGCCCGACTCCTACAGCGTCGGTGCAGGGCCGGGCTCTGCGAAACTGTTTTGCGTTGCCCTGGGGTTATGCCAGTATGCGGGCCTGCGCCGCCGGAGCGAATTGCAGCGGCAACGTCTTAGGAGGTCGGCTGGAATGGGCAATGGTCATTGGATACAGCGGGTGTGTGTCGTTGGGTTTGCGGTGCTGCTGTGCGCTGCCGGAGCGAGTGCGCAAGAGCAGCCCAGGCTCAATCTGATGCCCTGGCCTGCCAACCTGCAAACTGGCGGCGGCAGCTTGCGCATTGACTCCTCCTTTTCTGCCGCGCTGACCGGGCACACGGAAGCGCGACTGGATCGTGCGGCGCAACGCTTTCTCCGGCAGCTATCGCGACAAACGGCAATTCCGCTTTCCGCCAGGGCGTCCGCCAAGCCGACGCTGAGCGTGCACACAGACCACGCCAGCAAAGAGGTCCAGGAACTCGGCGAAGATGAGTCCTACGCGCTCTCGATTACCGCCGATGGCGCGCAGATCGATGCGCCAACGCCGCTGGGCGCCATGCATGGGTTGCAGACGTTTTTGCAATTAGTGGAAGTTTCGCCGAACGGCTTCGCCGCTCCGGCAGTCACTATTCAAGACAAGCCGCGCTTTCCCTGGCGCGGCCTGATGATCGACGTCGCTCGCCACTTTATCCCGCTCGATGTGCTCAAACGCAATCTGGATGGGCTGGAAGCGGTGAAGATGAACGTTTTCCATTGGCATCTTTCGGAAAATCAAGGCTTCCGCGTCGAGAGCAAGAAATTTCCGAAGCTGCAGACTATGGGCTCAGACGGGCTGTACTACACGCAGGACGAAATTCGTGACCTGATAGCATACGCGCACGACCGCGGAATTCGCGTTGTGCCGGAGTTCGACATGCCCGGCCACAGCACGGCCTGGTTTGTTGGCCACCCTGAGCTGGCGAGCGGACCCGGGCCCTACGAGATTGAGCGCAAGTGGGGTGTGTTCGACCCCGCGATGGATCCTACCAACGAGAAGACTTATAAGTTCCTGGATGAGTTTGTCGGAGAGATGACCAAACTCTTCCCCGACCATTATTTCCACATTGGCGGGGACGAAGTGAACGGCAAGCAGTGGGACGCCAATCCGAAAATCCAGGAATTCAAGAAATCGCACAATCTCGAAACCAATGAGGCGCTGCAGGCGTACTTCAGTGAACGCATCCAGAAGATCGTCACCAAGCACGGCAAAGCCGTGGTCGGCTGGGACGAGGTTTTCATTCCCGGCGTGCCGAAGGACATCGTGATTCAGTCTTGGCGCGGACAAGAATCGCTGGCAAGAGCAGCAGCGCAGGGCTATCACGGCATTCTTTCCAATGGCTACTATCTCGATCTGGGCTGGTCGGCGGCGCGGCATTACGTGGGCGACCCGATGAGCGGCCCGGCGGCAAGCCTCACACCCGAGCAACAACAGTTGATTCTGGGCGGCGAATCCTGCATGTGGGCCGAGTATGTGAATGCGGAAAACATCGATTCGCGCATCTGGCCGCGCAACGTTGCTATCGCCGAGCGCTTGTGGTCGCCGCAAAACGTGACAGATGTTGCTTCCATGTACGCGCGGCTGCACGCGGTCAGCACCCAGCTTGAATGGCTTGGGCTAACGCATCGAACGTTTTACCCGCAGATGCTGCGGCGCATTGCCGGACCCGGCGCCAACCCGGAGCAACTGACAGCGCTGCGCACCTTAGCGGACGCGGTTGAGCCGGTGAAGGACTACACGCGGGGGGCCACTGCGCCAGCTGAGGCGACCAGTGCAACTCCGCTGAATCGTGTGGTCGATGCGGTCCCGCTGGAAAGCGACGTGGCGTGGCGCTTCGCCGAGCAAGTGGATCGACTTGCCTCTTCATCTTGCCGCGATGCCGACGCGGCGGCACAATTGCGTGCGCAATTGTCCGCATGGCGCGACAACGATGCCCGGCTGCAGCCGCTCGCCCAGCGCTCATTCCTGGTGAAGGAGGTCGCTGCAACTTCACAGGACCTATCGGCCGTGGCAGCAGTCGGCTTGGCTGCGCTGGACTTCGCTGCTAAAGGCGGAGCCGCGCCGGATGACTGGAAAGCGCAGCAACTTACGGTTATCGAGCAGGTCCAGAAACCCAAGGCGCAGCTTCTACTCATGCCTGCGCCGGCGATACAGAAGCTGGTGGAAGCCGTGGCCGCGGGCGGAAGCTGCGCCGCGCCGAAGTAGTCAGTGCCGCCCAAAACAGCCCGCCGAGCAATAAGCCCGATCGCGGACAAAAGAGCCCCTAGGACAGCTTGCCGTCATCGCATTGCGACCTCCGCCGTTCGAATAGCCTAGCACGCTGGCATTCTGCAGAGTCCCCGTTCGACCCGCGATAATTGCCATTCAATGTCGTTTTCGCCCCATTCAATGAAAATCGATGGCCAATTACGACCAAAAAAGTCTTAATCTAAGCTGAAGCAAACAGGGGGTTTGCCGGGTTTACCACTGTTCAGCAGGTTTGACTTTTCGGTGTTTTTGGGTTATGTTGTATTTGCGACTAAATCAGTCGTATATGGATTTAATCAGCTGGCTTCGAGGCGGGAAGCCCAACGATGTTCAAGCTGTCTAAAAAAGCAGACTACGGCTTGATTGCTGTCAAGCATCTCGCGACGCACCGCGACGTCCATGCTTGCAGCGCCAATGAGATTTCCGAGGAATACGGGATTTCCACGACGCTGATGGCCAAAGTGCTGCAAAAGCTGGCGCGACACGGCGTGGTGGCCGCAAAGCACGGCTCTAGCGGCGGCTATCAGCTGGCCAAGGATCCCGGACAAATCAGCGCGTTGGACGTGATTTCCGCGATTGATGGCCCGGTGCTGATCACGTCTTGCGTAACCAGCCACGGGAATTGCGACGCCACGGATCGCTGCTCGGTCCGCGAACCGCTGCGCCGGGTAAACGAAAGCATTTTGCAGGTGCTCAGTGCGGTAACGATTTCTCAGATGAGCGAAGAGCCGCAGGAGCCGGCGCTCGTCGAGTTGCGGACTTAGGAGACAAGACATGGCTGTTAAGCTGCCGATTTACATGGACAATCACGCGACCACGCCAGTGGACCCTCGCGTAGTCGAGGCAATGCTGCCGTATTTCACCGAGAAATTCGGGAACGCCGCGAGCCGCAACCATTCCTTCGGCTGGGCCGGCGAGGAAGCGGTGGAAAATGCTCGCGCGCAAGTGGCCTCGCTGATCGGCGCTACGCCGAAGGAGATCATTTTTACCAGCGGCGCCACCGAGTCCGACAACCTGATGATTAAGGGCGTCGCGGAAATGTACCGCGAGAAGGGCAACCACATCATTACGCAGGCCATTGAGCACAAAGCGGTGCTCGATACCTGCAAGCGCCTGGAAAAATACGGCTACGAAGTGACGTACTTGCCGGTCCAGCGCGATGGGCGGGTTGACCCCGAAGACGTACGCAAGGCGATTACGCCAAAGACGATTTTAATCACCATCATGTACGCCAACAACGAGATTGGCATCATCAACCCCATGACGGAAATCGGCAAGATCGCCAAGGAGCACGGCATCATCTTTGCCGTGGATGGCGTGCAGGCAGTCGGCAAGATTCCCGTGGACGTGCAGAAGGACAACATCGATTTGCTGTCCATTTCTGCGCACAAGATTTATGGACCGAAGGGTGTGGGCGCTCTTTATGTTCGCCGGCGCAACCCGCGCGTGCAGCTTTCCGCCATCATTGATGGCGGCGGCCACGAGCGCGGCATGCGTTCCGGCACGCTGAACGTGACCGGCATCATCGGGCTCGGCAAAGCCTGCGAACTCGCACAGCAGGAGATGCCCGAAGAATCGAAGAGGCTTCGTGCTTTGCGCGATCGCTTGAAGGCGGGCCTGGAGGCCAAGTTGGATGAGGTCTACATCAATGGCTCCCTGGAGCACCGCCTACCCAACAATCTCAATATGAGCTTCGCTTACGTGGAAGGTGAATCGCTCTTGATGGGCATAAACGATGTAGCGGTTTCAAGCGGTTCCGCGTGTACTTCGGCAACCCTGGAACCCAGTTATGTACTCAAAGCTTTAGGCGTGGGCGAAGACCTGGCGCACACCTCCATCCGTTTCGGGCTGGGCCGCTTCAACACCGAAGAAGAGGTCGACTACGTCACGGACAAGATGGTTCAGGTGGTCACCAAGCTCCGCGAGCTTTCGCCGCTCTATGAGATGGCTAAGGAAGGCATAGACATCTCCAAGATGAAGTGGCAAACGGCCTAAGAAATTTACGGATGAAAAGGACACCAAATGGCTATTGAAGGAACAATTCGGATTCATCGCTCCATCGGAGGCACCGGTGCCGCGTTTCGCGTCTCCTTTGTGCCCTACGATACGGACGGTGAGAGCACCGCGGCAGTGCGGTCGTTTCATGAAGTTCAGCAAGTGCGTGCATTTCTGAAAAGCCTGGGAGTGAACACGCAGATTTCGGCGGATGCTTTGCGGCAGTTGGCCGCCGGGCGTTCCGCGTCGATTCCTAGCGTTTCGCTGGAAGAAGAGGACGTCAAGGATGCAGGCCTGGTCAGCACCAACCTTGCGAAAGCCAAGGCTAGTTAAGGATTAAGGAGCAGCAATGGCATACAGCGATAAAGTCGTAGATCACTACAATAATCCGCGCAACGTTGGCAGCCTGCCGAAGGAAGATCCCAATGTCGGCACGGGTCTGGTCGGCGCGCCGGAATGCGGCGACGTGATGAAGCTGCAGATGAAGATCAATCCCGACACCCAGGTCATTGAAGAAGCCAAGTTCAAAACCTTCGGCTGCGGTTCGGCGATTGCCAGCTCATCGCTGGCCACCGAATGGGTTAAGGGCAAGACCGTCGAAGAGGCGCTGAGCATCAAGAACACCGACATCGTGCGCGAGCTTTCGCTTCCGCCGGTCAAGATTCACTGCTCGGTGCTCGCCGAAGACGCCATCAAGGCGGCGATTGGCGATTGGAAGAAGAAGCACGGCGTTGAAGTGCCGGTGGCGGAGAAGGCTTCGCACTAAAGCCTTCCGCTAGGCGTTTTGCTTATGGCAACGGAAACACTGAGTCCCAACATCGCGAAGATTCACCTGACCGAGCGCGCGGCGCTGAAAATCCGCGCCTTGCTCGAAAAGGACGGAGTTTCGCCTGAACAAGGGGGCCTTCGCGTGGGCGTGCAGGGTGGCGGCTGCTCCGGCTTGTCGTACGCCATGCGTTTGGATACTCAGGCCCGCACCCGCGATAAAATTTTCGAGGAACACGGCGCGCGCATCTTCGTTGACCCGAAAAGCTTGCTGTATCTGAATGGCACGACGCTCGAGTACGAAGAGACGCTGATGCGCCAGGGATTCGTGTTCCAGAATCCCAATGCCGCGCGCAATTGCGGCTGCGGCAGCTCTTTCACGGCCTAATAAAACAGGCTTTAGCCTGTCCCCCGGCCAAGCGCGGTGCAGGCGATCCAGACCAGTGGTTGGCAGCCGCACCGCCAGCCACTTTTTTTGTTTCGGCACGCGCTCACGTAGAAAGCGCTCGGCCAAACGGAACGATTTTATGAGCGTAGCATCTACAGCAACGCCACAGCAGCGCAGCTACTTCGACTTGTTCGAGGTCCCGCGGAAGCTGTGGATCGAGATGTCCGCGCTCGAAAAGAAATTCCTGGAGCTGAGCTGGAAGCTGCATCCCGATAAATTCGTGAATGCCAGCGCCGAGGAGCAAGAGCTTTCGCTGAAGAACAGCTCCGAGCTGAACGACGCCTATCGCGTGCTGCGCGATCCTGTTGCGCGCGTCGAATATTTGCTAGAGCTCGAGGGCATGCGCAAAGAGGGGGAGCACAAGCAGCAAGCTCCGCCGGAGCTGCTGGAAGAAGTCTTCGAGCTGAATGAATCGCTCGATGAATTGCGCGAGGCAAAGGCGTCAGGAGGCGATTTAACTTCGCTGAAGTCGCGCCTTGAATCCGCGGAAAAGAATTTTCAAGAGAAGCTCGGCGCGGTGGACGCTCGACTCCAGGAGACAGCCCGCGAGTGGGACGCGGCAATCGACGGCAATGCCGGGGGCACCGAACGGAAGGGAATCATGGTCCGGTTGAATGAACTGCTGAATCGACGCTCCTATATTCGAAATTTGGTGACCAACGTCGCGAAAGAGCTGTTGTAGGTTACAGATGGCACGCACGGTAGGAATCGACCTAGGTACAACCAACAGTCTCGTCGCGTACATGGATCCGCAGACTGGGCTTCCGAACTGTATTGCAGGACCATCTGGCTCCACGCTTTGCCCTTCGGTGGTGAGCCTCGATCCCGATGGCAGCATCATCGTGGGCGAGCCAGCGCGCCGTCGCCTGCTCACCCAGCCTGAGCGCACGATTTACTCCGTCAAGCGCCTAATGGGCCGCGGCGTCGCCGACATTCAAGATGAGTTGAGGCTTTTTCCGTTCCGCATCGATCCTTCCAGCAAGAATGTCATTCGCGTACAGCTCGGCAACAAGTTCTTTACTCCGCCGGAGATTTCCGCCTTCATTCTGCGCGAGCTAAAAAACTGGGCCGAAGCCCATTTCGGTGAAAGCGTCGAACGCGCCGTCATCACGGTGCCTGCCTACTTCAATGATGCGCAGCGCCAAGCCACCAAAGACGCGGGCAAGCTCGCCGGCCTCGAAGTTCTGCGCCTGGTCAACGAACCTACGGCGGCGGCGTTGGCCTATGGCTTGCACGAAAAGCAGCGCGGCCACGTTGCCGTTTACGATCTCGGCGGCGGCACTTTCGACATTTCCGTCCTCCAGCTAATCTCGACAAGCGAAGGCGACATCTACCAGGTCCTCTCGACCAACGGCGACACGCACCTGGGTGGCGACGACATCGATAACTTGCTTCAAGCTTTCGTGCACGAGAAAATTCTCCAGCAGCATCGCGTCGATTTTTCGCCGCACTCGGAGCTCGCGCAAGAACTGCGCAAAGACTTGATCGCCATCAAACATCAGCTTTCCGAAGGCGAATCCGCCACACTGCGCTTTCCGCTTCCGAACGGCGCCGTCTATGTGCAGGAATTCGAGCGGGGCGCTTTTGAAGCGCTGATTCGCCCGATCGTCGATCGCACCATGGGCCCGGTCCGGCAGGCGCTCGCGGACGCGAAGCTGAAGCCCGGCGAAATTGAGGAAGTCGTTCTGGTAGGCGGCGCAACGCGCACGCCGTTGATTCGCCGCACGGTGCAGGAATACTTCGACCGCAAGCCGCACACGGAGTTGAATCCCGATGAGGTTGTGGCGCTTGGCGCGGCCGTGCAGGCCAACATTCTGGACCATGGCGTAAGCAACATGCTTCTTCTCGACGTGACACCGCTGTCGCTCGGCATCGAAACCTACGGCGGGGCGGTCGCCAAAGTCATACCGCGCAACTCCACCATTCCTGCAAGCGCGCAGGAGATGTACACTACCGGCGTAGACAACCAGACCGGCATCGATATCCACGTCTTGCAGGGCGAGCGCGAACTCGCCAAAGATTGCCGTTCGCTGGCACGTTTTACGCTGAAAGTGCCGCCAGCCCCAGCCGGCCTGCCGCGCATCGAAGTGAAATTCCTCATTGACGCCAATGGCATCCTGCAGGTTGGTGCTAAAGATATGCGCACGGGCGAACAGCGCACCATCGAAGTGCAGCCCAGCTACGGCATCAGCGACACGGAAATCGAGCGCATGCTTGAGGAGTCCATCGAGTACGCCGAGCAGGATTTTGCGGAACGCCAGGCCATCGAAGCGCGCACCGAAGCGGAAACCATCCTGGCCGCAACGCAAAAGGCACTGGGCACTCCGCAAGCTGCAAGCCTGTCCGCCGAAGAGCGCGCGGCCATTGACGCAACCGTCGCAGCGCTGAAAGAATCTGTGGGCGGCAGCGACTACAAACTAATCCGCAAGCGCATCGACGAACTCAATAACGCCACGATGCATCTGGCAGAACTGGTGATGAACAGCGCCGTGTCCACCGCGTTGCAGGGCCGCAAGCTGGCCGAGGTTTAAGAGTTTTTTGACATTGTTGTGAGGAGAAACAAATGGGCGGCAGCAACCCCTATATCGAAGAAGTCAAATACAAGCCGGCCACGAAGAAATACAAAGTCACATTTCTTCCGAGCGGCAAAACTATCGAGGTTGACCCGGAAAAAATTCCGTACGGGCACAACGGCTTGCCCGGCAGTATCCTCGACATCTCTGAAGGCATCAAAGCCGGCCTCGATCACGCGTGCGGCGGCGTGTGCGCTTGCTCCACCTGCCACGTGGTCGTGAGAGAAGGCTTGGAGTCCTGTAACGAAGCTACTGACGCAGAGCTGGATGAACTGGATGAAGCACCAGGGATAACGCCGAAGTCACGCCTCGGCTGCCAAACGGTGCCCGACGGCACCACCGACATCGTCGTGGAAATTCCGGAGTGGAACAAGAATTACGCCAAGGAAGCCGATCACTAAGGGGCTGTTTACTCTTGGCGGTTTTGGATCTCTCCGTGCCCTCTGTGCCTCCGTGGCTAGTCTCAATCTTGGTTTCCGAGGAGCAATATGCCCGCAACCTTCGACTGGGACAACACCGAAGACATCGCCATCGCGCTGACCGACAAATATCCCGAGACCGACCCGCTCACCGTCCGCTTCACGGATATGCACAAGTGGATCACGGAGCTGTCCGGCTTTTCCGGCGATCCCAAGGCCTCCAACGAAGGCAAGCTCGAAGCCATCCAGATGGCCTGGCACGAAGAATTTCAAGACCGCCAAAGCTGACCCGCCCCTCAATTCATTCTCAGGAGTGTCCAGGGTCTTCTTGATTGCCCTAAACCTCCTCGCGGCAATGCATTCACGCTTCAGCGGCGAAAGTTAGAAAAGAACCAGAAGACGATGGATAGGACGACGCTGATGAGCAGGCAGGTGACAATCGGAAAGTAGAACGTGGTGTGCTCACCGCGGTGAATAATATCGCCGGGCAAGCGGCCAAAGCGGAACGGCAGGCGCGCTCCGAAGAAAAGCAGAGCTCCAACGATGGCGCTGACCGCGCCTAAGATCAGAAGGGCCCGTCCGAGTTCGCGGAGAGGGTCCACGACGCAAGTTTAGAAGCTTGTGAGTTTTGAAGTCAAAGCCTCCAACTATCGCTTCAAATCAGCTCGTAACCAGCGAAAAAGTAGCTGATCTCGAAGGCAGCGGTATCGGGCGCGTCGGAGCCGTGCGTGCAGTTGTTGCCGATGCTGGTGCCAAGGTCGCGGCGAATAGTGCCGGGTGCGGCTTTCTTCGGATCAGTGGCGCCCATGGTGTCGCGCCACTTTGCGATGGCGCCTTCCGCCTCGAGAACAATGGCGAAAATCTTACCCGAGCTCATGAAATCCATCAGTTCGCCAAAAAATGGCCGTTCGCGATGCACTGCGTAAAAGCCGCCGGCTTCGTCCTTGGTCAGGCGCATGGATTTGATCGCTACAATCCGGAAGCCGGCTTTATGAATGCGGCTTAGAATTTCGCTTTGCAGTCCGCGGCCAACCGCGTCCGGCTTGATGATTGCGAAGGTGCGTTCGAGAGCCAAAATTGATTTCCTCCGGAAGATGAATGCTTGGCGACGAGACGCCGGCGCGACGCTACTTCAAAGCGGCGGCGACCGTAGAACCTAAGTCCGCAGGAGTTTCTACGCAGCGAATTCCAGCTGCGCCCATGGCCGCGTATTTGTCTTTGGCGGTGCCCTGTCCGCCGCTGATGATAGCGCCCGCGTGGCCCATGCGGCGGCCGGGAGGCGCGGTCTGACCGGCGATGAAGCCGACGACTGGCTTTTTCACGTTGGCTTTGATGAATTGGGCCGCTGTTTCTTCGGCATTGCCGCCGATTTCGCCGATCAGGATGATGGCGTGCGTTTCGCGATCCTCGTTGAACATTTTGATGGCGTCCAGGAATGACGTACCGATGATGGGGTCGCCACCGATGCCAATACACGTGGATTGCCCGATACCCAGGCGAGTGAGCTGGTCGACCGCCTCATAAGTAAGCGTGCCGCTGCGGCTCACGACGCCGACGTTGCCCTGCTTATGGATCCGGCCGGGCATAATGCCAATCTTGCATTTGCCAGGAGAGATGACGCCTGGACAATTCGGTCCGATGAGGCGCGTTTTCTTGCGGTCCACGGCGAGCGAAACGCGAATCATATCGAGAACAGGAATGCCTTCGGTGATGCAAATCACCAAGGGAATTTCCGACTCAGCAGCTTCAAGAATGGCGTCGGCAGCGAATGGCGGAGGAACAAAAATGACGGAAGCGTTCGCGCCGGTGCCCTTCGCGGCGTCAGCCACGGTATTGAAGACAGGGCGCTCGAGATGTTTTGTGCCGCCCTTCCCGGGAGTCACGCCCCCTACGACATTGGTTCCGTATTCGATCATCTGCTGCGCGTGAAAAGTACCTTCGCGTCCGGTGAAACCCTGTACAATCAATTTTGTCTTTTCGTCCACCAAAACGCTCATCGCGCCCCTCCCGCGAGAGCCACTACTTTTTGGGCGCCGTCTTTCATGCCGTCGGCGATAGTGAAATTGAGGCCGCTTTCGCGGAGGATTTTTTGGCCTAGCTCGACGTTAGTGCCTTCCATGCGGACGACAACGGGAACTTTGAGTCGCAAATCTTTTGCGGCAGCGACCACGCCGGTCGCCAGCACGTCGCAACGCAAGATGCCGCCGAAAATGTTGATGAAAACGGCGCGCACGCTTGGATCGCTCATCAAGATGCGAAAAGCATTCTTGACTTGCTCCGAGGACGCGCCGCCGCCCACATCCAGAAAATTTGCAGGCGAGCCGCCCGCGTACTTGATGATGTCCATGGTAGCCATGGCCAGGCCGGCGCCATTGACCATGCAGGCCACGCTGCCATCGAGCTTGATGTAGTTCAAGCCGTACTTGGAGGCTTCGACTTCGAGCGGATCCTCTTCATCGAGATCGCGCAGTTCGCGAAGACTAGGATGACGGAAGAGCGCGTTGTCGTCAAAAGTCATTTTGGCGTCGAGCGCAACCAGTCTGCCGTCACCCGTGAGCACGCACGGATTAATCTCGAGTAGCGAGGCGTCCGTATCGATGAAGGCGCGATAGAGGGCCTGAAAAAACGGTGTGGCGTGGGTGGCCACCTCGCCGGGAAGTCCCAGGCCAAAAGCGATTTTGCGCGCTTGATACGGTTGCAGGCCAACCACCGGGTGAATCGGTTCGCGCAGAATGGCTTCCGGATTATCCTTGGCGACTTCCTCGATTTCCATCCCTCCCGCGGCGCTGGCCATGAACACGGGCAGACCGCTGGCTCGATCGACCAGCATGCCAAGATACAGCTCGCGCTTGATGTCCAGCCCCTCCTCGATCAACACGCGCTTGACGATGCGTCCCGCAGGTCCAGTTTGTGGAGTGACGAGTTTCATGCCCAAAATGTGCCCAGCAATGTCCTCGGCTTCATCTCCAGAGCGCGCCAGCTTTACACCTCCGCCCTTGCCCCGGCCCCCGGCGTGAATCTGCGCTTTCACCACAACGATGTTCGCCTTTAGGCGCTGCGCGGCCTCGCGCGCTTCTTCCTTGGTGTAAGCAACCTCGCCGCGCGGCGTGGTCACGCCGTAACGCGCTAGGATGGCCTTAGCCTGATACTCGTGAATCTTCATCGAGCTACCATCAGTGCTAGAATTTGTGCATCCGCAAAACAAAGAAGTTTACTCGGAAGGCGCAAGAGGAGCAAGGACACCGCCAAATGCCCGCAAGTACGACACTTTCGTTGATCCAACAACTTGAGGCGGGCCAGCTTCTTTCACGCGCCAGCGCCGAAGCCGTGATGGAAGAATTGCTTTCCGGCCGCATGGAAACGGACGAGATTGTGCGCTTTTTGCGAGCGCTGAACGCGAGACCGGTCCTCGTCTCGGAGCTTGCGGGATTTGCTTCGGTGATGCGGCGTCATGCCGCTTGCGTCTTCGCCGATGGGGAGCCACGCCCGGAACGCATGATCGATACCTGCGGGACCGGCGGCGACGGTTTCGATGCGTTTAACATTTCGACGGCGGCGGCAGTTGTGGCGGCGGCCGCCGGCGCGCACGTGGCGAAGCACGGCAACCGCGCGGCTAGTTCCCGCAGCGGGTCGGCCGACGTGCTGGAAGCACTCGGTGTGCGGGTGGATCTTCCTTGCTCCCGCGTAGGGGTAGCCATTCGTGAAGTGGGAATCGGGTTTCTGTTTGCACAAGCCGCACACACAGCGGCGCGCCATGCGGCTCCGGCTCGGAAATTGATTGGTTCACGAACAGTTTTCAATCTGCTGGGTCCGCTAACCAACCCCGCTGGCGCGCAGGCGCAAGTGCTAGGGGTCTTTTCAGCGGAGGCGATCGATCTGATGTCCGCGACGCTGGTGGAACTGGGGATCATGCGCGCCTTCGTGGTTCACGGCGCGGGCGGGCTCGATGAGATTTCGCTGGCCGGCGAAACGCTGGTTGCGGAAGTGCTCGACGGGAAGATCAAGCGCTACACGGTGGCGCCTGAGGATTTTGGCGTTGCGCGCGCGCCGCTAGAGGCCATCCGCGGAGGTTCGCCGCTGGAGAACGCCGCGATTATCCAACAAACTTTCACAGGAGAATGCGGGCCGCGACGCGACATTATTGCAATCAACGCGGCAGCGGCTCTCGTGGCAGCCGGCGTGGCTGACAATTTCATGGAGGGAGCGGAGCTAGCGGCAAGAACGCTTTCGTCGGGCGCTGCGCAAGAAAAACTCGCCGATCTAAAGAAATTTACAAACGCGCCCGACGGTTAGATCATGGCTTTTTGGGCGAGTGGTGCGAGCCCGGTTTATCAGGGCTCTCCATGTCGTGTACCACCACCGGAATCGCAATCCCCGCCGCAATTCCAATCGCTATTAAAAGGAACTTGTGGTGCACCATCGGAGGCTTTTGGTTGGCCGGCTCTGATTCCAATGCCACAGCTTCCTTCTCAGAGGGATCGAGAAGCACGCGGTACGCCGCACCTTCCGCTACCACTTTGCTTTCGCCGTGGTAAGAAAATTCCAAAGCTCCCCGCTGCGCGTAAATGCGCAGCTCTTTCGGATTCACAACTCGGATGTGCGCCAGGGCGGCATTGGCTGCCGGGCGAATCAAGGCATCGTCGGCTACAACACTGACGCTGCCGTTCCGTGCCGCTGAGAGGACCAGAGTGCCGCACGCGAGGTCAGCCTCAACGCTGCCCTCTTTACTGGCGGGACGCCGGAGTGTGAGGATCGACTGCGCGTCGAGCTGCAGCGTGAGGTACGGACCGCTGATGCGCAAGACACCGCCGGCCTCCGTAGAAAGCCGATCACCATCATAAACTGTGCTTCCGACGGAAGCCGCGGCCTCACCAACGTGCGCACGTTCCGCGTGCGTGACCATGCCCAGCGGCACGACTTTGGCAGGCGATGGTCCAACAACCAGCAGAGATGCCGCTGCTACCACCGCAGATTGGCGACGAAGAACCGTATTGGCCTCACGGGGGGACTGGATATCCCGAGCGCCGATTTCTCGGCAATCCGGCGACGATTATCATTGTTCAATAAACATCACATATTAACTGAACAATATATATAGCGGGGGACTCTGTCAAGGAAAAAGGAGGCCGGCGGACCGGGGCAGATCCGGGGCCTTGCTGCATACCACATCGTGGATTGCATGCTTTTTGCCCCGCCTCGCTCCAGCGGTATATAGTGACAATGGGCTGCGAGCGCAGGAAATGCGCAGCGCCCCGCTTTCGCTTTCAGGAAAACCACAAAGGCAACCGCAACGCATGGCCGCAGACGTCAGCAAGCATCTGGATCGCGCCAAGCGATTCCTCGAGAAGAACCGCGTCGAGGATGCGATTGCGGCTTATAAAGCCGTGCTCGACGAAGCGCCGCAGCACCAGGAAGCGACTCAGGCATTAGGGGATTTGTACGCGCGCGCGGATCAGCCGGATCGTGCCTCCGAATACTACGGATTGCTGTTCGACATGCTCGTCGAGCCGCGCGATGAGAGCAAGGCCCTGGCGATATACAACCGCTTCCTGCGCAGCGCCGCTTCCCCGCAGCCTCCCGAGCGCATCGCGCGCTATGCCTTCCTGCAGCAAAAGCTAAACCACAACGACGAAGCCATGGAGCAGTACTCCAAGGCTGCGGACTTGTTTGCGGAGGCTGGCCGGCAAGAAGATGCGCTGTTTTGCCTGGAGCGCACCGCGCAGCTCGATCCGGAGAATTTAACCCGCCAGCTACGCGTGGCGGAAACGGCAGAGCGGTTAGGCAAGAACGCGCTGGCGGCGAAAGCATTTCTGCGCGCAGGGCAATTGGCGACGGCCGGCGGCACGCCGGAGGAGGCAATGCGGCTGTTTGGACGCGCGCACAAACTGGCGCCGCAGGAGCGTAGCGTCGCGCTGCTCTACGCCGAGGCGACCTTGCGAGCCGGCGATGCCAAGCAGGCAGCCGCGCTGCTGGAGCAATTCGCCGCGACGGACAGCGACGCAACTTTTTTGGACACCTTTGCGGACGCTTTGATCCGCAGCGGCAAACTGGACCGCGCGCGGGAAATTTTGGAGCGGCTGCTGAAGGATAAAAATCAAGGATTCTCGCGCTTTTTCGACCTAGTTGATGTCTACGGCAAAGCCGGGCAAGATTCCAAATCGGTGGAAGTCCTGCAAGTGATCAAGGATCGGATGTATGCGGACGGCAAACAGAACGACTTTATCGCGCAACTGGATAGCGTCGGCGGAAAGCACTCCAACTCGCAAGCGATCCTGGAGTACTGCGGAAAGTTTTACAACGAGGCAAATCGCGAGACGCAGTACTTTGAAATTCTGATTAAACTTTTTGATGTGTATCTGAACGCCGGCAACGTTGAAAAAGCCTCCGAGGCGCTCGAGAAACTGCTCGACATCGATCCCTACGATCACCGCAACCAGGAACGCCTGCAGAAGTTGCATGGGCGGGTCGACGAATCAATTTTGAAACGCCTGGGCGCCCGCCTGAGCAAATCCGGAACCGCTGGGCCACCTCGTTCGGTGAACACTCGATCGTCGACCGCGGACAGCGTGAGCACACCGGCATCGGTCGGTAGCGACGCGCGGCACATGCAAGCGCTCGAAGATCTCATCGTCCAGACCGAGATTTTCCTGCAGTATTCACTGCAGAACAAGGCGCTGGAGCGCCTGCAAAAAATCGCCGCAACGTTCCCCGGCGAAGAAGAACGCAATACGCGCCTGCGGAACTTGTATCAAACCGCGAATTGGTGGCCGGCGGGCTCTTCGCGCCCCAAGGCAGAACCAGCGGCACCTGCCGTCCCGGCGCAGCCGGTGCCGGAATCCCTAGGGGCCGGCATCACGCAGAAGACTGGAGTGTACACGGCGGAGACGCTGCGCGACCTGGCAAAAATCTCCGAGATCAATCAAAAGATTTTCCGCCAACAGACGCCGCGTGCCATGCTGAACACCGCCGTGAACGAAGTGGGCGCCTATTTGCAGTGTTCGCGGGCGCTTGCCGTGTTTGGCGCGCCGGGACGCCCTCCGGAGATGGCCGCGGAATTCTGCGCCGCGGGCATACGGGCGACTCCTGGCGCCCAAGTGGTTCTGTTGCTAGCGCAAATGGAAAAAGCGCAACCCGATGAATTAGGCGGCTTGACGCTGAAAGCCACCGAAGGCTCGATTCTGAAGGGAATGGGCATCGCGACCGCCCTCGGAGTGAGCATCAACGACAAAGAAACACAGAGCCCGGCGGGAATGCTGATCGTCGGCCACGCCGAAGCTTACAAGTGGAAGCCTAACGAAGCCTACTTCTTGCAAGCCATCGGCGATCAGATGCTGATGAGCGTCAGCCACACGCGCTTGCGCTCCCTAGTGCGGCGCATGGGCGTTTCCGACGAGCGCACCGGATTGCTCAGCCGCAGTTCTTACCAGAACTGCCTGCTGACCGAAGCGGATCGCTCACGTACGCAGGGCACACCGCTTTCTCTGGCCATTCTACAAATTGACCGCGGCGCGGAGATTCTGCGGCAGCAAGGTGAATCGCCAGTGGAGCGTTTTCTCGAACAGCTCGCGCGCTCCCTGCAGCCCATCGTGCGCCAGAACGATGTCGCGGTAAAATATACTTCGTGGTCCCTGGCCTTCATTCTGCCGGACACCAGCCTGGCTGGCGCGCAGAACCTGGCCGATAAGCTGCGGCGGGCGGCATCTGGTTTGAAACCGCCCTGGGATTCCACGCAAGTCACCTTAAGCGCGGGAATCGTCGAGGCCGTGGCTAAATCGGATTACGAGTGCGAGGATATTGTTACGGACCTGATCAATCGCGCCGAGGTAAGCGTGGAAGAAGCGCGCAAGCGGGGCGGCAATACCATCGTGGCCCTGGAAAGCCCCAAACTCTAGCTGCGAATAAGAGAGGAAAATTATGTTTCCGACCGACGTGGTGATTGTTGCCGGAGCACGCACGCCCATGGCGCGTTATACCGGCTCGTTTTCGGATGTTTCCGCGATTGATCTGGCCGCGCACGCGGCCAAGGAAGCGATTCGCCGCTCCGGCGCCGATCCTGCGGAAATTGATCACGCGATTTTTGGCAACGTCATGCAGACCAGCGCGGACGCGCTCTACGGCGCGCGGCACGTAGGACTGAAAGCCGGGCTAAGAACAGAAACTCCCGCGGTAACTGTGAATCGTTTGTGCGGTTCCGGCATCGAAGCCATTGCGCAAGGCGCGCAGAGACTGCTCTTAGGCGAAGCCCAGATGGTTCTGGCGGGCGGCATGGAGAACATGACGCAAGCTCCCTTCGTAATCCGCGGCGCTCGCAGCGGGCTGAAATTGGGCGGCGGCGCGCTGGAAGATTCACTCATGGCCGGTCTGACCGATTCCTACTGCGGATCGCCCATGGCGCTAACCGCCGAAAAGTTGGCCGAGCAGCAAGGAATCACCCGCAAGGATGCGGACGCCTACGCCCTGCGCAGCCAGCAAGCAGCGGACGCCGCGTACAAAGCGTGCCGCATCCGAGAAGAGTTGGTTCCCGTCGAAGTCAAGCAGGGCAAGAAGACCATCGTGGTCAGCGAAGACGATCATCGCCGGCCGGAGACCACCATGGAAATCCTGGAAAAATTGCCGCCCTCCTTCAAGAAGGACGGCATCGTCACCGCCGGAAACGCCAGCGGCATCGTCGATGGCGCCGCGGCGGTCGTCGTGACACACGAGCAAACCGCGAAAGAACAAGGCCTGACGCCAATCGGTCGCATTATTTCCTGGGCCGTCGTCGGCGTCGACCCCAGCATCATGGGCATCGGCCCGGTGCCCTCCTCGCAAAAAGCGCTGAAGCTCGCGGGCCTCACTCTTCAACAAATGGATCGTGTCGAAGTCAATGAGGCCTTCGCCGCGCAGTACCTCGCTGTAGAAAAAGTCTTGGGCCTGAACCGCGACAAAACCAACGTGAACGGCGGCGCAATCGCTCTGGGCCATCCGCTCGGTGCCTCAGGAACGCGCTTGGTCATCACGATTCTGAATGAACTTCGCCGCAATAATTTGCGTTACGGCCTTGCCACCGCCTGCATCGGCGGCGGCCAAGGCATCGCTATGATCGTCGAGGCCCTTTACAACTAGTTCGCGGCGTTTCTGCTACACTTTTGCCTGCTGACAAACAATATTCTTGCGGGTGTTTTGCCGCTCCTTGGCGACTGTCCGCGGCATTTCCTACAGAGGAACAGAATGGCGATTCAAAAAGTTGGCGTCGTAGGGTGTGGCTTGATGGGCTCGGGAATCGCGCAAGTCTCGGCGCAAGCCGGCTTCCCCACCATCGTGCGCGAAGTCAACCCGGAGATTGTCGACAAAGGATTGAAGAGCATCGAGAAAAATCTCGCCCGCCTGGTGGAAAAAGGCAGCATCACCGAAGCGCAAAAGAATGAGATTCGCAGCCGGCTGACGGGTACGACCGCGCTGCAGGACCTGAAGGATTGCGATGTAATCGTCGAGGCCATCATCGAGCAGCTTCCGGCCAAGCGTGAGCTTTTCGGCGCGCTCGATGTCCTTTGCCCCGCCTCCGCGATTTTTGCCAGTAACACTTCTTCGCTGACCGTCACGGAAATCGCCACGGCCACCAAGCGGCCGCAGCGTTTTGTCGGCCTGCATTTTTTCAATCCCGTTCCGGTGATGAAGCTAGTCGAAGTTGTAAAAACCATTTCCACCGATCCGGCCGTGTACGAGGAGATGGTGGCATTCGGCGCGAAGCTCGGCAAAACCCCGGTGCGCGCCCACGACAGCACCGGATTCATCGTCAATCGCCTTCTCGTACCCTATCTGCTTGACGCTATTCGCGCGCTCGAAGAAGGCGTCGGCTCCATCGAAGACATTGACAACTCCATGAAGCTCGGCTGCGGACATCCCATGGGGCCGCTGACCCTTCTCGATTTCGTCGGCCTGGACACTACCTACTACATTGCGAATATCATGTTCGATGAATTCCGCGAGCGCCGCTTTGCCTCGCCGCCGCTGCTCAAGCGCATGGTGCTCGCTGGCTGGAATGGTCGCAAAGCCGGGCGCGGCTTCTACGACTATTCCGATCCGCAAAAGCCAAAAGCAATGAAATTTTGAGATCGTGACGAGAACATGGCTTACGAAAACATTCTGTTTGAGAAGAAAGACGGCATCGCCCACATCACCTTCAATCGCCCGAAGGTGCTGAATGCGCTGAACCGCAAAACCTTGGAAGAGTTGCGCGACGCGCTGCTCGATGCGCGTGACGATTCTTCTGTCCGTGTAGTAATTCTCACCGGCGCGGGAGAAAAATCTTTCGTAGCCGGCGCCGACATCGGCGAACTGGCGCAGCGCACTCCGGTCGACGGCAAGGATTTTTCGCTCTTCGGCCAAGGTGTCTTCCACCTCCTCGAAACTCTTGGAAAGCCTTCGATCTGCGCCATCAATGGATTCGCCCTGGGCGGCGGTTGCGAGCTCGCGCTTTCCTGCACCATCCGCCTCGCCAGCAAGACCGCCAAGCTCGGCCAGCCGGAGGTCAAACTCGGCATCATTCCCGGTTACGGCGGCTCGCAACGCCTCGCGCGCCTCTGCGGAAAAGGTGCCGCCCACGAGCTCTGCCTGACCGGCGAAATGATCTCCGCCGAAGAGGCGCAGCGCATCGGCCTGGTCAATCACATTTACGATCCGGCGGAACTTCTGCCCGCGGCTGAGGCCATAGCAAAGAAAATCATCGCCAACGCCCCGCTCGCCGTGAAGTACACCATGGAAGCCATCGAGCGCGGCGTCGAGATGCCTCAGGAAGAAGGCCTGTTCCTCGAAGCCACTTTGTTCGGCCTTTCTTGCGCAACCGAAGACATGCGCGAGGGCACAAAGGCTTTTCTTGAAAAAAGGAAAGCGGACTTTAAGGGTAAGTAGCGAAAGTCGTGATGGCCGACAAACTCCAGCCCCGCTCAATCAACGGCGAACTGACCGCGTCCGGTTTACGCTTTGGCATAGTCGTGAGCCGTTTCAACAGCTTTATTACTGACCGCCTGCTGACCGCAGCCCTCGATGCCCTCGAGCGCTCGGGAGCCGCAAGCGAAAACGTCGACGTAGTTCGTGTCCCGGGTGCATTCGAGTTGCCCCTCGCAGCGAAAAAACTAGCCGCCACCGGCCGTTACGATTCGCTCATCGCCATTGGCTGCATTCTCCGAGGCGAGACCGCGCATTACGATTACGTTTGCTCTGAAACCTCGCGCGGATTGCAGCTCGCGCAAATGGACACCGGCCTCCCCGTCATCTTTTGCGTGTTGACCTGCGACACTCTCGAGCAAGCCATCGACCGCGCCGGCCTCAAGGGCGGCAACAAAGGCTTTGAAGCCGGTCTCGCCGCCATTGAAATGGCCCGTCTTTCGCGAAAGCTCGCCAGCGGAAAATCTTCTTCCGCGGCATCGAGAACTACTTCTTCCCGAAAGCCGCGCCGCAGGTAACATGTCGCTCCGTAGGAAATCCCGCGAGTTTGCCATGCAGATGCTCTTCCAGTGGGACATGAGCCAGCAGGATCCCGCCAAGCTGGAAGCAAAATTTTGGCGTAGCGCAAAAGCCGCCGACACGACGCGCGACTTCGCTAACCGCTTATTCGAGGGCGCCGCAAAAGAAGTGACCTTGCTGGATGAAATCATCGTCAAGCACGCGGAAAACTGGCGCTTCGACCGCCTCGCCGCTATCGATCGCGCCATCCTGCGCCTCGCCATGCACGAGCTGCGCTCCGCCGACACGCCGCCCAAGGTCGTCCTCAACGAAGCGGTCGACCTCGCCAAGAAATTCTCCGGCGAGGATTCCGGCTCGTTCGTAAACGGCATCCTCGATGCCTTCCATAAGTCTATGATTAAACAGTAGTTTAGCGCCCCTTAAACCACTCGGCATCTGCACCGAAACTTTCTCGGTGCCCCTGTGTTTTTCCGGAAGAATCCGAAACAGGTCTCGGAGAGTTCTCAAAGGAGAGAGATGATGAACACTCAATCATTACTGAGACGAAGTGTGCTCGTGCTCGGCGTTGCCGGATTGCTTGCCGGCGGTGCCTATGCGCAGAGCACGGATCCGACCCCGCAGCAGCAGGACATCCTCAGCGACAAGAAAGACATTCGCCAGGACAAGCAAGACCTGGCGAAGGATCGCGCGGACCGCAACGCTGATCAGCACAATGTCAATCAGGATCGCCGTGATTTGAACAAGGACCGCGTCGACCGCAATAAAGATCAGCGCGACATCAACAAAGACAAGCTCGACCTGCGCAAGGATAACGCGAAATATGGCGTCAACAGCGCTCAGGCCCAAGCCGACCGCAAGGACTTGCACACCGATCGTGTCGACCGCAACAAGGATCAGCGCGACATCAACAAAGACAGACGAGACTTGACCGCCGACCGCAAGGATCGCAACCAGGACCAGCGTGACATCAACAAGGACAAGCGCGACCTGCGCAGGGACCGCAAAGACCTGCGCCACGACCGCAAAGGCAGATAAGCGGCGTAGCCAAATCAAACGCTGTTCGCGCGGGAGTTGGCAGCGTCACGCAGCAGTGGCCAGCCGCTCCCGCGCTTCCATTTGATCAACATAGCGAAACGCGAGTCCTGACGATTTGCTCTATTTCTGAACGTTTAGCGTGATGTCGATCCGAAAAACATGGCCGTTCAAGGGATCCGCAGCCATCAAAGCCTCTAACGTTTGCCCATCCCTCAGCAAAATCAATGTCTGCGCACGTATTGTTGGAAGATATGGCTGGCCGCCTTCGATTGTTTTTATGCTGCCTTTGTCGTCGCCTCGGCCTTGAAAGTAAAGCGACGATCGTTCGAAGTTCAGCCGTACCGTGAAGCGCCCATCCTCTTCAGATCTTATCCCGCAGTCGATGTTCGACCCGACATCGACAAATGACGTCTGCCCGTCCTTGCCGGCACCAGGAACCGGGACACGAACTCCGACACGCGTGAAATACGAATAGGCTCCTTCAGGACCGCCGTGTTCCGACTTGACCAAAAATGAGTAAGGAAGGCTCGAAACCTTCTTCTCGCCATCATACTCGCTCAAGACTACCTGGAGCCTTACAGGCGTGATTGTCCTTGGCTTCTCGGTGCTGGACTTCTCCTGCCCGTGCCCAAGCGGAACCAATACAGACAATGAAAGAAACGCGAAAACAGCTATCACCGTTTTCATCCTACCCTCCCAGATTGGAGCATGCGAAGATCAGTCAGAACTCAGATCAGGCAGAGGCCTGACAACCGCTTGTGAAATCTCAATCGATGAGATCTCTGCCGGTTTCATGTACGGCTCGTGTTGCAGGTTCGCGCTGAACGTTACTCGCGATCTCCGGGCGGCGATTCCTTCCATATATTTCACGAGCAATTCTTCCTGCCCCCGTGGAACCAAGACTTCTACCTCAGCCTTTCCGAGGACCGGAGTCTTCGACCGTTGTGACATCAAAGCACTCTTGCGCGAATACGGCGTTCCTGGTGAGCTTGGCCCGAGGCTCTTGGTGTCGCGGCTGACGACTGCAGGATGCTGCTCCGCACCTACGAATTTACTCTTTATTGCGGAGCTTGTCGGCATCGCTCGCTGGTCCTGCTTCAGGTTCTGCGTCAACAAAATTGCCAGCAGCGCCGCCGCGGCCACCGCGATGGAGCCGAAAGCGAAAGCCCGAGACTGACCTCTGCGCGGTGGAGAAACCTGAATTTGCAAGGCGGCACGGATTCGATGATCAAATTTAGACGGCACTGCGACGTTAGCTCGGGAGCGAAGCCCATTGTCCACGAATGTAAACAGCGCTTGTTGAGTAGCCAGGAACGCGTGACACGCCGCGCACGCGCCAAGGTGTGCGAGCAGGGACCTCGGCAGCGCAGTGCCGCTCGCGGCGGCTTCCGTCAACGCTTCTTTGTATTTGTCACATAGCATTGCAACTTCTCCGCTAATTTCTTTCTGCCCGCGAACAGCCGCGACTTCACCGTGCCGACCGGCAAGCCCAGCATCGCTGCAACTTCTTCCACCGTGTACCCATCCATCGCCGACAGCAGCAGCACCAGCCGGAGCTTTTCCGGCAGCGCGTCCAGCGCTCGATCGAAATGCGCCTGAAATTCGCTGGAAGCCGCCAGTTCCTCGGCCGTACGCGAAGCAGGACGCCTTACTGGTTGCGCCCACTCCGTTTCGCGCACCTCGCGCCGTTTCGCCGAGCGGGCCCGGTCCAGCGCCAGCCGAAACGCGATGCGCACCAGCCAACCTCGAAATCGCTGCGGATCGCGCAAGCGATCAAACCGTCGGTACGCCCGCAGCAACGCTTCCTGCGCGACGTCCTCAGCATCGGCATCGTTGCGCAACACGCCGCGCGCCACGCGATAGGCGAGCGGCCCACACTCCGCCAGCCGCTCCTCGAAGTCCCGTCGCCTAGCCGCGTGCGCCGCCTCTCGCGTCCACTGCTCCTCTGCGGCGCGAATTGGCTGGATCAGAACCAGCTCCTGCATTCGTTTCTCACGCGCGAGCTGAAAGCTCGCTTTCCCGCTTCACCTACTAGACGCCGCGGTACCTTCCACGGTTCGCTTGTACCAGGCCTTTAACACAAATCACCACGCTCAACCCAAAGTTTGCTAAGGCGCGCAGTTCCCGAATGGAACAGATCCCGTTTGGCCCAGTCCCAAAACGGGAGCCCATCTGCGTTCTCGTCGGGAGTTCAAATCTGAGAACTACCGCTGCCGCCCTCCGAGTTTGTGCCAACACCTAATCTAACACTCCCAAATCGAGCAGCTTACAGCGTCGTCCCCTTCACGCTGGCAAACCAACCCCCGCACCGCCCCACTCTCTCTCCCGTGGCCCTTCGCCTGCATTTCGCCGCACCATGCGGCCCCTCCCGCAAAACGCTCGCACCGAATCTCACGGCGCAGCGCAGCCGCTTTTTGCCGCGCTGCCAATTCTCGCTCTTCTCGCCACGGCCGCATGCTCCGTGGGCTGCGCCGGAAGCAGCGGAGGCGCAGGCTCGGCGGTAGTCCCGCCGCCATCACCGCCGCCGACCCCCTCTTCGATCACCGTCACCATAACGCCCGCCACCGTCTCGCTCCTCTTGGGCAATACGCAAACCTTCGCCGCGACCGTCACCGGCGCCACCGACACCACCGTCTCCTGGAGCGTCAACGGCATCGCTGGAGGCAGTCCGGTCACCGGGAGAATCACCTCCGCTGGCGTCTACACTGCCCCAGCTGACTTTCCGCTCGCCCCCACGGTACAAATCACGGCCACCAGCAACAGCGACCCAACGAAATCAGCCACCGCCACGCTGACCATCGCCAGCGACGTAGCCATCGCGCTCGCGCCCAGCGCCGTCGGCGTCGAACTCGGCGCCATCCAACCGTTTCGCGCCGCAATCACCAGCGGCGGACGTCCGGACAGCGCGATTCGCTGGAGCATCTCCGGCGCGGTCTGCCCCACTGCCTGCGGCTCGCTCGACGCCAACGGCAACTACACCGCGCCGCAAATCCTGCCCGCCCCCGCAACGATCACTGTCACCGCGCAAAGCGTGGCCGACCCTTCCAAGCAAGCTTCCGCCGCAGTCACCATCACCAGTAATTTTTCCCTGCAGCTTTCCGCGCCCTCGAGCATCGCCTCCAGCGGCTCCAGCGTCATCGCCGCCACGCTCACCCCGGTCCCCGGCTCGAATCCCAGCACCACGCTGTCCTGGACACTTTCCGGCGCGGGATGCAGCGGAACAACTTGTGGACTGCTGGTGGTAGCAACGACGCAAGCCCTGGGTGCTGGCGCAGTGTCGACCTCCGCGACGTACACCGCGCCGGTAACGTCGCCAAGCCCCAACACCGTCACCATCACGGTGACGCCGCAGGCCGACCCCTCGAAAAAAGCGCAAGCCAACGTGACAATTCAGCCCGGCGTCGGCGTGACTCTCTCGCCCGGCACCGCCACGCTCGCCGCCAATCACCGCATCATGCTGACCGCCCAGGTCTTCGGCAGCGCCAACAGCGCCGTGGCCTGGACCCTGAACGGCTTCACCAACGGAACCGGCA
>Ga0137418_10000879_pt1 | contig 27594 bp, 31 predicted proteins | sample CZODoug3_1_2_16f_FD_122242 | JGI IMG/M metagenome (GOLD analysis project Ga0137418, IMG submission 122242) | Vadose zone soil fungal communities from Angelo Coast Range Reserve, California, USA - CZODoug3_1_2_16fungal (Hybrid Assembly) | ecosystem: Environmental > Terrestrial > Soil > Vadose...
GAAGTCGGTGATGCTCCAGAGATCCATGAGGCGGTTCTCGAGCGGGGTGCCGGTGAGGGCCAGGCGCTGGTCGGACTTGAGTTGTTTGACGGATTGCGTGACCTGGGCGGTGGGGTTCTTGATGAACTGCGCCTCGTCGAGGATGACGGCCCGGAAGGGGAATTTCTGCAACTCCTCGAGGTCGCGGCGGAGCAGGGCGTAATTGGTGACGATGATGTCGTGCTGCGGGATCTGTTTGCGCAAGTTGTGCCGCGCCGCGCCGCTTTCGAGGACGAGCACCTTGAGATCGGGCGTGAAACGATTCGCCTCGCGCCGCCAGTTGTGCAAAACCGATGCGCGGGAGATGACGAGTGAGGGTTTTTGTTTTTTTCGATTGCTATGTTACTCTAGCTTTCCTTAATCTTGTTGGTTGTCTTTATACCTTTGTTAACTTTAAATTGTTTAGCTTTATTATCTTTGTTTGTTTTGTTTGATATTCTATCTATAGCTCGATGATTAATCGGGTCCCTTTGTTAAATTTCTCCCTTTTAAAGTTAAACTTCGTTGTTTAGTATAAACATTAAGATGTCCTAGTAAAAGTTGCCTTTGGGTTTCTCCACTTTTTTGATTTTACTATTTTGTTTTTTGTTTTTTTTACGTGTGAGTTGTAGTTGAATTTTCTTTATTTTTCTTCTCTTTTTCAAATTACTCAAACCCTGGTTTTTCTATCTCGTTTATTCTGCTTTCCCTCGTTTTAACTTTATGTAATCCCAGATTAACCAGACACCCACATATTTTACAATTACATTTAAATTAATAAACACCTCAAATAAATTATTACTACTAAGTAATGTTTTTTTGCTTTTGAGACTATTTATAAGTAGATCCTATCCAGCTTGATTTATATTGAAACCTGGTTTGATTCCAGTAATTGTTTTGTCGTCGAAACTAGCCACTATTTTGCTTTTGCTTTCGTTTTTTAACTATTAACTTTAACTATATCTCTTTCTGTTATTTTACTTCTAGGTTGTATACTTATTTAGTGAATACTATTCTTACTGTTCGCACTTTTGTTTGTTGTTTTTTTTTATAAACGATAGTCAGAGCACTAGTGTACTTTATAATGTCAGTAATTCTTTACTTTAGAATGTAGGTAATTCTTGCCTTCAACCTAGAAAAGTTGTTTGCACTAGAGTAATAGTTAAGTACCATTGTACCTAGCTTTTATAGTGTTCGATTATCATAGGAATTGTTAATTGTATAAGTCGACACACTCGTGTAGGTGTTCCTTTAATTCTGTTCTTACAATACCCTGTGGATTCCAGTTGGGTTACAATATTAGTTATAGGGGCCTAGATTGAGGCCTCTAGATTTGAGCTGTCAGTCTAATTGAACTTATTGTACAGTCTCTTAGTATAGGACAGACTAGCGCTCCCTTATTATCATGTGAGAGAGCTAATTCGAATCCTATAAAGTGTTTTAGTTAGAGTAGTAGTGTAATCATATTATTAGATACAGGGAGTTCTAACCCCCACTAACCCCCATTTTTCTCCTTAAGGAATGGTCCTTCTTTTTTGTGTTTATTTTTATTTTTTTGCTGTCCTGTGCTTAACCCCTATAATTAAATCGTCTTTATCTCTTAAAAATATAAATCTTTAAGTTATGATTGTTGTTTAGGCTATCCATATCCAGGGTCTTATCTTTTTGTGTAGTTTTGTGTAGGGTTCAAAGGATTTTCCTATCGCTAGGTCTTGTCAGTTTAAATCCCCCTTTTGCATTAGAATGAACTTTTGTCTTATTTTTACCTGTGCATTTGTGCTTTAGCATTTGTTCTTGGCTTATTTTAAGCAGTCAGAATTATTAGAGTTACTTGTGCATTTGAGGGCTTTCTTTTTATTACACGACCTTATGAGGGACCTCTTTATTTTCTTTCTTGTGTGGTTTGCCTTTTTATAGTGAAATATTTGTGTTTTTGTGGATATAATCTGAGTGAGTTTGTTAACTATTTTGTGTCCTTTGGGGCTGAGCATTTGTCAAATTTCTTTAATTTTATGCTAGCTATTTTTATATTACCTAGTTAGAATGGAGTAGAACAAGAAAAATAAAACAAGAAAAAGAAACAAGAAACATAATTTAGTATATTATATTTTATATTATATTCTAAAGAGAAAAGTTTATATTCCTAATTCTAACTCTAATTCTAATTCAGGATTGGGTGTGAGGGATATCAAGTTTTCTTTTGTTTTTTTAGTCTACTTTTTTACCAGTTTATAAAGGATTCGCTAGTATCTTATTTTTCCTTTATTAAAATAATTTAATTAAATATAATGATAGTAAAATCGATACGAAATATGGATGCTAAAGCTGTTAATGAACTTGATTTTTGTGGAAATATGAATTTGCTTTTTGTAGGTGTATTGCTGAAAGGTTGAGAAAGAAAAGAATAGAAAATTACAATTAATTAGTTCAAGTGTACATAGTGACGCGGAGCTAAGAGGTGTTTTCAGTTAAGGATTTAATAAAACATTTCGAATAGCGGAGGTAATGCAGCGCAAGCGAGCAAATGAAATGATGTGGTTATTATATATTTGTTCTGTTCTGTTAAGTTCTGTTCTATGTATAGATCAAGGACGTTTAAAATTATGTAAAAATAAATTTAAATTGACGGGATTCATTAAGTTGAATATCAGGAACTAATAATAGTACTAGAATATATGGTGAATGACTTTATTGATAATGTTTTATATTGTTTATATTGTAAAGATAAAATAGAAGCAGGTTTATTTCCAAATTTGTTTGGTCATATAGAACAAGGTAAGAAAGATTTTGATGGATTAGTTCACACAGTTTAATTATATTCGTTGGTTTTTAAGTAGTTTTATATTGTTATGCTAGTTGCGAGGGCTTGAAATAAGTAGAGAAATGGCGCTAAAAGACATTATTAAGTACTATAGATTCTCAATTAACGTTTTTGTTGTTTTTTTGAATCATCTTTATAAGGATGAGGAACAAATTAGACGAATTCTTTATAAAAGTCTAAATTCAGACTATTTATCTAATAGTATTACTTTAACTTTAAAATATATAAAACTTTGTATAAAACTTTGTTGATTTTAACCGAGAATATTTACAGAGGAAGTATAATGAGGTTGAGGATCTGAGAGTAAATTGTACGACTGGTATTGATGTTAATAGTGTAAGGTCAATGAAGAATCTTTGCAGCTAATCAATGTTGTTAGAGATAACTATTATGCTAGTTTTAATTCATTGGAGTATTTTTATACTAGTCACATAGAAAAAGATATAGCAAATTTAACATTAGAAATAGATTCTTTACAGAGTAATTTTTTAAATTTAAAAAATATTTACAAATAATTAAAAATGAAGACCAAGGTTTAATATTAAGAAATAAAATTTTAATTTTAGAATGTGAAGATTATATTGAAAAATTAAACAAATGCTAAAGCAAAACAATAAAAATTCTCAAAAAGAAAATGAATTAGAAATTAAAAAGCTAAAGCAAACAACCAAAAATTTAAGCCTTTCTTAAAGACGGGATTTAGTTGGATATAAAAACCTGTTAGAGTTTATTTAGTGAGAAAAACCTGGTTATGTAGAAATAGGCGAGCCTAAATAGTGGAATTTTACTATTAAATAAAAATGAAAATAACAAATAAATTTTATAAATTACTCTCTCTTTTGCTTTAGCACTCTTGCTTTCTTGCTAGCTCGTTGGTTAATGGCTCTTTTGGTTTGGAGCTCGCTTACTTTATTTCTTCTTCATCCCTTGTTTATTTGTTTTTAATTGTCAGTCATCACTATTCATTCTTACTAAAGGATGAAGAATAATTAATATATATTCAAAATCTCCAAGGCTATTCCTTATTTGTGCAAATGTTTTAGCAATTCTTTTAGAGCTTAAATAGATAGTCTAAGAAGTAAACTTTGAGTACAAGCTTTATATTCTCTTATTCGGGCAATTGATTCTTTTAATCAGTCATTTGAATCTTTAAATTTGACTTATTATTTGTATTATTATCTGCTTTTTATATCAGATTTATTTTACATTTATCACCTTTTTCCAAGTACTACAACTTACTGGAAGTTAATTCTGCGAAAAGTTAAATCTTTTTGTTTGTTGTTTGTTGTTTTTGCTTAATAACTCTTTATTATATTAATCTTAAGGATGCTACTTCTGTATTCGTTTTCTACTGTATTCTTTATACATTGTATTATTATACTTATTATTATAAAATTTTGTTGATGGGGAGGTTTATAAGTAGGAGTTTAAATTAAAATTTAATATCAAAAAAACAAAACAACAAAACCTCTAATACCTCTTTTTTTTATTTATCCTATTGCTTGATGTGTTAATATCTGTAGTAAAAAAGATAAAATGATACTGATTGTTAGGATGATTGTTCTTAAGTTAGAAATATCCCTTTGTATATCCCCTTCCACTTATCTGTTATTAATTTTAGTGTTAAAACATTTTCTACCTCTTTACCTTCCCTTATACAGAAACCTAACCATAATCATAATCATAACAGTGCGACAGATAACAGATACAGTAGTAGACTTAATTTAAATTTATACTTATGTGCTAATTTAGAAAATTTAAGAGATAATTTACGTTCAATATTAGATCCTTTCTTAAGGTTATAAGTTATAAGTACAAAAAGAAAAAGAAGTATTTGTATTACACTTATCCCAAGCACTTACACATGTTTTACACCGAGTATGAATTACAAGACCCCTCCCGAAGTGTTATTAAATAAGAGACTCTCGGTTAAAATAGCAGTACCAGTACCAACGAGAACTTTTATTAAACTTTATTTATACAACACTTACTACATTTATTACGTTCAACCTCTAATATCAGAAATGACTACATTCTGAAACACCCCCCCCCTGTTTATGAGAGGGAGTGTTCTGAAATAGTTGCTAAGTTAGAAATTGATGCTAGGCTGATAGGTTAGATAATGGAGAAGAAGGAGCTAAAAAGTTAAACGAATTAAACATAATTACTGAGAGTATTAAAGTATGTATTGATGGTTTCATAAGGACTTTGTATTTAACCATGATAAATTTAATTTAAAATTCAAATGTGGTTTAAGGGGTGTAGAAGAGTTTCTTATTTCGAAGGCATTAGCATTAGTAGAGATCAAATAGTATTTTTACTATCATTTACTCCTCTTACTACCAATTTTTGTTTATCCCTCAATCGAAATTAGTTTAAACTTAAAGATCTTTTGAGGGGTTTCAAAACACAAGTGTTGAATTATCTAATAGGTCTGCATTCTTCTGTGATTAGTTTATTTTCTCAATTTACATTTTAGTGTGGATACCTAAATTTTTGTGTGTTTTTTGTTTGTTGTTTTTTTTTTTTGGTGATCACTCAAACTTAAACCCCTAGCAGAAACTCTCTAAGCTTTGAAACGTGATAAAATCTATTTATCTAGTTAAAAACAAACATTATCTTGGCGTATTCTAACTCAGCTGATATTTCAATGCTTTATAAAATTTAAGAGATAAAAATGACTTAGGAATAGTAAACAAATCATTTGTAACTTTAGCTAAACCCTTAAGGATTGAAGGTTATAATGTATATATCCGAATTACAATTTTCCTAGCTACTGCTGGTACCGGAAGTTTAGAATCTTTAGGGAAAACTTTACGATAAAGATAAGTATTTTTAGAAAAGAGAGGTCTCTTTAGAAGATAAATTAAAAATGAGTAAATTCTTAAAGAGGATAAACAAGCTTTTAAGAATAGAGATCCAAGACGCTTTTAAAAACTTTAAACCTGCAATGGCTAGGGTAGGTTCTAACCAGGGTATTAAAACTAGGGGACCACTGACCCTTGCTTCCTTAGTGAGAATTTTGGTATTTTAAATTTGAAGAACAATAACTTGGATAAAACTTACCTTACCCTATTTCTGGTGTTTGCTTAATGGGATATAGAGATGAAATCCAAACACCCACAGGGTTATTTAACATGGCTTGTGTAGGCCTTTAGTAAAGCTACTATATTGGGAGCTACAAAATTAAGGGGGATGAACAAGAGTTTTATGTATGGTTCAGATGATAAGACTAGTTGGTTTGATTATGAATTGATTAGCGCTAACACAAACAGCAAAAATTAAGTCTACGAGTTATTCTAAGGGTCAATGTTTTTGTGTGTTTTTTTTTAATCCCGATGATTTAGATGATTTAGATGATTGAAGTGTTGAAGATTTGTGTTTTTTGTGATTTGTTTTTTAGGGGTTAATTGCTGGTTAATGGGACTTTTCAATTCCTGAAACATTAAAATATCCTTCAAATCCTTGTTATTGTTGATTCTTCTACAACAAATTTATCCCTAATTGAGAAATGTTGACTTACAGGTTCAGAGTATTTACTTTCAAATAATAAGGGTGTAAAATTAAGGTAAAAACTGCCTTTTATCTACCCAACAGATGTAGTAAAAAGTAAGAAGATTTGTATAATGCGAATAACGACGCACTCATAAACAATAAAACCTTTTTACTCAATCATTAAAGAGATTAAAGGTAAGAGGAAAGAGTACTCTAAAGGTCAGGTTATTAATTTGTTATATAATAAATGGGGTATATAACCCCCCTAAATTTTATTCTCTGTATTGTGATTTACAGAGAGGTAATTCAAGATATCTTTTTTCCTTTGTACTTGTTACAATTTCTATATATTCTTTATTTTCAATTTTTTATTTAAAACCTGTCCTTAATTTATGGAATAATTTTATTGTGAGTTTTTAATAAAGATCCTTCATCTTTAAAGTAAATATAAATAAAGGCCTTTTTAACAGTGCCTTCTAATAATCCCATATATATATCCCATATTCTTTTTCTACTAGCAAACAATCGTGTATTGTATAAAAATAAATATTATCTTTTTTAGATAAATAGTTAATCAATAAATGAACGTTACTAGCGTCTAAAGAATGTATGAAGTTAGGCATAAAATATCTTGACATTTTTACTTTATCTATTTTATCAGTAGGTATAGAGATAGTTATAGCTTGACTTCCTTGGATTCAATTATATTTTATAGTTATAGCTTTAGAACTAAATTTTATTTGTTGATATTTTATATTCAAACCCGCATGTGTTTCCCAAATTATAGGAAAATTAATAGTATTTAAAATATTAATAATATTTTTAAAATAAAAAGTTCAGTTTTGTTTTTTTAAGAATAAAATAAAAAGTTCAGTTTTTTTTAAAGAAGGAATGTCTTTAGTTAGTACCTCATAGGTTAATTTAGTTAATTTACCAAATTCTTTACTTGTAATATAAAAATATTTACCATTAAGTGATAATTCAGCAGGTAAAATAAAATCATAATTATTTAATTTCCATATCTTTTTAATATGTTCTTCTAATTGTTCTCCTATTCCAGTTAAAGATATATTATTATAAGGTATCGTCATTACCGTTCTTTTTATTATCTTTCTATTTAATTTTATATTTTGTATATTAAGATTTTCTTAATTTAATAAATTATCGTGTATTAAACCTAAAGCATAGTTATAAAAATCTGCAAGTATTTAAGCGGAAGGATTGAATTTATTTGTAAAAACTTACTATAAGTTGCTAAATTTGGATCTAAGATTAAAGCAGATATGTGTTGAATACCGCTACAGCTGGCATAAAACAATCTAGGATTTTGTATTCTCACTTTTTAATGTTCCACGACAACTCCTGCCTTGTCATTACTCATAGCTAAAACTAAACTAAAAAATTGGAAAGGTTCTGAGACATTAGAAAGGAACTTTTCTATTTTATCTTTAGAATCTTAATTTAAATAATCTACAAGGGCATAGTGGAAATTTCTTCATACTTCCTCATATTTATTTAATCTATCGTTCCATGACAGTTTATAAAAACCTGCTAAATTAGTGAAGTATCTTTTAAGACAGTCTAAACCTTCTCTTTTTAAATATTCTTCAGTATCAAATAGAAGCAATGATCTAGCTAAATCATTACCTAGATAAGACAAATAATTAGATAATGTATAAATTCTACCTCTGAAATCAGCATAAACAGGTAAAAAAAGTGTTTGATTTCTAAATAAGTAAGTAATATGTATAATATTATAATATAGTGAATATACTGCATTATGTTTTAATTTCTCCCTTTTTATATCTTTACTATCATTCTCATAAATTTCTTTAAACATATATCCTTTAAAGAATATAGATTCCTTATTTTCCATTCATTTAAAACAAATCCTAACATTTCAAGATTAATTTGAAATTTTATCTTATTTATCTTATTAATAAAATTATTTCCTTCATAAAACTGTTTTGATCCTATAGTGTAATATTTTTTATCATATTTCCCTTTAATAACTTTACATTCTTCTAGCCCTAATACATTTGTATTATTTACATAATATGGATAATAATCTCCGTTATTTTCTACATCTTTAGTCACTGAAACCATTGGAAGTAAATACAGAGATATATTAGAACTAATTAGTTTATTAAGATAAATATGATTAATCTTTACAACTAATTCTTTACTTGTTAGACTATGGGTTATTAATTCAGTTTTAATAAGTTTATAATTATCCTCAACTAAACAATAAAGAGTATCACCTAATTTAATCAAAGCTTTATCATCTAAATTTTTAATTAAAGGCTTTAATTCACTATAACTACAAATATATTTAACTGATTCAAAAAATTCTCTGCGCTATCCTCCTTACTTAACAAAAATATCTTAGTAAAGTATTTAGCTAACATGACTAACATGAACAAATAAACAGTTTTATTAATTCCTTCTATATACTGATACTGACTCTTAAATAATATTTTATCTAAAATAAATTTAAATATTAATGAAATATTTTTATCTTTATTCATATAAATATAAATTAACATTAAAATAATTATAGCATTAGTTTTGTCACTATTAAATAATTTCTTTAATTTAATAGATCTATATTTTGTATAATCGTTAAAGATTTGTATAGTTTGTAGAAATATTATTATATTCTTGAGAAAATATTTTAATTTCATTACTTACTATATGCAGATTATCTATAAAGAAATTAGTATCATATTCGAATATAGCTTTTTCTAAAACAATTTGTTTATCTAGTTTACTTAACCCTGATTCGAATATTTTATCAATAGTATTAAATAATGAGTTATTATCCGTACTCCATTTACTAAATTTATCCTTGCTTATTTTCATTGACTCTATTTTTTTAATCTGATTTAACAATACATCTAATCCACTGGTCTTTTGTTCCTTATACATTTCCCTACCCAATTCCTCATCTTTTTTCTTAACTTTCTTTCTTTACTATTTTAGGACTATCACTATAAGTTTCAGCAACCTTACCGCTACCAAATATTTTTAACTGCAATATCCACAAAAATTTGGTGAATAAAATTTTCAATTTGATTAATTATTATAGAAAAATCCTTTACTCTCTCAATATTTATATTAGTTAACCATTCATCTTTTTTTGTTTTTTTTTAAAACATTAAAGGATTCCAACAAAATACCATCCATAATTTTTTTGGTATCCGGATTCCTTCAATTCCTTTTGAATTATCTTAGTAGTATCTTCAGAATTTCTTTTTTTTTTTTTTTCTTTTTTTTTTTTTTCTTTTTTTTTTTTTTTTTTTTTTTTTTTTTTTTTTTCTTTTTTTTTTTTTTTTTTTTTATGTTCCTTATAGATTTTCCTTTCAGTATACTCTTTATATTTTTCTTTAACATTATTTATTATTTTTTCATTTATTTTTGTTAGTTCAATATGCTTAAACTTTTAAGCTGTTTCTAACGCTTGAATAAAATCATCCCAAATACTTAAATTTAATTTTGCATTCTTTTTCTGACAAAGATTAGATAAATCTAAATAAAGTTAAAAATATTTAATATTAATAAATATTTTATTAACCTCTAAATTTCTATTATAATTTGTACTTATTAAATCTTTTTTCCCTTTCTTAACATTTCTGTTATTTCCTTGAAATACTCTTTATCCACCCCCAACATAGTTAAATCATCTACTAAATTATTCACTAATTTATAATAATTTTTCTTTGTAATATAACAACTGGAAATTTTGAAATAAATAAGTAATTTTTAAACTCTTCATCTACCATTTTTATATCTATACCTAATTCTCTGTCAATACTTTATTTAGTATCCGTTACCCCTTCCACTATTTTTTTATTAATTAAATTTTCACTTAAACTAGATAAATTCATAATTTTATTTTCTATACCTTCTTAACTAATTTTAATAATATTCTTTTCACTACCTGTAGAGTTATTTATCGTTACACTCTCAACACCTGCAATATCTCCTACATTTTTATCTTTCGAACCAATATTACTCAATTCAGATCAACAAATACTATCAAGACTCTCCATAATACCCTTTCTTTTTTTACTCTGTAATATACCCAGACATTAAAATACTTAAATTTATCTATCTTATTTTTATTTTCAATAAAATTAGATTTCACTAATAATAACACCTTTTTTCATTTTTAAATGAACATTGATATAATCCTCTATATTATTACTTAGTTCAACATTCGCATATATAATCATAAAAATATAAAATAATATGAATACTACATTTATAATAATTAATAAAATTAAATATCTACTTCCTATTTGTCTATTTTTTCCTTCAAGTTTATTAACTAGTTCTGCTGTTTTTGGTCTTAATATTTTACTGATGATTTTTAATCAGATTGCAGAAGTTATATAAGAAATGGGGGAATTCCATTTACGGGAATGTTGTTCGAGGCATGTCAAATAAGAAGAGTTTTTATACAAGGACTTGCAAATAACAAGGACTTGAAAATCTTTAGGCTGAATTGCACTTAATTTTCCAATCCAATATTAGCTTAATTAACTACGGCATTTATAATAAGTTTAGCATGGAATGTTTACACAATATTTCTATGATGGGCAGATAAGTTGTTTCTGTTACTACGGATGGTTTCATTTCTGATATAAAAGATAAAGATATGGAATCTAAATTTTTAGCTTTAAAACCGGAGAAATTAAAATTACCTTTATTCTTACTATATCGAGATTTAAGATCTGATTTAGTGAAAGTAAAGATTATCTTGAGGTTAAACATTAGGAGTTAGGAGTAGTATATTTAAGTACGATATGTAAATTCTGAGTTGAGAGATCTAATAAGGCTACTACAAGAATCAAAAGCTTCGGTTATTTTCATTCTTAATTAGTGTCTCACTTTAAAAATACTTTGAAAAGTGCTAAAAAAATAATTTTTGTTTTGTTTTTGAGTATACACAAACTAGTTTAAGAAATGCAAAGGATATATTTAAGAAGGCTGGGCATGTAACTCCAGTTTTAAAGATAAAAAAAGTCAGACTATACTATGATAAAAGACGACATTTAATAGAACCTAAAGATTTTAAGGCGTTGGATTTGAGTAACCATCTTTTTGACTGTAAACCATTATTAAAAAAATTGAGTGCTAAAAACTTAGATTTATTAGCAAAATCCCCTACAAATTACCTTATATGCGGGTGTTTTTATTTTTTTAAGTGCTACAAGGTAAGGTATAAATTTTACCTTTAAGTTGGGCTCATAAACTTAATCAAAGGATATCGAGCTAAAGTACCTCTTGGGGTTAAAAGTAACTGAACTTAAGAGAGTCAATGATTTAATATCATTTATTTATGGCTTGGAGTCGACAAAGGAATTAAAACCACTAACACCTCAATTTAGACAATTTAGAATCTAAAGCATCAAGCGAGTATTCTTATACAAATAAGAAATCAGGGTGCTTGTGTAAACAAAAGCGAGTATTCTGATAAAAATAAGAACAAGAGGCAAGGGAACCAAGGGAACCAAGGGAACCAAGGGAACCAAGGGAACCAAGGGAACAGAGGGAACCAAGGGAACAGAGGGAACCAAGAGAAGTTATAATAAAAAGAAATAAAAATAAGAAATTTTAACACCTTAATGGACTTGAACCAATAACTTGCTGCTTCGAAGGCAGATACTTTACCAATTAAGCTAAAGATGTGACTAATGTTGAGACCAAAAGGTTTTTAGTAATAAAATTAAAAATAAATAAATAAACAAAACAAAAACAAAACAACAAAATTGGACAGCCGAGAGAACGATAGAAATAGATATAGGTTAGAGCACAACGAATACAAATTAAAAAGACGAAATAGTTAGTATAGGTAAAGAATAATATTGGTTTGATCTCACAAAAAATACGGTTTTCCTGGTTTGTGCTGCCATATGGCAGCGGTGTAAGTTGTAATTTCGACTCATAGTGAAAATGAAAACTATTAAAAGATTAAGATAAACTTACCTAACTCTAAACTTTTTACAAATATTGATAAGATTTCCCTATTTTTCAACAAATGATAAAACAAGACAACTAATAGAAACAACGTAACACAACAGATTAATTTCAGTTAGAGATCTTTATAAAAGACCGATTATAAAAGATCTAAAAACACATAAAATTTTAACAAACAATTACTTTTGCTTTTTATTTTTCTTGTTGTTTGTTGTTTGTTGCTTGTTGCTTGTTCTTTTAGTTTAAGCAAAAAGTCAGAATTCTTAATTTAAGACCAAAGTCAGAATATGAGGTGAGGTGAGAGCTAGACGAGATTAATAGATTAGAGGAAACACACTCGAAACACAACAAACTTTAGGTCTTTAAGGTTATTCATCTGAAAGTAAAAGAGTTTTATTTTAATAACCGCTTCTACCTAAATAAAAAAAAAAACACAAAAAATGTTATAATTTTATAACATCTTGGATGTACTTTTAATATATTATTAAAGTAAGTTTTATTTATTTTAATCTAATATTGAAGAATATTCTGTATAGATTAAAGAGTTGTATTGTTTTAGTATTTGTCTGTTTAAATACATATTTATAAAAACTTTTTTATCTGAATTTGTTAATTAAAAATGTAAAGGTAAATAATTATTACTTATTAATTTTTGATCTAAATTTCTACTTATTGTTACATGGCTACTATCGATAGTTATTCTTAACTTTTTGTAAAGATTTATAAAATCTTAATGGTAATTATGTGGTTATGTTTATATTATAAAGACTGACTTAGTTACTAAATTATTATTTTTGTTGTTTTTTGTATAAATATTGATACCCGTATTTTTTAATACCTAAAATTAGCCTAGCCTAATACTTAACCATTTAACTCATCCTTTATTAAACCTCTTTCAGATATGCTTTCTAAAACATCTTCAATTTGATTTCAATAAGCCTCGAAAAACGTATCTTTTTAATTAAAACATTGTGATGTAGATTGAAAGTAGCCTTTTTATTCTAGCGTTAACAATTATAATTTTATCTTAGCCCTAATCTAAGAAGTCTTTAGAAGTCTTTAAAAAACATATAATTTTGAAAAATAAAGATTTATTTTCTAATAGTTTTGGATTACTGAAGATATTTATTATTACCTAATGTATTGTGAGAAGTTCTAATTAAAGTTAATTTATCCTCACTTAAAGTTCTCTATTCTTATAATAAAGTTCAGCCCTAAGGTTAAAAAAGGCTAAGGTTTAATAGTATATTTTTATAACCCCTTGCTGTTTATTTTATATACTAGCTAGCCTCTTGACCTTTAAGGCTCCAGGGGTAAAAGCAAGGTCGCTTGTGAGGTTCGGTCAATGCTGTAGCGCTAGGGCCTCCGGTAAATTCTGAGTTTTTACACAAAAAAGGCAAACCAAACAATTTTTATCATTTTTATCATTTTTATAATTTTTATAATTTTTATAATTTTTATCATTTTTATCATTTTTATAATTTTTATAATTTTTAGTTTGATACTAGTTTCTTTTAACTTAAACCTTTATTAAGTAATAATTAAAAGTTCAAAAAAATATAAATATAGAGTATCTTTTACAATTAAACCATACTCTTTTTAAATATTTTATAATAATCTAGCTAATTTAGTATTTCATTTTATATAAAAACCAACTACAAAATAGTTTGTTTGTAGAAGGAAAAATAGTTTAAATTTTATTTTTAATATAATTCTTTAACTTTAGACAATTTAAAGTTATTCTTCATGTTTGCCTTTTATAGTATAAATTTGTTCAACAAATATTTACAGTTCCTTTAACTTTTTTTTAATTTGTAGTTGTAACCTTTAAATTTTCACCCTTAATTAATTTTTTCTAAATCTTGATAATTAAATTTTCCTTTGGCAATTCCTTTAGTTTTGATCATTGTTTCACCATTGGCACAATTTTAAACCGTAAAATTTAGGTGAAATATATTTACCTTCATCATTTATAACATATTCAAGTTTAAATTTACCTATTTCAGTTGAACTTATATATATCGTCCAATGGTTTTCTAATGTTATGTAGTCAGTATCGCAATATATTAATTTAGATCGTTCATATTTAAAAGCTTTAATAATTTAATTAGTGCTCCCGATGTACTAGCAGCAGCAATAGGAATTGAATAAGTAACACCTCTTTGTTTAATATTATCTACAAAAGTGTTTTTTTCTACTGTTTCATCTGATAAGTCTGTAAATTTTATTATTTCTTTATTAACATTATTATTGTATCTTAATATTATATTCTCATGTAATTCACTATAAAATATAATATTTTTTTTAGTCATAAATTTGTTAGCATCTTCTTTACTTAATATTTTTAATCTATTTTCTATTTCTTTCATACCCATCCTACCATAAAGGGAGTTTAGCAATAACTTCAAAATAAGTTGTAAAGAATTGTTTTTATCAGATTTAGCCTTCAATCTTCCGTTGTACATTGTTTCAACATAATCTTTAAAGACATCTTTACCTCTATTAAATTTATAACCTCACATAACTTTTATTTTATAACCGAAATGTATAGACTCCTTTAACAATTCACTAAAGTATATACCTTTAAAACTATAATTTGGTGTAATAATCATACCATTTTCATCTCGCAAAGGTATAAAATAAAAATCCAAATTTTTAGGCGGAATAATTTCTGCGTAAACAAAACCAAAATAAGAACTTAGATCCTGAGATATAGATAAAACAGGATTACCTACAGGGATATCTTCTAACATAGCATAAGGATACTGAGAGTTTACATCATAAACATAAGCTTTAGTTTTGTGTTTATAATTAGGTTTATATAAAACTAACACAGCGAAATAGGCTTTTCTAATATCACTTTCAATATTACCTTTAATGGTTTTAATTTGATACTTATATTTATAGAAAGATGACAGATATATTTTTAAAGCTATTCCAGAGAAAGTGTTACTTTTAGTAATATTTATGCTAAATTCTTTATAAATAAAATTTGAATATTTGCTAACTATTTCCAGTAAAGCATATAAATCATGTTTTAAATATTTTATTGCTTCTTTTTTAATATCATAATATATTCTTTCATTAACTTTAATGTTACTTTTCCAATTATTATATTCATCTAGCCCCATACTGTCAGAAAAATATTCATATGATGGCAATTCCCCTTTATATTCTAAATTTTTCAAGTTAATAAAGTTATACGGAAAGTGACCTTTTAATTCTTTACAGTTAAATTCTTTTGCTAAATTTCTTAATTTCCCTTGAATTATTTGGTTACTATCTAAGATTTTTATAGTTTTACGTACTACCTTTTTTTTATTTACCTTTGTCTCCTTATTATCTCCTTTTTCACCTGTATTATTAACTTCCACGTATTTAGTTATTTTTAAAGAAATTAATAAATTATTTTCTTCTTTGATGATAGGCACCAATAAATATTCATTATTATAATAGCTTAAAGCAGATAAAATAAATATGTAATCAAACCCCCCTAAGTTATGCATATAATATGTATAATTATTGTATTTAGATGAAAATATACTGTCAAACAAATTTTTTATTAATTCATAAGATGCTAATTTTAATCTATTTAAAACTAATTCCGAATTATTGTATTCCAAACCTTCAACTATTTTTTACTCTTTATCGAGATCCTTAGCTATTTTATACTTACTGCTGTCTAAATATTCTGTAAACAAATAATCACTTACAGCTCAACCTCCTGCGAATACACATTGTTCACCTTCATTGTTTATTTGTAATGTTTCTAAATCAATTACTCCTATTTTTTTATCTAAAATATAATCTTTGCTAATTTCTAATAAATTAGGGAAATTATATTCCAATTCAATATTTTTAATTATATTTTTTTTCTTTTTATTGTCTAATGATAAAGCAAATTCTATTTTATTATCTAAATAAAACCTAGTAATTAAACTAGTATTATAATTAATATTATCTATTCAAGAATAAATTATTTGGGGAGATAAGCCAACTAAATCGAATTTATAACTAATTTTTTTACTTTGAATTATAAAATATTTTATATGCATTGGTTGATCAAACTTATCATAAATTTCTAACAAAGAATATTCATAATTAAAATTACTTTCAGTAATACTTTTTTTTTTAATACTTTTTTTTTTTTATATTTTTTTTTTTAAAATTTTTAAAATAATAAAGATTTAAAAACATCTAGAGAATACAAAGTATAATTAAAATCACCGTTAATTATTCTTAAGTTTTGAATAACATATTGATTCAATTTAAACACTATACTATTTTTACGTAAATTCTTTATCCTATGTTTAAGATCTTCATAGTTATTTTTATTTAAATTTATTTTTTCGTCTACCTCTTTTTTTTTTTGATACTAAATCTGAATTAACATTATCAATTAAATAATTAAACAAATTTTGGGTATTTAAATCCAGATCTTTTTTATTGAATTCTACATCTGGTCTATTTTTTATTTCATTTACTTGTTTTTCTAAGCTTTCTTTGGTATACCATTCTCTTATTAAAAATCTTAGGTTTATAGCCCCCTCATAATTATATTTCTGAATGTGCACTAATAAATATTTTATTAAAATATTAATTAATACCATAATATCAGTCTTTATATATATAAAAATAGAATAAGGTAAAACAGCTAAATTCTTTTTTTTATCTTTTATAGGGTATGCATTAATTAATAAAGAATAAATCTTATCTTGCTCTAGCTCTTTAATTATGTCCTTTACTTCTTTAACTAACCTAACTTTAATTTCTTTAACTGAGGTTATATTTAATCCCTCTATTAGTAACCATTCTTCATATCCTAAGAAACCTTGTTTAAATTTTTTTAATTTAAACTCTTAAAAGTAACTTTTATTTTCTTTAATGAAATCTTTGTTTACTTTGGATAACTCACCAGCACCAGTGTAACCTAACAAGCTATGCTTATCTTCTTGTTTAATTATATTTTTGTCTTTCATCTTTTTACTTTTTGTTGTTTGTTTGCTTTAGCGTTTTTTTAATATTATTAAATATTACGAAATAAAAAAAGATTTTTATTTATAGACAATAAATCTTTAATAAAATGTCTTATTTAAATTAAAACAAGCTAATAAAATAACCATAGAATACAATAAAAACAATACATAGTACATAGAAACTTTACAATAAAGATCAACAGAATAAAAAATTATACTGATGATTGATGTTGTGAAATGATTACTAATAAATAGAAGTATACTAATGAAAGAAAAATCAATCCAACAAAACTTTTAAATCAATACTTTATAAAATTATACTTATTTTTTATCTGATCTTTTTCATTTTTTCTTATTCCTCTGTGTTCACATTTCAATTCACATTTGCACGCACCCTTGAGACTAGTGCTAGAGAAATCTATTCCTGTTTATTTGTACAACTTGAACTTTTTAAATAAATAATATTTTCTTATATTATTAATATATTATTAAGATATTAAAAACTTTAGGGAGATATTAAGGAATGTGCTAAATATTTTTATTTTGTTTTAATTTCAACCTAATCTATTAAAAAGGGGTTTAATCTTTGTATTTCATTAATGTCAGATCATTATATTAGCTGCTAATTAAAGGTATTTGCGAAAATGATCTTTTCATCTACCATTTTTATGTCTGTATCTAATTATTTGTTAAGACTTTTATAATTAATTACTTCACCTGACTCTAAAATTTTTTTAAATATATTTTCACTTAAACTAGAAAAATTATTAATTTATTTCTTAATTAACTATAAAGAATATTTAAGGTTTTATACCGTAGTATACAAATAAGAAAGAAAAATATACCAATAAAATTAAACAAATAAAACACAATAAAGCTTCAAACGATACATAAAGTAAAGTACTTTTTTTATAATAATTAATAAATATTCTTAATTTAGGATATTTGATTTCGTAATTTCCCTTTTGAATTAAGATATATGTAAGTATAAAGCCTACTACATTTATAAAACAAATTAAAGCAACTAAGCTTAATAAAAATACGCCATAAGAAATTTGTGTTAAACTAGACGCAGTTTCATCTACATTAATATTTAATTGAGAAAAAATAAAACCAAATAAAGAAAAAGATTGAGTTATTTCAATGTTTTTGTTTAATTTTAATTGATTTATCATTTGATTACTTAGTTGCTGTATTATCTTTTTACTTCGAATCATTTGTCTCTTTAGTTTCATTTTTAGATTCTTTAGATTCTGTTGTATTATCTTTGTCTGTATATTTATCTTTGTCTTTATCTTTGTCATTATCTCCACCACTCGAATCATAACCACCCCCGAGGTTATTAGATAGATTACTGCTACCAGCCAAAATAAAAAACTAAAATCGGTCAGCCCAAAACTAATTCAGATGGAATTTAAGCTACAAATATTGTTCAAAATTTCTACTATAAAAATTATAAAATTCAGTAATTTTACCAACGCTTGTAAAAAAATAAGTAAAAACCCATCTGATAAGCAAGAAAGTAGGAAAGCAGCACTAATAAAGTTAGATGTAAAAGCAACTAGCGAAAGAAACTTAACCGTTGTAAATAATAAATTAAAAAGGATATTCATTTGTTTGTTGTTATTTTAGTATAGGTTTTTAAACCCTTAGGCTCCCTGCTATTAAGTAAGAATAGGAGCTATTAGTTGAAAAAATTTGTCTTATCTAATTACCCTCTATATTACCTCAAAACGGAGTTGAACCGCTATTAACTTATTACAAGTAAGCCGTTTTCCCAATTAAACTATTAAGGCTTAGATCTATTCTTTTATAAGTATATATTTTTTATCCTTACTTTTCTGCTTATTATTTGCAGAGCTTGTAGGAAAAATTGAGTGTTTTAATTTATTTTTTTGTTTTTTGTTTCTTTTTTATTTGACAATTCCTTCCTAAGTTAAATTTTTATTTTTACTTTTTTTCATTGAGTTTGTTAGAATTAGAGTTCTTACTATTTTCACCCTAGGAGAAAACATACGAATATCGGATAGCTGCTAATAATGTTAATAAATTAGAAAATTATTTAATTATACAACTATAAAAGCGCAGCGCACACAAAGTGTGGATAAAAATAGAGTTAATATTAATATACGTAATAATACCGATAGACTGTAGCACTCCTACGGATTCTATAATTAGTCTAAATAAAAAAAATTATAGACTTAATTCCTCCCTGGAATACCCCTATACCTATAATAATTAGTCTATTAGTAAATTCAGACTCTTATAAATATCTATTTCTTTTACATATTAACTAATATAATAAATAATAATTACTTAAAGAATAAAAAATAATTTAAACATTATCTATCTCTGGCTCTTATTCGGCTATGAAAATGCAGCGGCGGGAAAAACAACAAACAAAAAAAACAAAAATCATAATATTATAATTGATTTGGTAGTGTTCCTTATTCGACAATTAAATTTCAGCGAGTGTCAAAAAATAAGTAAGGAAGTAAATTTGAATGAATAAGTAACCAGTTAAATAATTAAATAAAAATAAAACAGAGCGCCTATACTTAGAGAAAAGAACTAAAATTATATTTAATATTAACTTAAATTAACCTAAAACCTAAAAGAGCGCCTTCTACTTTCGTATAAAATAACTATGATTACATTATTTTAGTACCCTTCCTCCCTATATTTTTGCTTAAATTCTGAACTAGTGAGGATAGAATTGAATAAAATTGAATGAAAAATTAATAAAATTGTATATAATTGAATAAAATTGAATTAGATAAATTTAGAAGTGTACCCCTTTTTCTGCAATGAATTGCACCTTAGAAAAATAGAACTAAATAGAATTAGATTAATATAGACCCTCTTTACTTTATTTTATAAATCTCCGCGAATCATGCGGAGGAGAATTAATTGAGTTATTTATTTAAATTTAGTTAGAGTTAAGAGTTAGTATTATTTTTAAGAATTAATTTATTTTTATCTGATGTTATCACACCTTTGTGCTAGGTACTTGCAGCAGGGAGCAGAGAATTATATTTTTATTTAGTCTTTATTTTTATAAAATTTATAATTTATTTTTATTTTTTTTCTTACCTTACTTTACTTTCTAACTAATTTTCTTACTCACCTCTATACATTAATATTATACGAACTTAAATAAATCAACTAATCAACTAATTATAATAAAAGTTATAAACATAATTTTAAACGATTATCATAGCATATAGAGAATTAATTTAAAGTAGGTTTTTAGTGACTGTGTATAAAAATTATTACTACTAAATATTTATCCTTTGTTATTATAAAATTTATTTAGTGGACCCTGTTTTTCTTGTGGGAGTCGCTTAGGTATTAGAACATTAGATCCTCGGGATCTTTTATATTAAAACGTCTATAATAATTCTTAAATTTCAGAAATTTTAAGAATGGCTGTTTCACAAGATCAATAGGATGTTTCAGATCAGATAAGGTAATATTGAATTATAAAATAAAGTATTACAAAATTGTACTACTACTACTACTACAAAACTTATTTAGCGGCTGCTCCTTTAAGGTTTATTAAACTTAGTCCTACAGCATTTAGAGTAAGCCCCGCAAATTTTACACGCTAAGCTTTTTTAATTCTTAAGGTCTATTATCTTAAGGCAATTCTGCGATCTTTATTAGTGTATCTTAAAATTATAACCTTAGGGATAAATCTTAGCCTAATGTTAGCCTTTTTAAAAATTTCAGTCGAATGGTTACAACTTTTTAATAAAAACTAACATAGTAAGTACAAACAAAGGCTTACTTGACAATTTAGTTATTTTATTGTTTATTCTTAATAACTTAATTTTATATATTAGCCTTTAAAACATACAGTTTTTAAATTTATTTCTAAATAAAATCCTATAACATATATAGGTTTTACAATCTTTTTCACTTGAATAGTTTTTTTCTATTATTAACGGATTTTCTATATTTATTTTTAATGAAGTGCCCTTTTTTTTAGTTTGTTTTAAATTTTTATCACTTTTAATTTTAATCCTCATTAATCTATATTTAATATTGTAAAAAATAAAGAGAAAAAATTAATAAGCTAAGCTTTCTACACTCCGAAAGAGGGTAAATAAAAATCGAGGAAATTAGCCGTGGCTATTGGAGACTTTCTGGAAAATATTGGTAGTCTTATAACTCTAAAGAATTAATATAAGGAGCAAAAACAAAAACAAAAATAAATAGCTTAAATAAAGAGATACTAGCTAAGATTAATGAAATTAGAACAGGGAACGTAGAATTAGCTCATATAAAACAACAAAAAGCGAACGAATTAACAGCATTGGCTGCCGTTAAAACAAATAGTGGTAAGTATAGTGAGTATATAAGAATGTTAAATGAAATAAATGCTGAACTTACTGCAAATATAGCAAGATTTCACAACATATCTTTATCAGATGAAACAGTCGCCTCAGAATTACTCGTGATATGTGAGGAAATAAAAGAAAATATAGGTAATTTTTAAAAAGCGCAAAGCTATTTAGAAGTTTTATTAACTAAAGCTGAAACTACTTCTAGTTATAATGCAGGCTTAAAAGTCACTATGAGAGAAGAGACAAGAAGCCTAATTCAAGAATCTAATTCAGATTACTATAGAATAGAAGGAATAGATGATATACATAAATCCAGTATTATAAGTTTTTATTCGTCCCTCAATTGAATCGAAGGACTTAAAAGTCTACAAAAATTAGCCTTTTGTATAATACTAGGTAAATGCATTCTTATATCTGCAATCAGTTCTATTGTTTTATCTATTATGAAGTTGTATTAATAGAAAAGTATGATCTAGTTAAAAAATATCCAAAAATAGCTAAATATATAGAATCAAGAAAAAGATACCAAAAATATTATTTGTTATTTAACTTTGTACTTATTTTTATTTTAGTTCTAACGGAAATTATGGTAGGCCTTTCAATTTTTCAATTTCAATTTAAAATCTTATTAAATCAATTGCTTACTGGCCTACGCCACTGCCTCCTTTGCTTCTTGTTCTTATTTTTATTTTAATACTCCTTGCGCATCTTTATTTATTATATTTATATGAGGAGAATAAACTTATTATTCTTAATTGTAGCCCTTTTGTTGTTTTTTCTGTAGCCCCCTTGTGCATTTGTTTTGATTTTTACTTGTGCTGCTTTAGCAACTCTGGCCTTTGGCTGTATCTGGCCTCCCATTGGCCAACGCCAAGGCTTTGTAGACTTATTGAACTAAAAATCAGAACTAAAGGTGCGAAGCTGCGAGCAGTGGAGTAAAGGGTGTGCTTTAGCATTTTTGATACTCATAATGTTGATCACAATCAAAAATAATAATGATAATAATAATAATGATACCGATCCGATAGGATAGTAATAATAATTAAAATAATTAAATACATTGTTCCTATATTTTCTATCTTTTTTTTAAAATTTTCATATTTTTCTGCTATTTTTTGACTAAATAATTTACTGATTATATTTAAACCATAAGAAATATATAATTTGTGCAATCCTATAAAAATTATAATACATATATGTATTAATATTAATACACATAAAAGAATCTCATAATTTAGTATCATTTGTAATGGACTTAGTTCTTTTTCTAATATTGAGGGTATAATTAAATCTTTTACACTTTCCCCAATACCCCCGTGCTACTACTTATCTTATAACCACTTACAGTGATTTCTAACTCTTTACTATTACTATTAGTATTAGTATTAGTATTATAAATACTATTGCTCCCATCATCATTACCTTCACAATAAATATTATTAAATGAACCTATACCTATCCTAATTAACATATAATCAATCAATTTTCTAATTCATTTAAATATAATCATCCCCAAAAAATTCTCCATTCTATTTTTCATATTCTTTATATACTTGTTAATCATAATATCTTTCTTATCTTGGATATTCATCTTATCCTTGATATTCTTGATAAACTTGATATCCTTTATAACTTTGTTATCCTTGATATCCATCTTATTCAGTATATCTTTTCTACCCTTGAAACTCTTATCATTGCTTTCAGTTCATTTTTCTACATCTGTTTCTTGTTCTTCTTTTTCTGCTTGTATTTTAGCATTTCTTATTTTTTGTTGTTGTATTTGTTGTCATCTTCCTAATTTTCTCCCTATATTTATTATATTAGTACAACTAAATAATCTTTTTTCTAATCTAGAGCCTAAGCCATTTTTATATTTAATCTCACTATTTAATAACAATACTAAGATACACCCTTCTTTAATCTGAAAATTAAAGTGTTCATATATAAAATTATTTAAATAACTACTTAGCTCAATATTAATATAAACATTTAAGAAAACAAAAAATATGATTAAAATAACATTTATAATTATTAATAGTGATAAATATTTATTATTCAATTCCCCTAGTTTATTTATAAAGTTTTGTACTTTATTTAATTTATATTTATTTAAATACTTACTAATAAACCCAACACTACTTTCTTTAATTATTATTATATTAAATTTTTGTATTAAAATTAATACTAATAAAATAATGTGAACTAAGATCATTATATTACTCAATATCCCACAATTTATTAGAATTTCTAACGGACTTAAATTATCATCTAATAATGAGGGTATAAAATTACCTCCATCACCACCACCTAAATCAACATTATTTAAATTTGCACTTGTACTTGCTTCATTTGCACTTGTACTTGCTTCATTTGCACTACCACCGTTTTGTTTACTTTCATATTCCACTACTTTTTTAGCTGTTGTTTGCATAAATTCTTCTTTTCCCTTTTCATCTTTAATCAATTTTTCTCAAGAAGATCTTGGTACTTTTATAATTATATCTTCACCATCTGCATCCGCAGGTGCACTACTTCTTCTAACATTTTTAACAACAACTCCACCCAATCCTATAGCAATCATACTCGCTACTCCAGTAAATACACCTAATGCAGCTCTTTGTAAAGCTGGTACTTTTGGAGTAGCTTTTATTACTGTAGCTCCAATTTTAGCAGCTCCCATTCCACTTATTATTTCAGGTAATGAGTCGCTTAACACTTTTAAGACTGTGTCATAACCATCTTTAACAAATCTTTTAGATATACTAAATTGATAAAAATTATAACTATTATCAACTTTATCAATATTACTCTTTGTAGATTCGCTTACTTCTACAACGACGTTATCGTAATATACCCTTTGAATTAAATCGAAACCAAATTCAACATTTGCAACAATACTTAATAATAAAATCACTATAACTGTTAGAATAACACTTATATTCTTAACGTTTTTATTATTTTCACCCTTATCCCAATTAAAACAGCTAAATTTAAGGCTAATTATTTTACTTATAAATAGTCCTATTATAAGCCCTTTATATAATTTATACGTAAGTAAAAACATACTTAAATTCTCTATACTAAATTCATAGCAACAATACAAGAGAATTAATACAATAATCAAAATTCCTCAATAGAATCTATTCTTAAACAATGCTATAGCTCTTCCTCTCAGAGTATAAAAATTCAATGCAGATATAAAACATCTCATTGTTTTCAATGTTCCTCTAATACAGATACAAATAGCACCTACTCTGCCCCATAAAAATTAACCTTTTGTTATTTTATTTAGAATTTTCGACATCATAAGTAGCCCTTACAATTTTAAAGTTCGAACCAATAGTACTCAATTCAGATCAATCAATACCCTCCATATTAGCCCTGTTTGTTTTTGTGCTTTAGCATTTGTTGTTTTTTAATTTACTCCAGACATTAAAATACTTCAATTTCTTCATCTTATTATTATTGTCGATAAAATTAGATTTCACTAATAATAATATCATACCACCTTTTTTCATATCTAAATGAACATCAATATAAGCATCTATATTATTACTTAATTCTACATTCGCAAATATAATAATAAAAAGATCAAATAATATGAATACAACATTTATAATTATTAAAATAATTAAATAGCTATTTCCTATTTTGTCTACCTTTTCCCTAAATTTTTCGTATTTTGTTACTGTTTTTTGACTGAATAATTTACTCAGTATATTTAAAACAGAAGAAACATATAACTTATGCAATCAGATTAAAATTACGAGACACATATGAACTAAAATTAATATACCTAAAAGAATCTCATAATTTAAGATCATTTGTAACGGACTTCACTCATCCCCACTTTCTAATACTGAAGCTATGAATCCATCATTACCACTATCTCCACTACCCGATTTGTTGTTACTTTCACTTGAAACACTTAAAGGTTTTGCATCCTCTTTACTGCTAGTTAAATTTTTAACTAATTCTTTTGAGACCCCCGTAGCAGTTGATACACTGAATGCTCCTACGACTGCTGTACCTACACCTACTATAGCTTTTTGAACAGGTGGTAATGATTTTGAAGCTTTTATAACCGCAACACCTAGACTACCTCCTACCATACCTCCTACAGCAGCAGGAATTGCATTACTAATTCCTTCTACTGCCCCTTCTACCGCTTCTTTAATCATCCCTTTAGCCCCATTAGCTGTTATATTCTATGAATCAGCTTCTTTTCCTTTTCCTTTAACATCCTTATTTTCACTAGCAATCTTATTATCTTTATTACTATCTACGTTATTGTTGCTCTCACCATCCGTTGGCTGGCAATAAATACTATTAAAAAATCCAAACTCGACACCCACCACTAAATAAATAAAGAATCCCAGAATAATATTTAGAATAAATTTAACTAAACTATTAATCAATTTATTCTTCCAGAATTTATTATCTTCATCCTTATTTTCATTACTATTCTTAATATTTTTAATATTATCTTTAATATTATTACTTTCGGTTATTTTTTTACTGCATTTAATATTTTTACTATTCTTATTTATTAACTCCTCCTTATTATTCTCACTATAAATATTTTCCTTATTATTCTTCTCTCCCTTGCTCATTACCCATCCTTTAATGAGCATAAAAATAAAACTAACACTAAAAGCAAATAAGAATTTATCCCATCACGATCAGCCCGAACAATCCACCATTCCATATTTAATAATAATCACTCCCCCATCATACAATATAATATCCCCTTAGTGCCTAGCAGAGGGCCTCTTATACCTATTATAAATAAGATATAACCAATCAATTTTATAATTCATTTAATTATGCTCAACCTCATAATTATATCCATATTATTTTTTATATTTTTTATATACTTGTTATTCATAATATATTTCATATCTAGGATATCCATCTTATTCAATATATCCTTTCTATCCTTGATTATTTTTTCATTGCTTTCAGTGCTTTCACTGCTTTCAGTGCTTTCACTGCTTTTTATCTCCTTGTTATTCTTTATTTCCTTATTACCTTTATTATCCTTTCTCCTTATCATATTAATACTAATAGTAATAAGAAATGTAATAAAAAAAGATAATAATAATTTCTCCCACCACATTAATTCAGTTCCCAAACGGATACCAGTACAAATTACACCACATGCACTACCTCAGAAAAAAGTCCCATTAAGAGCTTTTTTAATTCTATTTATAATTTGCGTCATTATCAATAGCACCATTTTACTACAATTAGCATAGACCTCCAAGCTACATTCTCTAATTTAAAAAAGCAACAGCAAAAGCAACAGGGCAAAAATTCCATTTAAAATCAAATGCAAAAGTAAAAATTAAAGTTAAAACCCTAAAAAGGGGTTATAAAAGATAAAAAATAATTACACCTTAAGGGTGTAGGGAGCTCACTTCTTAATCTTAATTAAGAAATTAATCTAGAGTACAATCAATATTTTCTTTCTTTCTTTGAATTTAACTATTTGATCATTTGCTTCACCTGTTGTTCTTATTCTTATTATGAATTTAACATTTGCCTCTTGTTCTTATTTTAATCCGAATACTCGCTTGCTTAGCTATTTGCTGGGAACCCCTAATAGCTTTCAATACTAATTGTATATAAATTTAATTATGTACTTTTGCCTTTGATTGAAAAAGCAAAGGTTTAAATTTAAAAAGTGCAAATTTGAAAGATTCCTTCGGCTTAATTTTCATCTTAAATTTTCCAATAAAAACTAAAGTAGCGGTATGGTTTTTAATTTAAGTTAAATATTTATAAAAACAGGCAACAAAAATTCCTTTCATCTAAAAATGCTACAGTGGGGTATTTCCCTCCTCCGGGAGTTGATCAAAGTTATTTAAAGCTATAGCACCAGATCCTATTTCTAAAACAAATCCAATTGTTAATACAATAAAGAAAATAATTCCAATTGTAAATCCAAAAG
>Ga0137418_10000881_pt1 | contig 27572 bp, 22 predicted proteins | sample CZODoug3_1_2_16f_FD_122242 | JGI IMG/M metagenome (GOLD analysis project Ga0137418, IMG submission 122242) | Vadose zone soil fungal communities from Angelo Coast Range Reserve, California, USA - CZODoug3_1_2_16fungal (Hybrid Assembly) | ecosystem: Environmental > Terrestrial > Soil > Vadose...
CTGCTGCCCGAAACTGTTCAGCTTCGGCCAGGCTTCGTGACACGCCGAACACGGCAATCCGTACTTACGCGCGAACGGCGGGATCGCATGACCGGGCTGGCTGCTGGAAATAACAAAGGCCAGCAGGTAGAGCGTTGCAAACACAAATGATTTAAGGAGTGAGGAAACGACAAAGGTTGGCTCACTCCTCAGATTCCCGACAAGACGAACTCGCATGCTATCTCCTCCGCAAAACGGCGAGAACCTACTGCAACTGCAAAGAGATGGACCCCGAGTGCTCAAAGCATAGCGTTTCTAACGCGCTTTGAATGTAAAATCCACCGTCTTGTTTTCGCCCGCGGCAACCGTGATCTTCTGCGTCATGGTTCCGAGTTTTTCGTGCCAGGCCTCCACGGTGTATTCCCCGGGCGGAAGGTGCGGAAGCTGGAAGCTGCCGTCCTTGCCGGTCACCGCAAAATACGGGTGCTTAAAGACCGCGATGTAGCTCTTCATCCACGGATGCACGTTGCACTTCACCGGGATCGCAATTTCCTCGCGCGGAAAGCTCTCTTCCATGGTCGTGCCGGCCGGTTCCGCCTTGTTCCACTCGCGGTTGTTGGCCGGAAGTGGATGAATGTTGTGCGTTGTGTTATCGCTGTTGACCATCTTCAGCTTTTGATTCGCTCGCACGGCTACCACGTGCGGCTCGTAGATACAGCCCTTCTGCTCGAAGGTCACTTCCTGGGTAGGCACATCGAAAGTACGGTTCTGCAGCCCATCGGAGATGAACACGACCACGTTACCAAGCGAGTTGTCGCTTCCGGCGACATAGTCCTGACCCACTGCTGGTGCGGGATGCAGCTTGGCGCAGCTCGGATCTGCTGCCATGCTGACGCGTGCCGGTTGCGGTAGCTGACCCTGGAACTTGACTCGACCCACCACCGAGGCGCCTGACCCTTCGTCAGGCTTGGCTGCGGCGCCAGAGGCGCCGGGGGCGCTGTTCCGGGCGAAAGCTCCGTCAGCACCTGCAGCCACGATGAACAAGAACACGATGAGACTGGAAACTGTTTGTTGGATTCTCATGAGAATGAACTCCAGGGGACAACCCGGGGAGCCAGCAACGCGCCTCCGGGGCGAATACGTTGAACACAAGCAACCTAGGGCTGGTTGCCGAATACAAAGAAACTCGCGGCCGTTCTTAGAACGGCCCCGATTTACGACTCACGGTCCCAAGTTCAGCACTCTCCTGCGTGGAGTAGTAGCCTTCCTGGTAACCATTCGAATATGCGGTGCGGTAATACTCCCGGTACTTCTCCGGGTCGGTATTCATTTCCGCGAAGCCGCGAGCCGCGTTGCGGTAATTCTCCGTCTTGCTCAGCTGGAAGGGTTGCGCCACAGTTCGGTCGTGAGCGCCATCGAACACACCATCCCGGAAACCTGCAAGCTCGGCTGCGGTCGGCTCGACCAGCTTTCCGGAGCGCGCTTCCGCTAGTTCGCGATAGGTCTGCTCGTAACCCACGATGAACGAGGCGCGATCCGAATCCGTGCTCCAACGGCCCGTTGAGAAATGCGGCTTTCGATTGTTCTCAATATCGATCTTTGCCTGGAAGGAGCCGTCCCGAAAGGCCGCATCTGCCTGCCGGGAGTCCGCTCCGCTCTGTAACCCGCGGCGGGAGACTTCCACCACGCCGGCCCCGACGCAAAAAACCATAGCGAGCACCAACAGCGATCGCTTATTCATTTTTCCTCCACAGAGAGCGGCTTCGATCAACGAAACCAACTCTTGCAAGCGTCGCGGCGTTTCGTACTTGCCTCTGACCGCCTGCACCCACCGTTACCTGCATCCCCACTTTTGCCGCCAGTTCGAGTCACCGCGCCTGCACTGGGCGCCCGCCCTCCAGCCCCTGGAGACACACCGCCGCGCAATCGCCCAGGGCAATCTTTTTTCTCGAACCCATGCGGGAACGAGAGCAGCCAACGCGCCAGCTATTTCAACGATCTAACGATCTATTGTTTGCCTGAGCAGTAATGACAGACCGACCTGCGAACACTGTCTTCGAAAACCTTAAGGAAGCACGAACTTCGAGGGGCCTGGGATTCAGTTTGAACGTGCTACCGTGCAGAAATGGGGGTTTCCGCGTTTAGGGTCTTCCACTACTCAGACTCTTTTCGCCAGAGACTAACTCTCTCTGGCCGGGGGGCACCGCTAATTACTACCGACGATAATCGATCACGCCCTGAAAAAAGCCCTCAAAATAGAGGAGGCCGTGTAAAAACTCTCTAACAAGTTGACCAATTCGCACGGGCTCATCCTTGCTCCCCAGCAAACATCTACTACGACACCATAAGACAAGTGCGCACGCCGGTTGTCAGCGAGTTGTGAAAACTTTGTAACTACGGTTGCGCCGAATCTGGCTCACGACGGGCGTTTCCGGCCTTCTTCAGTTGTCTTTGCGGAGCATAACCCTGCGAGCCAAACGGCACATCCGCGGGACCGTAGCCCGCGGTACAATGTTGCCTCCGCACCAAGGCTGGGAGAATCATCGGTTCGAAGCGGGAAGTTCCGCGCGCGACCCGATTTGCGTGAGTTATGACGCTCGCCCTTTTTGTCGCTAAGAATGCCTTTCGCAACAAACGCCGGAGCGCCCTCACCGCGCTCAGCATTGCGTTTTCCCTGCTGCTGCTGACCATCATGATGACGATCTGGCGAGGCTTCTACATCGACCAGGGAGCCCCCGACTCGGCACTGCGCATCATGACCCGTCACCGCGTTTCGTTGGCATTCTTTCTGCCCAGCTTTTACCGGGAGAAGATCCGCGCGATTCCCGATGTGGTGCACGTGGCCCCCATGACCTGGTTCGGCGGCAAATATAAGGATGATCGCCCGGAGAATTTCTTCGCGCAGTTTGCGACCGATCCAACCGAATACATGGAGGTAGCCGCCGACAAGGTGATTCCCCCCGAACAGGTCGAAGCGTGGCAGCACGACCAGACCGGCTGCCTGGTCGATCAGGCTCTGGCCGCCAAACATGGCTGGAAACTTGGAGACCGCGTTGTATTGCAAGGCACCATCTTCCCAACGAACCTCGAACTGACCATCCGCGGCATCTACACCATCGATCCGCCCAACAATTCGCTGTATTTCAATGCCAAGTATCTTGAGGAGTCCGTCAGTTGGTTCAAGGACACCGCAGGCTTCTATTTCACTCGCGTCGATTCGCCCGCTGCAGTGGCCCGCGTGACGCGCGAAGTCGACGACATGTTTCATAACCTGCCCGCGCCCACCAAGAGCGAAAGCGAAAAAGCTTTCCAACTCGATTTCATCGCGACCCTCGGGAATGTGAAGGCTTTCATCCTCAGTATCTGCGGAGCCGTGGTCTTCACCATTCTCATCGTGTCGGCCAATACCATGGCGATGTCCATCCGGGAGCGCACCCGAGAAGTTGCCGTGCTGCGGACACTCGGCTTCACCCGTCGTCGCATTCTGTCCCTGTGCCTGGGCGAGTCCGTAACCTTGGCTGTGATCGGCGGGCTGCTTGGGGTTTCGTTCGCGACCGTGCTCATGCACCTGGTGGGCAAATCTACGGCCGTGGGAGTGCCCGCCTCGATGAAAGTGACATTTCCGATTGTGGTCCTTGCGCTGGTCGTGGCGGCCTTCGTCGGGTTGATGAGCGCCCTGATACCTTCCTACAACGCTTCCCGCACGAATATCGTCGAGGGTCTTCGTCACATCGGGTGATGCACTCACCCTATGGATACCGTTGGCGAGTTCCTTCGGCACGGGGTAAGTGTGAATGCACCGCCCCACGCTCTGGCGGGTGTCTGCCATAGCCGATATGCTTCAATCGATAGCTTTGGGTCCTACCCCAGATGCCACCTTGTGTGTCGCCAAAGCTGCTGTCCCTGCCGGAAACACTACCTAACCCTTCGTGATCAGATCGGGACTATATTCGACGATTCGCTGTTCGCACCTCTCTTCCCGGTAAGAGGACAACCTGCTGCGGTGCCGTGGCGGCTTGCTCTCGTAACAATCATGCAGTTTGCCGACGGTCTCTCCGACCGGGATGCCACTGAAGCCGTACGCACTCGGATTGATTGGAAGTACCTTCTGCGTCTTGAGCTGAGCGATCCGGGCTTCGACTACTCCAGTTGTCTCGCTTTCGCGATCGACTGATTGAAGGACACGCGGAGATGGCGCTCTGGCGGCTGCTTCTGGAGAAGTGCAAGTCTCTGGGCCTGCTGCGCACCCCAGCGATATGCGCACTGACTCGACGCACGTTCTGGCCTCGATTCGCAACCTGAGCCGGAGTGACTTGGGGGGAGAAACCCCTCCGAGCCGCACTGAATGTGCTCGCGACCGTTGACCCGAGTTGGAATAGCGGTGAGTGTGCCCCCTTCCTGGTATCCGAAATACGCAAGGCGGTGTGAATGCTGCCGTCAGGTTCAGACAAAGGACGAAATCATGGCAGCTGCAGAAGAGATCGGGAGAGATGGCATGGTCTTGCTCGAAACAATCTGGCCTGAGGAAGCGTCTCCATACCTCCGCAGCCTGCCCGCGGTTGAGACCTTACGCCGGTGCTGGATCGCTCAGTTCTGGACAGACAATGGAGTCTTGCGCTGGCGTCACGCCGGCAACCTTCCGCCCGGTCCAGCTCGTATCGATTCGCCATACGATATCGAGGACTGTCGAACACTCACCTTCAGAACGTAGCTATTGCGTGCGCGATGAATCTGCAGCGGCTCGCCGAGTACTGGAACGGAATCCCGCCTGCCTCGACACGTACCTCTGCCTTCGCTCGGATCGGCCAATGGATCATGTAGGAGAATTCGCCAACGGTATCCCCCATGTGCCAAAGTCCCGCCCGCATGGGATGTTGGATCTTGTTGTCCGTTCTCCTCGGCCAGACTTGCCTCAAGGGTGGCCTGCCGTTTATTGGGACTGTGCTGATCGGGGTCGCCTGCGAGGTTCTCATGTTGTCGATACCGCGCTCTTTCACAGCAACCAGTACTGTGCGGCTTCCGCCTGTGAACACTGCGATGTGTCATCCCTCATGAACCCTGGTGCATTACCCGCAATAGCCTTGTCCTGTACGCCTATGAAGTTGCCTTGCAGACTGAGAGTTGTCACTGCAGGATCGGTTGATTGTGCATGCTCTCGGGGCCGCCTGGAGCTCGAAGGCGTGGGCCAGAACCTGCAGGGCCACGCCCTGAACCTAGGCCATGCTTTTGAACTCACCACGATCCCAACCCGTACTCTGACATCGTTTTCGCCACATTCGGCATCTCACCGAAGACACTTGCATAAGTGGGATCGTTGATCCATCCTCTCAGGGCACGATTGGAAGCTTCCTGATCTCCAGCAACAGGTGAATGGGTTGAAAGAATTTTCGCGTCGACGAGGCAAGGGACATCATTGGCTTCTGCCGATCGTATGTTTGCTGCTGGGCGCACGTCCCGGGCAAGCGGCGACCACGGTCGACGCGACGTCGCTCGAGGTCGGCTACCAGCAGATGTATAACCTCGACTTCGACGCCGCTCACCAGACCTTCACGGCCTGGGAGCGCTCGCATCCGCAAGACCCGCTCGGACCGGTCTCGAACGCAGCCGCCTATCTGTTTGCTGAGTTTGATCGTCTGCACATCCTGGAATCAGAACTTTTTACGAACGATGCCACCTTCGAAAAGAGGCAGAAATTCGCGCCCGACCCAAAAGTGCAGGCTGCTTTTGAAGGGGAATTAAAGCGCGGGGAACAACTCTCTGAACAGATTTTGTCGCGCGCGCCTCAGGACGCGCCGGCACTTTTTGCAAAAGTGATGGTGGGGGGACTGCGCGGCGACTACATGGCGTTGGTTGAGAAACGGAACCTGGCGGCGCTGAGCACAATCAAGATGTCGCGGGCCCTGGCGGAGAAACTGCTCGCGGAGAATCCATCCTATTACGATGCTTATCTCGCGGTGGGAGTCGAGAATTACCTGCTCGGCATTACGTCCGCGCCGATTCGCTGGTTGCTTCGGCTGGGGGGGCACCAGACCGACAAAAAAGAAGGCATCGCAAAACTTCGCCTGACCGCGGAGAAGGGACACTACCTGGCGCCCTATGCACGCCTGCTGCTGGCGGTGGCCGCCCTGCGCAACCATGATCAGAGCGAGGCCCGAGCTCTGCTCTCCGGCCTGGCGCTGGAGTTTCCGCGCAACCCGCTCTATAAGAGAGAACTGGCGCGCATCCAGCCTTAACAATTCACCAAGAAGCCCAAACTAAGCGGCCGAGACCAACCGCCTTTCCCCACCCATAAGCGACTTCAACTCGCGGCCGCGATCCGTTCCTGCGCTGAAGCCAAGCGCCGGCACACAGCGCTGCAGTACTGAATACGCTCCCACTCCCGCGCCACGCGGCGAGTGCGGGCGATCATGTCGCCACAGACCTTGCACAGCTTTGCGGGAAGGTTCGGCTTCTTCATCTCGTAAATTACTTTTGATCCATGCGACATCGTGCGTACTCCTTTTAAGGCCCCGTGCTTTAGGCAGACAATCATTGGATCCATTCAGCGGGGGGCAGGTTACTGTGAATTTTCACGCGGCGAATGTTCTCCCCCGGGAATCGGGTCCCTGCGTGCCGGAATGCCACTCCGCTGTCGGCTTGCAACTAAAATCCCCTGAGCCTCAGCAAAAATCCGAATAATTGAATATGATTGAAGGTTCGGCATTCATTGTGGGGGAACTCAGACGTGGCTCAGACGCAAACCGATGGACTAGAAGTACTCGAAACCCGGGAATGGCTCGATTCTCTCGATTACGTTCTGTCGAAGGGCGGACCGGATCGCGCGGGTCGGCTGCTGCAACAGTTGTCGCTTCATGCACGTCGGGCAGCGGGCGTAAATCTGCCCTTTACAGCCACTACGCCCTACCAGAACACGATCCCCTCAAAGACACAACCGCCCTTCCCCGGCAGCCAGGAGATGGAGCGGCGCATCAAGAGTCTGGTTCGCTGGAACGCGCTGGCCATGGTCATTCGCGCGAACAAGATCCAGGAAGGTATTGGCGGGCACATTTCCACGTTTGCCTCGGCGGCCACCCTCTATGAAGTTGCCTTCAACCACTTCCTGCGGGCGCGGACCGAAGAGGGAGATCGTGACATCGTCTACTTCCAGGGACACGCCGCCCCCGGCATGTATTCCCGCGCGTTTCTCGAAGGGCGCATACCCAAACAAAAACTGGAAAACTTCCGACGGGAACTGAAACCGGGCGGCGGACTGTCGTCGTATCCGCACCCCTGGCTGATGGAAGACTTCTGGGAGTTTCCCACCGTTTCGATGGGCCTCGGACCCATTCAGGCGATTTACCACGCGCGCTTCATCAAGTACCTCGAGAATCGCGGGCTGAAGCAGACCACGGGCGGCAAAGTGTGGGCGTTTCTCGGGTTCGTCCATTTCCCCGTCCCCGAGGAACGCCCACACTTTGCAGACCACGGGCGGCAAAGTGTGGGCGTTCCTCGGGGACGGGGAAATGGACGAACCCGAGTCGCTGGGCTCCATCACGCTCGCCTCCCGCGAGCGGCTCGACAATCTGATCTTCGTGGTGAACTGCAACCTGCAGCGCCTTGACGGACCGGTGCGCGGCAACGGCAAGATCATTCAGGAACTGGAAGCGATCTTCCGCGGCGCAGGCTGGAACGTGATCAAGGTAATTTGGGGCAGCGATTGGGACACATTGATCCAGAACGATCGCGACGGACTGCTCGTAAGAAGGATGGGCGAGATCTCCGACGGCCAATACCAAAAATATTTCGTCGAGAGCGGCTCATACTTCCGGCAGAACTTCTTTGGTACTGATCCTCGCCTCTTGAAGATGGTGGAGCACCTCTCTGATGAGCAACTGGCACGCATGCGCCTGGGCGGCCATGATCCCATCAAGGTGCACGCCGCCTACAAGGCTGCTGTCGAGCATCGCGGCTCCCCATCCATCATTTTGGCCAAGACAATTAAGGGTTATGGATTGGGCGAGGCCGGTGAAGGCAAGAACATCACGCACCAGCAGAAGAAGCTCAACGAAGAAGAGCTGAGCCTGTTTCGTTCGCGCTTCGGCATCCCGATTCCAGACGACGAACTCCACAACGCCCCGTTCTATCGCCCTGCTGACGACAGCGCCGAGATCAAATACCTGCAAGAACGCCGCAAGCAGCTGGGCGGATACCTGCCGGAGCGCAAGGTCCGCGCGACGCCGCTGAAGAGCGTTCCGGGGTCGCACTTCGAGGAATTCTATAAAGGCACCGAGGGCCGCGAAGTTTCCACCACCATGGTGTTCGTGCGCCTTCTGTCCAAACTGCTGCGCGATCCCGAGATCGGCAAGCTGATTGTTCCCATCATTCCGGACGAAGCGCGCACCTTCGGCATGGAGGCCCTGTTTCGGCAGGTGGGTATCTACTCGAGCGTGGGTCAGTTGTACGAGCCGGTCGATATGGCCACGCTGCTCTATTACAAAGAAGCGAAAGACGGGCAGATCCTGGAAGAAGGCATCACCGAAGCCGGCTCTATGTGCTCGTTCATTGCCGCAGGCACGGCCTACGCCAATCACGGCATCAACACCATCCCGTTCTTTATTTATTACTCCATGTTTGGCTTTCAGCGAATCGGCGACCTGATCTGGGCGGCCGCTGACATGCGCACCCGCGGCTTCCTGGTGGGAGGCACCGCCGGACGTACCACACTGGCCGGCGAAGGCCTACAGCATCAGGACGGCCATACCCACGTACAGGCCCTGAGCGTCCCAAACTGCCTGGCCTACGATCCGGCCTTCGCTTACGAAATCGCGATCATCATTCAGGACGGTATCCGTCGCATGTATGTCGGCGGCGAATCCATCTTCTATTACTTGACCGTAACCAACGAGCCCCTGCCCATGCCCGGAATGCCGGACGGCAAGGATGTGCACGACGGAATTCTCAAAGGCCTCTATCGCTTCAAGGCCAGCGAAAAGAAAGACGCCAAGTTGCGCGCGCAGCTCTTTGGCAGCGGCACCATCATGTTCGAGGTGCTGAAGGCGCAGCAGATTCTCGAAGAAAAATACGGCGTGGGCGCCGACGTCTGGAGCGTGACCAGCTACAAGCAGCTCTATCGCGACGGCAATGATTGCGAACGCTGGAACATGCTGCATCCCGGACAGACTCCCAAGGTTCCTTACGTGACCGAGGTGTTGAAAAATGCGCCCGGCCCGTTCGTGGCCGCGTCCGACTACATGAAGGTGTTGCCGGAGAGCATTGCCCAGTGGGTGCCGGGACGGCTGGTTTCCCTGGGCACCGACGGCTTTGGACGCAGCGAGAGTCGTGCCGCATTGCGCGACTTCTTCGAAGTGGACGCCAAGCACATTGTGCTGGCGACTCTGAACGCACTCACGCGGGAGAACAAGATTCCGCTGGCAACCGTGCAGCAAGCCGTGAAGGACCTGGGCATCAATCCGGAAAAACCGAATCCGGCCATCAGCTAAGAAAGGTTTTGGAAAGTGACCGAATTCAAGTTGCCCGAGTTGGGCGAAAACATCGAGCAGGGCGATCTGGTGCGCCTGATGATCGCGCCTGGCGCAGACATCAAGCAAGGCGAACCCGTCATGGAACTGGAGACGGACAAGGCAGTCATCGAAGTTCCTTCGTCCGTAAGCGGCGTGGTGCGCGAAATTCGCGTGAAGGAAGGCGACAAGCTCAAGGTCGGACAGGTCATCTTCACGGTTGAAAACGGCTCAGGTGCAAGAGCGAAGGCTCCCGAAGCGCCGGCGGCGAAATCAGTCACGCTCGAACCCCATGCTCCCGCAAGAATTGAGCCTCAAGCCCAAATCGAAGAACCAACCCCGGCGCCGCCGGTAAGCGCCGCACCTCCCGCTCGTTCTACTGCACGCGCAACAGAATTCAAGCTGCCCGAACTCGGTGAGAATATCGAGCAGGGCGATTTGGTGCGCTTGATGATCGCTCCGGGCGCGAAGGTCTCCGAAGGCCAGCCCGTGATGGAACTGGAAACCGATAAAGCAGTCGTCGAGGTGCCGTCCTCGGTCAGCGGAGTCGTGAAGGACATCCAGGTCAAAGAGGGCGACAAGGTGAAGGTTGGCCAAGTCATCTTCACTCTGGAAGGCGCCCCTACTGCGCCCCCGGAGAAGCGTGCATCCGCGCCTGTGGAGCACATTTCCGGACAGCAAGCCGCGCGCCTTGCGTTCCATCTCGCGATGAAGGCCGAGGGTAAGACCGAGCAGCAGGCGCTGCCGCCGGATCAGCCGATGCAGGCCCCCCCCTCGTTCAGCATGCCGGTGCAGCTCGGCAAGGTGGCCGGTACCGAGCACCGCGAACCCGTCCCAGCCGCACCCCATGTTCGCCGGCTGGCTCGCGAACTGGGACTCGACATCTACAATGTGACCGGGACCGGTCCCGGCGGGCGCATTAGCGAAGACGACGTGAAGGCCTTTGCCAAGGCCACGTTGGCCGCAGCGCAGGCGCCGCAAGCCGCTCGTCTCACCGAGCCCAAGCTGCCCGACTTCAGCAAGTGGGGCAAGGTCGAACGTGTGTCCATGCGCGGGGTTCGCCGCAAGACTGCCGAACATCTGCGCGAAGCGTGGACCACAATTCCCCACGTCACCCAGCACGACCGCGCCGACATCACCGAACTCGAGCAACTACGTGCCAAGTTCGCGCCACGCGCCGAGGAAGCCGGCGGCAAAATGACCGTCACCGCCATCGCGCTAAAAGTGTGCGCGTCTGCGCTTAAAGTCTTCCCGCAGTTCAATGCCTCCATTGATATGGAGAAAGAAGAGATCGTCTACAAGCAGTACATCAACATCGGGGTCGCAGCAGATACCGATCGCGGACTGCTCGTGCCCGTGATTCGGGATGTGGACAAAAAGAACATCGTCGAACTGGCCGCTGAACTCTCGCAACTCTCCAAGAAAGCGCGCGACAAGAAACTTACGCCCGACCAGATGGAAGGCGGCACCTTTACGATCACCAATCTCGGCGGTATCGGCGGCACGTCGTTCACGCCCATTGTGAATCATCCCGAGGTGGCGATTCTCGGTTTGTCGCGCGGACGCATGGAGCCCGAGTGGATCAACGGCAAGTTTGAGCCACGCCTGATCCTGCCGCTTTCTCTCTCGTATGATCATCGGTTGATTGATGGCGCCGACGCAGCCCGCTTCCTGCGCTGGATCGCGGAAGCGTTCGAGCAACCCTTCCTCTTATCTGTTCAGGGATAACGTCAAGGACTGAAAAAACGAATGGCAGACAATACCAGCTTGCATATTGCGGTCGTGGGCGGCGGACCGGGTGGGTACGCGGCCGCCTTCCTGGCCGCCGATCTTGGACTCAAGGTTACGCTCATCGATCCGGAGGTCAATCCCGGCGGCGTGTGCCTCTATCGCGGTTGTATTCCATCGAAAGCGCTGCTGCACGTGGCCAAACTGATCGAGGAATCCGAACAGGCCAAAAACTGGGGCATCGAATTCAGCGCCCCAAAGATCGACCTGCCCCGCTTGCGCGCGTGGAAAGAAAGCGTCGTGAAACGCCTGACCGGCGGACTCGGCCAGCTCTCCAAGCAGCGTAAGGTGCAATACATCCAGGGACGGGCGGGCTTCGAGAGCTCCACCAAGTTGCGAGTTTCCAAGGCCGACGGCAGCCAGGAATCCCTCACCTTTGACCGCATCTTGTTGGCCACGGGCTCGCGCCCAGCCGTTATTCCCACGCTCAAGATTGATAGCCCGCACATGTTGGATTCCACCGGCGCGCTTGATCTCGAGGACATCCCGAAAACCTTGCTCGTGGTCGGCGGCGGCTACATCGGCCTGGAACTTGGTTCGGTGTATGCCGCTCTGGGAACGAAAGTCACAGTTGTCGAAATGTTGCCGGGCCTGTTGCCGGGCGCTGACCGCGACTTGGTCCTCCCGCTGCACAAGCGGCTGGAAAAGATGTTCGACGGAATTCTTCTAAACACCACCGTGAAGTCCTTGAAAGAAGAGAGTGGCGGAATTCGCGCCACGTTCGACGGTGCCGACCTCAAAGAGCGCGAGAAAGTCTTCGATAAAGTCCTGGTATCCGTCGGAAGAAAGCCAAACTCCGAAATTCCCGGCCTCGAAAAAACCCGCGTGCGCGTCAGTCCGAAGGGCTTCCTTCAAGTAAACAAACAGCTGCAGACGGATGACCCCGCAATCTTCGCCATTGGCGACGTCGTCGGTGAACCAATGCTCGCCCACAAGGCAATGCACGAAGGCCGAACCGCTGTCGAAGCCATGGCTGGACGCAAGGTCGCATTCGAGCCCCACGCGATCCCGGCGGTCGTCTTCACTGATCCGGAAATCGCCTGGGCCGGATTGACCGAGACGCAGGCGAAAGAGCTGGGCCGCGAGATTGCCGTCGCCAAGTTTCCTTGGGGTGCTTCCGGTCGCGCCATCACTCTCGATCGTCCCGACGGAATGACCAAGCTGATTCTTGATCCGAAAACCGAACGTGTGCTCGGTGTTGGAATCGTGGGCGCCGGTGCGGGCGAATTGATCGCAGAAGGCGTGCTCGCCATTGAGATGGCCGCACTGGCGGGAGATCTGGAGTTGACGATCCACCCACATCCCACGCTATCGGAAACAGTGATGGAAGCCGCCGAAGTTTTCTTTGGCACCAGCACCGACGTGTACCGTCCAAAGCGCGGCTGAGTTCAGGTGGCGCCGGGCGTCCCGCCGGCTGTCCCCGAGGGCGGCCTCGCTCGCGGAATGCGGGATGCCTGTCTAGGTTGGCACTACGCGCAGGAGAATTATGACTCCCTTCCTCAAACGACTTTCGCTCTGCGCCGCGCTTCTCGCGCTGAGCCTGCCCGTTTGGGGAAGGCAATCCATCGAGCAACTTCTCCAGCCTGTAACAGAAAACAATAAGACCGACTCGGCCCCGGTCGATCCGCTCGACCGTCACACTCCCGACGGAACGTTGTTCGGCTTTCTTCAGGCTGTTCAGGCAGGAAACTACGGCAAGGCCGCGCTCTATCTCCAGCTGAGTCCCGCGCGGCGCGACGCCCTGGGAGAAAAGCTCGCCACCGAACTGAAGACGGTCCTCGATCGCGCCTTTCTGGGCAATCTGCGATCGATCGGTACCAGTCCCGATGCCGGCGGGCCAGCGGGTGTGTTTTCGGACCGCCTAAAAATCGGAACTCTCTCCGCCGATGACACGGAAGTGGACGTCATCTTGGTTCGCGTTAACGATCCGAACACTGGCAAGATCTGGCTATTTTCTTCCGACACCCTCGCCAAAGTTCCGGAAATCTACGACCTGGTTCAGGCTCACCAGGTGGAAACCCACGTTCCGCAGCTGCTAGTGAAGACGCAGTTCCTCGGCATGTCGCTGTGGCTATGGTTTGCCTTGCTGCTCGCGGTTCCCATGGCGGCAGGACTTGGCTGGCTACTGATGGAACTGTTTGTGTACCCACGCGTCTTATGGCGTCGCTATCACAAACAACCACAATTGACTACCTGGCGACATGTGTCCGCGCCCGTCTGGCTGGTCGTAGGAACAATGGTGCACCGCATTTTCGTTGGCTACCTACGGTTGCCCCTTCTGCACCGTCACTACTACTACATGACCGCGCGGGTGATTCTGATCATCGCCCTCGCCTGGCTGGCGCTGCGTCTGTTCTCTCGCGGCATGGATCGCCTTCGTGATCGTGCTATCGCCCGGGGCAGCACCGGTACTGGCTCGCTCGTGCTTCTCGGTCAACGCATTGTCAAGGTCGTGATCGTCATCTTCGCCGTCCTCACCGCGCTGGGCGTCCTCGGGTTCAACATGACGACGGCCTTGGCCGGCGTCGGGATCGGGGGACTGGCGATTGGTTTTGGCGCACAGAAGACGATCGAGAACTTGTTCGGCGGGGTGTCGTTGCTCAGCGATGAAGTCATCCGCGTGGGAGACACCTGCAACTTCGGTGGACGAGTAGGCACAGTCGAGGACATCAGCCTGCGTTCCACGCGCATTCGCACGGTAGAGCGCACCCAACTCTCCATTCCCAACGGTACGCTGGCCACCATGAACGTGGAGAATCTCACACGCCGCGACAAGATCCTGTTCAATCCGAAATTGAATCTGCGCTACGAGACCACGCCCGACCAGCTGCGCTACGTGCTTGCCCGCACAAGACGCTTGCTCTATGAGCACCCGAAAATTGAGACCGCCAGCGCCCGTGTACGCTTTTCCGCCTTCGCCGATAGCTGGCTCACGTTGGAAGTCTTCAGCTACGTGCTGGCGCGCGATTTTGGAGAGTTCACCGCCATTCAGGAGGACATCCTGTTGCGAATAATGGACATCGTGGCCGAGGCCGGCACGGGATTTGCATTCCCGTCGCAGACTGTCTACCTGAACCGCGATCCCGGGCTGCCAAAAGAAAAAGCGGAGCAGGCTGCCCAGCAGGTCAGGAAATGGCGCGAGGAGGGGCAACTGCCCTTCCCCGATTTCGCCCCCACGGAAGTCTCCGAGTTCCGCGACTCGCTGCCCTATCCGCCGCCGGAGTCAGCCGTGAACCCGAAGCGAGGAAGATGAAAATGTAGATCTAGCGCGGACACTCCTGCCCGCGTTCGCTTGAAGTGGCACAGGGCCTAGGAGATACCGTTCGCTCGACGCTCAAGGCTTGCTGCTCGAAGCTCACTGGGAGGACTCTTGCGTTTTAGAAGAACGTCCACTCTGTTTACGATTGCCTGCGCCCTGTTCATTTCATCGCTGGTGCAAGAGGAAAGACTTATGGCCCAATCATCCGTACTCGTTCCCGCTCCCATCACGCCGGCCCAAATGAAAGACTCCATGGTCAAACTCGCAGCCGAGCTTCTGGCGAAGTATGGCGAAGGGCAGAAGCCCCGTATCAGGACCGGTCTTCATCAAGTGATGGAATTCTGGCGTCCGGAAGACGGCGACACCGCGGCCTTCGAAGACTTCGTGCGCGCCAACTTCGCCGGCGACCAGCCCTCGCTTGACACTCTCTTTGACCGGTTCCAGCGCCTGTTGGAACAACTCGACGGACACATGCACGAAATCGCCCGCGAATTCCGCAACCAGCAGGATCTCGACCTCGGCCCCGTCCGTCCATACGACGAGGTTTTTGGCGGATACGACCCCTCCGCCCATGTGCTCGACGATTTTTTTCAGAACAAGCTGGCCTTCACAGTTCTTCTCAACTTCCCGCTCACGACTCTGGAAGAGCGCATCAATGAAGGTCCCAAATGGACGCGCCGCCAATGGGCCGAAACCCGCCTGGCCCAGCGTTTCGCCAAGCGGATACCCGCCGAAGTGAACCTGGCAATTGCACGTGCCGCCTCGGAATCCGACAACTACATCGCCGGCTACAACATCTGGATGCACCACCTGGTCGATGACAAAAGCCAGCGCCTCTTCCCGCCCAAGATGCGGCTGCTGAGCCACTGGAATCTGCGTGACGAGATCAAGGCCGATTACGCCGATCAGCAGAACGGCCTCGCCAAACAGCGCATGATCCAGCAGGTGATGGAACGAATCATCACGCAAACCATTCCGCAGGTAGTCATCGAAAACCCGCACGTGGACTGGAATCCAATCACCAATGATGTAAAGCCGGCCGCGGAAAACGACGCGCCTTCAGCCGCGCCCGCGAACCTGAAAATCACCACTGCACCTGAGCCATGTACGCGCTACGCCATGCTGCTCAAGACCTATCGCGCGGCCCGCCTCGCGGACCCCTACTCGCCCACCGCACCCACGCTGATCGAACGCCGCTTCAACGAAGATCGCGAAATTCCCGAAGAGCGTTTGCAGGCGATGCTCGAGCAGGTGCTCAGTTCTCCTCTGGTGCCGCAAGTTGCCAAACTCATCGAGTCGCGCTTGGGTCGCCCCCTCCAGCCCTTCGACATCTGGTACAGCGGCTTCCGTCCCGGCAGCAAGTACACCGAAGCGGAGCTTGATGAGATGGTCGCGACAAAATATCCCAGCGCCGAAGCTTACCGCCAGGACATTCCAAACCTGCTGAAGAAACTTGGCTTCGCTTCCGATCGTGCGCAATCTATCGCCGCCCACATCATCGTGGATCCGGCACGCGGTTCCGGACACGCCATGGGAGCCGAGATGCGTTCCGAGAAAGCCCACCTACGCACGCGCATCGAAAAAAGCGGCATGAACTACAAAGGATTCAACATCGCCGTCCACGAGATGGGCCACAACGTCGAGCAGACCTTGTCCCTCAACGACGTGGATTTCACGCTGCTGCAAGGTGTTCCCAACACCGCCTTCACCGAAGCGCTAGCCTTCGTCTTCCAGGGGCAAGACATGGCGCTACTGGGACTGGCGGCGCCTGATACTCAAACCGAAGCGCTGAAGACTCTCAACGATTTCTGGGGTACCTACGAAATTGCGGGCGTTGCGCTGGTCGACATGGCGGTCTGGCACTGGATGTACGACCATCCCGAGGCGACTCCCGAAGAATTGCGCGCGGCCACTCTCGAAATCGCCAAAGATAAGTGGAACCGCTTTTTCGCGCCGATATTCGGAAAGAAGGATGTCGTACTACTTGCCGTCTACTCCCACATGATCGACTCGTTCCTCTACTTGCCCGACTATCCCATCGGCCACCTGATTGCATTTCAGATCGAAGAGCAGGTAAAGAAGACGGGGAGCATCGGCCCCGAATTCGAGCGCATGGCAAAGATGGGCCGTGTCACTCCGGATCTCTGGATGGAACACGCCACCGGCAAACCGGTCGGCGCCGAAGCGCTCCTGTCCGCTACCGAAGAAGCGCTAAAGCAGACAGAAGCCAAGCCGTAGAATGCCTGTTCGCAAGTGGAGCGACGGGCGTCCCCGCCCGTCGGCGCGAAGCGCCCGCTTAGATACGCCCACGTGCCAGCGCCGTCTCGCGTTCAGTTCTTCTGCGGCAGCAGGTCGATTCCACTGCGCCTAGCCCACCACTGCAGCAGCAGATGCGTCGGGTAGTAAATCATCAGAGGCACAACAACGAGGTAACTCGCCAGATACAACCAACCTGGGATTACGTGCTGTTCCCGAAAGAGCGGTCCCCGCGCCCAATTCACATCGAAACCCGGACGCCACAGATAATTAATCGGAACCACTACCCAACAAGTTACTGTCTGCCATTCCCATCCTCGCCGGTCGTACCCCAGCCGTGCGATCGCCCACAGCAATAGCGGTGACGTCACCACATGAAACAGACTGAGCAGGCGCACTGACAGCGGCACTCCGGGATCGAACATGTACTCGGTACCGCCAATCAGATGGCGCCCTGTAACGAGCGTCCCGACGAGATCGACGGTATATAGCGACTGAAATAGAAGCAAGCCGCTGGCCTGCCACGAAAAAATCAGGGGGCTCTCCAGCCACAAAGCGACCGCAATCAGGAAATTTCCCAGATCACAAAAGAACAGAAAATTCTGCGCGCCGTACTGCCGCCAATAGGCCGGCACCCAGCAGATGACCCAGGTTGTCCATCCAATTTTGAGCCAGAGCGGCAGGCGCATGCGCGCATTTTACGCGCACATGCCCAGATGTCACGGTCGGATCGTTTTTCGAACTGCAAGCGACCTGGCCGCGATCCGAGTCGATCGCTTACGGAGCGCTATGACCGGCGCATTGCAGTACGCCCAGGTAGACGCTCCACGGACCGACTGCAGCACGATACTGATGGGCCATCAGTCGGGATAGTTGGTGCAGATGAGTGAGGTCGTGAGCGACCCAGGTCGCCAGGAGTTCCGATAGGGTCACCACTCCCAGTTCTGGATGCTTCCCTCGCCCTGTCAAGTCTTTCTGTCCCAACTTCAGCGCCTGCAGCGCAATCAGATTCTCTTGGCGCAGGCGCGCGAATTCGTCCAGGAGTTGCTCCAGCGACTTGCCTTGACCCTCATTCAACTGCGCCCAACGATCAAAGGGATCAAATGCCCGCGTTTCACCGTTCTCCAGAATGATTCGCACCCGCGGCATCCAGTCAGTGCGCTCCCCGCAGATCAGGTGGCCCACGATGTCGAACGCGCTCCAGGTGTCTTTTCCTTCGTTGCACCGAACCCAGGTGTCGGGAAGACCACGCAACAGCGCGTCTAAGGTTCCGGGAGTGCGGGTAAGAACTGAAGTGGCATCGGCCAGGCTGAATTCTTCCGAGGTAGCCATGTCTACGTAGATGCATGCCTGACGCTTCGGACTCAAGCGACACAACAGAGTGCCGGCTGAACATCTCCAATCATCCCGCAGCGCCATCCCTAAGGCTTGACGATAGTTTGCGAGTTACGCGAGTGCTCTTTCGGAGGAGCGCCCTGCGGGGCAGCGTGGAGCGGGAGGGAAGGCTGGGGCAGTGACTTGGCCCGTCGGCCAACGAGACCCAGTCGATGGTTGGAGATGGCGACGCGGTGGGTGTAACTGGGGTAAACCCGTCGTACGCGGAATGATTGGGGGACGGCGGAAACGGCGGCATGATTCGAAGCCCGCTACGCGCCACTGTCCTACCCGACTGCGGGGGGCGATCAGCGATGGTCGTCCCCGCCGCGCCAGTGAGCACCTTATAGTTGCTGGTGCTCCATAGTTGCTGCTGTGCTCCCTCCCCTTACCTCAGTAACTTGCCCCCAGTAACCGCTCTTCGTAGCATCAGGGTTACTATGGCTACCCGTGCACTTCTTCTATGCGGTGATGAGAAAGCAGTCCATGCCGTCACCCAGATCCTGGACGAGTTGGAAATCTGTTTTGAGCACTCCAGCGAACCTCCGTTCGCCCTGAAACGACTGGCAGCACGCCGCTTTGAGTTGCTGATTATTGACTGCGACAACGTCCAGAACGCGACCCAGGTCTTCAATAGTGCGCGCGCCTCGAATCTGAACAAGGCATCGATTGCCATTGCCATCGTTGAAGGCAAAGCCGGCGTTCCCAGCGCTTTCCGCCTCGGCGCCAGCCTGGTGCTCACCAAGCCCGTGTCGCTCGAACAGGCCCGAAACACCTTGCGTACCGGAATTGGCATGAGCCGCAAAGACGCCCAGGAAGTGAAAGCGGCAGTCCCGGCTCCAGTGATTCCCACCGTACAGTCCATCCCGGCGGTATTCTCGGCGGTGCCTGCGCCAGTGGCTTCCGTGCCTGTAGTGCCACCGCCCGCAGCGCTTCCCGTGGTCTTGACGCCCGTGGCGCCCGCTCCTGCTCCACCTGTGACAGTCGCGAAGGCTCCGGCCACGCCCGCGCCAACGACTCTTGCACCCATCGCGCCCGCACCTACGCCGTCAGTGCCCAAACGTTCGGAAGAATCTGCAAAGCCGGTCCTCGCCGAGACTTCCTCGTCCTCCGGCGAAAAGCAAACCCCGGCACCGCGACCAGCTGGCCTGGCTCCCTCTTCTGCAGAGGAACACAAGCCGGCGCTGACGAACTTCATGGATGAAAAACCCGCGCCCACGCTGGGCGCCGCCGCGCTTGTGAAAGCAGGCGCCGCCGCAAGCGGCGCAGCCCCCGCCGGAACGAGCAAATTCGATTCGATGTTCGCCGAGCCGAAGTCGGCCGATCCAGAAACAAAATCCAAGATCACCGCGAGCCATGCAGAGCCGGTTGCGATCGGCAAAGAGACCGAGGAAAAGAGCATCCCCACACTGCGCATCGAAGATCCGTTGGCCGAGGATGACAGCGTGCTCGATCCAATCCGTGACAACGGCGTGCCGTCGTTCGGAACGCAATTCTTCGCGGGATTGCAGAACCCGAAGCGTAAAGAAAAAGGTGCTCTGGTGGCCGGGGTGACGTTCCTGCTGATCGCCGGGGCTGGGTACGCCGCCTGGCTAACGCAGCCTGCTTTCCACGAAATCGTGACCTATGAATACGGAGAGGTAACCTCGAAGATAGCGGCGCTCCGCGGGGAGCCGCAGACGAGCGCGATCGCCGAGCTGAAACCGCTGCCGTCCTCCCCGCCTCCTGCGTCCGTTCCTCAACCTCAGCAGATGCTGGCTCCTGTCATCGATGCCAATACGACATCAAGTGTAGGGCTCACACCGCCGAGCACGAATTCGAATCCCTCGGCGGGGACAACCAGCCCCAGCGCCACGACTGGTCCGGTGACGAATTCCCCTCAGGTCACGAATGTAGCATCCGCCGCAGCCACACAAAAAGGCGTAGCCGTCCAGACGGCCAAGCAGGACACGACTCCGGGCCATACGACGCCGAGTCCGGCAGTAGTTGCCGCCAACTTGACGCCGTCGGCGGGTGCTGGAAAGTCCACCGCCAGCGATTTGATTGAGGTGCCCGAAGACTTCGCAGACGATCAAGTCGTTCATCGTGTGCGTCCCGTGTACCCGAAGCAGGCGCGAGCGAAGAAACTGCATGGCACGGTCGTACTGCAAGCGGTCATCAGCAAACAAGGCAAAGTGGATTCGCTGCAGCTGGTCTCGGGCGATCCACAACTCGCTCAAGCTGCCGCCGAAGCGGTGAAGCAATGGCGCTACAAGCCTTACTCGCACAGCGGCGAGCCGACTGACTTTCAGACACGCGTCACGGTGGACGTCAAGCCCTAAGTCCCCGTAATTTGTGTCCAGAGCCTCGTGATCCGGGCATCAGGCCGGCGCGTTTCCCGCAGCGCAACGTGCCTTGATCCGAGACTAAACCCTATTACTGCCGTAACTTGCCGCCTCTGCGGACAGTACCTACGATTATTCCCATGGGTTACCAGGCATTACTCTTTTGTCCCGACGAGAAAAGCGCACGTTTGGTGGCGCATGTTCTGAGCGATCTGGATTTCACGGTGGAGCCGTGCACCGAGCCGTTCGCTGCGGTCAAGAAATTGATGGCGCAGCACTTCGATGCGGTGGTGGTCGATTGCGATAACGAGCAGAACGCTACGTTGCTGTTCAAAAGCGCGCGCAATTCCGCCGCGAACCAGTCATCGTTGGCAGTGGCCGTCGTCGAAGGACAAGCTGGGGTTGCGAAAGCTTTTCGAATCGGTGCGAATCTCGTCCTGACCAAACCCATCAACGTGGAACAGGCGAAGGGCACGCTGCGTGTGGCGCGAGGCTTGTTGCGCAAGGGAAGCGAAACGGGGAAAACCGCTCCCGGCGCGACCTCCACAGCACCCTCCACTTCTGCCACACCCCCGCCCAGCCCGGCAGCGGGATCTCGTCCATCGGCATGGAACGCGCCCGGCACGCCGTCGTTTTCCGGTGGATCGCCCAAGCCGAATGTCGTCCCACTTCCCGCGCAGACCACCCAGGCCCCGCCGCCGCTTCCGTTCGCCGCTGCTTCCACGCAGGTAGCAGAGGTGGAAGAGGCTGACTTGGATGGCATTCTGGAAGCGGATATAGCGGATGATAACGAAGTACTGGAACTCGAGGCGTCGGCTGCGCCTCCGCCGGCCGCGCCGCCTGCAGCTAGCGGCACCGCAAAGTTTCCCTGGCAACCCGCACCCAAGATGGCCGAGCCGATGGCGTCGGCATTGCGCCGCGCGGCGGAAGAAGCCGCCAAAGCGGAGTCTCCGGAATCCGCATCGCCACGCTCCATCGGTTTTCACGCCGCTCTCTCTGCCGATCCTGGGTCCGCCAGCGCTCCGGCGCCCGCAAGAGAAAAGACGCAAATCGTTGTGCCCGCTCCGACGGTTGCGCCTGCCATAGACGAGTCGTCGCGCAGAGAATCCAGGGAGCCGCGGCCGTTTGAGAGGCTGGTGTCGGCACACGCCTCTGAGGAGGAGAACGCTCCCCCGCCACCCACGTTCTTCCCCGGTGCCTACGATCCGGACGAAGCGGATGGCGGCGGCAAGACGAAAGCCTTGATCATCGTCGCGACCGTCTTGTTGTTGGCCTCGTCGGCCGGCTACCTCAGTTGGAAGAACATGAAAGGTAAGTCCGATGCGCAGCCCGGGGTCATGGAGGCCGCGCCGACAGCTGCACCCGTCACAACCAACGGGAAGCCCCAGGCAACTACGCCGGTAATGCAACCAGCCGTCACCGAGATCACGCTTGGAAGCGATACCGCTTCTCCACCCGCGACTAAGCCGACTGCCGCGAAGCCTGCGCCGAAAGAATCCGCGGCTGAGCCCGATCCCGAGCCGGAAGTCACCAAGCGCATCATCGTGAAGAATGACACCCGGCACCTCGCGCCATCTGCACCTGTCCAGGAACAGGAGCCGGTGCAAGCGCCCAGCGCCCTGGCGTTGGCTGGCGCCACCGATTCCAAGGCACTACCCAACATCGCCAACGCGGCGGTGAATGTTCCCAAACCACCGCCGCAGGTTCTCAGAGTTTCTCAAGGCGTAATGGAAGGCCTGGTGCTGAAACGCGTCCAGCCTCGCTATCCCGCCCAGGCTTTGCAGATGCGCATCCAGGGGCCGGTGCAGCTGCAGGCTACCATCAGCAAGGCGGGAGACATCACAAATCTCAAAGTAGTCAGCGGAGAGAGCGTTCTGGGACGTTCCGCACAGGAAGCTGTCAAGCAGTGGAAATACAAACCCTACTACCTGAACGGCGAGCCGGTCGAAATTCAAACGCAGATCCTGGTGAACTTCAGGCTGCCGAACTAAATCATTTCCAAGAGCTCTGGTCAAAGGCTGCGCGAGGCGACGTTGCTCGCGCAGCTTTTGTTTTGGGGAAATCGGCCCGCGCCTTCGAAGAATAAGCTCAGCACCCTACGGCAACCAATGGCGACCGCGGTGGCTCAGGGCTTGGTTGCCGTCTGCTGGCTCGCGACGCATTGCCACAGGCCGCCGGGCATGCGCACCCAGGTGTCGGTCCAACGCTCGTGGCGATCCACTTTGGTGCCGTCGCCCTCCACGCCTTTCCCAGCCCAGGCGCCAGTTGCGATGGCGACATGCCCGAAGACAATCACGTTTACATCGCTGATCCCATTCTGTTCCCACTGGCCGCCTTTGAGACCGGCGAGCAGCGCGTCTTTCCCGGAAACCTTACCGTCTGTGTCGGTGTTGACGAAGCGATCGGCAAGCAGCGGCGCGACGACCTCCGGCTTGCCGTCCTTCTGTCCTGCCGCCCATTTGTATTCCAGGTCTGAGATAGCCTTCTCGACGTCTGGCGAACTCTGGGCCTGGGTGGGAAGCACGCCTGCGCAAACCAAAAACAGGACCGGCGTTAACCATGCTCGTCTCATGAAATTCTCCTCGGGGAGACAATGTAGCAGGGTTTGGGCGTCTCGGGGAGTTCGCGTGACAGTGTTTCAGAAGTCGTGCACCACGCGCATCTACATGTAGAACAAACTCAGTCGTGGCAGCCCGTGGTTTTCCAATAGACGCTTGTAAATGTACTGCTTCTGCAGTTGATCGATCTGGGGAGCAGTCATCTTGCTGCGGTAAGGAGCAAGCTCTCGGTCGGATTGCGCGCGCACGGAGACGACTTCTTCATCGGGAGTTGCGGCAAAGAGCGCAGCGAAAAGCTTTTCTTCCATCACAGTGAGGCGGCGTTCCAGATCTTCAAGCCGCAGACGAGCCCTCGGCTGCATTTCTGATCCTGGATCGCGCGCGCCTCCTGTCATAGCTTCCGCCAGTTCGCGCAGCGTGCTCGCCGTTGCGCGTGCTACTTCCGAGGGGTGAATGCCGGAGCGGTCGGGAAGTTCCGCCCGTTCCAGTATCTCCGCATTGCTGAGCAGGTAGGCAGCGATCTCATCCGGTTCAAGTCCCCGATTCACGCCTGTACGGCCCTCCGTAGGTTTCCCCCCTTCTTCTTTTGCAACGCCGACCGTGGCCTCCTTCATATCTTCCGCGGAAGCCAATACCTCTTGAGCGCAATAGGCGAGGCTGTTCACCTTCTTGGACTTCGACGGCCGCTGCTCGTAACGATCAAAAGCGGCATCGATTCCGCGCAGCGCAGCTTCGAGCGGGATGCCGGCGTCTTTCCAGGTCTCGATCAGAGCCCAATCGAGAGTAGACAGCAGCATGATGCCTCCGCGACGGCGCTGGAAGTGTTCTTCGATTTCCGTGAAGTAGTTAAAGTAATTTTCCACGAGTACTCAGCGCGAGGAGGAGCGCGGCTTGATGGGCTGTTTAGCGTTGGCAGTCTCACCGGCGGGCTTCGCCGCTGGGGTTTTGGCTCCGTCTCGTCCAGCGGTGACATTGCGCTCCCAGAGGATGCGCAGGCCTTCCAGGGTCAAGTGATCGTCAACTGACTTGATGTATTTCGAAGCGGTACCGAGCAGGGGCGCGAGGCCGCCGGTGGAGACAACCTTGGTGTCCTTGCCCATCTCGCCCAAAAGTTTTTCGAGAATGCCATCGATCAGGCCAAGATATCCGTAGTAGAGGCCGGACTGCAGACTGCCGACCGTAGTGGTGCCGATGACACGCGATGGCTTGCGGATGTCGACGCGTGGCAAGCGCGCGGTGCGCTGGAAAAGCGCGTCGGCGGAGATGCCAATGCCGGGACATATGACTCCGCCCAAGTACTCGCCCTTGGCGGAAACGCAGTCGAACGTGGTGGCAGTTCCGAAATCCACGATCACGCAGGGCCCGCCGTATTTTTCAAATGCAGCGACGCCGTTCACGATGCGGTCGGCGCCCACCTCGGCGGGATTTTCGTACTGCACTGGCATGCCCGTTTTCACTCCGGGCTCGATGAACAGCGGTTTCAGATTGAAATAGCGCTCGCATACCTGTCGTAGCGTGGAGTCGAGCGGCGGCACGACTGAAGAGATCACGATGCCATGGATGCCGGAAACTTCAAGATTGTCCATGGAGAACAGACTGCGGAAGAGCACGCCGTATTCGTCTACCGTGTGCCGCAGTACAGTGGCCACCCGCCAATGGGCGACCAGCCGCTCGTAGTGCGGTGTTTCAGCCGCCCCGTCAGCGGGGTGCACCTTGGCCACGCGGGCGAAAACGCCCAGCACCGTATTCGTATTGCCGACATCAATGACGAGAAGCATTGAGCATCACGTGGGACGGCCGCCCCCGGCCGTCCTTGCCGAGCGAAGCTCGGCACATGACAAGATCGATCTACTGCGCCCTCACCGTACCACTCAGCACCGTGCGCAATCCCTGCGCCGTCCGAACCTTCAGGAAGCCGCGCGAATCCAGGCCTTCGGTCACTCCTTCGAAACCGCCGTTCTCTTCGATGTGCACTTTTTGCCCGCGCACATAAGAAGAATGCTCGGCAAAACGGCGCAAGATCAACTCGCGCGCGTGCGGCTTGTCCAAAAGCTCACGATATTCGCGGTGCAGCGATTTTAGCAAAGCGGCAACAACCTCCGCGCGCGACCACTCCGTTCCTGAAGCCAGGCGCAACGAAGTCGCGACGTTCCGCAATTCCTCGGGAAACTTCGCCTGATTCACGTTAATGCCGATGCCCACGACCACATACCTCACGCGCGTCGCCTCGGCGTTCATTTCTGTGAGAATGCCGCAGAACTTCCTGCCTTCGAGAAGAAGATCGTTGGGCCACTTGAGGTCCGGGTTCACACGCGCATCGATTTTTTGTACTGCGGCATGTACCGCGAGCCCGGCAGCGAGCGAAAGAATCAAAACCTCCGAAGGAGGCAGATTCGGCCGGAGCACGACCGAACAGTAGATGCCTTCTGAAGGCGTGGAGTGCCAGGCGTTCGCGCCTCGGCCTCGGCCGCTGATCTGTTCTTCCGCCAGGAAGACGCTGCCTTCGGGCGCACCCGCAGCGGCCGCTTCCATCGCTGTCGAGTTGGTGGAACCAATCTTGTAGTAGTGATGAATCGGTTGGAAGATCGTACTCTTGACCAGCGGCGTGAGCACATCCGGCAAAAGGAGATCAGGAACCGTGCGCAGCTGGTATCCGGTGGCGGGGTGTCCCGCAACCTCGACGCCCAGCGACCGAAGCTGCTGGATCAGGCGCCACACTTCGGAGCGGCCGGTGCCAATCTCGTCGGCGATCTTGGTACCACTCACCACGACAGTGGCGTGGTCCATCAACAGTCGAATGATGCGTGCGAGCCGGGCGTCGGTTTTCAGAGCGGGCGCGACACGGACTGGCCGCCGGGTGCGAGTTGGCACTGGTTTGGCGATGCGGGAATTATAAACAGTCGTCGGATAGCAGTCGTCCGTGGTCAGCTGGAGGCCGTGTTGCGGCGAATCAGCAGGGAGATGGTCAACCCGATGAAGAGCACGACTGCCAGCACGCCGTTAATCCGTGACGCTAAGGTCGCAGTCTTGATCGGGTGCGGCACGCCCGACAAGGGCAGGACCACCAGGTTCATCAACAAATACACGACGACCCCGTAAACGACGCCACTGATCAGTGGCCGACGGAGCAAGATCGCGAACCTTCGACTTGCCAAGTAGAAGATCGCCGTCCATCCGAGCGCGATGGCGTAGTGAAGAAGCACACCAAGAACAACGGACGCTGTGCCCAGTACAAATGCCCGTGTCCCGATCAACCCGCTCGCGATGTATTGAAATATCCTGGCCGGCTCAACCCCACGGAGATGGCTGAAAACGAGGGCGTCGCTAATGTCCAGAGTCCCGGCGATCAGACCGACCTTCAGGATCAGAGCCAGCGCACCAGGACGCCTTGTAAGTATCCCCGGAATCACGATCACACCGCCCTTCGGTTGTCTCTCTTCCAAGTCTTACGCAGGCGCGACGCGCAGACTCATATCTGCGGCTTGTGCGGAAGTCGTGAGTGCGCCGACCGAGATGAAATTCACCCCGGTTTCGGCATACGCGCGAACGTTTTCCAGCTTGATGCCGCCGGAGCACTCCACCGGAATTCGCTTCTCCAGCCGCGAGCAGTATTCCACGGCTTTGCGGACGTCCTCTAACGCCATGTTATCGAGCAGCAACGCCTCCGCGCCGTGCGCCAAGGCCTGTTCCATCTCACCGAGCGTGCGCACTTCGATTTCGATCGGCTGCGATCCGCGACGATTGCGATGCGCTCGCTCAAGTGCAGGGACGATGCCACCAGCGAGCGCAATGTGATTGTTCTTGATCAAAACACCATCGGAAAGATCAAGACGATGATTCTGGCCGCCCCCGCAGCGCACCGCGTACTTGTCAATGGTGCGCAAGCCTGGAATGGTTTTGCGCGTGTCCAGGATGCGAGCCTTGGTCCCGTGCACGGCGTCCACGAACTGCCGCGTCAGGGTTGCGATGCCGCTCATGCGCTGCAGAAAATTCAGGATCACGCGCTCACAGGAGAGAATCACGCGGGCGTTATGGCGGATCACAGCAACAGATTGCCCCTGGTGCAGACGCACTCCGTCGAAGATCTCCGGATGGCTGGTGACCTCGTAGTGGGATACGACGGCTCCGTCGACGGAGGCGAATACGTCGAGGATGGCGGGGATTACGCCGATGCCCGCAAGGATGCAGTCCTGTTTCGCGAGCACGGTGGCAGCGGCTTTCTGATTAGGCTCCACGCAAGCGTAGCTGGTCGCGTCGCGCGTGGCGCGATCCTCGAGCAGCGCGTTTTGCAGGATCGCGGTGAGGTGGCGATTGGTCCAGTCCATAAATCAGTGGTGAGTGGCGAGTGGCAATCTCATGAGTCAGTTTTGAAAGGGCTCGGCTTCAGCCCTGCCGCTCAGGGCAGCCAAATTGAGAACTTTAGCCCCTGAGGGGCTTCGGAGTTTTCCCCCTCATGTTCATCTGTCGACGGCCTCTAGCGGTCGGGAACCAGAAAATCCCGTACAACCCCGTCAGGGCCGGGATCCGTTGCAGCCTA
>Ga0137418_10000882_pt1 | contig 27558 bp, 24 predicted proteins | sample CZODoug3_1_2_16f_FD_122242 | JGI IMG/M metagenome (GOLD analysis project Ga0137418, IMG submission 122242) | Vadose zone soil fungal communities from Angelo Coast Range Reserve, California, USA - CZODoug3_1_2_16fungal (Hybrid Assembly) | ecosystem: Environmental > Terrestrial > Soil > Vadose...
CGCCCCGCCTTCCGCAACGCAACCTGCGGCGTGACGCCGCTAGTCGCCGTCACGGCGCCGCGGCGCCAGGTGAACGGACGCGAACGGGTCACCCTCAATACCGCCTACGTGCATGCTCTCGACCGCGCGGGGCTCGTCCCTCTCGCCCTGCCGACGCTGCTCGCGCCTGAGCGCGCGGTGCTGGCGTTGGAGAGCGTGCGCGGGCTCGTTCTTTCGGGCGGTGAGGATGTCGACCCGGCGCGTTACGGCGCGAGCCCGCACCCCAAGTTGGAAGACCGCGATCCCGCGCGCGACGCCGCCGAACTGGCGCTGATTGCGGCAGCACGCGAGCGCCGCCTCCCGATCCTCGCCATTTGCCGCGGCATCCAGATTCTCAACGTGGCGCTCGGCGGGACGCTGTACCAGGACCTCGACAGCGAGCGGCCCGGCCCCATCACCCACGCCAACGACAGCCGGCACGCCGTGCGCGTCGAGCCCGGGTCACTGCTCGAGCGGACGCTCGGCGTGCGGACGACGACGGTCAACAGCCGCCATCACCAGGCGATCCGCGATCTCGCGCCCGGGCTCCGCGCGGTGGCGTGGGCGGAAGACGGACTGATCGAGGCCGCCGAGCCCGCGGATGCCGCCGCGCCGTGGACGCTCGCGGTCCAATGGCACCCGGAGGACCTTACGGAGCGCGCGCTGTTCGACGGGTTCGCGCGGGCGGTGTCGTGAGCCCTCACTCGTTTCCGTCGCCCGAGTGGGTCGCCGCGTACGGTCTCGCGATCAACGCCAGCGCAGGCTACCGGGCAGCGTCGCTGCAATGGACGCACGGGCCGGTCGCGCTGATCGTGTCCGCGCATCCCGACATCGGCGTGGCGACCCCCGTGGGAATCTGGCTCGACCTGGACCGCGGGGCCTGCCGCGAGGCGAAGGTCGTGTCGGCGGATGACGCAAAGTCCGCGGCGTTCGTCCTGACCGCGGAGTACCGCTACTGGAAGCAGATCATCCGGAAGGAGCTGGGCCCGATCGCCGGGATCATGCAGCGCAAGGTCGCGCTGCAAGGGTCCCTCCCGATCGTAGTGCGGTTCATCAAGTCGGCGGAGGCCCTCGTCGAGGCGGCGACCACCGTTCCGACGCATTTCCTGGACGAGTAACGTACGTTGTAGGGTCATGACTGAGCCGCCATCGGTAACGGACATTCTCCATCGCCTGACCGAGCTCTCCCAGGAGCTCGCGGGCGCGTTCCGGCCGGCGACCATCGTGGAGCTGGTGGCGCGGGCGATCTCCGAGCAGCTCGCCCCTGAACGCCTGTCGATCATGCTGCTCGACACCGATTCGAACGGCCTCGTCGTCGCCTACCACAACGGCCCTCGTCCCGCGACGACGGACGAGCCCCTGTTGCAGCTCGCCCTGCGGCGCGGTCCCCTGGTGATTTCGGAGCGCGTCGCCTGGCGTGCCGCCGAGCTGGGCGTCACCGTCCCGACCCCCGAGCCGGCAAGCTGGCTGGGCGCGCCGATCGCGGCGGTGGGTCGCACCATCGGCGCCGTGTCGGTCGAAGGCGAGCGCTCCGGTGCCCTGGGCCAGCCGGCGCTGGCCTTCGTCTCCGCCGTACTCGCCCAGGCCGCCATCGCCCTCGAGAACGCACGCCTCGTCGAGCTGCTGTCGAGCGGCAAACGCGAGTGGGAGCAGACCGTAGACGCGATCAACCAGGCGATCTGCTTCATCGATTCGCGCGGCGCCGTGCGGCGCGCGAACCGCGTGTTCGCCGACCTGATCAAGCTGCCCGTGACCGCGCTCCCCGGCCGGCCCTGGATCACGCTGCTCCCGGCGGTCTGGGCCGACCCGGTCGGACGCCTCGTCGCAGCACCGGGCGGCCCACCCGTCGAAGTGCGGGCCGGCGAGCGCGTCCTCGTCGTCACGGCCATCGGGACGGGCGAGCCGGGCGCCGCCGTGTTGCTGTTCGAGGACCAGACAGAGAAGCGCCGGCTTCAGGACCAGCTGCTGCAGTCCGAAAAGATGTCGGCGATCGGCCAGCTGATCGCGGGCGTCGCCCACGACCTGAACAACCCCCTTGCCTCGGTCGTGGGATTCAGCGACCTGCTGGGAGAGGCGGCCGATGTCCCCCCGCGGCTGGCCGAGCCGCTGGCCGTCATCCGCCAGGAAGCCGAGCGCGCGTCAGGGATCGTGCGCAATCTGCTCTCGTTCGCGCGCCGTCAGGAGGGCGAGCGGCAGGTCCAGTCCATCCGCCCGATCCTGGAGTCGACCATCCTGCTACTCAGGAATCAGCTGATGGCGCACAAGATCGAGCTCACCTTCACGGCCGAGCCCGGTCTCCCCGAAGTCGAGGTGCACGCGAACCAGATCAAGCAGGTGTTCGTGAACATCATCAACAACGCGACCCAGGCAATTCGCGGCGCGAAGCGCAGCGGCGGCAGTATCACCGTGCTCGCCAAGTGTTGGCTGGATGGCGTGGCCGTGAGCATCGAGGACGACGGGCCGGGCATGCCGGAGTCCGTCGCCCAGCACGTGTTCGAGCCGTTCTTCAGCACGAAGGCCGAGGGCGAGGGCACGGGACTCGGCCTGTCCATCTGCCAGGGGATTGTGAAGGAGCACGGGGGGAGCATGACCGTGGATCCCGGTCCCGGTACCGGCGCCACGTTTACGGTCGAGCTGCCGGGCGCCGCGCGCGACCGTCTGGCGGCGACGGAGCCGGCGGCCGAGGAGCTTGCCGCGCCCGACGCGGGCGCCGCCCTGCCGCTGCGTGTGCTCGTGGTCGACGACGAGCCGCACATCCTTCACTATATGCAGGCGACGCTCGAGAGCTGGGGACATGCGGTCGTCCTCGCGTCCGACGGCAGTCAGGCGCTGAAGCGCGCGCTCACCCAACCGTTCGACCTCATCATTTGCGACCTGCGCATGCCGCGGCTGGGCGGGCGCGAGATGTACCAGACGCTGGCGCAAATGCATCCCGCCGTCGCCCAGCGCATGGTCTTTGCCACCGGCGATACCGTGCGGGGCGACACGCTCCAGTTCCTCGAGCATCTCGGGCGCCCATACCTGCACAAGCCGTTCAAGCTGGACGAGCTGCGGCGCGTGCTCGCCGACGTGAAGTCGCCGGCCTGAGGGGGGGGTGCGCGTCCTGCAGGTCGATTCGGGCCGCGAGTGGCGCGGCGGTCAGAACCAGGTGCGACTGCTGTGTCGGGAGCTGGTCCGCGAACCCGGCGTCGAGCAGATCCTCGTGACCAAGCGAGGGAGCGAGCTGGCACGACGAGCCGCCGCGCACGGCGCCGCGGTCACGGCGACGCCGTGGGGGTGGAGTTTCGATCCCCGCGCGTGGTTCCGACTCAACCTCGCGGTCGTGGCCTTCAAACCGGACATCGTACACGCCCATGACGCTCACGCGCTCTGGATGGCGCGCCACGCCGCGGGCAGCGCGCGCCTCGTGGCAACACGGCGCGTGGATTTTCACGTAGGCCGCTCCAGTACCTGGCGCCGCCTCGATCGAGTCATTGCGATCTCGGCGGCCGTCAAGAACATCCTCGCCGCCGATGGCATCCCCGCGACCGAGATTACCGTCGTCTCCGACGGCATCGACCCCGACGAAGTCCACCGGGCGGCGGAGCAGCTCTTGAGCGTCCGCGCGCGACTCGGCCTCCCCGCGGGGGCACCGCTTGCCGTCAACGTGGCGGCGCTCGTGGACCACAAGGATCAGCGCACTCTGATCCGGGCCGCGGCGCACGCCCGCGAGGCGCGGCCCGATCTCCACTGGGCGATCGCGGGGGAAGGCGAGCTCAAGGGGTCCCTTACAGCCGAGATCGCGCGCCTCGGGTTAGCCGACCGGGTCCACCTCCTGGGGTACATAGACACAGCTGATGCCCTGATCGGGGAGAGCGACGTGTTCGTGATGTCGTCCAAAGAGGAAGGGTTGGGCAGTGTGATCCTCAACGCCCTCGCGTTGGGCAAACCCGTCGTGGCAACGGCGGCAGGGGGGATTCCCGAGATTCTGCCACCCGAGAGCCTGGTCCCCGTGGGTGACTCGGAGGCCCTGTCGGGCAAAGTCATCGATGCCCTCGCGCATCCCGCACCCCGTATCCCGTATCCCGAGCGGTTCACCGCCCGTGCGATGGCCCAAGGCGTCTTGGCCGTCTATCGGTCGCTCCTCTAGATTGCAGGGCCATGATCTACGTCTGCGTCCCGGTCCACAACGAAGCGCGCACCGCGGGGCTCGTGCTCTGGAAGGTGCGGCAGGTGTTCACCGCCTTCGCGCGGGAGTACCACATTCTCGCCTGCGACGACGCGTCGACCGACGGGACGGGCGAGATCCTCGCCTCCTACGGCCGCGTGCTGCCGATGACGGTCGTCACGCACCCGACCCGCCAGGGCTACGCCCGGAGTCTCGAGGAGCTGCTGCGCCTCGCGCTGCAGCGCACCGACCGCCCCAAGCGCGACTGCGCGATCACGCTTCACGCCGACTTCGTGCACGCGCCTGAGACGATGGAGGAAATGGTGAAACGGCTCGAGTCCGGGGCGGACCTCGTCGTGGGTGAGCTGGCCCGGTCGCTCGGCACGCGCTCGTGGGGCGAGCGCTGGGTGCGCCGGTTCGCCCCGCGGCTGTTGCCGGTGGCCGGCGTGCGGGACAGCGTGTCGGGATTCACGGCCCTGCGGCTGATCGTGCTGCGGCAGGCCACACGCGGCGGCACCGCCGCGCCGTTGCTCACCACCGACGGCTGGTGCGCCAGCGCCGAGCTCCTGGCGCGGCTGGCGCCGCACGCGCGCCGCATCGAAACGGTGCCTACGTCCGCCCGCTACGATCTGCAGCAGCGGCCGTCCCGGGTACGGCCGTGGCACCAGCTGCTGGCGGCCTGGCGTGGCAGGAGCGTGATCCGCGCGGCGCGCGGGGCGGCGGTGGCGCTCGCCCTTGTCGTCGCTCCAACTCGCGCCCCGCTCGCAGGTCAAGACTCCGCCCATGCGAGCCTCCCGGCTGTGGCCGCGGTCACGGCGGTGCCCTTCCCCGTCGGGGAGCGGATGACCTACGGGGCCAAGTATGGAATCTTCAGCGTCGGCACCGCCGTGATGGAGGTGATGGGGATCGATACGCTGCGCGGCGTCGAGACAGTGCACATCCAATTCCGCATTTCGGGCGGCGCCCTGTGGTACCACCTCGATCAGACACTCGAGTCGTGGGTCGGACGGCGTGACTTCCTTTCGCGCCGCTTTCGCTCCATCCAGGATGAGCGCGACAAGCACCGCGAGCGCGCCTACGAGATCTATCCCGACTCGGGCTTTTACCGCGAAGTGGGGCGCGACACGACGTTCGCCACCGTCGCCGCGCCGCTCGACGACGCGGCGTTCCTCTATTGGATCCGTACGGTTCCGCTGGAGGTGGGCAAGCGCTACGACTACGCCCGCTACTTCCGGCCGGACCGCAATCCCGTGATCATCGAGGTGCTGCGGCGCGAGCGGGTCAGCGTGGCGGGCAAGAAGTGGAACGCAATCGTCGTGCGGCCCAGGATTCCCCAGGCGCGGGGCATTTTCGCCGAGAAATCGGAGACGCGCATCTGGTTGTCCGACGATCCGCGCCGCATCGTGCTCGCGATCCAGTCCAACTTCTCGTTCGGCCAGGTCACGTTGAAGCTCAAGGAACTCGCCGTTCCGGAGCACCCATGACGGACTACCGCGAAGCAGACTTCGCCCGCTTGAAGACCGTCCCCATCGCCCGCCGCTCCAACAAAGTTGATCCCTCGCTGCTCGCGCACCCGCCCGGCCCCGACAAATCGTTCACCGCCTTCTGGAACGCGCTCCCCGCGATCCTCGCGGCGCAGGATCTGCGTTACGTGGTGGACGCGATCGTGGCGGCAGCCGGACGGCGCGCGGTCGTGGCGATGCTCGGCGGTCACGTCATCAAGGTCGGCCTCGGCCCTCTGCTCGTCGAGCTGATGCGGCGCAAGGCGGTGACGCACGTCGCGATGAACGGCAGCGCCGCGATCCACGACTTCGAGCTGGCGGCCTTCGGTGGGACGAGCGAGGACGTGGCCGCCGGCTTGGGCGACGGGACGTTCGGCATGGCGGAGGAGACCGGACGTGACATGAACGCCGCCCTGGCGCGCGGCGCGGCGAGTAACCAGGGCGCGGGCGAAGCGCTGGCGGAGCAGCTGCGCGGCCGCAAGGACCTGCCGGGCCGTGACGTTTCCGTACTCGTCGCTTGCGCACAGCTGGGAGTGCCTGTGACGGTGCACGCGGCCGTGGGGGCCGAGATCATCCACCAGCACCCCACCGCCGACGGCGCCGCGATCGGCGCTACCAGCCACCGCGATTTCAAGCGGCTCGCCGGCGCGCTCCCCGATCTCGACGACGGCGGCGTCGTCTTGAATCTCGGGAGCGCCGTGGTGATGCCGGAGGTGTTCCTCAAGGCGCTCACGATCGCCCGCAACTTGCACGGCGGGAAGCCGACGAACTTCACCGCATGCGACTGCGACATGCAGCGTCATTACCGGCCACGCGTCAACGTGGTGGAGCGACCGACGCTCGCCGGCGGCCGGGGCATCCAGCTCACCGGTCACCACGAGATCCTGTTTCCGTTGATCAGCTGGGCCGTGCTGTCCCGCCTCGATGCGCGGTAGGGCCTTGATCGGCGCCCTGGCGCTGGTCGCCGCCTGCGCCTCGCGCGCCGTCCTGCCGCGTGCGACGGACGTAGCCGCGACCCCGGGCGAGGTCCAGGTGCTCACGCGCCTCGCAGTAAGCCTCGACGCCGCCGGTAACCGGGCTGCCGATACCCTCTACGCCGCCGATGCCGTAGTGATCGCGAACGCGCGGGCGCGCCTCGCGGCGCCCCGCCTGGCCGGCATCAGCAGCGACGGCGGGGTCACCGTCACGGCGACGACGGAGACCCTCGAGGGGCGGTTTGCCTGGGTGCTGGTGGACTACCGGTGGGTCAACGTCGAGCAGCGCCTGGCCGAAGCGGGCCGGGCGACCTTCCTGTTCGAGCGGCGGGAGCGCGGCTGGAAGATCGTGCACGTGCATTCCAGCCAGCTGCTCCCCTGGGACCGTTAAGCGGCGGAGCGCCCCTTGATCATGTCCCGCAGCTTGTCAGCGGTGCTCGGACTGACGAGACGGAGCCCAAGATAGAAGAGGAATCCAATTGCGGCGAGCCACAACAGCTTCATCGCCAGGCTGACCACGAACCCGAACAAGCCGAAGATCAGGTTCAGGGCGAACCACGCCACGACGGCCAGCAACGCGAAGCCTAGTATACTCCGGAACATGGTACCCTCCGTGGTGTCCGGTACGTCTCCAGCGGGCGTACGCCTAAATGTCGCACAAAGTTTCGTCCTGTGAAGTGATCGTCGTGGGCGGCGGCGTCATCGGCGCCGCCTGCGCCCGCGCCGCCGCCTTGCGGGGCCTGCGGGTGGCCCTGTGTGAACCCGGCCCCGAGCGCGCCGCCGCCTCGCGAGCGTCCGCCGGGCTGCTCGCCGCCCAGATCGAGCCCCCCGACGAATGGCTGCGCGGCCTGGCCGTACGGGGGCGCGACCTCTACGAGGGCCTGGCCGGCGCACTCCGGGAAACGACGGGACTCGACATCGGCTTCTGGCGCGCCGGGATCGCTTCCGTCGCGTTCGACGACGCGGCCGCCGACCGTCTGCGCGATGTCGTCGCCCAGCAGCGGCAGGCGGGGCTGCGCTGCGACTGGCTCGAGCCGGACGACGTGGTCGAGCGATTCCTCGGCGCCGCGCCTGCGTGTCGAGGCGCGTTGTTCGCACCGGAGGACGGCGCCGTGGATCCGGCCGCCCTCACCGGCGCCCTCCTCGCCGACGCACGCCGTCTGGGAGTCACGATGCTGTCGGAGCGGGTCGTGCGCGTCCTGATCGCCAGTGGCCGGGCGACGGGCGTCGCACTCGCGGATCGCACACTGGACGCTGAGCACGTCGTGATCGCAGCGGGCGCCTGGTCCCCCCAAATCGGGGGACTGCCCCGGCCGCTGCCGATCGAGCCCGTCCGCGGCCAGATGGCCGCCGGCCCCTGGCCCAGCGGTACGCCCCCGGCCATCCTCTACTGCGACCACAGCTACGTGCTGGCACGCGGTGGCGAAGCGCTGATGGGAAGCACCATGGAGCATGCGGGGTTCGACGGCCGGGTGACGGAGGCGGGGATCGCCGAAATCGTGAGCGGCGCCGCGCGCCTCCTGCCCGCGCTCGCGACGGTGCGGCCGGCGCGCACCTGGGCGGGTCTGCGGCCCGTGACTCCCGACGGTCGGCCGATCGTAGGCGCCGACCCGGAAACGCGCGGGCTGTGGTTCGCCACCGGGCACGGCCGCAACGGCATCCTGCTCGCGGCCCTAACGGGCGACGTGATCGGCGATCTGCTCACCGGGGGCGCGACCGACGTCGACATCACCGGCCTCCAGCCGGGCCGGCCGACGCCCGCTACCTGACAGCCGATGTTCCGCACCTGCGCCTTCTGCAACGCTCCGTTCGACGGCGACGGCGGCCCCTCCGGGCTTGGCGTCGGACGGCGCCTCGCGTTCGATGAATGGCGGGGACGGCTGTGGGTCGTCTGCTCGAAATGCAGCCGCTGGAACCTGACGCCGCTCGACGACCGCCTGGAACGGATCGACGTCGTGGCCCGCGCCGCACGCGACGCAGGCCGCGTCGTCGCCGCTACCGAGCAGGTGGCGCTGATTCGGTGGGAGCGCTACGACTTCGTCCGGGTGGGCAAACCGCTGCGCGTCGAGCTCGCTACGTGGCGATACGGCGAGCGGATGCGCACGCGCCAACGAGAGCGGATGAAGGTGGTCGTCCCCCTGACGGTTGTGGCCATCGGGCTCGGCATCGCCGCGAACGTCGCGGCCGGCGGGGGGCTGGGCGTGTTCGTGTGGAACCTGCACCGCCTCGTCGATCAGGCGTACATCGGCATCGTCGGCAATCGCAAAGTCCTGCTGGCGGAACCGCCGATCTGCGCCCATTGCGGCAGCCTGATGCAGCTCCGCGCACGTCACGTGCAGCACGCGCGCGTCGTCCCCGACAGCCACGCGGAGATCGCCGTCGTCCTGAGCTGCCCGAAGTGCCGGCGCGAGGGCGCCCAGCTGACCGGACTCGACGCGGTTCAGGTGCTGCGCCAGGGGCTCACGTACCTGAACGTGACGCGCAGCGGCCGCCGCAAAGCCGAGGACGCCGCCCGCGTCGTGGATCAGGTGGGCGGCCCAGACCGGCTGCTGCACGACGTGGCACGCCGCGAGTTGACGCTGCGCTCCCTGCGGCCGGAGCGCCGGCTCGCCCTGGAGATGGCGGTGGACGAACGGGCGGAAGTCGAGGAGTTGGAGCGGCAGTGGCGGGAGGCGGAGGAAATCGCGGAAATAGCCGACGGAACCCTGAGCACGTCGGAGCAGTTGGAGGAGGAGATGCGCCGCCTGAAGAGGAAGATCGGCGATCAACCGTCCGGTTGAATTTCGGCCTACCAGACCCCTCAGGCGGCCACTATCTTCGAGGCTCAATGGCCCTCCCCCTCATCCAGATCGCTTCCGACCCCCAGCGTAAGCCGCCCTGGCTCAAAGTCAAAGCGCCCGGCGGGGCCACTTACGTCGCGCTGAAGCACATGATGCGCGACCTCAAGCTGCACACGGTCTGCGAGGAAGCGCACTGTCCCAACATCGGCGAATGCTGGGAGCACAAAGCGGCGACGTTCATGATTCTGGGCGACGTGTGCACGAGGAACTGCGCGTACTGTGCGGTGGCCCACGGCACACCGGCGGCCCTCGACGCGGGCGAGCCCGTCCGGCTCGCCGAGGCGGTGGCGCAGATGGGGCTGCGCCACGTCGTGATCACGAGTGTCGATCGTGACGATTTGCCCAACGGCGGCGCCGAGATCTTCGCGGCGTGCATCGCCGAGATCCGCCGCCGGCTGCCCGAGACCTCGATCGAGGTCCTGATTCCCGATTTCAAGGGCAACCCCGCGGCGCTGCGCATCGTGGTAGAGGCCAAACCCGACATCTTGAACCACAATCTCGAGACGATCGAGCGCCTGTACCGCATCGCGCGGCCGGGCGGGCGCTATCCGCGCGCACTCGAGCTGTTGCGCCACGCCAAGGAGCTCGACGCCGGCCTGCTCACCAAGTCGGGGATCATCTGCGGACTGGGCGAAGACTGGGACGAGCTGCTCGGCGCGATGCGCGACGTGCGAGCCCAAGGCGTGGACATCCTCACGCTGGGTCAATACCTGCGTCCCTCCGACCAGCATCTGCCGATCGCGCGCTGGTATACCCCCGACGAGTTCGCTGAGCTGAAGCGATTCGGCCTGGCGCTGGGGTACCGGCACGTCGAGTCGGGTCCGCTGGTCCGTTCCAGCTATCACGCGTGGGAGCAGGTCGAGGCGGCCAAGGCGTGACCGCCCCCCTCCCCCCCACATCCGAGCTGCAAGTCACCATGCTGCGGCGCATGCTGCTCATCCGCCGCTTCGAAGAAAAGACGGCGGAAGCGTACGCGCTCGGCAAGATCGGCGGTTTCTGCCATCTCTACATCGGGCAGGAGGCGGTGGCGGTCGGCAGCCTGAGCGCGTTGCGCGACGACGACTACGCGATCTCATCGTACCGCGAGCACGGCCAGGCATTGGTCCGCGGCGTTCCGCCGGGTGCCGTCATGGCGGAGCTGTTCGGCAAGGCGACGGGCTGCTCGAAGGGCAAGGGCGGCTCGATGCACTTGTTCGATGCCGGCCGGCGCTTCATGGGAGGCCACGGCATCGTGGGCGGCCACATTCCGCTCGCCGCCGGGATCGCTTTCGCCGTCAAGTATCAAGGCGGCGACCAGGTCTGCGTCTGCTTCTTCGGCGAGGCGGCGGTGAACATCGGCGCCTTCCACGAAGCCCTGAACATGGCGTCCGTGTGGAAGCTGCCGGTGATCTTCGTGTGTGAGAACAACCGCTACGGGATGGGCACGGCGTTCGAGCGTGTCGCCGCCGTGACCGACGTGGTGGAACACGCGTGCAGTTACGACATGGCGGCGGAGATGGTGGACGGAATGAACGTGCTCACCGTATACGAGGCGACTCGCCGGGCCGTCGAGCGGGCGCGCAAGGGCGGCCATCCCACCCTGCTCGAGGTCCGCACCTACCGCTACATGGGCCACTCCATGTCGGACCCCCTGCACGGCGTGTATCGCACCAAGGACGAGGTCGAGGAGCAGAAGAAGAAGGACCCGATCACGCAGCTCGCCGAGAAGCTAAAGGAAGAGAAAGTGATCGATCAGAGCGCGCTCGATGCGATGGACGGGGAAATTCACGCCGTGGTCGAGGCGGCCGTGAAGTTCGCGGATGACAGCCCGGATCCCGATCCTGCCGAGCTCTACGCAGACGTGCTGGCGGACTGAGCGATGCCGACCCTCACGTACCGCGATGCCCTGAACCAGGCGTTGCGCGAAGAGATGCAGCGCGATCCGTCGGTCTTCCTGATGGGTGAGGAAGTGGGTGTCTATCAGGGCGCCTACAAGGTGAGCCGCGGATTGCTGGAGGAGTTCGGGGCCCAGCGCGTAGTGGACACACCAATCGCCGAGCTGGGGTTCGCCGGGATCGGCGTCGGGGCGGCGATGGCGGGGCTGCGTCCCGTGATCGAGTTCATGACGTGGAACTTCGCACTGCTGGCGCTCGACCAGATCATCAATTCAGCGGCGAAGATGCTCTTCATGTCGGGTGGGCAGCTGCGCATGCCGATCGTGTTCCGCGGCCCCAACGGGGCCGCGCTGCAACTGTCGTCGCAGCATTCTCAGGCGTGGGAGAGCTGGCTGGCTCACATCCCCGGGCTCAAAGTGGTCGCGCCGGCAACGCCTGCCGACGCCAAGGGCCTGCTCAAGTCGGCCATCCGTGACAACAACCCCGTGATCGTGCTCGAGGGGGAGATGCTCTACAACCTGAAGGGCGAGGTGCCCGAGGGCGAGCACATCGTGCCGATCGGGCGCGCCGACGTGAAGCGCGAGGGGACCGACGTGACCTTGATCTGCCACTCGAAGACCGTCGCGGTCGCCCTGAAAGCCGCCGACCAGCTCGCGGAACAGAACGTCTCCGCCGAGGTGGTCGACCTGCGCTCGCTACGCCCCATGGACGAGGCCGCGATCCTCGCGTCCGTGGCGAAAACCAACCGGGCCGTCGTCGTCGAGGAGGGGTGGCCACACGTCGGCATCGGCGCCCAGGTCGTAGACATCATCCAGCGGGACGCATTCGACCAGCTCGATGCCCCGGTGCAGCGCGTGACGCAGGCCGACGTTCCGATGCCGTACAACAAACACCTCGAGCGCGCCGCCAAGGCGTCGCCCGAGAAGGTCGCGGCCGCGGCGCGGCGCGTCCTCTACCTCGAGTAGCCCCTCATGGCCACCAAAGTCCACATGGAGGCGCTGTCGCCCACGATGGAGGAAGGGCGCCTCGTCAAATGGACGAAGCAAGAGGGCGACGCCGTGAAGACCGGCGACACTCTCGCCGAGGTGGAGACCGACAAAGCGGTCATGGAGCTCGTCGCCCGGGCGGACGGACAGCTGATCAAGGTGTTGGTGCCGGAGGGGAGCACGGTGCCGGTGGGGAATGTCGTGGCGTACATCGGGAAGCCTGGTGAGAGCGTCGCCGAGGCAGGTGCGGTGGCGCCGGCCGCGGAAAAGAGTGCGCGGTCCGCGGTGAGCGGTGCGCAGGAAGTCGCCACCGCACCACCGTCCCCATCGACCATCACGCCCACTGATGTGAACCGGGTTAAGGCGTCGCCTCTCGCCAAGCGGATGGCGAAAGATGCTGGAGTCGACCTGAATCAGGTGCAGGGTTCGGGGCCCGGTGGGCGTGTCGTGAAGCGCGATCTCGAAGGCGCAACTGCCAACGCCCCGTCGGTACCCGCCCTGCCAGTCCTGCGCACCGCGGACCGCGCACCGCGCACGAGTGCCCCCTACGAAGACGTCCCCCTCACCCAGATCCGCAAGACGATCGCGAAGCGCCTGGCGGCCTCCCTCGGCCCCATCCCCCACTTTTTCCTCACGACCGAAGTGGACATGGAGCGGGCGGCGGAGGCTCGGAGTGCTCTCGAGGTCAAGGTCTCCTTCAACGACATCGTGATCAAGGCGGTCGCCCTCGCACTGACCAAGCACCGTGCCTGCAACGCCTGGTTCCAGGACGACCACATCCGCTATTGGAACGAGGTCCACATCGGGATGGCGGTCGCCGTGGAAGATGGCCTGATCACACCGGTGATTCGAGACGCCGACCGCAAGACCCTGGCGCAGATCGGTGCCGAGGCGCGCGAGCTTGCTGAAAGGGCTCGCAACCGCCGCCTCAAGCCCGAGGAGTACACGGGCGCGTCGTTCAGCGTCTCGAACCTCGGGATGTTTGACATCGACCAGTTCACGGCGGTGATTAACCCACCCGAGGCAGGGATCATCGCCGTCGGGTCGATCGTCCCGAAGCCCGTCGCCGAGGGAGACAAGGTAGTAGTGCGGCGACGCCTGAGACTGACGATGAGCTGCGATCATCGCGTGATCGATGGGGCGACCGGCGCGCAGTTCCTGAAGACGCTCAAGCAGATGCTCGAAAACCCACTGGCAATGCTTCTCTAAGAGGATCCTGTGGCGAACAGCTTCGATGTCGTGATTCTTGGCGGTGGACCGGCGGGCTACGTCGCGGCAATCCGCGCCGCCCAGCTCGGCATGACCGTCGCCGTCGTCGAGCGCGACAAGCTCGGCGGCGTGTGCGTGAATATCGGCTGCATCCCGACCAAGGCGCTGCTCCATTCGGCGTACATCGCCCGCCTTCTGGGCGAGTCGAAAGAGTTTGGTGTGGAAGCCACCAACATTAAGACCGACTACGGCGTGGCCATGAAACGCTCGCGGAAGGTCAGCGACCAGAACTCGAAGGGCGTCGAGTTCCTGATGAAGAAGAACAAGGTGACCGTCGTGAAGGGCAGCGGCGTGCTCCAGCCCGGCAAGAAAGTGAAGGTCGGCGGGGATGTCTACGAAGCGAAGAAGGCCGTACTCGTCGCCACCGGATCGCGGGTGAAAGGCATCCCCCAGATCGGGCTCGAGATCAACAAGACGACGGTCATCTCGTCGGACGAAGCGCTGCTGATGGAGAAGGTGCCCGCGTCACTAGCGATCGTTGGTGCCGGCGCGGTGGGGATGGAGTTCGCCGACATCTTCAACGCGTTCGGCGTCAAGATCACGCTGATCGAAGCCCTGCCGCGCATCCTGCCGCTCGAGGACGCCGAGGCGTCCGACGCCCTGGCCAAGAGCTATCGGAAACGCGGCATCGACGTGATCGCCGGGGCCAAGGTGACGAAGGCAACCGTCGCGAAGGACAAGGTGACGCTGGACGTCGAAGCGGGCGGCGAAAAGAAGTCAGTTGCCGTGGACGCCGTTCTGATGGCGGCCGGGCGCGCCGTGAATACGGAGAACATCGGCCTCGCCGAGTGCGGCATCCAAGTCACCGAGCGCGGCTTCATCAAGGTAGACAAGAACCTGCAGACGACCGCGCCGGGCTACTACGCCATCGGCGACGTCGCGGGGCCGCCGATGCTGGCGCACAAGGGCCAACGCGAGGGCGTCTTCGTGGCCGAGGTGCTCGCCGGGCAGAAGCCGCACGCCATCAAGTACGACAACGTCCCGAGCGTCACGTACTGCCACCCCGAAGTGGCGAGCATTGGCCTTTCGGAAGATCAGTGCAAAGAACGGAAGCTCGACTACGTGGCCGGACGCTTCCCGTTCTCGGCGAATGGACGAGCCCGGGGGACAGGCGAGACCGAGGGATTCGTGAAGATCCTGCGCGACAAGAAGTACGGTGAGATCCTCGGCGCCCACATCGTGGGCGGGCACGCCTCGGAGATCATTCACGAGCTGGCCGTGGCGCGTGAGAACGAGTACACGGTCGAGGAAGTCGAGCTGGCGATCCACGCCCACCCGACGATGTCGGAGGCGGTGGCCCAGGCGGCGCTCGATTCGCTCGGCCGGGTAGTCGACATGTGAACGACCCGGTCAAGGATCCGCTCGCGATCGGACTCGGGGCCCTCGCCGCGGGAGCCGGCGTGGGCGGCGCCACCGCGACCCTCGCGCAGGGCGTCGTGGCGATTCTGCGGGAACGCTTGGAGCCCGCGTACTACTCGTTCGTCGGCGACGACCTCCTGGCCGGACTGCTCGCCGGCGTCGTGTTGGCGGCGATCTTCGGATGGCGCCGCAGCCGGGGAATCGACAACATCTGGCAGCGGGGGGTCATCGCCGTGCTCGCCGCCGTGGGCGCGATCCTCATCGGTTTCCTCGCCGCCCCCGTGGACCACTTCTTCGGACTCGCCGGGATGGCCGCCTGGCTGCTCCTGAGCATGGCGTTCGGAGCTTTCGGCAGTAGCTGGGCCAAGCGAGGGAGCGGAGTGTGACGGACCGCCTGCTCGAGGTCATCCAAGCGGGAGTAGTGCCCTACGGCGAGGCCTTGGAATGGCAGCGCGACCTGGCGCAAGCGCGCATCGAGCGCCGCATCTCCCACGATCTGCTGCTGCTACTCGAGCATCCGCCGGTGGTCACCCTCGGCCGCAACTCACAGGCGACACATCTGCTGCGGCCGGCCGGAGTCGACGTGTTCGAGGTCGAGCGCGGCGGCGACGTGACATTTCACGGCCCCGGCCAGCTCGTCGGCTACCCGATCATCGATCTCACCGGGTACAAGCAAGACCTGCACTGGTACTTGCGCACCCTCGAGCAGGCGCTGATCGGCGCGCTCGCAATCCTCGGCATCCCCGCTGAGCGGAATCCGGGCTACACAGGCGTGTGGACTAAGGGACGCAAGATCGCGAGCATCGGGATCCACGTGAAGCAGTGGGTCACCTGGCACGGGTTCGCGTTGAACGTCACGACTGATCTCGCCCATTTCGACCGGATCGTGCCGTGCGGGATACCAGGGGTGGTGATGACGTCGGTGGAGAAGGAGCGGGGGCCGCGCCAAGGATGGTGGGACGAGACCGTGGCGGCAGTGGTGGAGAGCTTTGCAACGACGTTCGGGACCGTCGTTGTACCGTGCCCTGAAGGGCCGGCTCGGCCAGATCACACGTCCTTAAGGACGCGTGTATTAGCCGAGCCGGGGCTTCAGCCCACGGATTAACCACCCCCGACTCGTGTCCTCACGTTCCGATCGCCTCCCCCCCGGCCAGATCCTCACCACCAAATGGCCCGTACTGCACTATGGCAACGTGCCGAGCGTGGACACCACAAAATGGACGTTCATGGTGTCGGGCCTCGTGAACAGTCCGTTCTTCGTCACCTACGACGAGCTGCTCGCCCTGCCGCGCAAGACGGTGGCGTGCGACATGCATTGCGTCACGACCTGGAGCCGGCTCGACAACACGTTCGAAGGGGTGCCGGTGCAAGCGCTGCTCCAGCGAGCGGGGCTCAAGGCGGCGGCCAAGTTCTGCCTCGTCGTCGCCGAGCAGGGGTTTACGACGAATCTGCCGCTCGCGGACCTCGATCGGCCCGACAACCTCATCGCGCTCAAGTGGGGTGGCGAGTGGCTGACGCCGGAGCACGGCTGGCCGGCGCGACTGCTGGTGCCGCATCTGTACTTATGGAAGAGCGCGAAGTGGGTGCGCGGCTTCGAGCTGCTGGACGAAGACATCCCCGGCTTTTGGGAGCAAAATGGCTACCACATGCGCGGGGACCCGTGGACGGAAGAGCGCTACGGTGGCCGCGGCTTGACCCAGCACGAGATCAACAAGTTTCGGAACGCGAGTAAGAAGCTCGGGGGCTAGCGCGAAGCTCCGAGCAGCTCGTAGAACCGCTTGAACACCTCGATCCCATCCCAGAGCTGCTTCAAGTCGAGCTTCTCGTCCGGGGCATGGAGCCGGTCGTCGGGGAGACCAATGCCGGTCAGGATCACGGGCGCGCCGGTCGCCCCGAGGGCGGGCACCACCGGAATCGAGCCGCCCGCGCGCGCCGCCACAGTCCCCCGCCCCACCACCTCGCGGAATGCGCGGTCGAGGAGCTTGAAGGCGGGGTGGTGCAGCTCGATCTGGGCGGGGTCCGCGCCATGGAGAAACTGCACGGTCGCCGTCACGTGCTTGGGCGCGAACCGCTTCACCGCCGCCGCCAACTGCTGTTGCACCTGCTTTAGCCTCTGATTCGGCACTAACCGGAGACTGACCTTGGCGGTCGCCTCGGCCGGAATCACGGTCTTGGCGCCCTGCCCGGTGAACCCCCCGGTGATGCCGTGGATCTCGAAGGTCGGCAGGGCCCACAGTCGCTCCAGCACCGAGTACTTCTTGAGGCCGGTCAGCCCCTTGGCCTGGACCCGCTTAACGAGGAAGTCCTTCTCCTTGAAGGGCAGCTTCTTCCACGCCGCCAGCTCGGCCTTGGAGGGGCGTTTCACGGGCCCATAGAACCCCGGCACGTTGACCCGCCCGTCCTCGCCCTTCAAGCGGCCCAGCAAACGGGCCAGCTCCTCATGCGCGTTGGGCGCGGCACCACCGTACTCCCCCGAATGCAGGTCGCTCTTGGCGGTCCGCACGGTGATCTCGGCGTAGCAGAGGCCGCGCAGCGTCGAGTAGACGGCGGGCCAGTTGGGCGCGATGTACGACATGTCGGCCACGAGAGCGACGTCAGCCGTGGTGCGATGCGGCTCGCGCTTCAGGAGATCGAACAGAACCTTGGACCCGAACTCTTCTTCGCCCTCGATGAGAAACCGGAAGTTCACGGCCGGTGCCCCCCCCGCCTCGACCGCCTTGAGGAGGCAGAACACCTGGCCCTTGTCGTCGGCGGCCCCGCGCGCGTACAGCCGGCCGTCGCGCACGGCGGGCTCGAAGGGAGGCGTCGTCCACTCATTGAGCGGATCGGGCGGTTGCACGTCGTAGTGGCCGTACAAAAGCAGCGTCGGCGCCCCGGGGACGTGCGGGCCGACGCCCCATACGACGGGATGCTTCTCGCTGCCGAGGAATTCGACATCGGAGCAACCGAGACGCCGCAGTTCCGCGGCGACCCATGACGCGGCGGCGCGACAGTCGTCATCGTGCGCCGGAAGTGTGGACACGGAGGGGATGCGAAGAAACTCGCTCAGCTCGCGCAGCAAACGGTCGCGATCCATGGGGGCACAATGTAGATACGGCAGGCGCGCCTAGCCAGCGAGTGAGCGAGGGGTAGATTCAGGGTCATGCGGACCACCGCGTCCTACGATCTGTTCCCCGATGCGCCGAGCGAGCGGGCGATGGCGCGGGCGCGGTGGCTGGCGCGGGAAGGCCGCACCGCCGACGCCGAATCCGCTTATATCAGCCTGCTGTCGTCCCATCCCGACCTGAAAGTCTGCTGGGCCGAATACTTCGAGCTGCTGCGTGCCAACGGCCGCAGCGCGGCGGCGCTGGAGCTTGCCGAACGCGCGCGCACGCAATTCGGGGAGACCGGCTTCGCGCTGACGCTGCAAGGCGCCGCCCTGGTCGAGCTGGGCCGCTACCCGGACGCCCTCGCCGCGCTCGAGCGCGCGGTGGAGGCCGATCCCGATCTGGCGCTCGTCTGGCACGAGCTGGGGTGGGCGGCCTACAGGCTGGGCGACAAGAACCGCGCATTGCTGGCCCTCGATCGGGCATTCGCGCTCGAGCCTCACACGGAAACCCTCAAGCTGCGCGGGCGCGTCTTGCGCGATGCCGGGCGCTATCAGGCGGCCGAGGTGGCATTCGAAGGCGCGGCGCAGGCGGCCGAGCACCCCGAGCAGCGGGCCGACGCGGAACGGGAGATCGCCGCGACACGCCGCTATGCCTTCTACGCGCCGCGGAAGCCGGAAGACCTCGGGCCCGGGGAGCGGTGGTTCGCCGACACGGGCACGGTGGTGCTGGCCCCTGATGCCGGCCCCGTCCCACCTGGAGACGAGACGCTGGTCGCGACGTTCGCCGAGGTCGCGGACGACTCGGGGTGGCGCTTCGGGCAGGTGATCGCGCTCGACCCCTCGCTGCCGGTGTGGAGCGACCTCGCCGAGCGGCTGGGCGCGCCGCTGGCGGGCCCGGCCGCGTTCGACCCGGCCGTTTGTCCACTGCTCGTGGCGACGACCGTCCTGCCAGACGACCGCACATGGGCCAAGCTCGCCGCGGCCGTGCCGGCAGAGGGGGCGGGGCTCGTCTTCGTCCTCGAGCATCCCGCGGAGGCGGCCGGCGTGGGTGGAGGTGCCGACGTGATCGGCGTGCTTACCGATGCAGGCCAGCGCCGCATGCGCGCGCCCAACCCCGCGCACGCGTTGTCCGAAGCCCAGCATCCCGGGGCGCGCCTGGCCGGGCGCCGACTGCGCCCCACCTGACCTCCTCTCCGGAGCCTGCCGTGACCGCCTCGCCGCGAGCCCCCATGTCCGGCAAGGCGATTGTCGCGTCCCATTTCGAAAAGGCCGCGAACATCATCAACCTCGAGGCGTACATGCGCCGCATTCTGCTGGCGCCGTTCCGCGAGGTGACGGTCGAGGTGCCGGTCCGCATGGACGACGGCCGGATCGAGGTGTTTACGGGCTATCGCATCCAGCACAACGGCGCCCGCGGGCCCTGCAAGGGCGGGATTCGCTACCACCCGGAAGCGGACCATGACGAAGTGCTCGGCCTCGCCACGATCATGACGTGGAAGACGGCCCTGATGGACATCCCCTTCGGCGGCGCCAAGGGCGGCGTCACGGTCGACCCGAAGAAACTCTCCAAGCTGGAGCTGGAACGCCTCACGCGCCGCTTCACGCAACGCATCGCCATCGTGCTCGGCCCTTACCGCGACATCCCGGCGCCGGACGTCAACACCAACGCCCAGGTGATGGCCTGGATCCTCGACGAGTACTCGAGCCGCCAGGGGTATACCCCGGCGGTCGTCACCGGGAAGCCGGTGTCGCTCGGCGGCTCGCTGGGGCGCGAGGAAGCGACGGGGCGCGGCGTGATGTACGTGATGGAGGAGTATGCGCGCGACTTCGGCATCCCGCTCAAGGGGAGCCGGGTCGTCATCCAGGGCTTCGGCAACGTGGGCGGGCACCTCGCCCGCCTGCTCCACGCGGAGGCGGGCGCGAGAGTCGTCGCGGTGTCGGATGTCGAGGGCGGGATCTACAATGACAAGGGCCTGGACGTGCCGGGCCTGCTGGCGCACGCGGCGCAACGCCGTCCCGTCTCCGAATGGAAGGGTGGCAAACGGATCACGAACGACGAGCTGTGGGCGGTGCCGTGCGAGTGGCTCGTCCCGGCGGCGCTGGGAGGCGTGATCACGAAGGAGGCCAACGCCCGCACGCTCGACTGCAAAGTCGTCGTTGAAGGAGCGAACGAACCCACGACGCCCACCGCCGACAGTATCCTCGAGGAGCGCGGGATCGCCGTGCTCCCCGACTTCCTCGCGAACGCGGGCGGGGTCACGGTCAGCTACTACGAGTGGGCGCAGAATCTGCAGCAGTACCGCTGGACCCACGAGCAGGTGAACCGCGAGCTCAAGGCGACGATCACCAAGGCGTACGCGGCGGTGCGCGATCTCGCCAAGGAAAAAGCGGTCGCATTCCGCACGGCGGCCTACGGGATCGCGTTACAGCGGGTGGCGGAAGCGGAACGCTTGCGGGGGAACTAGTCCTCCACCCGCATCCCCGGTCGCGAATACAATGCCCGATACGGATCCCGGTCCGCCTGTGTGAACACGCGAATCTGGATGGCGCGGATCGTCTCCGCGATGTCGGCGTTGTTCTGCAGGTAGATCTCGTCGAACAGGTTCAAGTCCATCCGATAGAGCCGCTGGGCGATCACGACCGCGTTGTTGAGCGGTATCTGTGCGAACCAGCGCCAGTCATACGTCTCGAGCGACTGCCCCACGGGCCCCGTCAGCTGCGTCCGTGCCCATCCGAACAACACCGTGCGCGCCCGTTCGAGGCGGTCAGCGGTCGGCACGTCGGCGTACGCCGAATCGAGGCGGCGCGCGAGCTCGGCGTAAAACACGTCGAGCGTGCGCTCGTCGCGCCAGCGCGCGGCGGCGCGGCGGGCATCGATGCTGTCGCGCCGCGCGCGGAAGAAAGCCTCGGCCCCGCGGTAGCCCACGAAGCTCGCAAAGCTCTCATTGAAGGGCGTTTGGCTCTTTACGTACAGCGTGTTGTGGGCCAGCTCGTGCAGCACCGTCGCGACCAGCTCCATCGTGTCCCGGCTCATCGCCGTGGAGAATAGCGGGTCGCTGAAGTAGCCGAGCGTCGAGAACGCACCCGAGGGGCGGAGGTACACGTCGAGCCCTTGCGCCTCGAGCTCCCGTCCCGCCCGCCGCGCCCGCTCCGCGACAAAAAAGCCTTTGTACGGCACGACGCCCACGATCGGGAAGGTCCAGGTGACCTCGCGCAACTTGTCGCGCCGGCTCGCCGAGAGCACCAGCAGCAGCGTGTCACGCCCGACGTCCACATAGGTGGTGTACGTCGCGCCCACCGCCAGCCCCAGCGAATCGGCGGCGTAGCGACGGGCTTCGAGCACGAGCCGCAGTCGCTGGCGCAGCGCCGCCGGCACGGTGGAGTCAGCCAGGAGCTTCTCGATCGAGCGGCGCTTCCACAGAATCCGAGCTTCCTCGACGCCGGCGCGTGCGACGTAACGGGCGTCCGCGCTGACGAGCAACAGCAGCACCACGATGGCCGCGCCCGCGCCCACCACGATGGCGAGCACGCGCTTCAGGACCCGGCCCCAGCGGGGGCGCCCCCGCTCGGTCAGGGGGTCCACCGCACCCCGACGCGATGCGTCCCGCCGCCCAGCGCCTGATAGCCCTGGAAGGCGTAGTCCATCTGCAAGCGGCCGAACACCACCCCTCCCCCGAAGGTGAATCGTGACGCGTCCGTCACCGCAGCTCGCGTCGCGTATCCCACCCGCCCCAACACGCCGACGCCGTTCCTCACGACGCCGCCCTCGATCCCCTGAATGAGGACGGCCGAGCGGTCCCGCGTCCACTGCGCTTCCAGGGTCGTGAGCAGGCGGTAGACGCCCTGGGGGTCGGTATAGTTGAGCGTCAGGCCGGCGCGGGTGCGCCGCGGCAGGCGCGCGCCGGCGCCGAGATCGCCACCCATGTTCTGCACGCTCACGCCGAGCGCCGCGATATCGAAGATCGCGATCGCGATCCCGACGTCCCCCGCCCACCCGTCGCTCACCGCGGAGCCGATGTCCTGCCGGCTGTACTTCGCGGAGACGCCGACGGCCATGAAACCCCGTCGTACCACTAAGGAAGAGACGGCCAGCGCTTCGTACGGATGAAAGGTCGCACCGGTCGCCATGCCGCGACGCCCCCCGGTGGCCGGGTCGGGGACGATCTCGGGCTCCGTGCCGTAGTCGAGGGTCTGGGCACCGAATCCCCACGTCACCCGTCCCACGCGCAGCGCGAGCGCGGCGGCCGACACGGCGGTGCCCACGAGGTACGGCTCGTAGGACCCTTCGATGGAGAGGTGACGGATGGTGGCGATCCCGGCGGGGTTCGCGAACACGGCACCCGCCTCGCCCACGAGCGCGGCGCCCGCCCCGCCCAAGGCTGCCGAGCGGGTCGTCCCCGGAAGGGCGGCGACGACGCTGCCTTCGGTCTGCGCGGCAAGGCTCAGGACGCCCATGACAGCTCGCAGCCACATCAGCGGATCCGAATGACGTTCAGGCGCGGCACGAGACTCGCCGGGACTGCCCGTCGCCCTTCCGTGGCGAACAGCGGCGTGAATTCCGCCGTACTGAACAACAGGGTGAATCCCGCCTCGCCGGACGCCTGGACGACGCTGTGGTACACACCGGAGCCGGCGCGCAACATCCCTCTGAGCACGACGCCCGATCCCGCACTCGACGTCGGCGTCAGGGGAAAGGCCTTGGGAAAGGCGTTCGAGTTTTGTGCGTGGAGCGAAGCGTACGTGGCGCGGAACAGCCACGAGCTGTAGCGGAGCGCGGTATCAGCCGTGAAGCCCGGGAGATCCGACACCCAATTCGCCAGGGCCCAGCGCGTCACGATGCCTTCAAACGAATCGCCCGTGTGCGTCTCGATGTTCTGCTTGCCCGTGAGCGGCGTGTTCACCATCTGGCGGGTGAAGGCGTTCCACGCCGTCAGCGTCGTACCGCCCGAGTAGCGGTCCACGAGGTAGCGCACGAACAGCCACGCGGCGCCGCGTTCCGCGAGGGTGCCGATTTGCCCCGGCCCGCCCCCGGGCAGAAGGAAGTGCTCCGCCGTCGAGTCGAGGTACGAGTAGCCGTTGAATAGATCGCCGCCCATGAAGGAGCAGGGTCTCGTCCCGATCGCGCAGGTGCTGACGGTCGCGTCGGGGTTCGGCAGAAACGTCCGTCCCCCGAGCTCCTCTGCATAGTGTGAGAAACCCTCATTCAGCCACAGCACCTCGCCGCTGCCGCCCCCTTCCAACACGTGGTGATTGTAACTGATCATGTGCTGGAATTCGTGGATGAACGTCACGGGGACGAGCCGCTGCACCTGGGTCGCCGAGTGCGCACAGCTCAGCTTCGCCGACGAATCGGCCACGAGTGAGTAGAACACCTCGCCTTTGTTGGAGCGCGAATCGGTGCGGAAAGCGGGGTCCAGGTCGGCACCGAAGAAAAACCCGGCCACAAAGCCGGTCGCATCGCACTGCTTCTTCGAGACGAGCTTGTTGACGGTGGGCGTCATCAGCACCATGACGACGCCGTTGCTGTCGATGTCCGACTCGCGTCCGAAGGCCGCGGTGTCGGTCGCGTACAGTTTGGTCTCGAACAGCGCGGCCAGGGTGTCGAGGGCCACGGAGTCGAGGCCAGGAGGCGCCGCGTTGTCCACGTAGATCGCCACGTTGCTCTTCAGCGCGCGTACCGTCGCCGTCACGGTCGCGAACGTCGAGCAGGTCAGCGTGGCGCACACCTTGAACGTCCGGGAGGTACCGAACGCCGGCGGGCTCGCGGCTACCGCGGCGGTACGCGCCGGCGCCAGACCCGCCGCCGCGACTTGCGGATTGAGCCCCCGCCAGCGTGCTTCGTCGCCGAGGCGCAGGAACGTGTGAAACCCCTCCGCGGGCGACAGCGCGGCGAGTTCGACGGAGGAGGGTGCCGGGGCGGGGGCCGAGGGGGGGGGGATCGGCTGGCGGATCGTGTCGCCCAACACTTGAAAACTCGAGCTGGTCCCTGGGTCGCCCGTCGCGAGCTGCGGGACGATGAGGTACTCGACGGAGGTGCCGCCGGTGTTGGCCGGGAAGACCACACACCCCGATACCGGACCCGGATCGATTGAGGTATGCTGGCCGGCGGCGCTGAGGGTGACGGCGAGCCCCACCGATGTGCAGGGCGGGAGCTGCGGTCCGCCCGCGTTATCGCTGCTACAGGCTACCGCCCCCAGAAACGAGAGCAGGCTGATCCGCGTCGCGCTTCTCCGTAACATGCTCCCCCCCAGTCACTTCGCCCGTGAGGCGCAACGCCCTCCGGAAGCAGATCGGGCCGACGATCTCGTGGACGCCGACGATAACCACGGTCCACGCCTGCAAAGATACTCCCCACTCGGGAAACGCGCGGCGGGCAGCGGCCCCAAGGCTCAGTGCCACGCCGCCCTGGGAGACGAACCCCAACCAAGCGTGTTCTCCGCCCGCAAACCGGGTGCCAAGACGCAGCCCCAGGGCTCGCAAAGCGACGAGGAGCACCACCCAGGCCCAGTTTTCCATCAGGAGTTGGAGCGCTTCCGCCTGCAACGCCGCGCCGGCGAGCGCGAAGAAGACGATGTACACCGGGACGGCGCTCCGCTTGAGCTCGCCCCGCAGCCGCTCCCCCTCCACTGGGGCGAAGTTCGCGACATAAAAGCCCGTCGTGAGGGCCATAAGCATCGTCTCGATACCGGAGAAACGAACGGCCACGGCGGTGAGGAAGGCCACGGCGACGAGCAGAAGCAGCGTGTCGCGCTCCACGATCCTGGCGTAGCGCGATGCGACGTAGCCCAGCGCGGCCCCGGCGGCGATGGAGCCTGCCCCGCGCAGCAGTGTGGTCCATGCGACGGCTACGTCGACGGCGCCGGGGCTCGCGAACAGGGGTACGTTCCCGAGCACCAGTGCGAACAGCCCCACAACCAGGATGTCCTTGACGATACTGACGCCGAGCACGGCGCGCGCCACGGGCCCGTTCCCGGCGTCGAGCTCGTCGATCAGGGCGACCGTCAGCGACGGCGACGACGCGGCGGCGATCGTGCCGAGCACCAGCGCGACGGCGAGCGCGTCGCCCAGGGGTTGATGCACGGTGAGGGGGAACCACGGCGACACCGACAGGATCACCGCGGCAACGAGGCCGAGCGGGAACAGGATCGTCCCGACGGAGAGCCGCGCGAGCGGCACAGCATCGCGGCGCAGCATCTCCAGCTTCAGCTGCGACCCGGCAGCGAACGCGATCAGGGCCATCGCGGCGTCCGATATGAAACCGAGTGCGACCACTTCGTCGCCGCGCACGAGACCGAGCCAGGCGGGGCCGACCACGAAGCCGGTGACGAGAAAACCGGTGACGCGCGGCAAGCGGAGGCGCTTGGCGAGCTCCCCGCCCAGATGCGCCGCGAGCAGCAGGAATCCGAGCGCGAGGGTCGCGCGGGCCTCGAGCGGCCCCGCGCGGGTGAGCTGCTGAAACAGAGCCATCAGGCCCAGTGTAAATGCGAGCGCCGCCCACCACATGACGGCGCAAGATACCGAGCCGCGCGGTTTTGACAATGCGCGACGGCGCCGGTATTTTTCCCAAGTGTCGTTCGTCCACCTCCACACGCACAGCGAGTACTCTCTCCTCGACGGCGCCAACCGGATCCCCGAACTGCTCGACCGGATCCAGGCGCTGGGCATGGACTCCCTCGCGATCACCGACCACGGCAACCTGTACGGGGCCTGGTCGTTCTACGAAGAGGCCAAGGCCCGGAAGATCCGGCCGATCCTCGGGTTCGAGGCCTACCTGGCGTTCGGCAGCCGCCACGCGCGTGAGAAGGTCGCCGACGCCCCCGCGGCCTACTCGCATCTCGTGCTCCTCGCCAAGAACCGGATCGGCTATCAGAACCTGATCAAGCTCTCCTCCATCGGTTTTCTGGAGGGCTACTATCGCCGGCCACGCATCGACAAGGAGGTCCTGGCGCGCCACAAGGATGGCCTCGTCGGTCTGGCGGCGTGTCTGTCGGGGGAAATCGCGCTGTATCTGCGGCAAGGGAATTACGAGGTCGCGAAGGCGAGCGCGGCGTGGTTTGCCCATACCTTCGGCCCGGACAACTTCTGGCTGGAGGTCCAGGACCACGGCATCGCCGACGAGAAGGTCGTGAGTGCCGGGATGTTCCGGCTCGCCGCCGAGCTGGGGATCCCGGTCGTGGCAACGAACGACGCACACTACCTCAAGAAGGACGACGCCGAGGCGCACGACGTGCTGCTGGCCATCGGGACGGGGAAGGATCTCGACGATCCCAAGCGGTTCCGGTTCTTCGGCCAGGAGAGCTACGTCAAGTCGGAGAAGGAGATGCGGGTGTTGTTTCCGGACCGCGCCGACGTGCTCGCCGAAACCGCCCGCGTCGCCGAGCTGTGCGAGTTCGACTTCGAGAAACGGTATTTCCTGCCGCAGTTCCCCCGGCCGGCTGAGTTCGCGAGCGACCAGGCCTTGCTCGAGGATCTGGCGCGCCGCGGCGCGATCGAACGCTACGGCGATCCCCTGCCCCCCGCCGTCGAGCAGCGCCTGCGCTACGAACTCGACGTGATCGCGACCACGGGCTATGCGGGCTACTTCCTGATCGTCTACGATCTGATCAAAGCGGCGCGCGATCGCGACATCCCGGTCGGGCCGGGCCGCGGGTCCGCGGCCGGCTCGCTGGTCGCCTACGCCCTGCGGATCACGACCGTCGATCCGTTGCGCTTCGACCTGCTGTTCGAGCGCTTCCTGAATCCCGAGCGGATCTCGATGCCCGACATCGACCTCGACTTCTGCTTCGAGCGGCGCGGCGAGGTGATCGAATACGTGCGCGAGCGCTACGGGCGCGAGTCGGTGGGCCAGATCATCACGTTCGGAACCCTCAAGGCGCGGGCCGCCTTCCGCGACGTCGCCCGCACGCTGCGGGTCGAGATGGGCGACGTTGACCGGATCACGAAGCTCATCCCGTCGGGGCCGGCCTTCTCCTTTACCCTCGCTGAGGCTGCCGAGAAGGTGCCCGAGGTGAAGGCCGCGGCGGCGCAGGACGAACGCATCCGCAAGGTGCTGCAGCTGGGCTCGCGCATCGAGGGGCTCGCGCGCCACGCGTCGGTGCACGCGGCGGGCCTGGTGATCGCGCCGGGTCCGCTGTCGGACTACGTGCCCGTGTGCCTTGACCCCAAGGACACCGACGCGATCATCACGCAGTTCGACATGGTGGCGCTCGAGAAGGTCGGGATGCTCAAGATCGACCTGCTCGGCCTGAAGACGCTTACCGTGCTGCACGATGCCGCCCGCATGGTCGCCGATCGGCACGGGGTCACTGTGGACCTGGAGCGCCCCGATCTCGAGGACCCCAAGGTCTACGCGCTGCTGCGCTCGGGCCGTACGGCGGGCGTCTTCCAGTTCGAGTCGCCGCTCGCCACCGACTGCCTCCGCAACATGAAGTGCGACCGCTTCGACGACCTCGTCGCGACCAACGCCCTGATGCGGCCCGGCCCGCTCGACACGGGGATGCA
>Ga0137418_10000154_pt2 | contig 27552 bp, 28 predicted proteins | sample CZODoug3_1_2_16f_FD_122242 | JGI IMG/M metagenome (GOLD analysis project Ga0137418, IMG submission 122242) | Vadose zone soil fungal communities from Angelo Coast Range Reserve, California, USA - CZODoug3_1_2_16fungal (Hybrid Assembly) | ecosystem: Environmental > Terrestrial > Soil > Vadose...
GTTTGTCTTATGCACACCTCGCAGAGTTCCCACGGCTAGAGCCGCGTACATTGCCGCCGCAAGGCCTTTTCCGGATACATCTCCAAGATAGAGTCCGATCGTTCCATCCGACAGTTCGAAATAGTCGAGGAAATCCCCACCGACGGCGGCTACCGGCTGAAAAGCGTGCGAGATCCTTACGGCGCCCGCGCGCAATGTTTCGGTAGGCAGCATCACGCTTTGAATCGCGCGTGCTTCCTCTAACTCCTCTTCGCGAAGCTTTTCTGGATTGAGTTCCAGCAGAGGCACAGTCATTTGACGACTCATGGAAAGCGGTAATTGCGCCGAGGAAGGGGGTTCGGAGGCTGGATTAAGTGTAGCAGATGCATCCGTGAGCATCTGCACAAAGCGCGCTGTTGTTTCCTTCCGCACGGTGCTGAACGCGACCATTGCAGCCGGCATTCATTGACCGCACAATTTGAGCATGAAGATTTTTGTCTCTCTTCTGGTCACCGCCAGCTTCCTGATGGGTGTCTATTTGCTTTATCTGAAGAAGATCCCCACGGCGGCGGAAGGTACGGTCGCGACGCAAGCGATCAGCATCACGGGCGTGCGGATGGACCTATTGCAGATCGCCAAGGCCGAGCGCAACAGCATCGGCGTCGACGGGCACTGCATGACGATGGACGAACTGCTGGCGTCGGGCTCGATGAGCATGTCGCGGCCCGAGCGGGACGGTTACACCTACTCTGTCGAGTGCTCCGGCAATGATTTCACCGCAACGGCACACCACGCTCCCGCTCCCGCGGGCTCTGCGTTCCGTTATCCGACTATGGTGACCGACCAATCGATGCAGGTGCGCGAACTGCCGTAAACCGCTCGATTCTGGTCGCGCCTCGAAATTGGCCTTCCGCTTGACTCCGTGGTCTGGGGAACTTTCTCGAGCCGCGCCGCGTACCTAATATCGGCGGCAGTTCCTGCCACGTCCCCGGCGCAAAGCGCGCCCAAGGAGCTAAAGGAGCGGGCAATGGACGGTACAATTATCGGCTTGGTTGCAGTGATTATGAGCTTGGGCATTCCCCTGGGCGCGATGTACACGTATTACCGCGTGCGTAAGCTACGCACGGAAGAGCGGCTTGCGGCTATCGCTCGCGGTGTCAGCGTGCCTATGGAACCGGAGCTTACGCAAGCGGCGCGATCGCGGCGGTGGGGCATCTTGTTTGTGTGCGGCGGCCTTGGTTTCCTGATCGCGCTAGGCTTGATCGCGCAGATCGAGCGCGAACCGGGCACCTGGAGCGCCGCGGTGCTTGGCATTATTCCCTTCGCCATCGGCATCGGCTATTTCCTGGATTTCACGCTTATACGCCGCGACCTGCAAGCCTCTTAACAGCGCCACACAAATCTAGGTCATTGGAGTCAGCAGGCGCGTCTTTCAAGGCGCGCCTTTGCTTTTATGGATTTCGTTTCTGGTCAGCCACCAACACACCCGCTTCCGCATAGTTCGTCGGAGCCACGTCGTGGAATGCCACGTGAATATTCTCGCGCTTCGCTCGCCCGTCTTCGATCAGTACTTCGGTTATACGCTGGGCGATTTTGCGCTTCTGCTCCGGAGTGCGTCCCTCCACCCAAGTAATCTGCACATGCGGCATCGCTCTGCCTCCAATAATTTGACCATCGGCATTCTATCGCAAACGCTCTACAAGGCTTCGATGGGTGCCTGCTTTTTAGGAGCGATTATTTAAGAGCAGTGGTAACCGCGGGAGACGACGCGGCATTTTGGCGTTGCGGGGAGATAGCACTCGGCCAGATGACTTCCAGCGCTGTTTCGTGGCGAACGAGCATTTTGGGGCGCTTGCTAACGCGAATCGTTAGCGTATTGTCCGCGCCAGCGTGAAGCTCGCCTAATCCTTCTTTCTCGGTCTGCAGGCTTTTGTCGGCGCGATAAAGGGCCACGCGGAGTTGGTGTGGTCCGGCGGGCAATAGCCGCTCGAGGCGCATCGGGTCAAGGGCAGCGTGCTCGCGCAGGCCGGTGGTCAGCAGCAGGTCGTGGTCGGCAAAAATGGCGAGGGTGCCGTCACCCAACGTCGTATCAATCTTGATCCGCAGAGCAGCACGTTCAATAGCCACGGGAACAGGCGCGGCGGCAGGCGTGGGTAACGCCAGAGAAGGCACAGTCACATCCGAATGAGCCTGGGTTGGTGGCAGTATGGCGCGGGCCAATTCGCTATTGCTATGGGTTTGGCGTGGCGCGGTGCGAATTCTCTTCGGCGGAAGTAGGCTGTTGGCTGGGACGGCAACCGCCGAAACCGCTGGGACAGACTCCTCGGCGGCGTAACCTAGCAGGTCTTCCGGCGCTTTGGGAACATTGAAGGAGGTGATCGGCGCAGGCGTGGGTGGCATGTGGAAGTGCGAAACCACGGCGCGGCCCGCCGGGACGCTGGCCCCCGCCAGCAAAATGACCGAGGCAAAGGCCCAAACATCGCGCGCCTGCAGGGGGCGCGACCACCAGGAAATGTTCGTAGTGGGTACGGAAATGGGAGCGTGGCGCCCGAGGGGGTACAGTGAGGCCGCCAACGCATCCCCGGAGGGATAGCGGTCTTCCACCTTCTTTGCGAGGCAGCGCATAACAATATGGTCAAGTCCGACTGGCAGAGCGGGGTTGCGCTTCGAGGGAGGAACTGGATCTGTCGTCAGAATTTGTGCGCAAACAGCCGCGACCGAAGTTCCGTCAAAAGCGGGTACTCCGGTCAGCATCTGATAGAGGACGATTCCGAGAGAGAAGAGGTCGGAGCGGGTGCTGTGGGGCTCGCCCATGATTTGCTCGGGCGACAGGTACGCTGGAGTGCCCATAATGCGCCCTGAACCAGAAACTTGCGTGGCGAAGCGCGCGATACCGAAGTCGCTCAGCTTCACCTCGCCTTCTTCAGTAATCATGATGTTGGCGGGCTTAACGTCGCCGTGAATGATACCGGCATGGTGGGCGCGGCCCAGCGCCGTGGCAAGGTCCGCAGCCCAGGAGCAGGCGCGCGGCCAAGGAATGGGCGATTCGGACAGCACTTGCTGCAAAGTCCGCCCGTTCACATACTCCATAACCAGATAGGCGATGCCGGTTTCTTCGACGCCAACGTCGAACAGGTTGACAATCGCGGGGTGCGAGAGCTGGCCGACAATTTGCGCTTCACGCAAAAATTGTTTTTGTTGTGGAGCGGCGCCGAATGAATGAACGAGGGTTTTGATGGCTACGGTTCGGCCAATGATCTTGTCGCGCGCTTTGTCCACGCGACTGGTGGCGCCGAAACCCAGGGGGCCAAGGATCTCGTAACGATCTTTTTGCATGGTTGAGGGCAAACCCGCCACCCGGTTTTAACACCGGGGTTAATCGGAATACTGGGGCAAAAACCGTGCAAAGGGAATGGGACAGGAGGTCAGGTCAGAACCGGTCTTTGGTACTACGTCCCAAGGGCTAAGGTGTTTAATGTAGGGAGGCGACTCACCTGTAAACAATTGATATTAAACACTCTATAGCGAATCCAAAAAGGGAATAACGCGCCCAGCGTCTGGGTACGTTCCAAGAGAGCACCCGTCATTAGCATCGTCCAAATCTTTTTCCCGCCCTGAACTCTAGCGCAAAAGCTGGCCCACCCGATCGCGCAGCGAGGAGGTCGGTGTCTGTGTTTGCGTTCCCATGCTGCGTCGCGCCAAAGGGTGAAGCCGCTCTGCAAGAATTTCCGCAGAAGCGCAGCGCTGGTTTGGATCCTTGGTCATACAGGACGCAATCAATTCGTTCAACGCTACCGGCACCGACGGATTGGCGTGCGACGGTGGCAGCGGCGTGGAGGAGAGAATCCGTGAACAAATGCCTTGCAAGGACTCGGCATCGAACGGCCGGCGGCCGGTGACCAGTTCATACAGGACCACTCCGAGCGAGAAGATATCCGAACGAGCGTCCTGGGGCTTGCCCACAATCTGCTCCGGGCACCAGTAAGCCGGCGAGCCAAGCAGCGGCGTGTCCTTGGAATCGCGGCTGGCTAGGCGAGCCATGCCGAAGTCGGTCAGCTTTACGCGCTCGTCGTCGGTGATAAGGATGTTCGCGGGCTTGACATCGCCGTGAATGACGCCTTTCCGGTGGGCAACGGCCAGGGCCGTGGCAACTTCCGCGACCCAGGCACAGGCCTTCGGAAACGGAACGCTACCTTTTTCGAGCATTTTCTCGAGTGACTGGCCCTGAACATATTCCATGACAAGGTATGGAGTCTGTGACGGCTCATCGACTCCCATATCGTGGAGAGCAATTACGGCGGGGTGCGAGATTTGACCTACCACGCGGGCTTCTTGCACGAAGCGGTTGCGAGCCTCACCGCGAGCGAGCTCCGCAGGAAAGAGCTTAATGGCGACGATGCGCGCGATCAGCGGGTCGAAGGCGCGAGCAACTCGGCTGTTGGCACCGACTCCGATAATTTCCAAGATTTCGTAACGGCCGACCTTCCGAAGGTCCGAACGAGCTTGCACGGGGACTTCCTTCCAGGAAACTCTTGCTTACTAGGATAGAGGATAGAAGGGGCGACGGCGCAATGGATGAAGCGGAAGTTTCCAAAAGAGAAGTACGCGCGTACTAGCCAAAGTTTGGGAAAAGTTCAGCGCGGCGCCGATGAGGCGGGACGGAGAGGAGCGAATGTAGTGTCAGCGCCGAACGTGATGGGGAATCTGCGAACGTAAGACTTCATCGCCGGGTACAAGTGATAGTGGAAACCGAAAGAATCCATTTCCGCGACGGCCTGGTCCGGCGTCCAGTGCTGTTGCGCCATGCGGTAGGCGGCTACCATGACACCGGTTCGATCGCGACCGTAGTAACAGTGAACGAAAACTTTTTGCGTTGGGTCCTGTTGAAATAGTTTCAGGAATTCAGCGACCTGCGCGTTGCTGGGCGGAGACCAACCGCTCACCGGGATATCAATGAAACGCATGCCGAGCGATTCGGCTTGCTCACGCTCTCGATTTACGGGACCGCGATTGCCGCGCAGATCAACGATCGTAGTCACACCCATTTTTTTCAGCTCTACGAGACCTTGCGGAGAAGGCTGCGCGCCGCGAAAGAGAACATCGCTGATTTTTCCGGCGTTGGGCACGCCGGCGATTTTCAACTTTTCTGCGGGTGCCCCGAAGGAAGCGTTGGCAATGGATGGCTGCGTCGGAGCATTGACACTAATTTGCGCAAACGAAAAGCAAGGACTAGCGGCAAAGCAGGCAACCGCTAGAAGAGTTTTGCACAAGCGGAGGAAAAGTGATCTGTTCACCATGGCTTCGATGCTTTAGTGTACTCCGCTGGTTGGACAAATGTGGGCTCCGGGATGGAAGTGTGACCACGCAACATGACCACTACAAATAGACATGGTACGAAAACGTCAACGACATTTAGCGTTTTTCCCTTGACAGGAATTTAGCAGAAGTTGATACTGCGCTTCGCTGACTGTGGGGAGACGTGGTAGCGCCCGAGCTGGTTGGATTCTGATTCTGGGGGAATGACCAGCTTAGAAACCACGTAGCCACCGAGCACCAAACAAAAAAACGTGACACCTGCGGTGCCGAGATGCGCCGTCGAGGAACTGCCGTGAAGCCTCCGACAGGAGGAGGCTAAGCTCGGCTTTTTGCATTTTGCGATTAGGAAACGCGCTGACTCGCGATTTTCGATTCGTAAGGAGGCTTCACTTTTACCAAAGTGTAGCCTCCTTTCGGCTCTGAGAGACGAGCCGGCAGGAACCCAGCAAGGACCAAGCAGCGGTAGTAAAATAGAAGGGTCGCCTCTGTGTCGAGGGCACCCAAGAGCGGAGGGACGGATGGCTACAGTGAAGTCCGCACTACACGGCAAAGCAATGGAGACGGCAACGCGAACGGACCAGTCCAATGCAGGAAAGGGACTGGTGTTCGAACGCCGCTTCACGGACGGCAAGACCTCCGCATTCGACATGGTGGAGTGGGAGAAGCGCACCGCGCTAATCGGAAACGAAAAGGGCACGACGATCTTCCGTCAGGAAGGCGTCGAGGTGCCGAAGGGCTGGTCGCAAACCGCGACGAATATCGTCACCAGCAAGTATTTCCATGGCAAGCCCGGCACGAGCGAGCGGGAAAATTCCGTGCGGCAGCTCATCAGCCGCGTAGCCGATACTATCGTGCGCTGGGGCGACGAGGGCGGCTATTTTGCGAACGCCGAATCTCGCGACGCTTTCCGCGACGAACTGACGCACTTGCTCGTCGAGCAGAAGATGGCGTTCAACTCGCCGGTGTGGTTCAACGTCGGCGTGCAGCCCAAACCGCAATGCTCGGCATGCTTCATCAATTCCGTGCAAGACAACATGGAATCGATCATGGGGCTGACGCGCACGGAAGGCATGCTGTTCAAGTGGGGCTCCGGCACGGGCACGAATTTCTCGACGTTGCGCGGCAGCAAGGAAACCCTGTCAGGCGGCGGCATTGCGTCCGGCCCGGTGAGCTTCATGAAGGGCTTCGACGCCTTCGCCGGAGTCATCAAGAGCGGCGGAAAAACGCGGCGCGCCGCGAAGATGGTGATCCTGAATATCGATCACCCGGACATCGTCGAATTCATCGAATGCAAGATGAAGGAAGAGCGCAAGGCGCACGTGCTGATCGGGCAGGGCTACGATTCTGGAATCGACGGCGATGCGTATAGCTCGATTTTCTTCCAGAACGCGAATCACTCCGTGCGCGTGACCGACGAATTCATGCGTGCCGCGGAAGAAGACCGCGATTGGTGGACCCGCAATATCACCGACGGCCAGCCCAACGAGAAGCTGCGCGCGCGCGATTTGCTTGCGAAGGTCGCGGATTCCACTTGGCACTGCGGCGATCCGGGGATGCAGTACGACACGACCGTAAATCGCTGGCACACCTGCAAGAACACAGCGCGCATCAACGCTTCGAATCCGTGCAGCGAATACATGTTCCTGGACGATACAGCGTGCAATCTGGCTTCGCTGAACCTGATGAAGTATCGAACCTCGAACGGCCAGTTCGATGTCGAAGGGTTCCGGCACGCGGTGGATGTGACCATTACGGCCCAGGAAATTCTGGTCGATAACGCCAGCTATCCCACACCGAAGATTGCCGAGAATTCGCATGCCTTCCGGCCGCTTGGTCTGGGTTATGCAAATTTGGGCGCGCTACTGATGTCGATGGCCTTGCCGTACGACTCCGATGAGGGCCGCGATGTTGCCGGCGCGATTACGGCGCTCATGTGCGGTGAAGCCTATGCTCAGTCGTCACGCATTGCGGAGCGCATGGGTCCGTTCCCCGGTTATGAGGCAAACCGCGAACCGATGCTGGACGTGATCCGCATGCATCGCGACGCCATACGCGGGATCCAGCCGGACCATGTGCAGCCGGAGCTATTTCTGGCCGCGCAGGAGTCCTGGGACACCGCGCTGCAGCACGGCGAAAAATTCGGCTACAAGAATTCGCAGGTGACCGTGCTTGCGCCCACCGGAACCATCGGCTTCATGATGGACTGCGACACCACCGGAATCGAGCCGGACCTGGCGCTGGTAAAGCACAAGAAACTTGTCGGCGGCGGCTTGATCAAGATCGTGAACAACACCGTGCCGGAAGCGTTGCTGAAGCTGGGCTACACGCCGGAACAGTCGAGCGAGATCGTTTCGCACATCGACAAGCAAGGAACCGTGGAAGGCGCGCCGCACCTGAAAGCCGAGCATCTTCCCGTTTTTGATTGCTCGCTGGCTCCAGCCGGCGGCGGCAGGTCAATCAGTTGGACCGGTCACGTCAAGATGATGGCGGCAACCCAGCCCTTCCTGTCCGGCGCCATCTCCAAGACCATCAACATGCCTGAGGAATCGACAATTGACGATATCTCCCAGGCTTACCTGCTTTCCTGGAAGATGGGGCTGAAGGCCGTTGCTATCTACCGCGACAATTCGAAACGCTCGCAGCCGCTCTCTGCCGCGGGTCAGAAGAAAGACGAGAAGAAAACAGAACCTGCCGCAGCGGCGGCTGCGCTGCTCGAGCCCTTACAACGCGAACTCTTTGCGCGGGCACAGCGCGAGAAAATGCCGGTCGAGCGCGCTTCCGTAACGCACAAGTTCAGCGTAGGCGGGCACGAAGGCTACATCACTGCCGGAATGTACGAGGACGGGCGCCCCGGCGAAATCTTCATCAAAATGTCCAAGGAAGGCTCCACGCTCTCCGGCATCATGGACGGCTTGGCGCTTACCATTTCGCTCGGATTGCAGTACGGCGTGCCGCTGAAAGTTTTCGTCGACAAGCTGCTCAACACACGCTTTGAACCGTCAGGCATCACGGCGAATCCGAACATTCGGTTTGTATCGTCAGTGCTCGACTACATCGCGCGCTGGCTCGGCGGACGCTTTATCTCTTCCGACTATCTAAAACTCAGTGGCGAGCAGGCGTCCGTGGCGCACGCTCCCACGGCTGCGCCCGCTACAGCTCCGACATCGGTGATGACCGAAGCGATGCGCTTGGCGCCGCCGCTCACGAATCCCCAATCTTCCAAACCTCGAGATCAGCACGAGGGCGCGCCGACCTGCTCCGAATGCGGCATGCTGATGGTGCCGAACGGCGCGTGCTTCAAATGCGAGAACTGCGGGAGCACATCCGGCTGCAGTTAAACCGCGCCGGCACGAAGCAGTCTTACTTCTCGTGATTCAGCCGCAGCCTACAAGAACGGCGGAGATGAGCCCGGAGGAGGGGCCCGCGATTCGATGAGCGCCATGCCAACAGGTTCGGCACTTGCGGCAGCAAATGTCGCTCCACCAAAACCGAAAACGCATGGCTTCTTGCGAATCGCGCGGCACGGCGCTGGACCCGGCGCCATGTACGTCGTCACGTATCACCGGCTCGACCAAATGGAAGGCTCGCATCCGCGCCCTGTTGCGGCGGAAAGTGCGCAGGCGCTGATCGAATTGATGGAGCGCATCGGCGTGGATTTCCGGCTTCGCGAAGTACGCGGCGCACTCGAAGATGTGCTGCGATTCGGCTCCGCGAATATTCCGGATCTCTGGCTCAGCGACGAAGAAATGATCGAGAAGGGTCTGGTCGAGGGCTAAGACACACACGATAAAATGGCAGCCGCCGGGGGATGTCCTCCGGCGTTTTCTTTTTCAGCAGATAGGATCAGCGGGGTCGGGGGCGCAGTGGCGGACGCGCCGTCAGCGAGCGTGGGCGCATCCGGAAGCGCGGGCCGAGCGGCGGCGGCACATTGCGGAGCGACTGGCCACAGCACGGGCAGCGCCCTTCGTCACAAAATGCACGCGTGGCATCCGCGCGCAGCCAGTGGCCTCGTGCTTCGCACTGCGGGTTGATGCACTGCACGGTGAAGCCGGGCAAGAATTGCATGTCGTTTTCCCTCAGGATCGTGACGCCTTTAGCAGCGCCGATCCGTAGCGAGACCCCGAATTTCCCTGTTACGGACGGATATTGACGCGGATTCTGGCCCAGGGTGCCTCCGCTGTCAAGAAGAAATACCACCATATATTGGGGTGCCCTTGCTGGTAGGAGTTAGCACATTAGATGTCAAGCATCGCGAAAGGAAGAAAGGCCGGCGTACGTAGTAGATGATAGAGACGGTGCGCGCGGCGTCCGCTTGCAGAAGCCGCGCGAGGAGGCAGTCATGGTGAATGTCACGCGTGGTGGGTCGATCGACTTGGGCGGCTCTGTGCCGTCAATGCCGAATTTCCGGCTGGCCGGATCGCGCCTGCTTAAAATTGGGCTCGCGATTCTGATTCTGCTGCTGTTGCTTTGGAGCACGACGTCGATCCCCACGGGCAATGTCGGAGTGCTGACGCTTTTCGGACGCGTGACCGGCGAGACGCTGCCGGAAGGCATCCATCTGATCAATCCGCTGAAATCGGTGCAGAAGCTTTCCGTGCAAACACAATCCGTTAAGGAAAGCGCCAACGTGCCCTCGAACGAAGGACTGATTTTGGCGCTGGACACTTCCCTGCTATTCCGCCTGGACAAGAGCAAGGCGGCTTTCGTATATCAAACGGTGGGCGATAATTACGCGGAAAAAATCGTGGAGCCTACGCTACGCGCGGCAATCCGCGCTGCGACTTCCGCGCACACCGCGAATGCGCTGTACACCAATGCGCGCGAACTGGTGCAGGCGCAAATCCAGGATGAGCTGACCAAGGAGCTCGCGCCGCGTGGTGTGATCGTTGAAAACGTGCTGCTGCGTGACGTGCAACTGCCCGCCATGCTAAAGGGCTCGATCGAGGCCAAGCAACAGGCGGAACAGGACGCCCTGCGCATGAGCTTCATCCTGCAAAAGGAAAAGCAGGAAGCGGAACGCAAGCGTATTGAAGCCCAGGGAATCGCGGATTTTCAGAAAATCGTGGCGCAAGGAATCAGCGCGCAATTGCTGGAGTGGAAAGGCATCGAGGCCACCGAGAAGCTCGCGATGAGTAACAACGCAAAGGTAATCGTAATCGGCAATCCGAAAAATGGGTTACCGCTTGTGTTGGAGCCAAGATAGCGACGGCCTTTACGGTTGCGGAGGAGTGCTCGGCGGGTTCTCGGTCCGCGCCGGCGGAGTTGCCTTTGTTCGGCCGGACTTGCGGTGGCTCTTCAATTCCTCGAGCGCGGCCAGGCGCACTTTCAGCCGCTCGATTTCTTGCTGCCGGTTGCTGATGTCTTGTTTTTCGTCATCGAGCTTGGCTTTACCCGCCACGTCGTGAACGTGATCTGGGTTCGTGAGAAAGGAATCTTGATCGAGCGCGAACTGGCGCTGAGCCACATCCAAGCCGTTTTCCGCTTCGGTGACTTCCAGTTTCAGCTTGGCTGATTGTTTGTCTTGCTCAGCAGCGTCCTTAGCAGCCTGCTGTTCTGGAGCCTCGTCAGCGGCCTCAGCGGAGGCTACCGCTTGCGCACTCGGAGGTTCAGTCTCCATCATTGGCGAGGCGCCAACGTTCAAGCCATCCTGCCCCGGCTTGAAGTTCTTCCGGTCCAGATCATCATCCGTAATGACCTTGGCGGACTTGGGGGGATTCGGCGCAGTTTTCTTCTTATCGCGGTTGCGGCGCGCCGCATTGGCCACAGACGAGTCTTGTGATGTTGATTGTTGTGACGCGGCATCTTGGGACTGGGCCCGCACGACGGCTGGCAGGCCGATGACTGCGACGACGATTGCAGTAATTGCCGACACGCAAAAAACACGCATAGATGGATTCCCTCAATACGCTTAAGACTGCAGCATAGTGCAGAATACGCCCCGGTTTTTCGCGGGGCAATGCCGCGTACTGAAGTTGTGCGAAATGTGCAACGGAGCGCGAGCAACGTCCACGGTGTGTAGTACGTCTTATGTAGGCTGCGGCTGGGTCTCGCGGGGCGGAGCGGAGTCCGCAACGTTGCGAATCACGGCGCTGCCGCGCATACTGCCGAGCCATCGGCTGACGCCGAGCGTCAAAGAGGATTGATGAAGCAAGGTTCCTGGGTCGGGTTTGTGGCAGCTACGCTCTGGCTTTTGGTGACGCCCGCCGTCGCGACTGCGGGAGCCTCGTCCACCGCTTTATCAACCCCAGACGCGGTGCCTGCACAGACTGCGCCGGATGGATCGGCTCCCACCCCGACACCCATCCCGGGCCTGCCGAAGTCCGAGCACGTCGAGCCGCAGCGCGGAAGAACGGAGCAATACACGCTCTCCGAAGACCGGTACGAGAAGGCCGTGGCGTATTCGCGGGCGGGTTACACGCTGTATTTTGTTTCGTATGTCGTGAGCATCGCCGTTCTGCTGATTTTGCTGCGGATGGGAGTCGCCGCAAGATTTCGAGATTTCGCGGAGCGTGTGACCGGCCGGCGATGGTTGCAGGCATTCGTGTTCGTTCCGCTGCTGATCGTGACGTCGGATATTTTTGACTTGCCCATTCGCATGTATTGGCACTCTTTGTCTTTGCGGTATGAGCAGTCTGTACAGCACTGGGGATCGTGGTTCCTGGATTGGACGAAGGAAGAGTTGGTTGGCACGTTTTTTGCATTAATTCTGGTCTTGATTCTGTTTGCCGTAATACGACGCAGCCCACGCCGTTGGTGGCTATACTTCTGGTTCGCTGCTCTGCCCATCCTGCTTGGGATCATATTTATCAATCCGCTGATCATCGATCCGTTGTTCCACAAGTTTGAGCCGCTCGATAAAGAACATCCGCAACTGGTGGACGCAATTCAGAAACTGACCGAGCATGCCGGGATACCTATACAGCGAGATCGCATTTTCCTGATGCGCGCCAGCGAAAAGAGCAACGAAATCAATGCCTACGTAACCGGAGTAGGAGCCTCCAAACGCGTGGTCGTGTGGGATACCACGCTCCAAAAAACCAGCAACGACGAGGCGCTCTTTATTATCGGGCACGAGCTTGGGCATTACGTGCTGGGCCACGTCTGGAAGGGATTCGTGTTTGGCGCCGCCGCTCTGCTCGTTGCGTTATATCTGATTTTCCGCGGATTGCATTGGATGCTGGGACGTTGGGGCAGAGATTGGCAACTTTATGGATTAGAAGATTGGGCTTCGCTTGCCGCTTTTCTCTTTCTGCTGCAAGTAGTCATGTTTTTTGCTTCACCGGTGGTGAATGGTGTTACGCGAATGGAAGAGCACGCCGCCGATGTGTATGGCCTCGAAGTGATTCACGGGACTGTGCCGAATTCGGAAGAAGTCGCGGCGCACGCGTTTCAGGTCTTGGGGGAAGTCGATCTCGAGGATCCGAATCCACCCCCGTTCATTCGATTTTGGCTCTACTCGCATCCGCCGGTTGCGGAGCGCCTTGTCTTTGCGTACAGCTACGATCCGTGGTCGAAAGGCCAGCCGCCGAAATACGTGAAAGCGCGCGTAAATTGAAGCTATGCGGAGTGGCGGCGCGCGAAGCTGGCTACCTTGTGCCGGTTTCCGCAAATGGCCATGGAACACCAACGGCGCCGATGCGTCCGCGAATCATCGCTGAAGAAAAGGCCGCACTGAGCATTGGCGCAAACACGCAATCGGGATTGCGCGCCTTCCACAATAATCTCCGCCGCGGAACGCGCGATCGCTGCGAGTAACCAATCCAGACCACCTTCGCGGGCCACGAATTCCATCTTCCACGCGATCCCGTCAGACACCAATTCGTTGTGCCCTTCCGTAATGCGCAGGATTTCGTTGATAGGCTCGGTCCACTCGGACGCGATTGCGTCCTTTTTGACCATCGCGCCAAAGGCCATGCGCAACGCGTCGCGAAGACGAAGCGAGCGCGACAGTAGTGTTTGCGCCGCATCCGGATCAGAACCCGAAAGTGCGAGGAGGCTGGAACCACGCTCCGCTGACACGATGCCAGCGGCCTGAAAAAAAACGATCAATTCCTCCCAGGAGAGGTGCTGAGCGGGAGCGCCGGAACACGACGGAATATTGGCAAAATCGATTGCGAGACGGCCACCAAGCAGAGAAGAGGGAACGGCAAGGTCGGGCACGAAGGTCTCCGAGCGATAACCGGTTAACTCTATCACTCCGGTTAGAGGTGGCAAGAGAATCATTTCGTTCGGATCAGAATCTAAGCTTCGTCCACCGGAGGTCATCGGACGTAGTATGTAGTGAATTGCAGGAGCCACGGCTAGGTATGAAAGGTTTATTGGGTCTGCTGCTGTCCGGTCTTATTTTGATTGTGCCCGCTGCCCGCCGATGTGGACTTCAAGGCGCTGCCAGCGCCGCAACCGACACGGGTGTGCGAGTGCCAGTGGTTTTAGAATTGTTTACATCCGAAGGTTGCTCAAGTTGTCCGCCTGCGGACGCTTTGCTTGCAAGGCTCGAGGAACAACAGCCGATACCTGGGGCCGAAATCATAGCGCTCGAAGAGCACGTCGATTATTGGGACCATCAGGGCTGGAATGATCCTTTTTCGTCGGCTCAATGGACGCAACGTCAACAGGTCTACGCCTCCGGCTTTGGAGATCATGGCGTGTACACGCCGGAACTGGTGGTCAATGGACGCTCCGGGTTTGTCGGTAGCCACGAAGGCTACGCGTACCGAGCCATCGCGAGCGCGATGGCCCAGCCCAGAACGCGTATATCTTTATCCCTCCTCAAATCCGAGAGGCGCGATCAAGCACACCTGAAGGTTGAGGTTGAGAAGCTTCAGGGAGCGGAACCGGGCGACATCGCCGAAGTATGGCTCGCGATTACCGAAAACGCGCTGCATTCAGCCGTTTTGGGCGGCGAGAATTCCGGCCATGATCTGCACCACGCCGCGGTGGTGCGTTGGTTGCACAAGGCCGGCACTGCGAACAGCAATGCAGCGGCAACGTTCACTGGCGACGAAGAGCTGAAATTCGATTCGGCCTGGAAGCGGACGAACTTGCGTGTCGTGGCATTCGTGCAGGAAAAGCGCACCCGCCATATTCTCGGCGCCGCTTCCGCGCGCATCGAGCCATAATCAATCCTCGCCGCGCAGCACCTCGCGAGTACTCTGTGCTAGGGTTAGTCGGCAATCCGCCGCATGCGTACTTCGACTGGACGCGTTTCACATGAGCGAAACAAGTTATTCGACCCCGGAACTTTCACCGCCACCAAGCCCGCCAGCCACTGGCCACCGCATTTTCCAAAGCCAATCTCTCGTCTTCATCCTGTTGCGTATCGGGATGTACATAGCGCTCTCAACAGGAATCAGCTTCGCGATGCTGTGGATCGCGGCGGCACTGATGCCAGGCCCCCGTTCATCGTACTCGCCTAAAATCTTGACGATTTCGGAGGCTGGATCACTCGCCGGAGCCCTTGCGGCGGGCTTGATCATGTCGCAACTCGAAGGCCGCTCATTTGGAGCCTTCGGCCTTCCCTCGCGCGGCGCCTTTGGAAAATTGTTCTGGCAAGGAGCGTTGTTCGGGGTGCTGGAGATTAGCGCCGTGATCGGATTCATTGCGGCCCTCGGTTCCTATCATTTCGGTTCCTTGGCTATCCACGGAACGGACGTGCTTCGCTGGGCAGCATTCTGGTTTGCGCTCTTCGTCATGGTCGGCCTTTACGAGGAATTCGCATTCCGCGGGTATGTCCAATTTACGCTCGCCCGGGCCATTAACTTTTGGCCGGCCGCCATATTGTTGTCGGTCGCGTTTGGACTGGTGCACATTACAAATCCTGGCGAGAGCAAGCTCGGCGTCGCGGGAGTAGTCCTCGCGGGCCTGTTCTGGTGCTTCACTTTGCGCCGCACCGGAAATCTATGGTTTGCGGTGGGCATGCACGCCAGCTTCGATTTTGGCGAGACATTTCTCTATTCCGTCCCGGACAGCGGCATGGTTTTTCAGGGACATCTTTCGAATGCCACGCTTGCAGGACCGCGATGGCTTACGGGCGGCAATACCGGACCGGAAGCCAGCCTATGCGATTTCGTCATGCTTATCGTCCTTTTTTACGTGTTTCACAAGCTGTACCCGGCCCGCGCGCAAGAGTCTCTCCAGAACCCCTCAGTTTCCTCGTAATTCCAGGAGTTAAATCCGCTCGCATATCGCGTGCTCTGCTACACTGGCGCGCTTTATGAATCTTTCCGCACGGCAACGACGCGCACTTGAAGCGATCTGCGATACGTTTGCGCCTGCTGGAAACGGCTGGCCGTCCGCATCGGAGATGGGAGTTCCCGATGCGATCGCACGTGGCCTTGGATCTGCTCCCCGCAACGCCGTTCGCGCGCAATTCCTGCAACTGCTTGATTTCTGGGACTCGCGTATCCACAGCCTGGGTGCAATCGGCAGGTTCGCTCGTTTTTCTTCGTTGACCCCGGAGGCTCGCGAATGGGTCTTGCTTTCCTGGGCAGACAGCGGCATCAAGCGAAGGCGCGCCGCGTTTCAGGCGCTGCGGAAGGTAATTGGCTTACTGTATGTCACACTCTCAGCCACAGATGGTGGACGCAGTGCGGTCTGCGACAAACTTGGTTATCCAGGACCGCTCGGGACGCAGAGGCCCAACGCTCCGAGGCCGTTGCACGCGATCGTGCCGGCCAGCGACTTGGAATTGTCCTGCGATGTGTGCGTCATCGGGTCTGGAGCAGGCGGGGCAACCGCAGCGGCAGTCCTCGCGAAGGCAGGTTGCGACGTAATCGTTCTCGAAGCTGGTGGCTATTTCGATGACGCAGACTTTGACGGTGACGCGTTGCGCGGATTTGAGCGGCTATACGCCGAAAGCGGAAACGCAGCGACGTGGGATCGAAGCGTCAATCTGCTCGCCGGGGAATGCCTGGGCGGCGGCACGGTAGTCAATTACTGCACGTCATTCCGCACTCCCGACGACGTGCGCGCGGAGTGGGCTGGCGCCGGCGTGCCCTGGTTCACGCAAGATGAGTACACGCGCAGTCTCGATGCCGTGTGCGCGCGGCTCTCGGTCAATCTGGAACACAATCGCATTTCGGCGCGCGAGCAGGTGCTGCAGCGTGGACTTCTATCATTAGGCTGGCATTGCGCGTCGATGCCGAGAAATGTTGTCGGCTGCGAGCAGGGCAAGATCTGCGGCTATTGCGGATTCGGTTGCGCAATTGGAGCAAAACAATCGGCGGCAAAGACCTGGCTCGCCGATGCCCAGGACGCAGGCGCGCGGTTTTACGTTGAGACGCGCGCCGAGCGCATTCTCCTGCAAGCAGGCACGGCCGTTGGCGTCGAAGCCCGCACACGGAGCGGCCAGTGCGTCGCCGTGCGTTGCCAATCCGTTGTCGCTGCATGCGGAGCCATTCACACACCCGCGCTGCTACTGCGCTCCGGCCTGCGCAATGAACACATCGGCCGGCACTTGCATCTGCATCCCGTCTCGAACGTAACCGGGATTTTCCCCGAAGAGATCCGCCCGTGGGAAGGCACGATGCAAGCGGTCTATTCCGACCAGCTTCGATTCTTGAGCGGCAATTATGGCGTGAAGTTTGAGACCACCGCGCTTCAGCCGGCAATCGAAGCGGCGGTGCTCCCCTGGCGGGACGCTCAGCATTACCGTTTCTTGCTTGAAAGGTTGCCGCGAACCGTCGGGATCGGGGCATTGGTGCGAGACCGCGAAGGCGGCCGCGTAACCGTGGATCAGGATGGTCAGCCGATTTCCCACTACTCGCTCTCCGCGTTTGATCGTAAGCACCTCCGACAGGGGTTTATCGGCGCAGCGCGCATCCTGGAGGCATCCGGCGCGGAACTGATCTTTTCGCCGCACGCTAAATGGTGTGCTTACGAGCCGGGGCGTCGCGGCTCGCTGGTCAGCCTTATTCAGGATATGGATTCCGCCGGTTGGGATGCCGCGCAGCTTGCCCTGTTTTCGTTCCATATCATGGGCACAGCGCGGATGGGCGGCTCGCCAAGAACTTCCGCCACAAATCCGGAAGGCGAAACCTGGGAAGTTCGCAACCTCTATGTAATGGACGGGTCCGCCTTCCCCAGCGCGTCGGGCGTAAACCCTATGATTTCCATCGAGGCGATAGCGCTCCACAACGCCTCGGCCTTAGCGTCGCGATTGCTTCGAGCATAGAGCTGGTTATTCTTCCGGCGAACAGGCCCGGCGGAGTGGGGCCTTCTCGACTTGTTTCGTTTTTACCCATCGCTCTGATCAGCCAATCGAGGATCGGCACCATTACGCATCCAAGCCCTGTATTTACAGTCATATGTGAGTTAACGAGGCTTGGCCCTCGGCCTGCAACCTTTGATCGCGCGATGCCAACACATCCGACGACACATTACACACTATCAGCGGAGCTTATGAAAAAAACGAGTAAGGAACGTCAGGCTGGCTTCTCCACCCTAGAATTGCTGGTCGTCGTGGCCATATCCCTCATCATCTCGGCGATTGCCGTACCCAGCTATCGCAACACCGTGGCTTACTTGCGCGCAGCAGGCGATGGTCGCGCCCTGAACGGACTCACCGCGCAGGCGAAAATGCGCGCCGCAGCGAGCTTTACCCACGCGCGCGTTTACGCTGATCTGAGCAATGGCGGCTATCAATTACAAGTCTGGGATAAGTTGGGGAACTCGGGCAACGGATGCTGGGTGGAAGATTCCGACCGCAATACGGACGCTAATAAGGTTTGCATCACATACACCAACAGCGCACCAAGTGGCACAGTCATCGCGCTCTCGCAAGGGAACACCTTTGGATTCGGAAGCGTCACTGTCGGTCCGACGCCGGGCCAATCCCCCATTGGTACGAACCAATGTTACAAGGATAATGGCACCAGCTTGATCGGCAACAGCGCTTGTATCGTATTCAATTCCCGCGGCATCCCGGTTGACAGCACCAATGCGCCCCTGGCAACGGGAGCTTTCTACCTACGTAGCCGGAATTTGGTCGAAGCGGTAACCGCGTCCGCGACAGGTTCGATTCGATCGTGGTCAACGAATCCTACATGCAGCTCCGTGAGCTGCTGGCACGGTCAGTGAGGATGAACGCATGAAGCGCCAACGCAACGTTTTCTTCTATCGGAAGCGAAGCACTCAAGCGGGCATGACCCTGCTGGAAACCATGATTGCTCTCGCCATCCTGCTGATCGTCGCCACCGGCGTAATGGGCATCGCGGCCGTAGCTGTTTCGACCACAGAGACCCAGGGCCATTTGGCCGCACGCACGACCGAGTATGCCCAGGACAAGATGGAGCAGCTTCTGGCTTTGAAATTCTGTGACGGCGACACTACCGGCACGAGCGGAACCGACACAACCGTCTTTCCGGCCGTGGTCGGAACTGGTACGGGTCTGGCGGGCTGCTCCGATATGACGGCGGGGACAGCACAGAGTGGCGGCAGCCTAAGTACAACAGCCCCCACGGCGGGTTACGTGGACTATCTCGATGCCAGCGGCAACCTCGTAGCAGCGTCAGGGAATTGGGAATACATCCGCGTCTGGCAAATCACTGCCCAAGGTACCAGCATGAAGCAGGTTTCCGTGAAGGCCCAGGCGCGCCATGCGGTTGGCACCAACGGGCGCCTGCCAGAGGCCACCGTTGTTGCCTTGAAGACTTTCCCTTTTTGAAAAGGATCGCTATGACTCGGAAAGAAAACGCGGGATTTACGTTGCTGGAAACGATGGTGTCCTTAGTGGTGCTCTTAGCCGTGGGCGGCATCGTGATGTCCGGAATGACCCAACTGATGCGGACGCAAGGCTCGATCGCGAACCGCACAGCGATGCACACTAGCGTCCGCAGCGTTACGGAATTGCTTCAGCAGGAAATTGGGCAGGCCGGAAAGGTTTCTTTGGGTGGCCCTACTTCCTTGGTCACGCTGACATCCGCGGTAACTGCCAGTGTCGGCGGTATCACCCCCGTGGCATTTTCTCTTAGCACGACACCCGCGCCCCCCGCCTCTCCACTTCCTGCCGTATATCCTGGCGAAGTTTTGACTGTGGACGTGGGAACAAATCAGGAAGCCGTGACAGTTGTGACGTGGTCCTCGCCGTCGGGCACAGCGGTATTCACGAGTCCTCATGCCGCTGGTGCCCCGGTTGCTGCGTTAGGTGCCTTTGCCGCTGGGGTTGTTCCGCCTGCGACAACTTGCGCCGCCGGCGTCGCCTGCGGTTCCGATGCCACTCACCTGAAGTTATACGGTGACATTAACGGCGACGGCAACATGGTGTATGTCGAATACAGGTGCGTACCCGGTCCGACAACCGCACCCGGGACGCTCTACCGCCACCAAATGCCCTTCGATCAGACAACAGCAAAGACCGCAAACGATAACACCATGATTCTGCTGGATAACATCCTGTTTAATCCCAACGACCCGAATGGAAATGTGGTGCCATGCTTCGCCTATCAGGTTCAGCCGTTGGGGACCGGTACCTGCGTCACGAACGTAGCTGTTACGTTGACCGTGCAGACGCAGAACAAAGACCTCCAAACGGGCCAATTGCAGAAAGAAACCAAGGCACTACTGAACGTGGCGCCGCGAAACGTCGTCGAGGTATACGCCACAGCCAGCTTGGTTGATCCGACCCGTGCGCAGCCCACGCCCACGACGGTCGCCGCATTATTGCCGTAGACGAATTAAGGAGAACTCATCATGAAACGCTCCAATCAAAAAGGCGTCGCCCTCATCTTCGCCTTAATTTTTGTTCTGGTGCTTTCGATCACGGCCGCGTCCCTGATGTTCCTGTCGCAATCGGAAACGTGGTCCAGTATGAACTACAAACTTATGACGCAATCCCGATATGGAGCGGAGGCAGGCCTGCATGCCGCGGCGAACTATCTTATAAACACCTATCCGCAGCCGGGTATCTCAACGTCGGATCCGATGACCGCTTATAACGTGAACGTCAGCCCGGTGACACTTGCCGCGGGTGGCAGCCCGATCGCTTTGGGTTCCACGATGAACAACATCTCGGTGAATTATCCCGTTTCCTCAACGAAGACCGCCTTTAACACGGCTACTCAGAAATCTTTGACGGCGGGTAACAACACCGTCGCCTACACCGTGTCTGCAGAGTTGCTGTCCATGCGCAAGGTAATTGAGTGTAACAATTTGCAGCCTCTTACTGCGCAACTCTGGAAACTTACCTCTCACGGAGACATTGCCGGAGTTCGTAACTCAGAGGTAGAGGTATCCGCGCTCTTGGAATCCCATGTAACGCCCTGCTACAACTACGCGGGATTCGCCACGGGTAGTGGATGCGGCTCCATCTCGTTCAATGGCGGCGGCACCATTGACAGCTATGATTCCGGTAGCTTGGCTTTGTCTGGTGGAAACCCTGTCACACAGACCTATGAAGGCAATCTTGGCTCGAACGGGAACGTGAACACCGCGGCGCATACGGTGATTAACGGGACGTTCTCCAGTCCCGACACCGGTGTCGGCGCTTGCTCAGCCGGAAACGTGGACGCTTTGTCGGGTAATACGACTTCTGTAACCGGCTGCGGGACCAGTCCGACCAATTGCCTGCCTGCGCCGGGGCTGATCAAGTTGCCCCAGGCGGTCACTCTTGTTACGCCGGTTATACCGCTTACCGTGGCCACGCCTGCGCCTAACCTTGGTAACGGCAACGTGCCCCTTACGCTTACGCCTTGCAGTGCAAATTGCGACGGTGTGCTCAACACTACCGGGAATTACGGCAATATTTCTATTTCCGGGGGCAACAGTAACATCGCAACTTTCGTGCCCGCGCTAGTGGGTGGTGCCTGCGTACCAGGCACTTATTATGTGAATAGCATCAGTTTGGCCGGTAACGCGAGCATCGCCATCGGTCCCTGCCCTGGCACCGGTACTGGCCCCGGCAATCCGGCGGTCTATCAGCCCGTAATCATCAATGTTGTGGGAAACGGACAGGCTACCCCCCTGGACATAGGCGGGAACGGTGTCAGCAACAACACATTCAACTCTACATTGCTCCAAATTCAATATGCGGGCACTGGCGCCATCAACCTCCACGGCAATGGTCAGTCGACTGCGGTACTCTACGCGCCGAATGCTGGAATCAACTTCACGGGCAACGCCAACTGGTACGGATCCGTGATCGGCAAGACCATTAATTCAAACGGAAATGCCTCCGTCTCCATCCACTACGACCGCGCGTTGCAGAAAAACCTGATGACCGTAGGCAACTGGACGATGGATACGTTCACGTGGAGTAAGTTCTGATCATCCTCATTTCCTAACTCCGTAAATCGCCGAGCAACAGAGCACGGGGCCGGATGCCATGCCGGCCCCTTTTTTTCCCTCGTCGACTCGCGAAGTGCCTCACGACAGGAGCCTGTCGCAGCTATGCGGTATAATGGCTGGATGCAGAATCGACAAGGAAGCGCACGGATGCACGGCACAACTGTCCTCTGCGTGCGCAAAGACAATAAAGCGGTGCTGATCGCGGATGGCCAGGTGACCATGGGCGATCACGTGATGAAGCACACGGCGCGCAAGACTCGCCGCCTTTTCAATGACAAAGTAATTGCGGGCTTCGCAGGCTCGACAGCTGACGCCATCTCCCTCTTCGAGCGTTTCGAGGGCAAGCTCCAGGAACATTCCGGCAACCTACAAAAAGCCGCCGTCGAGCTGGCCAAGGAATGGCGTAAAGATCGCGCCCTGCGTCATTTGGAAGCGCTGCTGATCGTTGCAGACGCGAAATCCACTTTCTTGCTCTCGGGAAATGGCGACGTGATCGAGCCGGACGACGGGCTCTGCGCCATCGGTTCCGGCGGCAGCTATGCCATGGCTGCGGCGCGCGCCATGCTCAAGCATTCCAAGCTAAGTGCTAAGGACCTGGGCATGGAAGCGATGCGCATCGCCAGCGAAATTTGCATTTACACAAACGCAAACTTTACAGTGGAGGAGCTGTAAAGATTTCCTGGAAGTGCGGCACGGTATCGAGTGCGATTAACGTCGAAGATCTCATAGTAGACCTGGATTAAGCTCCCGCGATCCAAAACACAGCAAGCACGGAAAGCCTTGCGTTTGCATTTTAGGTAAGATGGAATGGTTGGGCCAGCACAGGTGCTGGAACAGAAGGATTCATGCCAAGCAAGTCTGAAAAAGAAATAATTTTCGCGCCGGGCGGTAACGGTGCCGCTCCGGAGGAGACCGAGGAACTGCTTCCCGCGCTCGACGATATGACTCCGCGCGAAATCGTCGCGGAGCTGGACAAATATATTGTCGGGCAGCACGCCGCCAAGCGCGCCGTCGCCGTAGCCCTGCGCAATCGCGTGCGCCGCCAGAAACTTCCGCCCGAAATCGCGGAAGACGTTCTGCCCAAAAACATCCTGATGATCGGGCCCACCGGCGTCGGCAAAACAGAAATCGCGCGCCGCCTCGCGCGACTGGCCGGTTGCCCATTCGTGAAAGTCGAAGCCTCCAAATACACAGAAGTCGGCTATGTCGGCCGCGACGTGGAATCCATGGTGCGCGACCTGGTGGAGACTTCGATCGACATGGTGCGCGAGGAAAAGCTCGACGAAGTCGCCGATCGCGCCGAACAAACGGCCGAAGAGCGCGTCCTCGATCTCCTGCTGCCGCCTTCCCCTCCGCCCGCGCAAGGCACCACCGAAGGCGAACTCGCCCAGCAGCGCGAGCAAACGCAGCGCACCCGCGAGAAACTGCGCGCGCAACTCCGCGAAGGCAAGCTCGATCAGCGTATGGTTGACCTCGAGGTACGCGAACGCGCCATGCCCTCCTTCGAGATCATCTCCAATCAAGGCGTCGAGGAGATGGACGTCAACATCAAGGACATGCTTTCCGGCATGTTTGGCCAGCAGAAAAAGAAGCGCAAGATGAGCGTCGCCGACGCGTTCGAGTACCTGATTCAGGAAGAAGAGAACAAGCTGCTCGACATGGACCAGGTCACGCGCACCGCCGTCGAGCGTGCCGAGCAGATGGGCATCATCTTTATCGATGAGATCGACAAAGTTGCCGGCCGCGAGTCCGGTCACGGCCCCGATGTGTCTCGCGAAGGCGTGCAGCGCGACATTCTGCCCATCATCGAAGGCACCACGGTAAACACTCGCTACGGAATGATTCGCACCGACCACATTTTGTTCATCGCCGCAGGCGCTTTCCACGTGACCAAGCCTTCGGATTTGATTCCGGAGCTGCAAGGCCGCCTGCCGATTCGCGTCGAGCTGCAATCGCTGAAGGAAGAAGATTTCGTCCGCATTCTTACCGAGCCCAAGAATGCTTTGATCAAGCAATACGTCGCGCTGCTCGAAACGGAAGGCGTAAAGCTGAATATCACCGACGACGCCGTCGACGCCATCGCTAAATTCGCCACCAGCGTCAACGAGCAAACCGAGAACATCGGCGCTCGCCGTCTGCACACGATTCTCGAGAAAGTTCTCGACGAGCTGTCCTTCGAAGCTCCCGACCTCAAGAAGAAAAACGTCAAGGTCGACTCCGCCTACGTAAACAAGCAGCTCGCCGACATCGTCAAGAATCAGGATTTGAGCCGCTACATCCTGTAAAATCCGAACGCCTAAATGGAAAATCGAATCTTGCGGAACCGCGAGGCGCTCTGGATTCGGCGGCGGCGAATTTTGCCGTTCGAGTTTCGAATTTCGCTTCTCGCATGTCTACTCGCCATCGGCTGCGGCGCACCGGGCGAACCCAGTCCGCCGGCTCCGAAAGTTCCCGCAAGAATCACCGACCTGGCCGCACAACAAGCGGGGGATACTGTGCAGCTCACCTTCATACTTCCGGCAAAAACCGTCTCCGGTGAGCGCCTCGCTGAGCCTCCCGCAATCGAAGTGCTTCGCGGTGCTCTCAAGCCCGACGGCTCGCCCGACCCGAAATCATTTCGCACCATCGAAACGATTCCTGGCGCACTCGTCAACGAATACCGCTCCGCCGATAAGATCCAAATTTTCGATCGCATAACTCGTGAGGACCTTCGGGGCTATCCCGGCGGCTCGCTCGCCTATCGTGTGCGCACCCGCGCATCGCGCAAGCGTGCCTCCGCCGATTCCGACACCGTGATCGTTCGTCTCCGGCCCGTTCCCGAGCGCATCACGTCACTTCACCCCACCGTAACCGAGTCTGCCATCGAACTCTCATGGTCCGCCCCAACCCGCACTTCGACCGGTGATGCGCTACCCACCATTTCCGAATATCGAATCTACCGCGGCGAAATCGACCCCGCCTCCGCTGAGGCTGTCGCCAAAGATCTCGCTCAGGCAGAATGGAAATCACCTTTGGCCTTGCTCGCATCCTCGCCCAACGTCAGCTATCGCGACACGACTTTTGACTTCGGCAAGACCTACGCCTACACGGTCCGTACAGTAATTCCTGCAGATGGCGCCACCATCGAGTCCGCCGATTCCGTTCCCGCCATTGTCGCGCCCCGTGACACCTACGCGCCCGCCGTTCCGCAAGGCTTGGTAGCCGCCGTTGTGGCCCCTGATCCAAGCGGTCCGTCCCAGGTCGACCTCTCCTGGTCCATCAACACTGAAACCGACCTGGCCGGCTACCACGTCTATCGAAGTGAGCAAGAAGGCACGCCGGGCCAGCTTGTTACTCCCGATCTGTTGCTCTCACCGGCCTATCGTGATACGTCTGTACAACCCGGTCACCGGTATTGGTACTCCGTGACCGCTATCGACCGCTCCGGCAACGAAAGCGCGCCTTCCGCTCCCGTGGCCGTAGAAGTCACGCAACCTTCTCAATAGATCCGGGTTTGAACTTTGGCAAGCTGTTGGGAGCTTCTTTGTGATCGCTGTCCGTGCTCACCTTCCGGGGTATGGCAGGCTCCACGTTTTCAAGAACGCAGCCATTCGCACCGGTGTTTATTCCGGAGTGGGGATGGCCATGGTTCTCGTCGCTTGGCTCGTCGTCGCCAACCGCGCTCCATCGCTCGAGTTTTTTGCGCGGGAGCGCAATCTCGCCGCCTTCGTGGCTCTCGGCCTCTTCGCGGCTGTTCCCGTTCTTCGTTTTATGCGCCTTCCCGGACCGCTCCTGGCCTCCGGCCTGGTTGGCTTGAGCATCATGGCTCTCACCTACCGCCTGCTTTGTGTTTATTTCTCGGAACTCTCCGCGCGCTACAGCACCGTGCAGCTCTTCACGTTGGGCGCAGTTCTCTATATGATTCTGGCGACGCTCTCGTGGATCGGCACGTGCATTTGGAGAGCTCGCGAATCACGCGTTTCGCACTAACATTCAAATCCCTCTCGGTGGGTTGACCCTGCATGAAATTCTGCCGCTTCGTTGCTATCGACCGTCCAGACTCGTCTCGTATCCCGGTTTACGGCATCTTGGACGAATACCAGGTACGCGAAATCTCTGCTGCGCCTTGGGCCGAGTGGTCTCAATCTCCTCGCGCGTATCCGCTCGCCGCAGTACGTTTGCTAGCGCCCGTTGATCCCGGCAAAATCGTTTGCATCGGCCGCAACTATGCCGCTCACGCCGCCGAACTCGGCAACGAAGTCCCCAAAGAACCGCTGATGTTCCTCAAGCCGCCCTCTTCCATCGTCGGCTCCGAAGAACCCATCACCCTCACGCGATACTCCCAGCGCGTAGAGCACGAAGGCGAGCTTGCCATCGTAATCGGCCGCCGTTGCTCGCAGCTCCGCGACTCGGATGACGCCTTGTCTTTCGTCCTCGGCTACACCTGCCTCAACGATGTCACGGCGCGTGACATTCAAAAAAGCGATGTCCAATTTACCCGTGGCAAAGGCTTTGATACGTTTTGCCCCGTCGGCCCGTATATCGAAACCGATCTCGACCCGACAAGCGTCCTCGTCGAAACGCGCGTCAACGGCGCCGTCCGCCAATCCGGGAACACATCTCTCATGATTTATCCCTGCGCTTTTCTGATTCGCTGGATCTCCCGCATGATGACCCTCTATCCCGGCGACGTAATCGCCACCGGCACGCCCGCCGGCGTAGGCCCGCTCGTCGCAGGCGACGCCGTGGAGGTCAGCGTCGCTGGAATCGGAGTATTGCGTAATCCGGTGCATGCCCCGCAACCGCAGTAGTAGCTTGCCCTCTGCTTCTGTAAAATTGCCTGCGTGGGGTTGCGCCTGCTAAATCGGGTGAACGCGGCGGCCGCTGCTTAGACCGGCCATTCGCTGCACAGGTCCCACGTAAAACCACGGAGTCGTCTCATTGAATACTGTGTCGTCCGATTGGAAACTCATGCTGGCGATGGGTGGCGCCGCCGTAGCCGCCATCGGGATGATTGCCTACGCATTTTTTCGTCCAGCGGAAGATCCTGAAGACATCGAGCGCAAGCGTCGCCTGCACTTGAATCAAATCGGCCGCATCGCCGAGGGTCAGGTCGTCGAGCTCGTTGCCCACGCTCCCGAGCCTCGCGAAAAAAGTAAGAGCCTCTTCGGCTCGCGTTCTCAACCCCTCGCAGACTTGAGCCCGCGCCAGCTCGTCTCCTACAGCTACGCCATTTCCGGCGTCACCTACCACACCGCGCAAGACATCACCGGCCTCGAGAGCCAGGTTCGCTTCGACAAGCTGGCTGCCGGCCAGCCCGCCAGTATCAAGTACGACCCCTCGAATCCGACGGATTCGATCCTCGTAGCCGACGACTGGTCCGGTTTGCGCTAAGACTTCGGTATAGGGCGATCACAGGTTTAGGCAAGCTCTTTCGTTCTGATTTCTGAGCCATTGCGTTATTCTTCTACCGCGGCGTAACACCATGAAACGCATATTTGCTTCCATCGTAACCACCATCCTGATCGTAGCGATGACTCTCGGTGCCATGTTCACGCTGGTCCGCGCCACCGTCTTCGTCACCTCCATACCATCGCCTCTGCAGCGCGCCATCGCCATTGCCGCCGAATTGCTTCTTGGCGTTGTCCTGCTTCTCGGCACCGTCTGGCTCGCCACGCATCTGGCCGTGCGCATCTTCAGCGTAAAAGACGCACCGTCCCCGGGAGGTCCCATTGCCTGAACCGAAGCGCGTTTCGCAGTCGCTCGCCAATCACCACGACCGCATGGAGGAACTCCGCAAGCTTGACGCGGAAGCCGAAGCGGGCGGCGGTGCGGAGCGACGCGAGCGCGAACATAAATCGGGCAAACTCACCGCACGCGAGCGCATCCATCTTCTCCTCGACGAAAACACCTTTGAAGAGCTCGACAAGTTCATGCGCCATCGCAGCACGGAATTCGGCATGGACGAGCAGCGTCCGGCCGGAGACGGCTTCGTTA
>Ga0137418_10000883_pt1 | contig 27511 bp, 25 predicted proteins | sample CZODoug3_1_2_16f_FD_122242 | JGI IMG/M metagenome (GOLD analysis project Ga0137418, IMG submission 122242) | Vadose zone soil fungal communities from Angelo Coast Range Reserve, California, USA - CZODoug3_1_2_16fungal (Hybrid Assembly) | ecosystem: Environmental > Terrestrial > Soil > Vadose...
AGATCGCCAGTTGTGAAAAAAAAGACGGCTTGATGAGCGTGGAAATCCTTGGAGTCGAAGATGCGGCCGTCTTTGGAACAGGTGACGTCGAAGCCATGCTTGGCGCCGAGTTCGGTGACGGTGGTTTCGGCGATGCTGAGCTTGCCGTCCTGGCGCTTTACTACGGCGTGCTCGAAGCCGGAGGACTTGGTGAAGACGAGGAGAGATTTTTTTGGCGCAGCGAATAGACGATGCGGGAGCGTCAGGCACGCAGTTGCGGCAGTGATGGTGCGCACAAAGGCGCGGCGGTCGAACGGAATGGTCATGTGAAACCTCAGCGCAACCGAACTTGGCGTTCGGAAGGCGCGAGACATTGTATACCGGAGGAGGGCCGCTGCTGGCTAGAGCTTATTGCGAGGAATGAAGTGAAGTAAGGGGGGTGGGTGCCGGAGTTGCGTCAGGTGAAAAACATTTCTCAAGTTGAATCCGCCAATCCGGCAGAGTTACGCCGAAGATCTGAAGCAGGCGCGCGTTGGAGAGGACGGAATACGCAGGGCGATGAGCGGGCAACCCGAAAGAGCGTGTCGAGATCGGCAAGACGCGTCTCGCGATTATGGGGCGACCATTCGTGGCGGCGGTGAGCCATGAAAGATTTCGCGGGGCGCGGGCTGCTTCTTCGAGGATCGCTTTCGCGAATTCGTACCAAGTGGTCTGGCCGGCAGCGGTCGCGTGGTAAATGCCATTGAAATTAGAGAAAGCGATGGGCTCTTGTGTCCTGCCTATAGCTCTAGCCAGAACCTTGACCGTGCTTTCCGCCAAGTCGCGGGCGCACGTTGGCGCACCGGTCTGATCATCAACGATTTTCAGTTCCTCGCGTTCGGTGGCGAGGCGCAAGATGGTCAGCAGAAAATTTCGGCCGTTTGTAGCGTAAACCCAGGAGGTGCGAAATATCAGGTGGTCGGCACCTGAATTGCGAATCGCTTCTTCGCCCGCGAGTTTGGTTCTGCCATATGCGTTGAGTGGATTGGGAGAATCTGACTCAACGTACGGGATATTTTTTGAACCGTCGAAGACATAGTCGGTTGAGAAGTGAATGAGCGGGGCGCCAAGCTTTTTCGCTTCTTGAGCGAGCACATGCGGACCTTCGGCGTTTACTCCGAGAGCACCGGCCTCGTCAGTTTCCGCTGCGTCAACCGCAGTGTAAGCGGCTGCATTGATCACCAGTTGAGGCTTGACGTCGCGCATCACGAGGCGGATCGTTTCGGGGTCGCGAAGATCCAGCTCATTGCGATCGGGCGCAATCACTTCACCGAATCTCCGCAACGATCGAAGGAGTTCGGAGCCTAGCTGGCCGGTCTTACCAGTAAGCAGAATGGTACGCTTCATTTGGACGGATATCGCAGGAGAAAGTGTTGCTGAATGCCGGCGAGTATGGGTTTGCTGGCTATCTCTTTGAGACAGCGCGGCCGCTCAGCAAATTTAGTGTGGTGGTAGGATTCGAGGAAAGAGGCGCGGGAGTCACAGCGTATTAACGGGCACAGCTCATAGGTGCCTGGCAGGAGGGCTTCGATTTGTTGCATCTGCACAAAATGCTACGCGTACCGCTTCTAGGCAGGCGGCTTCGAACTGGAACCGGCGATCGCGCTTAGTGCATTGTCGCGATCGTCGTAGTATTTCTCGTAATACGAAAGATATTCACCTGCGCGCACCTCGGAAACCCAGTTGTTATTGGTCTTATACCATTCGATCGTCTGGCGGAGGCCTTGTTCCAAAGAGATTTCCGGCTTCCAGGCAAGTTCCGCCTGGATTTTTGTGGAATCCAAGGCGTAGCGGCGATCGTGGCCGGGACGGTCGGCAACATAGCGCAGCAAGGTCTCCGGCTTATCCACGAGACGAAGCAAACGTCGGGCAAGCGAAAGATTCTCCTCCACATGCGACCCGCCGAGATTGTAAACCTCGCCAATTCGACCGCGTTCGAGGACTGCCAGAATTCCACGGCAATTGTCTTCCACGTGCAGCCAGTCGCGCTGCTGCTTGCCGTCGCCATAGATGGGAAGTGGCTCGCCTTGAAGCGCATTGGTGATCATGAGGGGCAAGAATTTTTCTGGGAATTGATAGGGGCCGTAATTGTTCGAGGAACGCGTGAGCAGAGCAGGAAATTTGTAGGTGCGCACGTAAGAGCGAACCAGGAGATCCGAAGCAGCTTTGGAGGCGGAATAGGGGCTGCTGGGCTGGAGCGGAAAGTCCTCGGCGGCGTGAGTCCCTTGCGGGATATCTCCGTAAACTTCATCGGTGGAGATGTGAAGGAAGCGCGATACCGAGAGCCTGCGAGCTACCTCAAGCAGAGTAAAAGTTCCGTTGACGTTGGTCTGGATTACGGGAGCAGGCTCGTAGATGCTGCGGTCGACGTGCGATTCGGCGGCGAAATGGACAACGGCATCGCAACCACGCATCGCCGCTTCCACGGCAGGCGCGTCGCAAATGTCACCTTTGACGAATTGATAGTGCGGATGATGCGCGACGGAATGAAGGTTGGCTAGATTACCGGCGTAGGTGAGCTTGTCAAAGTTGACGATTGCGTGATCGGGCCTGCACTGGAGAATGAGTCGAATGAAATTGGAACCTATAAAACCCGCTCCGCCGGTGACTAATATCTTCATCGGGTCGCTTCCCGGCTCAGGACGCCATTGGCGGGCTCTGCACTGGACATCTTGTTGGCGCCTGTTTCCGCCACAAGATTGTTGGCGCGCAGCAAAGATTCAAAGGTTCCTGCGTCGGTCCACCAGCCATCAAGAATTTCGTAGGTCAGGTTGCCTTCCTCGACGTAAAAATTGTTAACGTCGGTAATTTCCAGCTCACCCCGGCCGGATGGCTTCAAGCGGCGAATTTTCTGAAATACACTTGCGTCGTACAAGTAGACCCCAATGACGGCGTAATTCGACTTGGGATTACTAGGCTTTTCTTGGATGCCGACAACGCGGTCGCCGCGAATCTCGGCTACGCCAAAGCGCTCAGCGTCCTGAACTTCCTTCAGCAGGATTTTCGCGCCTTGGCGTTGCGTTTTGAAATGCTCGACAGCATGGCGAACATTGTTTTCGATAATGTTGTCGCCGAGCACGACGCAAACGGGCTCGCCGTCCGCAAAATGTTCCGCCAGACCGAGGGCTTCGGCGATGCCGCCCTCGCCTTCTTGGTATGTGTAGTTGATGTGCTTTAATCCAAAATCTCGGCCATTGCCAAGGAGTCGCAAAAACTCTCCAGCATTTTTTCCACCGGTAACGAGAAGAATCTCACGAATGCCAGCATTGACGAGCGTTTGGATAGGGTAGTACACCATGGGCTTGTCGTAGACGGGAAGCAGATGCTTGTTAGTAACACGCGTAAGCGGATTAAGACGGCTACCAGTTCCGCCAGCCAGGACCACACCCTTCATCAAGCCCCCTCGCACAGATCCATCATATTCTCACCCGTAAGCCTTCATTTCCACCAACTGAAAGCATTAAACAGTGAGGAGGAACGCGGCGTAATTGAGGAAGGACAGAAGGTCGCTTCCATCAACGCGATTGATGCGATCCACATGGTTTTCATCGCCGTGCTTGATTGCACACCCTCTTATGCCCCTTCCGCACGCAGTACCGCTGGAATGGTTTTGAATAGAATGGCAAGATCGAGCCCGAGGCTCCAGTTCTCGATGTACTCGAGATCTCGTGCCATATTGGTTTCGAATGAAGGATCACTTCGCGCGGTTACCTGCCACAATCCTGTCAGGCCGGGGCTTACGTCCAACCGACGCAAGTGCTCGATGGAATAGCGCTCGTAGTCGTCCAGTGGGTGGGGCCGAGGTCCCACCAAACTCATGTCCCCCCGGAGGACGTTCCAAAGTTGCGGCAATTCGTCGAAGCTATATTTTCGGAGCCACCGTCCCACGCGCGTAATCCGTGGATCATTCTCCATTTTGAAAAATGGACCGTTTCGCTCATTTGCGTTCCGAAGCCTTGCTTTCTGCAGGTCCGCGTCGGCGACCATAGTTCGCAGCTTATAACAGCGAAACGTCTTGCCTTTAAACCCGACGCGATCGGCAACATATAACAGAGGTCCCGGAGAATCGATCCGGATCAATAGCCCAAGCAACGCGAGAAATGGAGCGGCAATAATTAGCGTCAGGCTTGAAATCAGAATATCGAGAGTCCGTTTGATGACGAGCCCCACTACTGGAATAGGCTGCCAATGCAAATCCATGATGGGAAAACCGCCGAGCATGTGCAACGGCGCACTCCAGCCCAAACCATCATACAAATCCGGCACAATCTTCAAGCCGAGTCGGAGTTCGTGTGCCTCCAGAAGCATGGCTTTGACCAATGCCCGGTCGGACGGAAGAGTGATGAACAGCTCATCCACAAATTGCGTCAGGGCTAAGTGACGAAGGTCTGTCGGGATCCCAAGAACCCGCGGGTCGGAGGATGGATTCTCGTCGATAAAACCGCAAACGGAGTAGCCCAAGTGGGGATTCTTCCGCAGCCAATCGTCCAAAGCTAGGCCTAACCGCCCTCCACCTACAATCAACACTCGCGAAACGCCGATGCCCGCGGCGGTTCGCCGCAAAATAAATTGTCGCTTGAAGTACCTCCAGGCTGACAGCGCCAGCACGTTCAGCGCACCTGCAGAGACGACAACGACTCTTGACGCGTTGTAGCCAGACGTGAAGATGAACAGTACAAGAAGAGCCGTGGCTAAACCGACGGCCTTCGCTACCATCAAACTCTCGTCTAAGACACTGCGGTCACGGGGGGTGCGATAGAGGTCTTGGCTCGCGCAGCCCATTACGACGAGAGCCGAGTACAGAAGGAAAATACCGACATAGGGTTGTCTAGTCGTTCCGGCAAACAACTGATGATCCGACCCGAAAGACAGCGCCCACAGAAGTAAGACTCCAATAGCGACCACCAGAAAGGCATCAATACTGCCGTATGCGAGCTGGACGGATAACCCTCGTGCCATGCTCTTACCCCGATTACGTCCGCGGGTGACCGGTGGTGATGCCTGTAGGCCCCGAAGCAGATTTTCATCGAGCGACCCGTCGACCACGGGAGTTGATACAGAACGCCGTGTGGCCGTGCTATTCATTGGTTGACTTCCTTCCGCGACCCGCATTGGTAATCAATCTGGAATCTGTCGCGCAACGCTGTTAGACAGAGAGAAAACAGCGGGCCTCAAGGCAGAGCCAAACATGTCCCGGAGCTTCGGGTATGAAAGGAAACGAAAGTCAGGCACGACATGATTCGCTCCGGCATCAAGCAGAACGGATGCACGCTCACGTTGGGCAATCCCTATACAGGTCATACCAGCTAATCTCGCTGCTTGTACGCCCGAAACGGCATCTTCAAACGCGATCAGTGCACACGGGTCCTTTCTCAAACCTTGAGCAGCTTTGAGAAAAACGGCCGGGTGCGGCTTACCCTCCGAAACCTCGTCTCCAGTCACTACGACGCCAAAGTGTTTCTTGAGCTTGAGTTGATCCAGAAGGAAGTCAACTCTACCTCTGCTGCCTGAGCTAGCGATACCTAACGCCAGGTTGGCGGCTTCCAAGCTCGTGAGAAAACTTCGTAAGCCCCTAATGGTTCGCACATTCGCTGCTTCATTTCGAAAAAACTGTTCTTTGCGATGTCCATATTCGGCGATTTCCTCGTCGTCTAACTCACCCAGAAAGTGCCGCAATATGTCATCGCGTCTCCGTCCGTCTAACACGAATTGCAACTCTTCCTCGGAAGCCACTTTTCCTGTCGAGCGGAGGAACTTCCTCCAGGCACGCTTATGCACAGGATGGCTATCCACAATTACTCCGTCGAAATCGAAAATTGCGCCTTGAAACGTGGTATTCATCTCGATCCTTGAGATTGGCGGAGACCGGGCCATGATTCCTGAGCGGCCTGGTACGTTTCTATCGTTCCAACGTCCATCAGAAAATCTGGGATTCGATATGCTGCCATTCGACCCACAAGTTTGGGCAAAACATCAAATCCCAGGTCAGCTGGATTAGTGTCCGGAATTAGATCGAAGACCGATGGAGTAGCCACCATCAACCCTGAGAAGGCTAGATTGCCAAGGGGCGCGTTAGGCTTTTCGACAAAATCCCTAACGATCCCGCGTTGATCTACTTGAACGATGCCACATCGCGACGGGTCCGGTACTTCACAGACCCCTATCGTGGCAATTTGGCCGTGTTTGTTATGAAAATCTTGCAACTGTGTCAGATTGGTGGTCGTGAGCACATCTGCATAAAAGACCCAAAAAAAGGTTTCGTTCTTTACCCAATTTTGGTTGGCGAGAAGAGTGCCCGCGCTGCCCAGCAGTGCCTCCTCTTCGAAAAGGCGAATCTTTAAACCGTGTTTATATTCGTCTTCGTCAATGAACCTTCGAACCGAGTCTACGTGAGAATGAAGGTTGATCAGGACTTCCTCAATTCCGAATTCTCGACACAGCATGAGCCAAATCTGCAAGATCGGCACACCGCGAATTGGCAGAAGGCACTTTGGCGTCCGGTCAGTCAAGGGCCGCAGACGTGTTCCCAGCCCACCGGCAAGCAGGAAGGCCTTCATGAACTCACACACCTCTGAAAAATATTTGTCTGAAATTCAACCAGAACTCTTCGCCGTCAGATGGGCCTTGCTACTCAGCTTTCCTGTTACTGGAGCAAACGTCCAGCGCATCCCACCGTTTTGGTCGCCATCGATGAAGGGGTCATTGGCGACGACTTGAGCGCCCTGGAAGTCAAATTCAAACCCCATCTCACGAGCACCCATTTCGACCAGGGCATTTCGCACACTCTGATGGTGCTGCTGCTGACAAAAAAGCAGAAGGAATCCACCTCCTCCTGCACCGGTGATTTTCCCTCCTAACGCGCCGTTCTGAAGCGCGGACTCATACATTTCATTGATGCGGGTATTAGAGATTTTAGGTGAAAGCCGCTTTTTGATCTCCCAACCCTCATGAAGCAACAGACCAAAATCCCTTAACTCTCCGGCAAGAAGTCTTGCCTTCATTGGCTCAACCAATTTCTGGACTTCGTGTAAGCATTCGACCGTACCGCTGCCAGCCCTCAATGTCGACGTTTCTTGTTCTTCGAGAATTGTCCAGGAGTGATGGGACGCACCGGTGAAAAACAAGAGCAAACTGGACTGCAGTTCGCGCACAAGGTCTGGATCCAACTTTAGCGACTCAACGTGGGCGCTACCATCCTTGTGAAACGAAATGAAATTCAAGCCACCAAATGCGGACGCGTACTCGTCCTGCTTACCGATGGGTCGGCCTAAAACATTTCGGGCGATGTAGAAGGCCCGCTCGGCAAGCTCATACTTCGAAAGAGAGATATGGCTGTAAGTCGCCAGGATTTTTATCAAATTGACACAGACACTCGCAGACGAGCCTAGCCCCGTTCCTGGTGGAATTTCAGATGCAAGAAAAAGGTTCACGGAGACATCGCAACCGAACTCTTTAAGAACCGCGAGAGGAATTTCCAGCGCATTGCCTCGAACGTCCATCCGTGCGATGTCTTGCCATGTCTCGACTGTCCGCAGATCCGCCGAGATGATCTGAATTTTTCCATCACCTCTCTTCTCAAGCACCGTATAGAAATGCTTATTAATGGCCGTGCTGAGAACAGCTCCACCAAATCGCTCATAATACGACGGAAGATCGGTTCCTCCGCCTCCGAAGCTAATCCGCACAGGGCTACGAACGATTAACATCGACGGCCTCTTGGTTCACATAACCGCTCGGCTCGCTCCGAAACGTCGTTGCCTGGATAGCCTGGGATTCTTGGTTCAATCCTCGGACCAGCAAGGTCCATACAGTCTGCAATATAAGACTAAGGTCCAAGAGCGGCGACCAGTTGAAAATGTACTGCAAATCGAATCGTGCTTTGTCTTCAGAGGAATGCTGCTCCCGAAGTCCATGAACCTGGGCTAAGCCCGTCACCCCGCCACGAACCTTCAAGCGCTGTCGCTGCCAGTCCGAATAGTGTTTCAACCTCTCGGCGGACTCAGGTCGGGGACCGACAAGGGACATGTCACCAAGCAAGACATTCCAGAGCTGGGGCAACTCGGTCAAACTCCACCTGACAAAGAGTCGCTCGTAGCGCTCCGGGCTGGCAGCGTGACGCTCCACGTTTAGACGATACATTTGAAAAGGGATCCCGCCCTTGCCACAGCGAAGCTCGGCCCGAAAGGCCTTCTTTTTCTTTCGATAAACGAAGAGTGCAGCAGATAAAAGCAAGGGACTGACTAAGAGCAAGATTCCCGCGCTTAACACGCCGTCGATTGCTCGCTTAAGCATAAGACTTGCGCCGGAGGGATTTCGCTCCGCCAGCGAGAGTAGCGGAAGTCCATCGATGTCAACCAATTCCGCCTTTGACACATATAGGTCGTACCATTGCGGAACCACATAGACTTCGATGGCGGACTTACGACATTCGCTAATCAGCTTCCTGACTTCCGTGCCGTTGGGTTGCGACAGCACGATGATGAGCTTTTGGACTTTCTCCCGAGCTAGGAGCTCTAACACCTGCAGGGTCTTCATGGAGGCTGGAGGTGTGCCAAGAGATCCGGCGAATCCGTTGGAAGCCTCCGATTCATCAGGGAATAGAAAGCCGACAACCTGGAAGTGGAGTTCAGGGTGCGCAGCGACTTTATCGGCAAGCTCTCGAGCTACTCGCCCGCTCCCCAGAATCACACAGCGATGGTCCGCTACATTCCTCAGCCGCGACGTAACCAAGGAACGGACAAAACAGCGTACGGCAATCAACCCAATACCAAAAAAGGACGCGAAGTAAAACAATACAAGCCGGGAATAGTTGTGTTGCGTGAGGAAAGCGAAGGCGAGCACTACGAGCATCAAAACGGAAACACCGACAATGATCTTCGATAGAACCGCCGACAACTGCCAGCCGCCTTTAAAGCCGTCCAGGCTCATTTCAAAATACAGAAGGGCCCACACAACAGAAGCGACGAGAACCATGAGAGAGTACGCTTGAAAATACCCTGTGAAACTGATTCGGTCGATCGTGCTAGCGTAACGAAGCGCAATTGCGAATACCAGCGCACCAAACACGCACAACAAGTCCGCAGCCAATATCCAATATCGAATGTTTCGAACTTTCATGGTGAGGTATAGATCTTTAGAGTTCTCAGAGCAACGCTGACGTGCTCTGGAGATCACCGCGGGTCCGCCCTATAATCGCCTTCGACCTTGGCTTATTCTGAGCATGAGGCCGTCATTGTGCGACGCGACATTCGGGTGTAGACAATACGGAAAATTGAGTGCGCCATTGCGAGATGAACGTCCTCGATAATTTGCATATTATTGGAAGGTACAACCACGCAAATGTCGCATAAGGATTTCATCTGTCCGCCTTGAAAACCCGAAATGCCGAGCGTTGTAGCCCCGGCGTCGCGGGCCACTTGCAAAGCGTTCAAGACATTCCTGGAATTTCCGCTTCCGCTTATTGCAAATGCAACGTCCTTGGGCTGCACGAAGTTCCTTAGCTGCTCGGAAAAAACATCTTCGTAACTGGAATCGTTCGCCCAAGCCGTAAGGGTAATAAGATTGTCCGTCAACGCGAGTACACGGAATCTCTTCCCTCCATTGCAATAGGCAGTTCCTTTTCCGAGATCACAAGCGAGATGGGACGCCAGCGACGCGCTTCCGCCATTTCCAAACGTATACACGACGCGCTCTGACTCGTAAGCCTTAACCAGCACATCGGCCATTTGGTCAATGGAACCGTGAGCAAGTCCAGTAAACACCCGCTGCAGCTCCTCGAAATATTGTCTTGAATCCAGAATCTCAACTGCACCCTTCATTGAGGACCTCCGAGAATTGCAGGCCACGTACTGATCGTGTTTTGATTTGTTCGCAACAAATCGAGAAGCGCCTTAGTGCGGCCTGTTCTGATTCGTGGCTACAAACGATGTCTGCGATGACTCACACTACGTTCGAATTGAATCCGTTAGGCTCGATCCGGTCGAATCGTTCTCGCAGAGTCGCTGATAGTCGGCAGGTGGCCGAATTTGAACGAGAAATTTCCAAAAAACTCTACATCACCGCCGAGACCGATGCTCTCTCCGACTGAGACGACTCGGAAAGTAGAATTTCCTCTCTTGCCTTCAAATATACTTGCAAAGAAACGTCGATCGGCTGCATCTGATCCAGACCGATCCTTTTGAGTCCGCGGTTTTCTAAAACTGAATACTTTGGCCGCGGCGCCACCGCGGGCATGTCGCGCCACGAGACCGGGCTAACCGCTACGTTCATCCTGGAATAATCGAAAATTCTCTGCGCAAATTCATACCAGGAATAATCGCCGTGATCACTGGCATGATATGTGCCGTAATTCTTTGTACGGATCAGAGCGAGCACCTGCTTCGCTAGATTCTGTGTCGAAGTTTGTGCCATCCGAAGATCATTCACAACTCGAACCTTGCCGTTTTGTTTGCCCAAACGGAGCATGGTTTCAACGAAATTGCCACGTTTGACGCGGCTTCCGGTCAGACCATACAGCCCCGAAGTTCGAATAATGAAGTGGTTTGGCAAGACCGCTCGCAAGAGTTGTTCACCAGCAACTTTGGAAACTCCAAAAACACTGAGCGGCCTCAAAGTGTCTTCTTCGCAGTAGGGTCGTCCCTGCTCTCCATCGAAGACGTAATCAGAACTGAAATGGACCATAGATGCGTCAAGATGCTTGGCGGCAAGCCCTAGATCACGAACTGCAATTGCGTTAACGGCAAAACTGCGGTCTGGGTTAGTTTCACATTCGTCGACGGGATGGTACACGGAACAGTTGATGATGACATCAGGACTGTGCTTGCCAAGTTTGTCGCCTAGAGTCAATCTCTCAGTAATGTCTAGGTCGCCACGACTGAGGGCCACGAAATCCTCGTGAGTGTCTCGCAGAACGCGTGCCAGATCGGAACCGACCTGACCGTTACTCCCGACTATCACTATTCGCATGCTACAGCACTCTTCTGGTTGCAGGCCGCGGCTCTCAATTCTCGAAGCTGCCCTGGATTGAGGTCAAATACGGACTCCGCGCAGCCAACACTGGTCCTTGTCTCTTCCAACAGATCGAGCCAGCGAATGTTGTGAAACTCAGCTTTGTTCGGGTCGCGAAAGGCGTCACCTCGGATCTTCTGAACTAAGTCCTCTACAGTTTGCTCGACAGTCACCTGTGGAGTGAATCCTAAATGTTGGGCGATCTTCTCGCCCGAGGCCTGGCAACTCCGAAGATTTCGAAAATTGTAATCTGGTCGAATTTCGCAAGGAATATCCATTTCCGATAGCTTGTTCTGCACGCGCAGTGCAAGCTCGGAGATACGGAAGTTTCCGTTTGTCACGTTGAAGATTTCACCGCTTATTTTCTCCGCCGGAGCCTCCAGCATTAGCTTGTATGCGGCCGCAGCGTCTTGGATACTCAGCAGCGGCCTCCACATCTCGCCCCCGTTGTGAAGAATGAGCTGACCCGTCTGCAACGCACTCAATGTAAACGCGTTCACGACCAGGTCGAAGCGCATCCTCGGGGAGTAGCCGTAGACCGATCCCTTTCGCAGGACCACAGGCGTAAAGCTCTCATCCGCCATCGCCAGAATCTTCTTTTCAGCTTCGTGCTTAGTGATCGAATAAGTGCGAAATGGCTGCACGGGAAAATCTTCCGTATGCAGAATATCTTTTTCAGGGTGTCCGGCGCCGACATCATAGATAGAGCCAGACGACGCCTGGATGAACCGACGAACGCCTTTCTTTTTCGCAAGGGAGGCGAGCTCAACGGCGGCTTTAAAATTAATTTCTTGATTGGCCTCGGGACGATATTCGGCGGCCGGCTCTGTGGAAAGGCCAGCAAGGTTGATAATCGCGGAAACCCCCTCGAGTAGGTCAGTCGGAACGTTGCGGATGTCGCCCTCGACAATCTCCGTGCCGTTGTTCCGAACACCATTCAGTCCGGCGTCTCCATAAAACATCACATCGAACACTCGAACTCGGTAGCCTGCTGCTGACAGTTTTGGCACTAACTGACAGCCAATGTAACCTGCGCCGCCGGTAACCAGAATGCAAGGTCCTGCGTGATTCCCTCTCATCTTGTTGTCCCTCATTTGTCTTTTTATTCTTGCCGCTTTTATCTGAATATTCTTAGGACCGCAAGGTTAGTTCCCATGTTTCCTAACCCTGGCTGCCGTTGAAGCGGAAACAATCCGACTGTGGCGAGCGCAACCACTCCCTAAGTGGAATTGCGTTTCGATCTCGCTCGGAAATTTGCGGATTCTGAATTGGCCACTGGATTCCGATGTCGGGGTCGTCGAACTGAATCGCTACGTCGGCCCGGGCATTATACATGCCAGTGGTCTTATACTGGACTTCCGCCCAATCCGAAAGGACACAGAAACCACGAGCAAAGCTCGCCGGCGCCCACATCATCTTCTTGTTTTCGGCCGAAAGCTCCACCCCCCACCATTTGCCCAATGTCGGCGATCCCTTGCGCAAGTCAACCGCCACGAGAAACGCGCGGCCAACAGTTACTCGCATTAGCTTGCCCATCGGTGGGTCATATTGAAAGTGCAGCCCACGCAAGACATCTTTCTTCGAGCGCGAGTGGTTGTCTTGAACATAGGCCGTAGGCAAGCCTAGCGCCTTGAACTGGTCGGCACGGTAAGTCTCCATGAAAAACCCGCGCTCATCCCCGAATGCCTCCGGCGCCAGAATCACGATCTCGCCAAGATGTGTGGCCTCTTTCCTGACTTGTCCCATTCCTGAATCCTCACCTCTTGCCGCAATTCGCCGCGTCAGCCCTTCTTCAACACTGCGCTTCGGAGTCCCCCGATGTTTCTGGCCTAATGAACGCTCTGTTTTCGGCCCCTGCGAGGCCGGTTTCGAGAGCCGCAACGCTGGAGTGCGTCCGCGTCGGGTCTTCGCCTGCCGCGAGTCGCAAAAAGAATTCCTCGTATTGGTCGGTAATCGTTTCCCAGCTATAAGCCTTGCGAATCCTCTCCGGAGCACGCCGACGGTACTCGGCTGCGATCTCAGGGTGTTTGTCTATTTCCTGGAGCTTTCGCGCAAGATCGTGGACGTCATGCTCGAATAGAATTCCGTAACTCTGCAGTGGCTCCACGTTAAATGGAGTATTCAACGCCAGGACACAATTGCCACAACCAAGTGCCTTCAGCAAAGCTGGGTTCACTCCGCCCAGACTATGCCCATGCACGTAAGCGTACGCGTTGCAATGCAATTCCTTCATGTGCTCGGGGTCGGCCACGTGGCCAAGGAACCGCACGCGAGGATCCTTCGTCTCCTTCAGTCGTTCGACAAACTTGCTCTTGTAGTTGGCCGTACCTGCGATTGCCAGCAACCGGTCGGTGCGCACGTGCTCAAAGGCTTTCACAATCAGCTCGGCATTGTTTTCCGGCACCAATCGACTCGCGATTAGATAATATTCGAAGGGCTTGAGGCCATACTCTCGAACGACCTCCGGCCGAGTGGAAACGTGGATGTCAGCGCCAGACGCAATACATGCAGAAGTAGTGCCGAACTCATCGAGATAAATCTGCCGCATCCCCAATGCATCAGTGATAACCCCGCGAGGGCAAATTTTACCGATGTGCTTCGCGCACCAGTGAAAGTAGTTCCTCGCCAAGCGGCCCCATTTACCGCGTTTCCAATCTTGTCCGTCGACCATGATCGCGCACTGCTGACCAAGCGCTCGAAGAACCGCACAGTGAAGACCATTCACGATGTTCATCACCAGCACAAAGTCGACCTTCCGAAACGGAACATCGAAGGCGGACAATAACGTGTGAGTAGGCGACCCCAGCACCTTAGTCTCTATGCTAGGAAGATAAATAAGTCGCACGCCTCGATAAAAGGCGGGTCGCTCGCGAAAAATGCTGCGTCGGCAATAGACAATCACTTCATGGCCGCGCTCCACAAGACGTGGCGCTAACTGCGCGATAAAGGCTTCAGTCCCGCTATAACTGTGAGGGATGCCACGTAACCCGCAGATTGCGATCCGTAGTTTCCGTTTGGGTGGCTTCACTCACTGGCTCCTGTTGGGGTTCAGACCGCTACTGCTCGAGTTTCGGATTGGCGCTCGGCGCCTTCGTAGGCTTGGATCGCTTGTTCGAGCTGTTCTTCAGGCAGACCCTTCAGCCATCGGCACAGGTCGGCAAAGCCTTCTTCGGCTGACAGGGCCGGCTCCCACGCAAGTAGTCGACTCGCTTTGGAGATGTCCGCCCAGCCATGGCGCGCATCTCCCCGGCGATATTGACCTGTCAGAATGGGCTGGAGCCGGGAGCCCAGCTTTTCAGAGATCAGCTCGGCGATCCGGTACACGCTCAGTCCTTCACCATTACCCAGATTGAAAACCTGGTAGTTTGCTTCATCCCGCTCCATAGCCAAAAGGTTTGCTCGCACGAGATCGCGCACATGAATCACGTCCTTTAGCTGCAACCCGTCTTCATAAATCAGCGGCGCCTTACCGGTAATGACTCTCGTTCCGAAGCGTGCGATCACGCCGGTATACGGATTCGTTAGCGACTGTCGCGGTCCATAAACGCTGAAGTAGCGAAAAGCAACAACCGGAATCTTATAGAAGCCTCCAACCAACATCGTCTCTAGCTCTTCGTCCATCTTCGTTAAGCCGTAAATTGTCAGCGGTAGCAGCGGCCGGTCTTCTTTCATGGCCAGCGGCTTCGACGGCTCTCCGCATTGCGGGCATCGAACTTCCCATTCGTTGCGCGCTAATTGCTCGACAGGCCGTAAAAATGGGTAATACACCCCATGCACTCCGCACTCGTAAGTCCCTTCACCCATCACGGTCATTGACGAAGCGACAATCAGCTTTTTGATCCGACTCTGATTCTCAATCACCAATTCCAAAACATTCGCGGTGCCCAGCGAATTTACTTCCACGAATCGGCGGATGTCGATCATCGATATTCCGCTGCCCACCGCCGCCGCATGGTGGAACACGACGTCGACCTCCGCCATCGCGCGGCGCAGTGCCTCTTTGTCCCGCACGTCTCCCAAGATATATTTGCACTTCGCATTGGCGTACACCGGCCACTCGGCTGGCTGCGGATGCGCGGCCGGATCAAGATTGTCAAAGGCCACGACTTGGTGTCCTCGCTCCACCAAGGCATCCACTAGATGCGACCCGATAAAACCCGCCCCGCCTGTCACCAGCACTTTCGCCATGTTCTAGCTCTCCGCGTATTCACTTACCAACTTGCGCGACCAAACTGAGGGGATGACCTGATTCAGAGTTCGTTGCGCCTCTAAGCTTGCGAAAATAGACGAACAGGTGCGGACCAAGGACATGCAGAACACGATTTGAGAATATAGGCAGTACGGAACTGACAAGGCGAACCATGGGTACGCCTCCCAACCGCTTTAGTTTTTCCAACTCGTAGTATCCGTCGTACGGCAAAACTCCCATTTGATCGCATTTAGGGAAAAAGAGACTTCTCAGCTCAAAGTAGCTCAGCGTCTGGTCTTGAAATGGAAGATGCCAACGCAGTCCGGTTTTTCCAGTACCGTGCTCGTCAATCGGAAAAAACCTGTTAGGTGTAACGAGAATAATCACTCCACCAGGTCTCGTAACCCGCAACAATTCCTCTGCAGCTCTCCTTCTGTTCGCTCTGTACTCGGGACATGGCTTCCACGCTCGATTCGTATTGGGCGCCCCAATATGTTCAAACGCTTCCATACACATCGTTACATCAAAGTCCTCACTTTTGAATGGGAGCGAGCACGCGTCTGATTGTACGAAGAACTCTCGGGCAGCGGGATGGCAATTCTCATCCGGATCCGTGCCCCAGCAGCAGTAGCCATGTTCGCGGAGAATTGCTACATCCACGGCGCTTCCACAGCCAACACTTAGCAGGCGAAGGCTGCTCCCGTCATAGAGTCGCCTTATGGCCGGTATAGTCCATTGCTCGGTACGTTTTCTGGATTTGCGTACCTCATTGTCGGTTCTGTAGAAATTCCAAAGCTCCATGTAAGGATCCTTAGCCTACCATGTGACGGCCCCGGCCTAATTCTCGACCGAGGGTCAAGTACGATCCACATCGTGACGCTGCATCAACCACTCTCTTATAAACATGCGGAGTCTGGTCGCGGTCTTATTGAAGCTGAATGTGGCAGTCCGCACTAATCCGGCACGACGTAGGCTTGAGTCTCAAACTCAGGTCTCCCAACAGTCTGCTGAGCCCTGGCGCAATCGATTCTTTTCCGACAATAGACAAGCACCTCGTGCCCTCGGCTCACCAGGCGCGGCGCTACTTCGCCGATGAAAACCTCATAACCGCTATGCGTATGCGGAAATCCACGTGAACTTAGCATTGCTATACGCAAAGAACGGCGTGGAGTCGATCCCGGTCTTTTCATCATTGGATTCACGCTTGTCAATCTTCAGTTAGAACTTGACCAGATTTTCGGGCCGCGCCGTCCCTTCCACAGTTCGGTTGTCCGTTTGGGCTGAATCGCATCCCGAGCTTGGCCCGCCAGCCGTCCGAGAATCCTTGCGCCATTTTTCTCAGGCACGCGACTTTCTTCGGGCTGAAGAGTACTACTGCGCCGGCATGCCGGGCCAGATGGCCTAAGACAAACCGCTTTGTTCCGAGGTTCGGGTAAAGATGCCAGCCGGCGTAGGCCAGGTTTCGGCTGTAGTAATACTCACGCCAGGGCGCGTATCCTGGCCACAGCCGCTGACGCCCAAGGAACCAGACCTCCCGCGCGTTTCCAATCTCATGGCCAAGTTCAGCGCTCGGAATTACCGCGATCTTGTATCCACTAGATCGCACGCGAAGGCAGTACTCGAAATCGACAAAATCGATGAAGAAATCAGTGCGCGGCAAACCAACCTCCTCCACCACATCACGGCGCACCATACACCCCGAGGTGATGACCAGATCCGCAAACCAGACCGGTTGCCGCAGTAGCTCCGCGGACGGCTTTACGAAGCCGTTCCGCCAAATCAGAGGCGGATAGCAGGCCCCGGTTTCTGTGTGGACAGGCATTGCGGCCGCGATTCCTACCTCGCCGCCCTCGCCGTTCAAAGACTCGATTCCCTTAAGCAACGTCTTCAATGCGTCTTCGTTAGGTACGCTGTCCTGGTCGAAGGTCAAGACCCAATCATGCCGCTTTTCGAGTGCCGCGTACCTAATGCCCGCTGCCAATCCTCCACCAACCCCCAGATTCTCGGGGAGCTTGAGGAGCGTTACCTGCGGGTAGCGCTCGGCGATCAATGAGCAGGTGCCGTCGCCCGATCCGTTATCTACGACAACGATCTCCTGCAACGGGCGCACCTGTCCCAACAATGCCTCTACGTGCCGCTGTAAGACCCCCGCGCCGTTATATGCGACCGTCACGCTTGCAACTGATTGACTCACCGCAGCTGGTCCTCCCAGTTTGATCCTCACGTTCCGATTGTGAGCAACCGGCTCACTCTGGATGAATCGTCTACTTTTGATACACAACAATCGCTTCGCCGCAGAATTTCGATAGCCCTAAGCACATCAAGCCCTGGTCGATGGTTCGAACTGCTTTCCAGAACGGTCGCGAAACCAGCGGCCGGGAAAGGTCGCGAACGGGAAGATTCGTAAATCTCTTGAGCATATACAGGATATGTCGCTTGTGGACCTTGGTCATGGCGAATGGTGCTCCAAACTCCTGGATAGCTCGCCCCGTCAGATGGGTGTCGCCAGTTTCTTCGCTTGGCATTGTCCAACGTCGCGCCGCGTTGATAAACGGATTGTCCCAAAGTGACTCATGAAAAATCGCCCGCCCGCCCGGCTTAACCACCCGGGCTAAATGAAACGCTGACCTGGGGTATTTGATTACGTGATGGAGCACCCCAAAGCCCACCACTAAGTCGAAATATTCTCCCGTATAATCAAGCTCTTCCGCATCCATCGCTCGAAAAGAACATCGCAGACCATACCTCCGCGCCGCCCAATTCGCTACCTCTACTCCCTTGGGGGACAGGTCGAATCCGCTGACCTTCGCTCCCAACATGGAAAGATAGATTCCCAGCTGACCCGAACCGCAGCCATAGTCCAGAACCCTCAACCGCTGATATCCCCGATTCATCCGCATCATCTCGGTGCGGGCGTCTCCCCAGTAGGCCCACCCTCCGTTGCAGAAAGGCTCCAACTGAACGCGAGAAAAAAATTCACGGAACTCTGCGGCGCTCTCGGGAAACTCCTTTTGGCGTTCTGCTCGTACCAGTTGTCGTGCCAAACCTGCTCGGACACTTTCAGCGCACTAACGGGCGATGCACCCATCGAGGCTCCAGAGGCCGGGGTCATGCGGATTGCGTCCCGAACCTTCGCACTGTTGGAATACTCCCACTGATTGCGGATCTAACCGCCAGCCCGATGGGAAACCAGGCCCAGGGCACCAACCGGCGATCGTGGAGCGGGAGCGTAACAATCATCACTAAGGCCATGCCAACTAATATTCCGACGACCGCATAACCCATCTGGGATGGATTTCGCCACGCAAGATACAGTGCGCTGAACGAAAACCCAACAAGACACAAAACGGACGCGAATCCGTACTCCGCTGCAAGTGCCGGGTAAGTAGCTTCAAAAATGGGTACGTTGCTGTCTTCTTTGCCAGCCAGCGGGCCCAGCTTTTCGTTGCCAGCACCAAATGGGTGGCCAGCGGCAAACTTCAGTCCGTTTAGAATTGCATCTCGATGCCAATCCGTGGAGAGATCCCCCCCCTTGGTAGACAAAAGGAAATCGCTGAGACCGAGAACAGGAATCGAAATCGCAAACAACCCGAGGGCTAAAGCGGCATAAAGACCCAATCTCTTCTTTTGCTGCATGATCACCGCCAAAAGCGGAATCGCCGCAGCCGTCCCCAACCAAGCGGCGCGCGTTACAGAACAGATGAGGCCCACGGCGATCATAGCCGCGGGCAGCGGATTTCGGCAATATACCCACCAAAGGACCAACGCAACCATGCACAGAGCGCCAAAGCCATTTGGTCCAACCATCGTAGCCGCTTCCCGAAGTCCCGTGAATCCCGTGGCGTGGAAGGATGCGGTCAGCTGGCCTCCTTCTGTTTCCGAATCTATGGCCAAATACAGCAGCGTTCTGGGGCCCTCTCCGAAAATGAAGACCTCGGCCAAACCGAGCACGGACAAAATACCAACGATCCACACCGCGCACCTTGCCCACAGCTGTTCCTGTTTTGTGCTTAAGACGGTCACCCTTCCAACGAAATACGAGATGATAAAAGCAAAATCAAGTACCAGACCGGCGAGAGTACCGCCAAAAGCAGTCCTTACCACAGCGACCATAAAACATCCCAATAGGATCCAATCGGGGACCGTAGGCTTGAATCCATTCTGCCGCCACAGCAAGAAAGCGATCACCAATAATACGATCTCCTTGTCGAAAGCCGAAACCAGCGTCATGTGCGGAAGCCCAAAAAACTTGCCAAGCGCGATGGCCATGAATTCAAACGGCATGAAGGCCAGAACGACTCCTAATGCGTTGACAGGGTAACTGAGAACGAACCATAGCGCTGCTGCTCCAACTAGCGGAACCAACACCAGCAGTGGCGAAACAAAAATAGACAACAAAGCGGCAATGGTAAGAATACAGACCGCAATGCTCGTCTGAAGGGCCGGGACAAATTGATCTTTCAGCAACTGTCCGTTCATTAAAAATCCGTTGTCGGGAGGCATCGCTATGCTGACGGTCGATTCGTAACCTCGACATCAAGGGGGGAGGACGAACGGACACATTCGGGTGTCAGGGTCCCTCGGCTTAGCCGCAACCTTGCACCACCACCGCCCGCGATCAAGAGGAGTTCCTCTCCCACCTCTTCTGAAGCGCGACAAAGCCCATCCTCACGCAGGTTGAACAATAGGCCACGCAGCCGAGACGGTAGACCTCGATCCAAACCTGGCGACTCTTTCTTTCGCTTGATCATCTCGCTTTCCTGCCAGATCAACCCCGCCGACCGTGCAGAGGTTCTTATACTTTGCACGTGCAAACCCGCCATCTCGCAGCAAACGCGGAGCGTCGTTAATGAGAAAATAAAAAGATGCCTCGGCGCCTCCAGTCCCCTCCAGGAAATTCCAAACTTCCGATGGCCGAGGCTCTTGATGTTCGGGGTCACAATCACCGCTTTTCCTTCCGGCTTTAGTAGACGTCTACATTCGGAGAGCAATGCAATCGGGTCATAAACATGCTCGATGACATGACTCAGGGTAATGGCATCGAACGAACCTGCGGGAAGCCCAGCATCCTGCAAAGTGCCCACAGTCACAGGAATGCCAAATTCCTCTTGTGCTGTCTTAGCTGCTACCGGGTCGGGCTCGACGCCCGTCACGTCCCAACCGGCATCGCGCATCAAAGCAAGATAACGCCCGTTGCCACAGCCGAGGTCGAGGAGCTTCCCCCTCTCAGCACCCATTAAGCACATAGTTCCCATGGCAGCTCGTTCCCGAAGGAGTGGCACTCTACTCAAAGTCTTGCCAAGTTGCCTCCAACCCCATCCATCAGCCAGTTCGCTGCAGCCCGAAACAACGGCATACAGCCCTCCTTTGCTCTTTTTTCGCAGGAGGGCTAGGAGGTTTGTGCCACCCTTTCGATCTCTTTCCCCGACATGCGTATAATAGGACTTGTAGGCCTTGCTCACGTCCGCGGCGATCGGTCGGGGACTCAGCCAAGCGAGATCGCATTTTGTGCACTGCAGCAATCTCCATTCTCCTGATGCCCCAAAAAGATGATCGGACAACCCGTCGTGGAGCAGGGCTCCTGGCGCACTGCACAAGAAGCAGCTCTTGACCTCCTCGGTGCGAATTTCGGTTTCTCCTGTCACCTTTTCCTCGCGAAAGTCCCCGAAAGATGCGGGTCGCGGGACACGGTTACAACGGACGGCACGAAAACCCGCACGCTGGAAGAACCTATAGCGCCTAACCCCTCAGCGACATCCGATTCGCCCCGACGCAAGGGGCTAAGAAGCTGAGCTAGCAATGCGACTTGTCTCCTCAAGAGCATGAACCTCCAGATCCACCGCTGCCCGTGTAGCCTCTAGATATGCTCTTCCCCATCGCTGACATGGCTCCAAATGATTTCCCTCCGCCCACTCGTTCCAAGCATTTATAAATACTACCTTGTCTCCGTTTGCCAGCGACGTGGACCGCCTTATGACAGCTTCTAGCCATCGCCCATATCTATCAGGAGAGGCTCCCGTTAGAATCAGTGCCTTGGTATCTTTCCTAGCGGTGTTGTCCCACGAAGGGGTCACACAGCGGAACCACCTATAACATGGGTCCCGGGCTTGCAGTGCCATCTCGGCTATGTCTGAATACTCCCAAAAACGGTTATTGCTGGTCCCACGCAATAGCCTGTCCCATACTTTCCTAAGAAATCTACGGGGACGAAACAACGAAGGCTGGAATTCAACCGCTGCATCAAAACCTACTAGAGTGGGATCAATCCTTGAGCCGTTACAATTACCGTGCACGGCGCAAAGAAAAATATCGCCAATGCCGGCTCTTCTTGCCTCAAGTCTCCAAGTTTCCGCGGTCTGGGAGGCATTCGGTAGGTCTCCAACACGATACACCAGGAGCATGGGCTTACCCTCGATCCGGATATAACGACGGTCCTCGAAGGCATTGAGCAACCAGCGAATATGTTTCAGATCGTCCTGATGAGAATAGGTCTGTCGTACCAGGATTTTCCCGTCGGCACCGTCCCACTTCCTCGTCCACGTTTCGTTGGCCCAGCACAGGCAAAACGGAAAGTCCGGTCTCCCAGAGGCCAGAACCTCGTCAAAAGGTCTCTCAAGGAGCCTCCTGCCATGGAACCAATAGTGGTAATAGCAGAACCCATGTATTCCATATTGTTTTGCAAGGTTCGCCTGAGCTTCCCGCGTCTCTGGCAAACGCAGGTCGTAGAAGCCTAGGTCGGCCGGCAGATGGGGCTGGTAATGTCCCCGAAACCACGGTTTGGCCCTCGTCACATTCGTCCATTCAGTGAATCCTTTGCCCCACCACTCGTCATTCTCCGGAATTGGATGATACTGCGGAAGGTAAAATGCTATGAGTTTAACCTTCGACGGCGCGTCCTCCGTTTGTATGGTCCCTCTGGCTTCCAGCGTGATCTTTGTCGCCAATTGCGCTCTCTTACGATGCGAAAACTCGTTCCAATTTTTGGCGCTCGGACCCAATCAACCCAAAGCTCCACAAGAGCCAGCCCGTGCAAATAACTGCGATGCCGGCCAGGAGCAACATAGATCCAGCCGACACGCCGCGCGCCACAACCTGAAGGATAAGCAGTAAGCTCAAGGGAACTGCGCATATCAAGGGTCTAAATAGACCTTCTTTCACCAGCAAGGGTCGATTGATGGCAATACCCGTGGTTCGTGGCATGTGGTACAGGAAGTGGACTCCAATGCTCACAAAAGAGCCAATGAGGGTTCCGATCGCAACGCCGATAGCACCGAGCCATACTGCTCCGAGCACGCTAGCGAACAAGTTTGTAACGCCCTCCGCGACAGGCGACATGATCACTTTGCGTTGCTCGCCCATTCCCAACAACAAAGTCGCGTATGGCAAAAACGAGAGTCGCACAACATTAGCCACAACCAGGAGCTGCATTATCGAAGTGCTGTGGTCAGCGTAGGCCTTTCCAACCCAGACGCTAAGAATGAATCTGCCCGCCAGAACCAGGGGCAATGCCATAGCTAAGAGCATCAGCAATCCGTAACGGGTAGAAGACAGAAGTAAGGCTCCAAGTTTCTGCGAATCGCCTCTCGCACTTAGAACAGCAGATGCCGGCATCACAGCGGCAAAGATCGCAGTCTGCGTTAACACGACAAAATTAGTGAGTGTGACCGCAACCGCGTAGTAAGCGGACGCCGAGTAATCAAACATACCGACAATCGCCAAGTCTAGGCCGCTTACCATCAGCATGCCCACATACCAGACTCCCAATCCGGCAGAGTAGCTGCCGATCTGTTTAGCACAGCGTTTTGAAGCCAGCGCGATGCGCATCCTTACATGCGGAGCCCAGATCTGCCATGCGATGTATGACACGCCGTATGACAGTACATTCGCGAATGTCACCGCCGCACCCATTGCGCCGATTCCCCAGTGCTCTAGCACAACGAAGGTTACCAGCGCCGCCATGGTCAACTTATTTAGAATCACAATAGCTGCTGGGATTTTGTTTCGCTGCTGCCCCATGAATACGGCGTGAATAACTGTGACCGGAAGACCGAGTGCGAATGATCCACCCATGAGCACCATGGCAATTCTTGCCTCTGGGTATAGTGACGCGGGCATCGCCCTGAAAACATTCGGTAGTTGCCAAGCAAGCACGCCCATCAGCAGCAGTCCTAGCGCTGAAGCCAATGTGAGAAGCACGAACGCGGTACTCGTAATCCCGTCTCGTTGTTCTGGATCGTTCAATTCGTCTGCGTGCGCCACGAAACGAGCTACCGCCGTTTGAATTCCGAATTCGAGATATCCAATATACAGGGTCATCTGTAAGACTAGCGCCCACGTGCTATACGTCTCGACTGGCAACATCCTTGCGAGAAACGGAGGCAACAGCAGCGCTACGATTCCTGTCGCAGCCAGTCGTACCAGATTGGCGGATGCATTCTCGAAAACTGCTTGCTTCAAACTTCTCCTAACTCGCATGTATTTTGCCCATTAGTCCGCCGCAAAATAACACAGTGCTGATCTGGTACCAGGTTGGCCAATTAGACATCAGAATCACTCGCCCCCGCCCTTGTTTTTCCCACCGCCTCCAAATCCGTCGTCTCAACCTCGACGGCGGCGGCGCGATGGATCAGGTCAAGCGAAATGATCAGGCGCAGGCGGTTTTTCCTCCGGACGACGAATCCCTGGAGCCCCTCGAGCGGACCAGCCTTGACTCGCACGCGTCGCCCGACGGTCAGGAACGGGTAAGGTTCGGCGCGAATCCCACTGGCCAAACCCGCTTTCAGCGCCTCGATATCCGAATCCGGCAAGGCGCATGGCAAACCATTGAACCCGACCAGCCGCGCCACACCGGGCACCTGCAACACTCGAAGTCGCTCGGACCGCGTCAGCCGCACGAACACGTACCCCGGAAATAGAGGTAGCTGCAGTCGGACTTTCCGGTCCTTCCAGCGACGCATCGATTCGTACAGCGGCACAAAGTGTTCAACCGAACGTATGCCAAGTTGTGCCGACACCCGCTTCTCGTGATTCGCGCTGGTGTATGCCGCATACCACCGTGGATCGACGTTCTCCATCGGTAAGCTCGTGTGAGCCCCCGTTTCTATCGTCTGTAAGATCGTTGCCATGTCCAAACTCGCGTCAGACAGCTTCGCCCCGTCACTTACAGGGGCATTTGTGACCTAACCCATTTACAATTAATTAGTTACAGCCAAAACTGGTTATTTCAAATGCTCTTGCTCATCGCCCTGCGAACTCCCAGAGTCGCCCAACTTTCGGCGGCGGAAACGACCCCACATACCACCGTTGTGCGAGTGCTCGCCGGAACCGTTCCGTGAGAACACTGGCACGTGCGTCGCGACGCTCGAGAAGACTTCTTGCGCAAAGACCTTTCGCGCATCGCCCGCATCCGTTTCATCCCACACCGTTTTTCCGAATAGCCAAGCAGTCGCCAGCGCAACGGAGAAAAACGTTCCCAAAAAAATAATCAGGATGTGCGGCGGGAATGACTTCTTGTCCGGAACTTGCGCCATGTCCAACACCTTCACGGTCGGAATTTCTTTGACTTCCTGGACCTTGGCCATCTCATACTGTTTGGTGAGGACCTCTAGCACGGTCTCCTGAATCTTAGTGCGTCTAAACAAATCTGCATACGCGACACCGAGCAGTGGCAGCTTCCGGATTGAGGGATACATAGAGTCGCCAGGTTGGCCAGTGACAGTCGTTGAACTCTCGCCCTTCCCACCCAACTTCTCGAGTTGGTGCTGGAGTTCATCAATGCGAGCCTTAGTCGTACGCACTCGAGAACTGTTGTCCGTGTAAATTTCTCTAAGTCCTTCGTATTGAGATTGCGCAGCAATAAGTTGCCCCTGCAGCATCGCCGCCGCGCCCACCATCGCCCTACCCTGTTCCTTGACATCGATCGCGATGTTCTTGCTTGCGAACTCGCTAAATTCTTTTTCCGCCGCTTCCAAGTCCTTACTGACAGCTTGCAAACGCCCTTCCAGGAAGATGCGCTCCCGGCGGGCCGACGATGTACTCAATTCTGATACCAGACGATTAAGTTCCTCCACATAAGCTTGTCCCATGGCAGCAGCCCTTTGAGGGCTCCGATCCGTTACGGTGATGGAAACGATCTGGCTCTTTCGATCCACAGCGATGCTTGTGTGCTCGGCAAGTGCCTTCCTAGTATCTTCCATCCTCCGAATGCCGTACAGTTTTCGCAAATCGAATTGCTCAATCAGTTTGTCTTGCGCCGTACGGCTGTTCAGTACACCTACGAACACCTCGCTTGTGCTCTTGAGGCCGAGAACGTCGCCGGCAAGCGATCCAAGGCCCCCGCCGCCCGCGCTGGACATCGCCGCAGCGACCATAGCCAAGCCGGAACTCGATTGATTATCCGGCGGCATCAAGCGAGCCGTTGATTCAAATTGATTAGGGATGAGGAAGGCGAACAACGTGCTCAGTAAAAGCGCACATACAGCGACACGAAATAGCTTCCTGCGGTTTGCCCAAATTAGTCGCAGAGACGCCACGGTTTTTTCGTTCACATCCGGAATTGGTTCAATTACGTGGGTTTTTGGAAAATCGTTTTCTGTCAGTTCCGGCAAGGGCTGGCGTGCGGGAGCGCCGCTCGAGTAATTCACGGGCGACCCCCGTTCTCAGAGCCGCCTGCCGCTCCATTCGCGGTGGAACGGTGAAATAATTTCTCCGGCTGAAACAAAATTTCTACTGACGCCGAGACATTTCTCTCCGGACGCGGCTGAATTACAGGAAAAAGCCAGCGCTCATACTGCACCGACGTCGAAACGCTGAGATTGGATCGCACCCAGTAATCGGCGCGCACACCGGCATCGGTCAGTGTCCCGCCGCCCGGCAAAAATTGTTGACTGACCTTCTGGTGCCTGAAATTGAACTGCAAGCGGTTGCGCGGGGTAAACCAATAGTTTGTCCAGGCCTGGGCGCCCTGCCCGTCCCTGCCAATCCAACTTCCGATTAAATTTCCGTTATTCGTGTACCCGCTTAGCCATGTAAAGTTGAAATAATAGAAGCCGTGCCCGACGTTTCCTCCAATCGGATTGTCCGTATAAACGCCTTCGACTCGTAGATCCAATTTAGGAATCTTGGGAAATTGCGACAGATATAGCCCGGCGTGCCATGCGGAACGGTCGAAATACCCGATCGGCGAAAATTGGTCATCCGCAAAGCCATCACCATAGAAGGTGAGCCACTTGCGCAACTTGGGAAGGCGATAGCTGAAATCTATTCCCGACCTCCGGTCTCCGGGTTTCCGGGCCGTACCGAAGGTTCCTTTGTTTTCGGTGGAAAAGAGACTGCGGAAGAACGTATCGAACGTCAGTGGATAACCCGGTCCGCCATACACGGTCGTACGGAAGGCTCCGAATTCGAAATTGGGCGTGGGCTTAAAACTGATCTTCTGCCCATTGATGAAAGGCTGCGGAGAGAGCGATTGACCGAATTGACCGGCGAAGCCCGAAGGGGTAACTAGAAACACGGCGCCGTCCAGTTGGCCTAGGAAGAACTCCGTCCGCATAGGTCCCAACCAACCGAGAAAACTGGGCAGTTTCAATGGCGCAACGCGGTTCACCCGAAACATATTATTGATCGGTGCAGCGTTGTCGCTAAACATCATTGGACCGCCGTCGCCTGGTCCCCACCACAAACTCTGTTTCCCATACGAGAACTGCCAATTCGACCACGTCATCCCAACATAGGCGTCCAGCAACTTGAACTGCGTTACGGAAGGCTGACTGGTTCCTGGCGGTAGCTGCGGGTAGTCATTCACTTGCTGGATTATTTGGCGTGTTGCTAGGGAATACGCTGGAATCGCGGGCGCGCTCTGTTCTTCTCCACGCACGTAAGCGGTCCAACGTCCGGCCGTTGCATATGCCGAAAAACCGTTGACCGTGCTCCATCCTTGGCCGTAGGGCCGCCCAAAATCGTTAATCTGCGTCTGACCGAAAGTGTAACCATCAGTCAGGGGAGCACCCGAAATGTGTTCCGTTCGCGAATAGAGGGATTCCAAACGCACGGCCCCGCTCGCCAATGTTCCGTCGTCTTCCGGACGAAATTCGCGTTGCAACGCTTCGATCAGTCTCGATTCTTCCGCCGCGCCGCTATCACCATCAGAAACGTGGTCCGCGGCATCGCTCACTAAACGCGCGCACTCACTTCGCGTCCACTGGCGCATTCCCAGGAATTCGTCGCTAAGCAAACCGAGGCCGGCGAGACGTTCCATCGCTGGATAGATCCAACTGTCCAACGGGACGTACGGCGAGC
>Ga0137418_10000884_pt1 | contig 27499 bp, 24 predicted proteins | sample CZODoug3_1_2_16f_FD_122242 | JGI IMG/M metagenome (GOLD analysis project Ga0137418, IMG submission 122242) | Vadose zone soil fungal communities from Angelo Coast Range Reserve, California, USA - CZODoug3_1_2_16fungal (Hybrid Assembly) | ecosystem: Environmental > Terrestrial > Soil > Vadose...
TGAACCCCACCAATGCCAGCAGCGCTGGCCAAGCCTTGCGAGTCGGCAAAGAAATCATTACGAAACCTCAGGAAGGGCGGCCATACGAGCGACCGCGCCGGATTAGCGAGATTCTAGCAGAAATTGGGGCCTGGCTTCCCTACCCAAATGGGCCATCTGGCGCGGTTTTTGGCCGCTCCGAACCCAACGCGCCACAAGCCTCCACCGGAACTCGACTTAGGGAGATCGCGAAGGTTCGGGGAACTTGCGGGTTTTGTGGCAAGTCTTCCTGTGTGGATATCCGAGAGCCCCACCCATCTCTGATCTTCGCCGCTTAACTGACTGATTCAGTTGACCTTATCGGGAGGCTTGTTGGGACTGTCCACGGGACCGTCGTCCTTGGCGCGATGTTCGTTGGGACGGTTCCTCGGACCAGTAATGCGCTCGTCGATCAACTTGCGCCCGGCAAAACCTTCGTCGGTGCCGTGCCAGTGCGTGATCTTTTTCTCGCCGAACTTCCAGCAGAGCAGGACGGTTTCGCCATTCACCATGCAGGGGAAATCGAGCAGGCCGATGTCGAGGTCTTTGATCTGGACCCCGATGGCGTCGATCTCGTGAACGGCGTCCTTCACGCGCTGGAGGGCTTTATCGCGTTCGGCGCGACGGCGGGCGTAGTGGGCGACGTTGACGAGCAAGCCTCCGGCCAGGAAGACGCGGTGCGCCAAGGCCTGGAATTCGGTGTCGACTTCATCCATGACCTTCTTGCCGTCGATGGCTGTGCGGACCAGGCCTGCGAGAGCCGGCAACATCGACTGTGCTTCCTCGAGAGTGAAGGTCTTGTCCGACATCTGCCCTAATTCTATTCCTTAGTTCAGCGAATCTCCAGCATTCGATCGAGCGCCACCCGGGACCATTGCTTGACATCGTTGGGCACCCTGATCTGGTTGACCACGTTGCCCTCAACGAGGTTCTCCAGCGCCCAGCACAGGTGCTGCGGCGAGATGCGGTACATGGTGGTGCAGAGGCAACCGGCGTCGTCGAGCGTGATGACCTTTTTCCCTCTGGCCGCGAACTCCGCGCCCATGCGGTTGACGAGATGAATTTCCGTGCCCACGGCGAACATGGTGCCCGCGGGAGCATCTTCAATCTGCTGGAGCAGGCCTTCCGTGGAGCCGATGCCGTCGGCTTTTTGGCAGACTTCCCAGCGGCATTCGGGGTGGACGATGACGCGGATGCCCGGATATTTGGCGCGAACGCTGTCGACATGCTCGGGGAGAAAGCGTTGGTGGACGGAGCAGTGGCCTTTCCATAGGATGACGCGCGCGGCCTGCAGGCGCTCGGGCGCGACCCCGCCGTTGAGCATGTACGGATCCCAGACGACCATCTCGTTGAGCGGAATGCCCATGCGAAAACCAGTGTTGCGGCCGAGATGCTGGTCGGGGAGGAAGAGGATTTTCTTATTTTTCTGGAACGCCCACTCGAATGAGCCTTGGGCATTGGACGAAGTGCAGACCACGCCGCCGCGCTCGCCGCAGAAGGCTTTGATGGCGGCCGTGGAGTTCATGTAAGTGATGGGGGTGATGCCTTCGCCGGCGTCACGGGTGAGTCCGGCGCGGATGAGCTGTTCCCAGCAGTCTTCGACCTGTGTGATTTCGGCCATATCGGCCATGGAACAGCCTGCGTTCAGGTCCGGCAGAATTACGGCTTGTCCGTCATGCCCCAGCACGTCGGCGCTTTCCGCCATGAAGTGCACGCCGCAGAAGACGATGTATTTCGAACCCGCCTGCGCAGCCCGTTGCGAGAGCTTGTAAGAATCGCCGCGAAAATCGGCGAAGCGGATGACCTCGTCACGCTGATAGTGGTGCCCGAGAACGATGCAGTGCTGGCCCAGCGCGGCGCGTGCTGCGGCAATCCTCTCATCCATGGAATGGTCGGGCAGAACGAGATAGTTTTCCAGAGAACACGACACAGCCGTGATCGTTGCCATAGCGTTTTCCGCTTTCAGCTCCAGCAACGGCGGTTCGCACCATCGGGCGCGAACTCGCTTGGCTCTGGAGCGGGGATGTTGAAAGCCACCTGCGGTTCCAGCAGATTCACTGCGCCTGGCCCGTTTCTACCTGGAAGCGCCCAACCTGCGGGGATGTTGAAACCGCCTACTTCGTTAACTGCACTTCTTTCGATGCCGAAAGCTTGGGCGGGGTTACAATTTCTAAACCCACCGTAACCTGCGATCCCGTACCATTTTGCCCAGTTGGTGTGCCGAAAGCAAGGAGATTAAGGCTGCCCCAGTCAAGGTATCGGTTTGCGCGACCATGCGCCGACGAGCCCGATACAGGCTGCATACGACTGCGTGGCATCCAGCTCGGCCTCGAGCCGCTCTGCAAGCGTACTCAGGTCTCCGACCGACGCGCCCGATATGCCAAGTTCCTCGAACCTTGGGTGGACGGAACGAAAAAGGTCATCGACCCACCGCCGAGTCTCGAGGTCCCATCCGATTGGCGTTTCGAGCCTGAGCTCGGGCGGGGGAAGACCGACTTCCTGAAAGCCTCGGAACAAAGCAAGGTCCATATCGGTTCGGGCGCCGGAGCGACGGAACGCGTCGAAGATCAGGGATCCACAGAGCGACCGCAAAGGCAGGTGCGCTGACTGTGCCAAGAAACTCGCCCAATTGGATTCTTGAAACACCACGACCCCGCCCGGCCTTACGGCCACAACCAAAGATCGAAGTGCCGCGACTGGGTCCGGGAAGAATTGTAGAATCAGACGGCCCACGACGGCGTCGAATTGCGCGCCTGACAGTGACGTCGCGATATCCGCTTCCACGAAGCGGATGTTGTTCAAGCCAGCCGCCGCGGCCCGCATCCTCGCCTTGGCCAAGGCAACCCCGTCACGATCCATTCCCACGACTTCGCCCGTCGGCCCGACAAGGCGAGCCGCAAGCAAGGCAACGTCGCCGACGCCAGAGCCGACATCGAGCACACGTTCGCCTGCGGTAATGCCGGCATCCCGGAAGAGTCGTTCCGTAAATGGCGCCAGGCACCCAGCCTGACGCTGCAAGCGCTCGTGCTCAGCATCGGTCGTACCGAGGACGTAAGGAGCTGAGCTCGGAGTCCTATTCATGAGATCCTCATGCATGAGATCCTCAGCATTGGAAAACTCGCGCGACAGCGGGCAGCCTCTCGGAGTGTGCGGGCGTACAGCACCGAGGATCGCAGACATGACGCACCTGAGCCATGGCTCCGAGCAGCCAGCGTCACCGAGCCGGGCGCTCCACCATCCCCTTCCTCTCATACCAGTTCTTTAGAACATAGAACGCTTTCTTCTTCGTCCCCTGATCGGAGACCAACCCCTTGCGGTTGTAGTAATCCTGAACGCCGGGCAGGAGGCGGCGTGGAGAACGGAAATCCATCAAAATCCACGGGCTGGTTCCACGAAGGAACGGGATGCGGTCGAGCATGGCAGTCTGATGCTCGTACAAGTCTTCCTGCCACTCTTCGGTGAAGCGCACGTCCGAGCTCCCGTGCCATCCGGCGCGTGCACTACCTCCGAATTCGCTCATGATGAGCGGCTTGTCGTAGGGCGATTGCCAATTGGCCTTGTCGGCGTCCTCGGGTTTGCCTTCGTACCAGCCGATATATTCGTTGCAGCCGAGAACGTCGAGGTCTCGACCAAGAGGGTCGTCGATGACGCGCGTGGTGCCGTCCCGATGCTGCACTTGCAGGGCCGCTGCGAGCAGGCGCGTGGAATCCAGCCCGCGGGCGGTTTTGACCAGAGTCTGCATGAACTTGGTGCGCGCCTCGGTCACCGGCGTTTCGTTGCCGACGGACCAGATCACGATGCTGGCGCGGTTCTTGTCGCGGGTAATGTTGTCCGTGAGCTGGCTCTGCGCGTTCGCCAGGGTCGCGGGGTTGTCCCAGGCGATGCTCCAGTAGACCGGGATTTCCGACCACACCATGAGGCCCATGCGGTCGGCCATGCGCAGCATGTGTTCGTTGTGGGGATAGTGCGCCAGCCGGACAAAGTTCGCACCTAGCTCCTGGGCCCAGCCGAGGAGGGTCCTCGCGTCTTCATCGGAATACGCGCGACCGGAACGATAGGGCGCTTCTTCGTGAATTGAAACGCCGCGCAGGAAGATGGGGGCGCCGTTCAAGAGAATGTCGTGCCCGCGGACTGCGATGCTGCGGAATCCGATTTCATCCTCGATCTTGTCTTTGGCGCCGTCTGCGCTGCTTTCGATTTCGACTTTGTAGAGCTTCGGATGGTCGGGCGACCAGAGTTGCAGGCGCTTGTCAGAAAAAGAGAACTCGGCCACGCCGCTACTATTGGCGGCGACGGTCCTTTCCAGCGCAAGTTCCGGAATTCGGACCGTCACTATTGGGTGAGTTGCGGCGCCGCCGAGCTTGACCCAACCTGCCACCTGATCGCGCGTGCCCGGCACCAGGTGGACGAATGAATCTTGAATAAATCGCTCCGGAACCTCGACCAACTGCACGTCCCGCGTTACTCCGCCATAGTTCCACCAGTCGGTTGCGAGCGTGGGGACGGCCTCAGCCTTGCGCGTATTGTTCACGTAAATAACGACGAAGTTCTCGCCGTCGTGTAAGGCCGGTGTGACCTCGCAGTTGAACGATGTGAATCCGCCTTCATGGTCGCAGACCACGGTGCCGTTTACACCCACGGCCGAAGAGTAATTCGCCGCGCCAAGATACAGAAATACGCGCGTGCGGGGCTTCGGGTGGTAGGAAAACGACTTTTCGTACCAAATGGTGCCTTCGTAGAACAATAATGACGGACGCTGTGTGTTCCAGTCGCCTGGGACGTTGAGCGTTTCGCTCTTGTCGAAGCTATATTCGATCAAATCCTGCGGCGTTTGCGGCTTGGCATTGAGGAAGAACCCGTCCTGCGAGCGAACATGGGAGCGGTAATCCTTGAGACCCGTGTCGTAAGGATCCACGATGGCGTGCCAGGGACCGTTGAGCGAGACGGTGGTGCGATGCTCGACGCTGGTGATGAGGGGCGCGGGCTGCTGCGCAAATGCGGAGGCCGCCAGGACCGACAGCATGAAAGCGAAGACCTTTGCAGACATAGCAGTGGAAAGCGAATTTATCAGCATTCAGCCAGCCGTGGAAAGCTGATTTTTGCGGCATCATGCTCACGCTTAGTCTCCGATCGCGCTTCTTCAAGGGTACGACGGACTGGAGAGTTCGAGGCCATGGCACCTGATCGTGCACGGGGTGGTGCCGGATAAACTATCGGTTGATCCGAACGCCGATCCCGTACGAAGTATCACGCGAGGCTCCCGAAGCGTGTTGGTCAGTCGATTCCACTTTCCGTAGGATCCCTTACACGTTTCCGCCTTCGTCGAAGCTGCGGGAGGCGAAGCCCCCAGCTCCCACGCTCAAAACCGAGGAAGCCCCTCCTGGCCACCGGATCACACCGACAAATACGACGAAACCCGCAAATCAAAGCCTTAGGGTGGCTCCGGTCGGCCATGTTAGAATTTCAACAGTCTCTTCCAACCATGCATCCTGACCTTGTAAAGCTCCTCGCCCTGCAAGATGTAGATAAAGAAATCCTACGTTTGAATGAAGAAGTCGCCGCGCTGCCCAAGCGCGTGGCCGCGATCGAGGCGAAACTTGCGGGCACCAAGGCTCAGCTCGAAGCCGCCCGGGCCGCCGTCAAAGCTGACGACGCGGCCAAGAAGAAGTTCGAAGCCGCCAACCTCGATTTACAGCTGAAAATCTCCAAGTATCGCGACCAAATGCTCGCCGTGAAAACGAACGAGCAGTACAAGGCCCTCCAGCACGAAATCGACTTCGCCCAGCAGGAAATCCAAGGCAACGACGACAAGATTCTGGAAACTATGGTCGACGCCGACGCCAAGTCTGCGCAGGTGAAGGCCGCAGAGGCCGAACTCAAGGCCGAAGCCGCAGAGATCGAGAAAGAAAAGAAGATTGCGCACGACAAGACTGCCGAAGACGCCAAGCTTCTTGCCGAGTGGCACGCGAAACGCAATGGCCTTCGGACGGGCGTCCCCGAGGAGTGGGTGGCGCATTATGAACGAATCGCGAAAGCCCGCAAGACTGGGCTTTCCGAAGCCCGGGACAGCAAGTGCCTGACTTGCCAGATGACGTTGCGGCCGCAGGTTTTTGCTGAAGTGCGGGCTGGGCACAAACTGATTACCTGCGAGTCTTGTTCTCGAATCCTCTACTTCCGCGTTGTGGAAAAAACCGCCGAAGAGCTGGCCAGCCTGGCGCCTAAGAAGCGGGCTCGACCCAAAATCGATGCGGCGCAAGCGTGGTACTACCGTGAGGCTTACGGCGGGCACGATGAGGTTTTTCTTTGCTTCATCAACTCTGAAGCCAACACCGAAGGCGTTTTCTCGAAGTCGCAGCGCCGTATTTACGACACCCACACGGGACGCTCGCCCCAGCCCAACGAGACTCGTTCTGGCAGCTACAAAGAGGCTTTTGCCGAGGACCTAGCCGAGGCGCTGCGACTGAATGGCACCTGGAAGCAGGCCGAGCTTGACGAATATGGCAACGAGCTGCCGATGATCGTCCTCGATGCCTTGCAGCGCGATCTGGCGCTAGCGCTGCGCGAAGCTCGCGCGGCCAAGCCCGCGCCTGCGGCCGAACCCGTCAGTCAAGAAGTTCATTCCTAAACGTTCATTCCCAAGCAGTTCAGTCCTAGCAGTTCAGTCCTAGCAGTTCAGTCCTAAAAGATCTCGAAACAGGGACCACGCGGGCGAGGACACCCGCGCCACACCAGCCTACCCCACCGCACTGCGCGCTCTCTGCTAGATTATCCGTACCCATGCCAGCCAGGAATCTTGTTCGACGTTTCGTTCCGGTCGTAGTTCTCCTCTCTAGCCTATTGTTCGCGGTTTCCCTCTTCGCCCAGTCGCTGGATGCTACCTGGCCCAACTACGGCAATGATCCCGGCGGCACGCGCTATTCCTCAGCGCATCAGATCGACCGCAGCAACATCGGCCAGCTCCATTTGGCCTGGACCTACCGGACCGGAGGGTTGGACGAGAAGACCGATCTGGTGCGGAAAGCTGCCTTCGAAGCCACTCCGATCATGGTCGATAACAGACTCTTCCTCAGCACTCCCTACAATCACGTGATCGCGCTCGATCCTCAAACCGGAGCCAAGCTCTGGGAATATGACGCGCAAGTAGACCTCTCCAAGAATCGCTCGGAGGTGACTTCCCGAGGCGTCTCCACTTGGCAGGAACAACAAGCAAAACCCGGCCAGCCTTGCCGTCTTCGCATCTTCCTTGGCACGCTGGATGCCCGACTCCTCGCTCTCGACGGCGACTCGGGAAAGCCCTGCCTGGATTTCGGCTGGAAAGGACAAGTCGATCTAACCGAGGGAGTGGACCTGGCCAAGGAATGGTCGGGCGGCTTCGAGGTCACTTCCGCTCCAGCCATCTCGAATGACGTGGTCATCGTGGGCTCGTCCATTGCCGACAACTGGAAAGTCGATACGGAACGGGGCATGGTCCGTGCCTACGACGTTCGAACCGGCAAGCTGCGCTGGACTTGGAACCCAACACCGTGGGCCGAGAAGACCACGCCCCGCACAGGGGCCTCGAACGCGTGGTCCACGCTTTCCGTCGACCCCGAACACGATTTGGTTTTCGTTCCTACCGGCAGCGCCGCTCCGGATTACTACGGCGGGGTCCGCAAGGGCGACAACAAGTGGGCAAACTCGGTCGTGGCGCTGAGGGCATCGACGGGGGACTTTGTTTGGGGCTTTCAGGTCGTGCACCACGATCTTTGGGACTACGATGTCGCCTCGCAGCCCACGTTGTTCACCTGGAAAGACGGCATTCCCGCCGTCGTCATCAACACGAAGATGGGGCATGTCTTCGTGCTGCACCGCCTGACCGGAGCGCCCTTGGCGCCAATCGAGGAGCGTCCTGTTCCGAAGTCGGATATTCCCGGCGAAGATGCATCGCCAACACAGCCCTTCTCCACGATCTCTCTGGTGCCAGAAGGGGTTTCGGCGGACGATGCCTGGGGGCCGACTCCCGACGACTTGAAGTGGTGTCAGGACAAAATCAAGTCGTTGCGCGCGCAAGGGATGTTCACTCCGCCCAGCCTGCAAGGCACCGCCGTATTTCCCGGCAACGTCGGCGGAGTGAACTGGGGCAGCGCAGCCTATGATCCTTCGCGCCACGTGATGATCGCCAATACCAATCGTCTCATCGCCTCGATCAGGCTGATTCCGCGCGAGAAGTACGACGCCGAGACGAACAAGGATCAAGACAACCGCATCTTCGGCGAATTCGGCGAACAGAAGGGCGCTCCCTACGGTCTCTATCGCAGCTTCCTGTTTTCTCCGAGCAAAACCCCCTGCAACGCTCCGCCGTGGGGCACGACCGAGGCCGTCGATCTCTACACCGGGAAAAAGCTCTGGGATGTTCCTCTCGGCACCATGATTCCCGGCCAGCAAACCGGATCGATCAATTTAGGCGGCCCCATGATCACCGCCGGAGGCCTGGTTTTCACGTCCGCCGCCATGGATCTCGTCCTGCGCGCGTTCGATATCGAAACAGGAAAAGAACTCTGGAAATACCAGCTGCCGGCTGGCGGTCAAGCGACTCCGATGACCTACACCGCCAAAGGCAAACAATATGTAATCATCGCAGCCGGAGGCCATGGCAAGCTCGGCACCAGGCAAGGCGACTACGTTTTGGCCTTCAGTTTGCCGTGAAGGCGAAGATCCCGAATTCTAGTTCGTGGAAGCACTGGGTCGTGTCTTCCGCAGCACGTACTGCATCGGAATGCGGTAGAGATTCCCCAGACCGTTTAGGGTACCGCGAGATCGTTGGCTGAACTCGGCGCTGGTAAAGGGCTGATCGCGCTTTTCCGTGGTCATGCCTTTTTCACTGGTAAAGATCAGCCACTTGCCATCCGGACTGAGGCGAGGGCTGTACTCACGCGCGGCGGTGTTGATCGCCGGGCCGAGATTCTCAGGTTTCGTCCAGACACCGCCATGGTTGTAGCTGATGTACAGATCTGAATTCCCGAAGCTGGGCTGGCGGCCGAAGCTGCCGATGAGCAGGTAGCTTTCGTCGGGGGCGATTAACGCTTCGAGGCTCCAAATGCCGTCCCCATTCACGAGGGGTCCGAGGTCCTCGGCTGCCTGATACCTACCGTCAACTTTCCGGGAACGGTAGATATCAAAGTCGCCTTTGTTTCTGTCCGAAGTGAAGTAGAGGTTCCCATTCGTTGCCATGGAAGCAAACACCTGACTGCCGGCACTGTTCACAGGGCCGTCGAGCACTCGCGGCTCCGACCAGCCGGTTGCGATCCTGGTTGCAGCCCAAATATAGAAACTGTGATGATCCACTCCATCCCGGGGCCGGTCGGAGGCGAACAGCAGCGTGTTGCCATCTGGCGTCAGGACGGGGTCGCTGTCGCGATACTGCCCGGAAAAGGGCAGCACCTCGGGCCTTTGCCATTGGCCGTCCACAAAGCGGGATTCGCACAGGACGTAGAGATAATGGGCGGGGACGGTGATGTCGTAGTAGATGGTCTTTCCATCCGGGGAAAGCGCGCCTCCAAATTCGTCGTCGGGCGTGGAGAGGACTCCTTCTCCGATCATCTCGGGAACAGGTTCGGCCCCGGCCTTTTCGTCGGCTGGCGGTGCAGCTTGGGCGGTTCGAAGGGGCGAGCACGCCATGAGCAGGAGGAGGAATGCCGCTGGGATCGAGTGTATTTTCGCGGTCATCATTATTGTGATTGCCGTGATTGCCCCGCCTCCAGCGCGTCGGCGTCTACGAAGAAAATGTTTCCGTGGCCATTCATGATGGAATGCAGATCGGTTTCGAGTTCGTCATAAGCCAGGCGGTGAGCCGTGGGCACCATGAACGGGCTGCGCTCGCTGCTGAAGAAGAAATACTTGCCGTCGGGTGTGAGGAATGGAAACTCCTCCTCGGCAAAGCTGTTGATCCCGTGCTCGAGGTGGCGCGCCGGAGTCCATTTCCCTTCGTGATTGACGCTGATATAGAGGTCGGCACGCGGATAAGGCTTGCCTCCTCCGCCTACCTCTCCGGGGCGGTGGTGGAAGGGCTGGCTGCCCTCCCCGGTGGAGGCAAATATCAAGATCTTTCCGTCCGGCGATATGAAGGGCTGAAAGTCGTAGAAGTCGGAATTGATTTCCGGGCCGAGCTTCTCCGGCTCCGCGTATTTTCCGTCCACTAAGGGGGAACGGTAGATGTGCAGGGTACCTCGGCCGCCGCGGTCCGAGCTGAAGTAAAGCGTGCCGTCCCTGCTCATGGAGGCGTCCCCGTTCCAGAAGCTTTCGGGGGCGTTGACGGGCGGAGGAAGCGGTTGCGGCTCACCCCAGCCCGCCGCAGTGCGCGCGACCTCCCAGATACGGATGTGGCCGCGGGTTCCGTCGGGCAGTGGGCGCGAAGACGCAAAGAGAAGCCGCTGGCCGCCGGGATCCAGCCTGGGCGGGTTATCCAGATACTTCCCGGAGAACGGCAAAACCTCGGGAGGACTCCATTTGCCGTCGCGGTAGGTGGAAACGCACATGACCGCCAGTCGCGGTAGAGTGGTATAGGGGACGATGCGACTGAAGTAGAACTCTCGCCCGTCGGCACTGAATGCTCCGCCAATCTCGTCATCGACTGTCGAGATGCTCCCTTCCCCGAACAGACGCGGCTCAGACACTTTGCCCTCCACCTGATAAGGAGGGCGATCGGTTGGTTTGGCTCTGGCGTGGGGATGGGGCGCGGCGGAGGCAAGCGGAACTGCACCGAGCAGAACCGCGGCCAACATGGCCAGGGGCGCCGTCGAACCTCCAGGGCTTTTCGTAGGCATCGGCCACCTCGCAAGAGCAACTTGGCTTCCTGGGGAAGGGTTTTCGCATACGTAGACGAACCGCTGGTGTTTTTGTCATGAAGAGCCGAGGGTTTCGTCCCAACGAGTTTCAGGCTGGGTCGTGACGGCTCGTTTTTGCTCGATCACCTGTCCTCGTAGGCTTGCCGCAACCGAGCTATGTCGATCTTGCATTTCGAGCATCGCCTCCATGACTCGCTTCGATTTCGCGGGATCTTTGTCGCCCAGCATTGGGCCCAGGGCCGAGGGCACGATTTGCCAGGACAATCCGAACTTGTCTTTCAGCCACCCGCATTGGCTTTCGTTTCCGCCTGCGGTTAGCTTCTCCCAGAAGTAGTCGACTTCTTCTTGCGTCTCGCAGTTCACGAACATGGAAATGGCTTCGGTGAACTTGAAGAGTGGACCTCCTTGCAGCGCCATGAATTGCTGGCCGTCGAGCTCGAAGGTGCCGGTTACAACGGTTCCCTTGCCTCCCGGCCCGGCGTTTTCGAAGCGCCGCAGGTGGAGGATTTTGGAGTTCTTGAAGATGGAAACGTAGAAGTTCATCGCCTCTTCGGCGTTGTTGTCGAACCAGAGAAAGGGAGTAATTTTCAGCATGGGGGAGTCCTCCAAGTTTTGTTGCAGCTAAGATAGCAGCATGCCCAGAGGGAGTGGAGCCGCCGATCTGCCGACCGGTCTTCCGAGCAACGACCTTCTGACCGACGGTCTGCCGGGCAACGATGTGCCGGCCAACGACCTGCCGATGAACGATCTGCCGGAAGTGCGGGTTTCCGCGCGCGGGGCAGGCCGGCTTCAGGCCGGCCATGTCTGGGTCTACCGGTCGGATGTGGAAGCGAACCCAGGGGTTGCGCCCGGAGCGTTCGTGCGCGTCGCCGACCATCGCGGGAAGCCGCTGGGAACGGCGTTCTACAGCAGCTCCTCGCAGATCGCGATTCGCATGCTGACCTCGGGTGCGCTTGCGCAAAGCAAGCTTCCGGAGCTGCTGCGGCAGAGACTTCGCGAGGCCGTAAATCATCGCAAACTCGTCGTACGAGATACCGACGCCTATCGCGTGATTTTCAGCGAGGCGGATTTCCTGCCCGGGCTGATCGTCGACTGCTATAACGTCCTGCTCTCGGTGCAATTCCTGACGCAAGCCATGGATTCGGCGCCCGTTCGTGAAACGGTGCTGGCGACGCTGCGCGAGCAGTTGCAGCCGGCCGCGATCATCGAGCGTGTTGAAGCGCGGGTGCGCGAACTCGAACAACTGCCGCCGCGCGAGTCACAGCTTCTGCATGGAACCCGGACCAGCGCCATTTTCACCATGAACGGAATCAAGTTCCACTTCGACGGGCTGCACGGGCAAAAGACTGGCGCCTTCCTTGACCAGCGCGAAAACTACGCTGCCGCCGCCCATTACGCCCATGGCGACGCCCTCGATGTCTTTTGCTACCAGGGAGGCTTTGCGCTGCACCTAGCGCCCAAGTGCAAACAACTCACAGGCGTGGACAGTTCCCTGCCAGCGCTGAAGGTGGCGGAGGAGAATGCACAACTCAACCATCGTGAGGTCGAATGGATGGAGGCCAACGCCTTTGACCTGCTCAAGGACTATGCCTCGGCCGGGCGCCAGTACGACACCATCGTTGTTGACCCGCCCGCCTTCGCCAAGACCAAGCGCGACCTGCCCGCCGCCGCTCGGGGCTATAAAGAGCTGAATCTCCGGGCCCTGAGGATGCTCCGGCCTGGGGGGATTTTGGTCACTTGCTCCTGCTCCTACCACGTGAGCGAGCGGGAGCTCGAGGACATCGTTGTCGCGGCCGCGCTGGACGCCAGGCGCACGGTCCGCCTGCTGGAAAAGCGCGTTCAGTCCAGGGACCACCCTATCGTCCCCACCATCCCGGAAACTTCATACTTGAAGACATTGATCTTGGAAGTTGTCTAAGCTGCCTCGCTAGTTCTTCCTCGTAACCCATTGATGGGTAAGTGCTTACTATACTTGACTGTATAACACTCATATTTTATGCTTCTTTTGTAGCCGGCGTGAATCGAATGGGGGTATGTCACCCTGTGCGAAGCCGTTGCGAAACCATTCAGAAGCTTTCGAGGAGAAGACCAAACCATGACGTTTCAGGCCCGATGTGAACCTTACCGCGAGATGGCGCAGTTTCAGCGCCGCATGCACCGTCTGCTGCAGCAGGAATCCATAGGCCGGGAGGAGTCCGAAGCGCGCTTTGCTCCACCCGTGGATATCTATGAAGATGAACATAGTTACACTCTCAAGCTCGAAGTTGCCGGTATTGACCAGAAGGACATCGACATCAAGCTGGCGAACAGCACCCTGACCATTTCCGGCGAGCGCAAGTTCGAGAACGAGGAGAAGAAAGAAAACTATCGCCGGGTGGAGCGGCGCTACGGATCTTTTAGGCGCGCCTTTACTTTGCCGCAAACCATTGATAACGAGACCGTTACGGCGGAATACGAGAAGGGTGTACTGAAGATCCGACTGCTCAAGAAAAGCGAAGCCAAGCCGAAACAGATCCAGATCCAGGTCGGAAAGCCGGGCGAAAGCGGCAAGATGGCTTGATCGCTGGAGGCTAACTCGGCGCAGGCAGAATGACGCAGCGGGGCGGCGAAAGCCTGTCTCCCGCTGCCTTCTTTCTGCGGCTTTTTCTTTAGCAGTAAGGGCCGGGACACGGGAAACTGGAAACATGGAGAGAGAGCATGGCGATCCGTTGGGATAAATTTACGTTGAAGGCGCAGGAAGCGGTGCAGAAGGGTGTGGAGTCGGCCTCCGAGAATGGCAGTCCAGAAGTGTTTCCGGTACACCTGCTGGCAGCCATGGTGCAGGACGGGGACGGGATCGTTCCCCCTGTGCTCGAGAAGATCGGTATTTCCGCAGAGCAAGTTGCAGCGGAAGCCCTGAAAGAGATTGACAGGCTGCCCAAAGTGTCGGGCGGCGGCGTGCAGCAGGCGCAGCTTTCGCAGGCCGCTCAGAAGTTGTTTGAGCAAGCGTTCAAAGAGGCCGACGCCTTTAAGGACGAATACGTTTCGACCGAGCATCTGCTGCTGGCGGCGACGCGGACTAAGAACGATGCGGCGCAGAAGATTTTGGCTGGGCTTGGGGCTTCGCACGAGGCGATTCTGAAGGCGTTGGCCTCCGTACGCGGCACCCAGCGGGTTACGGATCCGAATCCAGAAGGCAAATTCCAGGCTCTGGAGCGGTATTCGCGCGATCTGACGGAATTGGCGCGCAAGGGGAAGCTGGACCCGGTGATTGGGCGCGACGAGGAGATTCGGCGCCTGGTGCAGGTGCTGTCGCGGCGAACGAAGAACAACCCGGTGCTGATTGGCGAGCCGGGTGTGGGCAAGACGGCGATCGTCGAAGGCTTGGCGCAGCGCATCGTCTCGGGCGATGTGCCGGAAGTCTTGCGGAATAAGCGCGTGGTATCGCTCGACCTGGGAGGCATGCTGGCGGGGGCGAAGTTTCGCGGCGAGTTCGAAGACCGCCTGAAGGCGGTGCTGAAGGAAATCGAGGCCGCCGAGGGCAAGATTGTTCTGTTTATCGACGAGTTGCACACGATTGTGGGCGCGGGCGCCTCGGAGGGTGCGATTGACGCTTCCAACATGCTCAAGCCGGCGCTGGCGCGCGGAGAACTGCGCGCGATCGGCGCTACCACGTTGAACGAGTATCGCAGATACATCGAGAAAGATACGGCGCTCGAGCGGCGGTTCCAGATTGTGTACGTTGGCGAACCGAACGTCGAGGACACGATTGCGATCCTGCGCGGATTGAAGGAGCGCTACGAAGTCCATCATGGCGTGCGCATCAAGGACTCGGCGATTGTGGCGGCGGCGACCTTGGCGCACCGCTACATCTCTGACCGGTTCTTGCCGGATAAGGCGATTGACCTGATTGACGAGGCAGGGGCGTCTTTACGCATTCAGATTGATTCCCTGCCCACGGAGATCGATCAGCTGGAGCGCAAGGCCACGCACCTCGAGATCGAGCGCCAGGCATTGAAGAAGGAAGACGACCGCGGTTCCCAAGAGCGGCTGCAAGTGATTGAAAAAGAGCTGGCCGAGGTGCGCGAGAAGGCCAATGCCTTGAAAGCGCATTGGAAGCAGGAGAAGGAAAGCATCGCCCGAGCGCGGGAATTAAAAGAGAAGATTGAGCAGCTGAAACAAGAGGAGCTGACGGAAGAACGCAAGGGAAACCTGTCGCGAGTGGCCGAGATCCGCTATGGGTTGTTGCGGCAGACGGAAGAAGAGTTGCAGACCCTGACCGAGAAAGCTGCGGCTGAGGGCGGGCGTTCCACCAAGCTCCTGAAAGAACAGGTCGACGAGGAGGACGTGGCGCACATCGTATCGCGGTGGACCGGCATTCCGGTTTCGAAAATGCTCGAAGGCGAGATGAAGAAACTGGTACAGATGGAAGAGCGTCTGCGCCAGCGCGTGATTGGACAGGATGAGGCTCTACAGCAAGTTGCCAATGCCATCCGCCGTTCGCGAGCGGGACTCAGTGATCCGAAACGCCCGATTGGGTCGTTTCTCTTCCTCGGGCCAACGGGCGTAGGTAAGACCGAACTGGCTCGCGCCTTGGCCGAGTATTTGTTTGACGATGAGAAGGCGTTGCTGCGCATCGACATGTCCGAGTACATGGAGCGGCACGCGGTGGCCAAACTGATTGGCGCGCCTCCGGGATATGTTGGCTACGACGAGGGCGGGCAGTTAACCGAGCAAGTACGGCGGCGGCCTTATGCGGTGTTGTTGCTGGACGAGATCGAAAAGGCCCATCCCGATGCCTTCAACATCTTGCTGCAGGTAATGGACGACGGGCGGTTGACGGACGGCAAGGGCCGGACTGTCGACTTTAAGAACGTGGTCATTATTATGACCTCGAACATTGGCTCCGAGCACCTGCAGAACTTCAATCCGCCCATTGGATTTGTCGGCAACGGCAAGAGCGGAGACTCCAAGAAATCCCTTGGCGACGAAGGTCGCGCGGGGGAACTAGCGAGTGCGCATCGCGCGATTCTCCAACAGGTGCGTACCCACTTTAAGCCGGAGTTTCTGAACCGCGTGGATGACATTTTGATCTTCAATCCGCTCGGCCAGGCCCAGTTGGCGAAAATCGTCGATCTTAGATTGGCTGACGTGCAGCAGTTGTTAGCGGACCGCAAGATCACGATAGAACTGACGCAGGCGGCGAAGCAAGTCCTGTTCCGCGAGGGCTACGACCCGAACTACGGCGCTCGTCCGATGAAGCGGACGATTCAGAAACTGGTACAGGATCCTCTCGCCATGAAGATTCTGGATGGCGAGGTGCTCCATGGGGACCAGGTGCTGGTGGATGTGGGAACCGGGTCGGCGCTGACTTTTACGGTTACTCGGGAAGGTGAGAAAGCTGTTGCTTAAGGTGAATTGCTCCAGCCCCGCCTTGTCGCTGATGCGACAAGGACGGGGCACCCTTGATCATTTCATCCTTGATCAAGTCACCCTTGATCAAGTCACTCTTGATCAAGTCACCCTCGATCAAGTGAAGGACAGGCGGAAGGCAGGACTCCGCGGGGGGGAGCGCCTCGGCCACACAGGCTCCCTGTGATTGTGATGATGGCGGGATTGCCGGGGTCGGGGAAGAGCACGTTGGCGAAGGCGGTGGCTGAGCGCGTCGGCGGCAGGGTACTCGACAAGGACCTCATCCGGGCCGGCGTGTTTCCTCCGAAGTTGATCGAGTACTCCAGGAAGCAGGATGACATGGTCGTGCAGCTCATGCTGGACGAAGCGGAACACCTGCTGCGGATTCAGCCTGCCAGAATCATCTTCCTCGATGGGCGCCCGTTTAGTAAGAAGTATCAGGTCGACGCGGTCGTCGAGTTCGCCAGGCGAATTGAAACTCCTTGGCGCATCGTTGAGTGCGTTTGTCCCGAAGAACTCGCGCTGCGGCGGTTGCAGGCCGACCAGGAACACATTGCGGCGAACCGGGACGCAGAGTTGTACCACAAAGTGAAGGCGGACTTTCAGAGGATTCGCCGGCGGAAGTTGGTAGTACAGACTACGCTGCAGCTGGAGGCTTGCGTGAAGAGGGCAGAGGAGTATCTCAAAGCTGAGTAACTTGACTTGCCTTTGAACCACGCGGGCAGGGCGCCCGCTCCACCGACACACCTGACTGTTCACGAAGAAATGCCTGCCCGACTGCGTACTGGGCAGGCGATCACACGGCAGAAAGCCTTCGACTAAGCGGCTTTCTTTTGGGCGCGGACTTTGGCCCAGCGGGCGCGTTGTGCCGCTGCGATGCGGCGGCGGGCATCGAGCGACATTACGCGGTGCTTCTTCGGGCTAGCAGCCACGGCACCTTTCTTTTGAGCGCGAACCTTGGCCCAGCGGGCTCGCTGCGCGGCAGCGATGCGGCGGCGCGCACCGAGGGACAGAAGGCGGCGGCCGGTATGGCCAGCGCCGTTGGAACTTACGGTTGCGCTTTGGCGGCTCAATCCGCTGAGAGCGGAAATAGCGGCATCAATGCGGCTAAGTTCGTGCTGTAACTCCTTGCGTTTGCTTTGTAACTCGTTCTGTATCTCTAGCAAATTTGGCATGTCGTCCCCTTCGTAAGTAACTACTCCCTAGATTCTAGCAAAATTAGCCGGCTTACTTAAAGCGTTTTGCCTGCGAATTGCCTATCACAAACAAGGTGAGAAGCCCGTTGACTTGACCATTGCAAGAAAAGTTCCGATGCCGGCTTGTGCTTAGAAATGACTGGCTAGGTTCGCGGCTGGAAGAGTGTGGGGATCTCTCGCTGCGCTCAGGATGACAAATATACGGTTCTAGCGGAAGCTGGCGCTTTTCATGGTTTGACGAAAGTCGGCTCCGCGGAGTTCCACGACACGGCACATTTCGTGCAGACGGGAGCGCATGCGCTCACCAATCCGATCACCCAGAGTTTCTCCGGCGGTCGCGCGGCGGGCGCGGGTGAATTCGGTATTGGCGGCTTCCGCGCTGTGGGCGGGTTCATTGGGGAAATTGGTTGTGATGATGGTGGTGCGGTTCTGGTTGTAGCGGGTGTTGAGAATGAGGGATACGGTGTCCCACACCCACTCGGTTGGCTTGACGGCGCCCAGTTCATCGAGCACGACTACTTCTGTTTCAAATACGGGACGAAGGACGTCTAGTTCGGTCGCCTGGACTGAGGCATTGTAGGAATTTTGGATTTGCTTGAGCAGCTCGCGGTAGTCCGTGAACAGGCAGGGGATGCCTTTGCTCTGGATGAGTTCCTTGATCATGCCGACGGCGAGATGGGTTTTGCCGACACCAATGGAACCGATGAGAAGAAGACCGGTGGCGTCGAGGGGATACTCCTCGGCGAACTTGCAGGCGGCCATGCGGGCCGGGGCTAGTGAGCGGTGGGGGCCGTCGAACTCAAAGTTGGTGAGTTCGCAGTGCTCGTAGCGTTTGGGGATACGCGCGGCGGCGAGCAACGATTGCGCGCGGGCGTGGAGGCGGCAGTCACAGCGGGTTACGCGGCGGAGATTGCCCTGGGCGATGGGCTTCCATCCGGTGCCATCGCAGAGAGGACACGCCTCTGGGCGCGGGGAGTTGGCTAACATCCGATTCATGATCTCCTTCCACTGTGCTCCGCGGGGTGACGAGAGCGCAAGGGGGAGGGCATGGTCAAGTTGTGCAGAAGCTGTGGAGGAGTGAGAAAAGCTGTGGGAAGCAGGGGACCCAACGGCTAGCCCAAACCAAGGCGTGCGGAGCTTCGTTCCTCGGGACTGGCGAGGGCGCCTGTTCCCACGGGCGTGGAGGCAGGTACGCGGCACCACTTGCGCGTAGCCGAACGCACGAACGTGTGGCGTAACCAGTCGTGTACGGGCAATTGCGTGGAAGGCGCATTGTTACTGGGTTTTGTGAAGTTGCATGGCCTGAAGGGGCTATTTGGCGCGGATTTTCACAGTTGACATTCCGGAGATCGGGGCGAGAATGGCTCCTATCACGGGCTTTGGGCCGTTACATACGGTGCCAGCGCCACTACTTTTCGGAGGAGAGAGACTGATGAACAAAGGCGACTTAGTTGACAAGATAGCAGCAGGATGCGGGCTCACCAAGACGCAAGCAGCTTCGGCGATTGATACGACAGTGGAGAGCATCACCCACGCATTGAAAAAGGGCGATCGGGTAGCTTTGATTGGATTTGGAACATTCGCCGTGGCGGCGCGCAAGGCGCGCAACGGCCGCAACCCGCAAACGGGTGCAACCATCAAGATTGCTGCGCGCAAGGTGGCGCGGTTCACGCCGGGTGCGGATTTGAAGAAAGCCATCAACAAGAAGTAACGGCCCGGACGACTAGCGGTAGAGTGGCAGAGCTTCGGCTCTGCCTTTTTTGTTTTTTCGGTTCGTGGTAACGTTCCGCCGGGGGCAAAAAACATGAAGACTTACCTGAGCGTCGCGAATCCGGTGGTGGCCGCTCTTGTACTCGCGTTGTGCCTGTGGGCAGCGACTCATGACGATGGAAAGTTTAAGCCCGAGGGAATACTGGCCGGAAGCATATCGACATACTTTGTGGCCAAGGGCTTGTTTTGTAGCGCGACGTTGGTTCTGGTGGGAAAGATCGTCGCGCTGATGATGGAGCGCGGGGAAAGGTAGCAGCCGCCGATTCTGTGGCAAATCGCAGAGCCTCCGCTCTGCCCTTGATTTGCAGCCAAACGACTGGATGCTGGGGCGAACGGAGTTGCTGGGGCCGGGTGAATTTGGTAGGAAAGAGAGTGCGGCAACGCACTGGAGCGAACCTACCGCAGCAACCTACTTGCAGCAACCTACTTTGAGGAGACTCTCGATGAGACGCGCGCTCGCGCTGCTTTGCCTGGCAACGGTACTTTCTGCGGTGCGGCTGGCCGCTCAACTCAACCCCTACAAGGACGGAACTCCAGGCGTGACCGGCTTTCGCTCCGAAGTGCTGGCCGAGGTGATGATCCAAGAGGACAAGTTCGTGCGCCTAGCCGGAGCCATTCCGGCGGACAAGTACACGTGGCGTCCAGTTCCGGAGGTGCGGTCGATAGCGGAGGTGTTCTTGCATGTGGCCACAGCCAACTACAATATTTACCAAATCGTCGGTGCTGCGGCGCCGGCAGGATTTGATGGCAAGAATTTCGAGAAATCTACCACCGATAAGACCAAGATCGTTGCGGCTCTGAAGGACTCATTTGCGCATGCGCGGAAAGCGATCACGGCCATGCCGGACGCGGATTTGGAAAAGAGTATGGATTGGTTCGGCGGAAGGAACACGGAACGCGGGGTGTTGCTGTTCGCGGTGCGGCACGCAGCCGAGCATCTAGGGCAGGCGATTTCGGATGCGCGGGTGAACGGCGTGGTGCCGCCGTGGACCGAGGATGCACAGAAGGCGAAGGCAACAGCGAAGTAAGGCTGGGCTCGTTTCCGCTCAGGGTTGCGGCACTCGGTTGGCGTGCCGAGCAACTTCCTGCCAGCGCCCGCTCGGTTTCATGCATATGCCGGTGAAGCGATGCCGGTGAAGCGGAGGTGTTCGGCTTTGCCAGCATTCGGCATTTTCCCGCCCACGGTACTGTCTCACTGTCGGCCACAATGGCCGTGTCTCCCCAGAACTTGAGGGATTCGATCTGCCGGTCGTAGGAGGTGATCACCACATTAAGGGGGTGATCACAACCTTAAAGAGGTGATCACAACACAAGAAAGAGGTGATCACCACACAAGGAGGCGATCACCAGAAAGCCGGATTCGCCCACCTTCAGAACCTGCTGCCTGTTGACGAATTTGTTGAGGGGACTTGCAACCACGGCATCGTCTGACCACAGGCTGGCCATGACTTTCGGGTCTTGTCGAGAAAGGCCTGGACCGCATTTGGTATTCAGCTTTGGTATTCAGCTCTCGGATCTTGCCGTCATCCGGGTTGCCTTGTCCGCTGGCTGGGGGGAGTAGCTAGGGGGAAAGCGAAAAGCGTCGCCACCAGCAACGGCAAAGCGTGCCGAGGATACGAGGGAATGGATTTCGCGAGGAATCCTTTCCGTCCTTCGCGAGTCTAACTCAAGCGGCACATCAGCGGCTCTGGGGTTCGAGGGCATGCTCTCGGTTTGCCGTGGCTGTGGAAATCCGCTAAAATAGAGGGATTCTAGAGAAGGGTTGGGCAGCATCATGAAGGCAGCGATTCATCCGGTGTACAGCGAGAGGCGAGTGCATTGCGCCTGCGGCAACCAGTTTGTGACGCGGTCGACGCAAAGAAGTGACATCTCGGTGGAAATTTGTGCTGCGTGCCATCCGTTTTACACGGGTAAGCAGAAGCTCATGGATACGGCGGGCCGCGTGGAGCGCTTCCGTCGCAAGTACGGCAAGGCTGGAGAAGCGGTCAAGAAGTAAGTTTCGCCGTCTTCGGGCGCTGGTTAGTCAATTCACGAACCCCCGGGCAAACCGGGGGTTTTGTTTGTGGGCGGTAGAATTAGGTCTGGCGTGCGGAAATACTGGGACAACTCGGAGGGGTCGGCCGGGGTTCGGTTGGCGGCGACGGATGCTTTCTCTCGGGCGGGGACGCCCGTGCCTGCATGGCTGGATTTGGGCGGGGTGGAGATTCGTCCGGCGACCGTGCTGGCTCCGATGGCGGGGGTCACCGATACGGTCTTTCGGCGGTTCATTCGCAATCTTGGTGGATGCGGATTGATCATGACGGAGTTCACCTCGGCCGATGGTGTGCTGCGCGATTTGAAGGCGCGCGGAAGGTACCTGCACTTCTATGAGGACGAGCATCCGATTTCGGCGCAGTTGTTTGGCAGCAATGCCGCCGTCCTCGGCGAGGCCGCGAAGTTAGTCGAGGATCTGGGATTTGATCTGGTTGACTTGAATCTGGGATGCCCGGCGAAGAAGGTTGTGAAGTGCAATGGCGGCTCGGGATTGTTGCGCGACTTGCCGCTCATCGCAAAGATTTTCGAGACGGTGCGCTCGGCGGTGAAGATTCCGTTTACCGTGAAGTTTCGCGCGGGATGGAGCGACGACGAAATTGTCTGTGTGGAGCTGGCTAGAATGGCCGAGCAATGCGGACTTTGCGCCGTGGCTCTGCACGCGCGTACGCGCGAACAGGGGTACAGCGGGAATGCGCGCTGGGAGTGGATCGCGGCGGTGAAGGATGCCGTCAAGATCCGGGTCATTGGCAATGGCGACATTCGCACGCCGGAAGATGCGGCGGCGATGGTGGCGCAGACTGGGTGCGATGCGGTGATGATTGGACGCATGGCCCCGGCAAATCCGTGGATCTTCCGCCAGATCGCTCAGTTCACTGCGACGGGGACGTACATGGAGCCGACGGAGGCGGATCGTTACGCCATGATCCGGACTTATTTTCAGATGCTGATCGAAGAAGAACTGCCGGGAATGGAAGGCAAGATGAAGCAGTTCGCGTCCTGGTTCACGCACGGTGTCCCCGGCGGCGCGGCACTGCGGAAGGCGATTTATGAAGCGCGTAACGGGCCGGAAATTCTGGGCAGCGTGGAAACGTTTTTTGAGGCGCGTGTGGGCGTTGTGTAGTTCAATATAGATTCTAGACTTCCTGAAGGACAGACTGGCGAATGACTGCGAATGGAAGCGGGCAGAAGGTTTACGTAACGATTTCCGGACTGGCGCTGTTGATTCAGCTCGATTGGCCGTATCATCCCTCGACTTCGGGCGCTGATTTTTGGACGCTGCATTCCGAGATTCGTCCGGTCGGCAAAGAGCTCCATGCCAAGGTGGCGGTCAACGTTTCGCAGACCGTGCGGGGCGTGCTGCCGTCGCTCGAACCGAAGGATGCCGAATCGCCGACTTTGAATGCGCTGCGCAAGGAAATTGACCGCTATCAGATTGAGTTTCTGAAGTCGGCGAAGCTGATCCCCCTTCCCTTCTCCAGCCGCCACTACGATTTCAAGCGCGACCGCTGGTCGTTTCATCCGGCGAGCGATGAGCAGATCTGCGAGTTTTTGCTGCGCAAGGTCTACTGGCAGGGCAAAGTCCGTGGTGGGGCCACGCTGATGGCTGATCCGGTGGATGCTCAGTATCTCGGAACCACTCCGGAGAAACTGCTGGACCTAGCCCAGCAAATGGCTGCGCGCGGCGTGATGAAGGTCGAAGAAAATTCAGCCACCGCGCTGGACGGCATGCTGGAGCACGCTGACGCTTTTGAAGCGGCCCAGGAGTCGGCGCTGGCAGCGCTCGAGCAGAAGCACGCTTTCGAACGGGGATAAACCAACCAGTCTCTACCCTGAGTCAAATTCTCTCGAACGAGTTCTACACCAAATCCAAGCCCAGGTCACCCGATCCGCATATGAGCCTCGTCATTCGCCGCTCGACCATCCACAACGCCGGTTGCTACACCAAGGCAGCCATCAAGAAAGGCGCCCAAATTGTCGAGTACACCGGGCCGCGGCTCACGGTAGCCGAGGCGAACAAAAAGTACAAGAAATCTGTCCGCACATATTTGTTCGGCTTGGATGACGAAAAGCACGTAATCGACGGCGAGGGCACCGCGGCGTTCATCAACCACTCCTGCGCTCCCAACTGCGAGCCCGACGAGATCGGCGGCAGGGTTTACATCTTTGCCTTGCGGAATATCAAAGCTGGCGAGGAACTCACCTACGACTACAACCTGTATGACGGGGAGTTGGACGATGAGTCAATCTGCCACTGCCAGGCGAAGAACTGCCGCGGTACCATGTATTCGGAAGAGGAAATGACGCGGCGAGCGAAGCTGCTGAAGAAAAAGGCGAAGGCGAAGAAGAGCAAAACCGCGTTGCGCCAGAAGAGTTCGAGGTAGTCCGTCGATGGAGGAACGCGCGTCCTCGCCCACGCCGCCGCCAGCTTAAGTTCTCCGCATGTCGCTCGACGTGCCTCCCGCCGCCGGTACGTAGCACTTGAGGGTGTAATCCATCACCATGCGGTCGGCATTGAAGCGCCAGCCCAGGGTGCGGATGGTGCGCTTCATGCGCTTGATCCAGCCGCGAGGCAGGCCGTCGTGGTCGCGCTGATAGTAGAGCGGAATCACTTCGTCGCGCAGCACGCGGTGGAGGGCGTCGGCATCCTGGGCGTCGTGGACCGCCATGTTGGAGTGGGTGCGCCCTGTTCCGATCGAGAAACCGTTTTGGCCATCGTAGGCTTCGGCCCACCAACCGTCGAGGACGGAAAGATTCAAGCCACCGTTGAGGACGACCTTCTGGCCGCTGGTTCCGGAAGCTTCGAGAGGACGCCGGGGATTATTCAACCAGACGTCGACGCCTTGCACCAGATGGCGGCCCACGTTGATGTCATAGTCCTCGACGAAGACAAACTTGTCGGCGAAGCGCGAATGACGCATGAGTTCGGCAATCTGCTGCAACATGCGCTTGCCAGGTTCGTCGTGCGGGTGCGCCTTTCCGGCAAACACAAACTGCACCGGGCGTTTGGGATTGTTCACCATCGACGCCAGATTCTCGATGTCGGTCAGGATCAGTCCCGCTCGCTTGTAGGTAGCGAAGCGCCGCGCGAACCCGATGGTGAGTGCATCCGGGCTGAGCACACGCCCGAGGCTATCGAGCACAGTTTGGGATTCGCCACGATGATCGGCTTGATCCACCAGGCGGCGCCGTACAAACTGCAGAAGACGGGACTTCAGGTTCAAGTGCGTCTCCCAAAGCTCGCCGTCATCGACATTCTCGATTCCCTCCCAGATGGAAGCCTCGCTGCTGTGCTCGTGCCAGCCTTTGCCGAGGTGACGGTCATACAGGCGAAACATCTGCGGGGCCAGCCAGGACGGCACGTGCACTCCGTTGGTGATGTGCCCGATGGGAACGTCGTCTTCCGGCTTGTCCGGATAGAGTCCCGTCCACATGGCGCGGGACACCTCGCCGTGGAGAGCGGAAACGGCATTGGCCCGGCGCGAGAGTCTCAAACCGAGCACGGTCATGCAGAAGGTTTCCTGGCCGCTGCCCGCGTGTTCGCGTCCGAGATCCATGAGAGTCTCGCGGGAAACACCGAGTTTCTCGCGCAGCGGTCCAAGATGTTCCTCCATGAGTTCGGCGCTGAACCGGTCGTGACCCGCGGGCACCGGCGTGTGCGTGGTGAAGACTACCTCCCGTGCGACGCGAGGCGCCGCTTGATCGAAGCTCATCCCCTCCTCGTGCATGCGCGCACGAATGGCCTCGACGACCGCAAACCCGCTGTGCCCTTCGTTCAAGTGAAGAACCCCGGGCGTAATCCCCATCGCCGTCAGGGCGCGATAGCCGCCGACGCCAAGCAGCAACTCCTGCCGGATGCGGGTGCGGCCATCGCCGCCATACAAGCGTGACGTCAGCTCGCGATCTTCCGGCGCATTGCCATCAACATCCGAATCCAGAAGCAGCAGGTCGCAGCGCCCGACCTTCACGCGCCATACTTTGGCATGGATCGCACCACTGCGGGTTTCGATCTGGACCACAACCGGTTCGCCGTCGGCGCCAATGGCGGGGTCCATGGGAAGCTGGTTGACGTCGGTCTCGAGATACTCTTCGCGCTGCCAGCCCGTCGAATCCAGCCGTTGCCGGAAGTATCCCTGGGCATAAAAAAGTCCAATTCCCACCAGCGGGATATCCAGGTCGGATGCGCTCTTGATGTGGTCGCCCGCCAGCACACCGAGGCCGCCGGAATAGACCGGGAGAGACTCGTGCAAGCCGAATTCCGCGGAAAAATACGCGACCGGGCGCGGACGCAGCACGCCGGCATGACGCGCTCCCCAGGTGCGGCCAGCATCGAGGTACTCCCGCATGCGGCGGAAAGCATAGTTAATGCGGCTATGCAGCATGAGTTCCGCGGCCCGAACTTCCAGCTTGGCGAGAGGAAACTCGCTGAGCAGCGATATGGGATTCTGATTCAGGTGCCGCCAGCGCACCGGGCTCAAATCCAGAAACAGCGCGGAAGAATCCGGGTCCCAGCTCCACCACAAGTTCCGCGCCAGCGCCCAGAGCCGCTCTTGGGCCGGGGCGATGAAGCGGTCGAGCGTGCGCGCCTCGCTGACCACGGGCGCAACTTGTGCCGCCGCATCGGCCAGCGTCGCAATTTCGCTCGGGTCGAACGTCCGCGGCTCAATCGTCTGTACGACGAGCACTCCCTGCAAAACTCCGCGGTCGATCAACGGAACGCCCAAGAAGGACTGGTAGGCGTCTTCGCCCGCCTCGGTAAAGTACTTGAACCGGGGATGCGTTTTGACCTGGGCCACGGCCACCGGGCGCACCTGTTCCGCGACCAGCCCCGCCAGACCTTCGTGCAAGCCCATGCGCAAAGTGCCGATACACTGTGGGCGCAGCCCGAGGGTCGCGGCCAGCACCAAGTGGGCGCGGTCGGGCTCGAGCAGATAGGCCGAACAGACGTCCGTTTGAAAACGTCCGGCGATCAATGCCACCACGTTCATCAAGGTCTCGGCCGGCTTGCCGCTTTCGTGGACAAGGTTCGCGATCTCATCCCTGGTTAACACATCGTTTTCATCGACACCCAGGGTGTTGAGCTTCATTTCGCTGAGATCGTCTTGCTCGAGGCTGGAGTCGGGGACGGGCATTGGAGCGTTTCCTCCCGCAGGCGCTGGCGGTGCAACCTATGATTGGCAACTCTAGGGGTGGTCCTACCGCGAGTCCAATCGAAATTATTTATCTCGGTCATTGGTCTCGGCCTGCTCCCGCAGTTGCCTCAGCTTTCAAGGACCGAGATCGGGCTCCGCTTGTTGCTCATTGCTGCTGCTGTTGCTCCTGGTCCCCGCGTCTGCTCGGAGGCCGGAATTGCGGGCGGGATCGAATGATCATACTGGGCGCCATTTCGGCCGGAGTGGGCGCGTTCGCGGGGCTGACAAGAACAGCGACGCTGAGTTCGCTTTGCGCTCCGCCCTTGTAGACACCGCGCGTGGGCGGGACGTCGGCATAGTCGCGTCCCAGCGCCACTTTAATGTGACGGCCCTCTCCCAAACAATTGTTCGTCGGGTCCAAAGCGACCCATCCCGCACCGGGCACGAGCGCCTCCACCCAGGCGTGCGACGCGCCCTCGACCGAGCGGTCGGTTGCGCTCTCCCCACGGTAAAGGTAGCCGCTCACGTAACGGCAAGGGATTTGCAGTTGGCGGGCTAGAGCGATCATGATGTGCGCGAAATCCTGGCAGACCCCCTGCCGACTTTCCAGCGTCTCATCGATCAGCGAATCCACCTTGGTACTGTTGGGAACATAAGCGAAAGTCCGGTAGATGGCCTGGTTCAATTCCAGCAGGAGGTGAAGAGGCGTCTCCCTGCGCACGCAGTTGAGTTCGCGCGCCAGCGCCTGCAGGCGATCACTGGACTGCGCAAACTGGCTGGGCAACAACATCTCCCAGTGGTCTTCGGCTCCGATCAGAGCGTCCAGGTCCTTCCAGGTTCCCGCGTCGCCCGGAGCCGGCTCTAGTTCCACTTCGACCAGTGCCTGCGAAGTAAGTTTGATCTGGCTGTGACTTTCGGCGATGTCGAAATGGTGCACGATGTTCCCCATGAAGTCGCGGTACTCCATGATGTTCGCCCCGGGATCGACATCCAGGTGAAATTTGAGACAGCGCTGGCGCGCATCGCTGCGGGGCTGCAGGCGCAGTTCCATGACACTCTCGCGCACCGCAGGCTCGTAGAGAAAAGTCGTGATGTGCCGCACCGAGTAAATCACGGAAGTCTCTTTCCTCTCGTTTTG
>Ga0137418_10000886_pt1 | contig 27465 bp, 28 predicted proteins | sample CZODoug3_1_2_16f_FD_122242 | JGI IMG/M metagenome (GOLD analysis project Ga0137418, IMG submission 122242) | Vadose zone soil fungal communities from Angelo Coast Range Reserve, California, USA - CZODoug3_1_2_16fungal (Hybrid Assembly) | ecosystem: Environmental > Terrestrial > Soil > Vadose...
GATCCCGCACTACCTGCCGTGACTTGTAACTCTTCGCGAGATTCAGGGCCCGCAATACGCTCATGGTTTCGGGTTGGCCGGCGGCGTGATGATGATATGCACGCGCTGGGAACCCTGTTCCGCGCTTTCAGCGACGATGTTCTGGGCGAGCACGTTGTACTTCAGCGACTCGCCCCGGATCTCGTTCTGGCCGTCACTCAGCCAGGCATTCTTGGAAAAATGCACCACGCCCTTGGCCACATCGTAGTCGATGCTATCGGCGCGCCCCTGCGCCAATTTCCCCGTTTTTGCGATCCGCTGCTCGAACGCCGCCGGGTTGCCGTTGACGATGGCCTTCGAGAGGAGCTTTTTGGCAAAAGTGATTTCGGCCTCATCCGAGGTGAGCTGACCGTCGTCCATGGTAATCTTTACATTGCCGCGAAACACCCAGCGGCTGTTCTCGAAGTCCAGGCCGGTGGCCTGCGCCTGGTCGGCGGCGACGGACATGTCGCCCTGCGTAATGCGCACCTTGCGAAAAATCAGATTGTTGTTCTTGTAGTCCAATTCGGAGGACTGGGCATCGAGCGAGATGGCCTGCTGCTCCACGTGTGCGGCAGGGGCTTGTGAGGCCGGCAGTACGAGTGCGAACAAAGCGAAGGCTTTAAGGGTGGAAGCGGCCATTCACTTTGGATTCTAGGCGCATCGTACGCTCTTTCAAATTGGCGTTGAGCCCGTGCGCGGTCAGAGTATGTTCCGCGAAATCGATCCGCACGTCGCTCTTGGTGCTGACCACGGCATCGGGAACGTCGTAGCTCAAGGTATCCGTGTGTACCACGGCCGCGGCCTCGCGGCCGGTTGCCTCGCCCTGCAGCCGCACATTGCCCGAGACGTCGACCACTTTGCCGCCCGGCTGGACGTGCGCGACATCGCCCACCATGACCCAGGACTGTCCGTTCGGGACCTGGTATACGACACGGACGTTGTACAGCGCCACTTCGTTGCCGTGCGCGATTTGATCGATGCGCTCGGCCTCGATGCGGATGTTGGGATCGCCGGCGAGGTCATAATCGGTGAGCACGGCGCCCTTCAGGTAGTAGCCCGGCAAGTCCGCTTGCTTGGCGCTGTTGTCGGTTTGCGGCCGGCGCGCCGGTGAACTCAAGAACCAGGTACTGACGCACAGCACCGCGACCGCCAGTACGGTGAAGACTCTGAACAGCATTAACGCAGCCCTGCCCGGGCGCGGAGCACGGCGTCGCACAGTTCACGCACCGCACCGTGGCCGCCGTTGGCCCTGGCGATCCAATGCGCGGCGGACAGCACCACGGGGTGCGCGTCCGCGACGGCGCAGCCCAAGCCCACCGCCGACATCAGGGGCAGATCGGGCGTGTCGTCCGAGATGCAGGCACAGTTCAAGGGGTCCACACCCAATCGCCCGGCCAGGCGATGCAGCTCGGCCACTTTGTCGCTGCATGCTTGGACGACATGGGGCACGCGCAGTTCACGCATGCGTGCGGCGACCGCCGCCGAGCGCCGTCCGCTGAATGCCGCCACCGCGACGCCGGCGCCCATCAGGAGCTTGATCCCGTGGCCGTCGCGCACGTGGAACACCTTGAGAGCCTCGCCGCGCGCCGAGAAGTACAGGCGCCCGTCGGTGAGCACGCCGTCGACGTCCAGGACCAGGAGTTCGATCCGTGCCAGCGGCGTCGCCTTGCGTGCCTTCAAACCACACCCGCGCGAAACAAATCGTGCACGTTGAGCGCACCGACGATTTTCTCGTCCGCGTCGACCACGATCAGCGAGGTGATGCGATGAGTTTCCATGAGATGCACCGCCTCGGCGGCAAGCGTGGTTGGGCGCACGGTCTTGGCGTGGCGGCTCATGACCTGGTCCATGCGGGCGGCACGCAAATCCGTGGAAGCATCGAGCGCGCGCCGCAGATCGCCGTCGGTGAATACGCCGAGCACACGCATGGTGTCATCGACGATGGCCGTCATGCCGAGCCCCTTGCGAGTCACTTCCATCAGCCCCTCCGACAGCGGCGTGCCGGCCCGCACGGTGGGAACATCGGCGCCGGTGCGCATCACGTCTTTCACGTGCAGGAGCAAGCGCCTTCCCAAGCTGCCGGCGGGATGCGAGCGTGCAAAATCTTCCTCGGTGAAGCCGCGCGCTTTGAGCAGCGCCACCGCCAGCGCATCCCCCACGGCCAATGCCGCGGTGGTGCTCGCGGTGGGGGTCAGGTTGAGCGGGCAGGCCTCGGCCGGGACTCCGATGTCCAGATGCACCGCGGCGGTCCGCGCGAGCGCCGAATTCGAGTTGCCCGTAAAGGCGATCAACGGCACCCCTAAGCGTGCGATGACCGGCACGATGGTCAGGATCTCATCGGTTTCCCCCGAATTGGACAGGGCAAGCACCGCGTCTTCCCTCGTTATCATGCCCACATCGCCGTGGCTCGCCTCGCCGGGATGCATGAAGAACGCCGGCGTGCCGGTACTCGCCAGTGTGGCGGCGATCTTGCCGCCGATATGACCGGACTTGCCCATTCCGGTGACCACGACGCGACCGCGGCACTCGAGACAAATGCGGCAGGCGCGGGCAAAATCGGGCCCCAGGCGCGGCACCTGGGCGCGCAATCCGTCGATTTCGATGGTGAGCGCCTGGCGGCCGAGATCGACGAGGCCTTCGTCGGTGAACTCGAGATTCATGCACGAATGATACCGCGGTTGCAGACCCTCGCTAACCTTATGGCGTAAGCTTGTCCAATTTGCAGGAGCGGGCATGAATCCAGAACAGGTGGCGCAACTCATCGAAGCCGGTTTGGCCGGCAGCAAGGCCCGGGTCGTGAGCGAGGACAACGTGCATTTCGAGGCCGTGGTGATTTCGGCCGCGTTCGCGGGCAAGCGATCCGTGCAGCGCCATCAATTGGTCTATGGCACCTTGGGAAAAGCGGTGGGCAACGAGATTCACGCGCTCGCCCTGCAGGTGTTCACACCGGAGGAATTCGCAGGCCAGGGACAGGATTAAGGGACGTGGATAAACTACAGATTCAAGGCGGCATAGCGCTCGAGGGCGAGATCCGCATCTCGGGCGCCAAGAACGCCACATTGCCCATATTGGCGGGGTGCTTGCTCGCGGACGGCCCGGTGACGGTATCGAACGTCCCGCACTTGCAAGATGTCACCACCATGATCGAACTGCTCGGGCGCATGGGCGTCTCGGTGACCATCGACGAGAAAATGCGCATCGAAGTCGACGCCGCGACCATCAAGGAGTATTTCGCGCCATACCAGCTGGTGAAGACCATGCGCGCGTCGATTCTGGTACTGGGACCGCTCCTGGCGCGCTTCGGCCGCGCCGATGTGTCGTTGCCCGGCGGGTGCGCGATCGGCGCGCGTCCGGTCAACATCCACGTCGCCGGTTTGCAGGCCATGGGCGCCGATATTCACATCGAGAACGGCTATATCAAGGCTCGCGCGGACCGCCTCAAGGGGGCGCGCCTGGTGCTGGAAACCGTCACGGTCACCGGCACCGAAAACCTCATGATGGCCGCCGCATTGGCGGAGGGCGAAACCGTGCTGGAGAACGCCGCGCGCGAGCCCGAAGTGGTCGACCTGGCTCATTTCCTCATTGCGATGGGCGCCAAGATCAAGGGCGCCGGCACCGACAAGATCGTCATCGAGGGTGTGAAGCGCTTGAGCGGCACGGCCTACGAGGTGCTGCCCGATAGAATTGAAACGGGCACGTATCTCGTAGCCGGCGCCATTACCGGCGGACACATTCGCGTGAAGAACACCCGGCCGGATCATGTGGATGCCGTCATCGACAAGCTCAAGGAGGCCGGCGCCAGCGTCGAGACGGGCGATTCGTGGATCGAGGTCGACATGCGCGGGAAACGGCCCACGGCCATCGACATTCGAACGGCACCCTATCCGGCGTTCCCCACCGACATGCAGGCACAGTTCGCCGCCCTCAACACGGTGGCGAACGGCGTCGGCACCATCATCGAAACCATTTTTGAAAATCGCTTCATGCACATGCTCGAAATGCGGCGCATGGGTGCGGAAATTCGACTCGAGGGCAACACCGCCATCATCAAGGCACCGATCATCGAACCGAAAATGCTGCCGCTGCCACCGTTCAAACTCGCGCCCCCAATGACTACCGCCGCGATGACATCCAGTTCCTAGGTTGAGAAACGGTGCAATAGGAGGGGCGGAAGCGGCATTTTCCCCGTCAATTCCGCGAGAGCCGTTACCACTTCCTGAGGCGTCGCTCTCTCCAAGACAATCACCGGGCAGGCGGGGCCATCCACGACGGCCGTCAGTTCCGACTGAATTTCAGAGGTGAGTGGAAATCCAGCGCTCAGAAAGACCAGGCTCTTGCGACCCGGAATGTTCGATAGATTCTTCGCCATACTGCGCAACGCCAACAGCACACTACGCGCACCGAAGTCCGCTTCCGCGCCGGTCAAGGACGGCATCCCCAGGGAAGCGACCTCGACCGGAGCATTGGGATTGACGGAAGAAAACTTCACCTGGGTCACCACTTTCTTGAGGCGCTCCGCGTCATCGGTGAAATTTTGCGCGATATGGACTGCGCCTGTGAAATCCGCAATCGCCATCAGCCGGTTCGGACCGGCATTGGCAGCGATGAATTTCGCCGCCGCGTCCCGGGCGCGCGCCTGGTCGGTCATGTCCATGGTGGAGTTGTCGAAGAACAGCACCAGGTAGTGCTTCTGGTCGCCATTGCCCGAACCCTGCCCCGCTTCCGCCGAGAAGCTGGTGATCAGCTGCTCCTTATCGTCCTCCCAAACTTTAAAATCTTTCTGGGCGAGATCGCTGATGTAGTTTCCCTTCTTGTCGGTCACGATCGTGTCCACCAGGACCAAGCGCGTCTCGGCCTTGATCAATGGCGGGTTGGCGTCGGGCACCGAGACCGGCTGCGCTTGCTGTGCCGAAGCCACGGGGATCACCATCTTCACAGCGATCCAAAGCGCGACCCCCAGGGCCGCTCCCATCCACATCATTAGACGGCGTGACATAGTTCCACCTCACAATTACGGAATTTCAATGGCGCCGTTGGCCGCGGACAGTTGCCCCTCGGCGTCGCGTACCACCAGCCGGACAAGATAGCTGCCCGGCTTCACGTCAAAGCTCGACTTCACGGTGATTCCCGATCCCAGTTTGTTCGCAAGCGTTTCGTCCTTCAGGTGCATGTCGAGCACTTTCTGATTGCCCGTAATGAACTTGCCGTTGCGGTCGAACAACCCGGAAACGATGGTCAGGTTGTTCTGGTTACGGCCCTCCGCTTTTCGGAAGTGCATTTTCTTCACGTCCACATGGACCAGGACCGCAAGTTTCGCGTCCAGATCGCTCGGTTTGAAAAACTGCGTGCGCAAATCAATCGGCAGGTCGTGCAGTTCCTCCTGTGAGAAAAGCGCATCCTCGATCTCCTGCTTGGCTTCTTCGGCGGGATCAGCTACGTGCTTGGGTGCATAGTATCCCTTGCGCGTCAGGACGGTGAGCTTCTGCCGGTTCTTCACGGTCACCTTGAGTCCGTGAAAGCGTCCATCCAGCTTTAAGTTTTGGGGCGAGAAACCGAGAACATACCAGCACTCAGGAGCGGTTGCGATGTAGCGGAAGCCCGCATCCAAATCATTGCTGTTGTGGAAGAACGAACCGCCGGTGCCGAAGGCTAGGTCCCGGAGAATGTTCTCCTCCTCCCAAGCGCTCTGGCTGGCATACTGCGCGCGGCTCACGGAGGCAAACTCGTTAGCGGGGCCTCCGGTACCGATGTCGCCCAGTGGGTCGATCGTGTACAGCCCTCGGCCGTTCAGGGTGCTGATGATCACCTGCGCGCGTAGGGCGTGGTCCACCAGATCGATGTACTCGGACTCCATCTGCGGAACTAGAAAACCCGGAGACAACATGAGAATCGTCCTCTGCCCGGGCATGACCGCGACGCGCCGAATGGCATCGCGCAGAACGCTCAACGACACTCGACTCTCGTGGTCCCCCTGATTCAATATCCCGGAGGCAGTGGATTCGGCCAAGGCCTGGGCGGCTGCCAGCATGCGCCGGTCCCGGTTGAGCGCGCACGCGAGGGCATCTTCCGTGGCAAGCCGAATCGCGTTGGGATCGCGCTTGTTCTGGATCAAGTCCGCCATGTAATAACTGATGTCGGGACATCCTGAATTCGAAGTACGCGAGATAGGACGCGGCCGCATCTGCTGCAGCGTCTCGTGCAGTTTGGCGCGGTTGTCAGTGAAATCCAAATTGTTCTGGCCCGAAGTTGTAAAGATCGCTGCTCGATCGGTGGGAGCCAATGTCGCCATGTGACGGTCAGCTGCGTCGCGTAACCGGACAAGGTCGCCGAACTCGAGGTGCACATCGTCAAATACATAAGCGACGTAGTGCTCGGGCGCGACCGGCGGTGGCAATGTCTCGCCCGTATCCTCGTCGGGTTCCAGCTGCGCCTGCTGCGCCGCCGCCTTGTACCCAGGCTGCTCCACCGAAAACTGCTTGATGACTTGGGGTTTACGATCGTCGAAAAGGTCAAAATCTTCCTGCCGAAGATCGCCAATGGCCTTCCCGTTGGCATCGCGCACTACCGCGCGCAGCAGCACCAGGTTCACCTTCACCTTGAACGTCGTGAGTTCATCGTGAGAGCTGATTTCCTGCGCGGGATTGCTTGCGGGCTGCACCGAAGCGGAAGTCCCTGATTGCGGGGCGGGCGCTGATTGCGGTGCCGATGCCGACTGTGCGGCCCACGAGAAAGGACAACTTAAGCAAAAGGCAGGAAGCACGACACCGCGCAAGAGCATATGGGCGGCAGAGGGTGAGAGTACCCGGAGAATCGACGTCGACGTCACTCACAGACCCCAAAACAAGCAGCACGGCTGGAGGGCCAGCATTCGAGGGGGCCAAGTATATCCGAGAACCGGTTCCCTACCTACCGAATCTTGGCTTTCGAGGCTCGGATCACGCCTCGGGTCAGGTGTTTAGTTGTCAGCGCGGGACCTTGCGAATCTGCCGACTGCAGGCCGAGAACGGGTCTGTCGTCACTTCATGATGGAACCGCGCACGAAAAATTTCCACTTGTCGACATTCGCGGGTACCGCAACATCGAAGAACCCCACCATCATCTCGTTGTAAGTCTGGTCGCCCCAGCTGACCGGGCTATCGGGATCGGGATTGTGTGGGTTGGCCCGAGAGTTGTCGTACCAGGCAATCGCCCGCAGTTCAGTCCCCGCTTTGATCAAGCGCGCCTCAGCCAAGCGATAGCTCAGCTGCCAGTAAAAATCATAGTTCACTCGCAACAACGTCTCCGAGGTGTGATCCGCCCGTACCAGCTCGTATTCGAAGCGTTTTCCCCGCAGGTGCATGTGCGGGAAAAAACTGAGCAGCGTGGCATCATTGGGGAAAGTTCCGTGCACCTCAACCCGGTAGTTGTCCGTATTCGGGGGAATTGGTATGGAATCATGATCGTTGGCCAGTTGGAGAGTCAGGACGCGCTGCGCCGGCGGCCGCTTTGCGAAGACCATGCCCACACTGGTCTGATCAGATCCGGCCTCACTGTTGGTGGTGTAGTGCATCTGGAAAACAAGATCCGAATGCGCCGGGACGAACTTCGCCATGCCTTCAGGCCAGTGATCGGGCGAACTACCGGGCGCATATACCAGCAGCATGTCGCTGTCGGTTTCATGCGCCTGATGCCGCAGCACGGGATCGTTGAGGCTGGACGCGGTAAACGGCGTCCCCACCGGAGCGCCGCGCAGCCACTTCGAGTCCGGTGCACGAATGTAGACCACCGCATGATGCACGTTCTGCCGCCGTGAAGGCCGGATTTCGGACATCTGGATCCACTTGTCCTCGGTGAATTCGGTGGGCACCATCTCGTAGGTGTACTCGACATCTCCGTCTGCAGGAATTGCCACTGGCTTCGGCATGGAAATAATCCGGTCGGGTGGCGAGATATTCCATCCCTCGGTCCAGCGCGGCGCACGCAGTGCATCTTGAGGATCACCGGCAGGCGTCTTAGCCTCGACCCAGTCCGAGATCTTGGCAATCTGCTGTGGCGTCAACGACGGGTCGTCGGAAAAGTGGCCGCAGCAGGAATCCGCAAACCATGGCGGCATTCGCTTAGAACGCACGTCCTCCAGGATGAGCCGGGCCGAACTCTTCACCTGCTCATAGGTCACCAGAGGCGTGGGTGCAATTTCACCCGGTCGATGGCAGTGCTGGCAGTGTTGCTGAAGGATGGGGAGGACGTCGCGATAGAACGTAGGAACAGAAGAGTCGGCGGACCGCCCAGGCGCTCCGCCGCGAAAAACAATGCCCAGAAAGATGGCCGACGCAACTACAATGGTTCGCCGCATAAAACTACGCGGCTTCCAGCTTAGTGGGCACTGTAGGAGTACATCAAGTTGATCGTCTCATTGGGTATGCTTTCATCTCAGTCTGCAGCATGCTGAGGTCGCGTGCGCTCTCTCATCACCGCGTGTTACTTCACGTCGACTGTCACACGCATCCATGGATGGATGCAGCACTCAAAATGATGCTTACCCCTCGTCAGCCCCGTGACCTGGAGCTGACTGCCTTGAAGGATCCGGGTCTTGGCCACCTCGAGGTTGGCAAAGCCGCCGGAACATTCGGGAACCGTTTGCTCTCCTCCATTGAGATCGGGTATGAACCCGCCGCCGAACTCCTTCACCTCGGTGAACGTGTGAGGCTCGCCGCCCTGGTCGGTTACGATTAGCGGTGTTCCTTTCTTGATCTTGAGAATGTCCGGTTCGAAGTCCCAGTTCGGGTCCGGAGTACCCGCGGCTGCCTTTGCGAACAACTGGTCGAACGTTGTCGCCGCCCCCAGCGCGACGTTCTTGCAGAAATCCGGGCCGATGGCGGCGTTAAAAGTGGTCGGATCGCATTCGTCCAGAGCGACAATCTGTACGGGAACCAGTGGACTGGGTGGATTTGGTGACTTTTCTTGCTCAAGCGCCTGCGTCACGCCAACGAGCGTCAAACAGGCAGTAAGTAACCCGAGCGTAGTTACAAACTTCATTGTCTCTGCCTCCCCTAGACCGAAAGCTCGCGAACCTTTCGCGAACGAACGGTGATTTTGATTTGGGCAAGACTAGGCGGGAAAAGGTCTCGCAACAAGATGGCAGATTTGCCATTCTACGTCGGCGATTAAGCCGTCATGAATCTGGCTCTGCGTGATGTTTCACCAGCAATGACTCCTCAGGTTGTGTTCGGTGCGATAATTTCGCGCATGATTCGACGAATTCTGCTGATAACGCTAACCGTCATCTCCCTTGACACCGCCACCCTTTTATCGCAAACGGAGGCTGAGTGGGAATGGACGAACAAGCACTTCGGTCAGGCACTCGATACGCTGATGCCGCTTCAGCGAGTCGCTGGGCTCTACGTTGTCTGTCGTGCGCACCGCGATCTCCGCACGGACGTGCCTGAATATTGGTTCCTGATAGGTCGCGATCAGAATGAGAAGGGATACGGCTTACACACCTATTTGTCCGCGCACGTTCGTGCCGCTGAAACTCTGTCGATTTATGACCAGCTGAGAAGCATGCGCCGCAGCAACGAACAAGGAGATGCTGTATCAATCACACAAAAGATAAAGCTGCAAACATGGGATTTGAACGAAACCAACCGTCCTGCAATTAAAGACGAGGTCGAGAAGCCTAGAGGAGCTGCAGCCGAAGCTGACGGCAGATACCATCGTGCTCCACCCGATGAATTGGGTATTCCGGTGAAGGTGAACACCGATTCCGGAGGGGAGCCGAACGGCATTCCGGAGCGAAGGTGAACAGCTCGGAGCGAAGCGACGCTGGCACGGTGATTGTGGAGTAAGTGTTCGGAATCGTCAAGCGAGATTGTCCGGAGCGAAGCGGAGGCAGGTTCGGCGGGGATTTGGGGTGCAGGGAAAGGGGTTAGCTGCCCGGAACCGCATGACGGCGTTGGCCTACATTTTCGATAGGTTGGAGGGTCGTCCGAGGCAAGAAGTAGATGTAAGAAGCATCAGCGAGGACGTGAGCAGTCGAAGCGATCAGGAACTTCAGTTTTATTTGGACAACGGTCGCTGGCCCGACGCGGACGCGCTGCTGGCCGAGGCCAACGGCTCGACCGGCGCAGGCACGTATCGAGAGGGGCAGGGATGGGCGGATGTAACAATTGCGGGCGCCTCGGGTTTGGACGCGGCCTACAGCGTATTCACGATACGTGCTTTGAGTGCCTCGAACTCCGCATCCGAAATCAAACCCTTGTCGAGCATAGCCTTCGCCTTCTCAAGGCGGGCCACGGTATCGTCTTGGCCTCCGGTCGAGGACGAGGCAAGTCCCGCGCCCGCACCGGAGGTTCCCAATTGAATGCCTCCCGATCTTGCACGCATCTCCTCTAACTCCCGCACGCGCCGCTTCTCCCGCCAAGCTTGATCTTGCGCTTGGCACACGCGATAGACTGCCTCCGCCTGTTTCTTTTGGAGGCCCGAGAAGGTTCGGGAGTCCTCCTTGCCAGCAATTGCCAGATCTGGGCCCCCGAAGAAGGAAACCGTAAGACTCGCCCCAAACGGCCCAACCGTGATGCGGGCTTCCTTCAGATCTTGCCAACGCACGCTCCTCGGGTGAAAGCCCCCAAAGAGACCGCGCTTCATGTCGATCAGCCGCCCGGAGGTAGCCACGATCAATGCCCGTCGATGGGTCAACGCAAAGAAACGTCTCTGTACTGCCCAAGCCTCGATGATTTCGCCCGGGACGAGGAGCGATGCAATCTGTTCAAGCGCCTGTGCGACACGCGGCTCGTCTTGACCTTCTTTTTTCTTGAGTTCTGCCGGTACGCTCACACCCTTCCCCCTCGTTAGAGATAGACCAGGCCAAAGACTCTGTGCTGCTGAGGATATGTAGACGGAATGTTACCCGAAAAGCGATCCCGCCGTAGCCGTAGTTCGACCGGGTGGAGCACTCAGGTCGTCGTTCGCAACAGAGTTCACCTTTTTGCCCACGGGGTACGCCGCATCAGCATCGCAAGCTGGTCCTCGCTCTTCAAGTTGACTCGTCGACAACGCACTAGCAGTTGGTTCCAAACAGGGTTTCCTCAAACCTTGGAAACCCCTCTTGCACATACCCCTTACCTTGGCCCAAAGACTCCGTCGCATTTTTCAGCGCAGCCCAATAGAGATTCCGACTCAATGTGAAACGGTCTTGCAACTCGCTGGAGAACAGATCACGGCACACATCGAGTCCTTCCACGTCACTCCCAACGGAGCCGACATAGATTTCACTCGGCGCCCAACCAGGGGCGAGAACGAAGATCAAGTACTGTTGGATGATGTGTCGGCGTAGGTCAGGACTGACGTTGTTTTCTGAATCGGCAATCACCCAAATGCACAACGACCAGATAGGAGCTAGATCTTGTGCGACTTGGCCTGGTGTCTCGGCCTGCGCAGGCGTACCACTGGGGGTTGCTGTTTGCAAGGCCGTGCTTGCTAAGTCCCAGAGATCCCCGCTGATCTGATACAGCAGATACGCGAAGGGCGTTGGATGTTCCCAATTGCCCAGGGGACTTTTCCAAATAGCTTCCTTGAATTCAGATCGCTCCAGCACAAAACGAAAAATGTCGAAGAGATCGGTAACATAGAAATCGCCCTCGTCTCGCTCCTCAAAAGCAGCATGGATGGCAAGGACCTCGGTCTTGACAGCGAGATAGACTGGACACTTTGAGCGGGTGCTGATCCCCTGTGTGGCCTCGTTGTTTCGACCCACGTCGTTGTAGGTGTCATCAAGCTTGCCACTCTGCAGGGCCTCGCCGAAAGCAGCAGTCGGCTACTTCTTCTCCGGGTCGGGGATCGGCACCTTTTCGAGCGGGACTATGCGTATACGGATCGCGATTTTCTTGGCAGCCTTCTTCTTTTTGTTTTTGGGCTTCTTCGTCTTTGGCATGGCATCTGTGGAGCCAGAGCACTTCCGCCCTGTATGCTATACCACCTGCAAGAACTGCCGACACTGATTGTGACATACCCGTAGAACCCGATTGGTGGGTCTTGAGAGATGGGCCATAATCAGGCATCGTGGCAAATCGCATTTTGGTAGTCGATGACAATGCCGTGATCCGTCGGATCCTGCGAAAGATCATCGAATTCAATGGTTGGGTAGCGTGCGGTGAGGCAGCGGATGGCCGCGCTGCAATTGAGAAAGCGAAAGCACTGTGCCCGGATTTGATTGTGTTGGACTTGTCAATGCCAGTGATGAACGGACTTGAAGCAGCTCGCGTCCTACATCAAATCATGCCAAGAGTGCCTATGATTCTGTGCTCTCTGCACGCCAACGACCTATTGCAGAGGGAAGCCACTGCCGCCGGTGTGAAGATGGTGATTTCAAAAGCGGAGAACATGCAAACCCTGATCAAAAAAGCCAAAGAATTGCTAGAAACTACTCTGCTCTCCAATCCGGAAACTTGAGCGCTCCTTTCTTCAGCGAAAGCAGAAGCTGCGACGCGTCTTGTAACGCCTGCTTCTCCACTGCTCCATTAGAGGACTCTGCTAATGCTTGGAGCCTAAGGAATATGGCAGCTTCGGCTTCCGCTACCCTTTCCTTCAACTTGTCTGGATTGGGCTCGACCAATGCTTCTCGAAGAGGTTTCTGCCACTCAAACTTGTTATTGTCCAGCACTAAATTCTCCATTTCACCGCCTCCAATTTCATGAGGAAAGCCGACGGTCTGGGCCACATCGTTGTAGCGTGATCGAACGCTATTTTTCCTGTGTCGAGACGTTCTTCTTCCAGACGTAGAAGTTCTTTTCATCGGCAAGCGTTTCGATTGTTATTCCCGCCGAAGTCACCGCACGATGAACGGCTGACCGTAGATTGGCGAGACCAATTCCGCCCACATCAGCCAGGGGGATTTCGAGCGCCGAACCCGGTGCCGACATCCGGAGTTCGTCAAGAATTCCTTCCACCAGGTCGTGGTGCTTTCCCCGCCTGCCTTTATCGAGGGCCGTTACTTCCACGCGACGATACTTTAGGACGCGCGCCGCGATCTTTGAGTTCTTTTCTTTTGCCATAGGGTTTCCTCCGGATTTGAACACTATACTACTCATATCGTTTTTACGACAACTATACGTTACTATTATTTATACATTGCTCGCAAACATCCTGTTTTGTGTTGTGTAAAGGCGATTCGTTCTTTTGCGTGACTTGTAGCCTCGTTAGAGGAAAAGAAATAGTCCACCTTTTTTTAGTGCTAAAGATATGCTCAGAAATGGTTCAGAGAGAAGAGGGCTACCCATGGATGTGTTGTGGCAGGAGTTGTATAAGGCCCCGATGTTGGAACTCGACCCATTAAAACGCGGCCAGACGATTGAGGCCGCCCGTGCAGATATCCAACGGCGCGTAGAAGAGCTGACAAAAGACGATCGTGACGGTAGTTGTCGAGACGAACAGCAGGCCCTTGCTGAGGCGCTGCCTCACTTGCGACTGCTGCACAGGGTTGAATTCAAGTCGTCCGAATCCAACATGAAACGTCTGTGCCGCGAGCTCCTGACGCCTTCATGGCGTAGACGAAGGTTCGAGTGCGCAGAATTGCGTCGTCACGTCAGAGTCGTGACCGATCCTAAGAAACTGGCGTACTTGCATGCCGAAGTTGAGAGACGGGCCCGAGAGGAAGAAGCCGAATCCAAGAGGGAGCAGGACGTAAGGCGCCAAAGGTGGGATACACCTGAACGATCACGAAAAGAATGATGAGTCTGAACACGGCGTTTTGGCGTCGAGGATCAACTATGAAACCCCATTCAACGTTCGAAGATGAAAGCGCGGACGATACCACGCGAGCCGAAAACGCGTCGAGCCAAAACGAAGAGCACTATCGTACCCTGTTCGCCTTGGCCCCCGTCGCCGTCTATTCGTGTGATGCCTCAGGTGTGATCCGGGATTACAACAAGCGCGCAGCGGAACTGTGGGGTCGGAAGCCCGCACTGGGAGACACCGACGAGCGGTTCTGCGGCTCATTCAAGCTGTACCGCCCAGACGGCAGTTTTATGCCGCACGAGCAATGCCCCATGGGCGACGTGCTGACAGGCAGGATTCCGGGGGCACATGATGCGGAAGTGCATATTGAGCGGCCCGATGGTTCGCGGATTGTCGTCATCGTGAATATTGCTCCAGTGATGGACGACCGGGGCGAAATCACGGGTGCGATCAACTGCTTCTACGATGTCACTGAGCGCAAGCAGGCAGAGGAGGCACTGCGCGAGAGCGTAGCCGAACGCCGACGAGTGGAGCAAGCCCTACGGGAGAGCGAAACTCAGTTGCGACTTGCAAACGAAGAACTTGAATCCGTGGTCCAAAGGCGCACCGCCACGCTGCGGCATCTCTCAGCCAGACTCATGCGCTTGCAGGATGAGGAGCACAGGAGAATTGCGCGCAATCTTCATGACAGTCTGGGACAGTATTTGGCGACCATAAAGATGAATTTGGACTTGCTGAGTCGTTCCGATACGCCAAACAAAGACGAAGTATTGTCTGCAACATTGGAATCGGTCGAGCGGAGCATAGCCGAAACTCGTACTCTCTCGTTTCTCTTACATCCTCCCCTGTTGGACGAGGTTGGGTTTGTCTCCGCAGCCAGCTGGTACACTGACGAATTTGCAAAACGAAGCGGAATCAAAGTCAAGCTAGACTTACCCGACGGCATTGATCGACTCCCAGAATTAACAGAGATTGCTCTGTTCCGCATCTTGCAAGAGAGCCTCACGAATGTCCACCGACATTCGGGCAGCTCGTCAGTTGAAATCGGTCTGACCGTCGGCGAAAATCAAGTTTTGCTGCGTGTGCGAGATTTCGGACGCGGTATGCCCGCTCGGTTAAGGCAAGGTTCTGACCTAAATGGTGTTTACGTTGGTGTTGGTCTTAGCGGGATGCGGGAGCGTGTCACAGATTTGGGTGGAAGTTTCGACATTGAGTCCAATTTACAGGGGACCGCGATAATCGTTGCCCTCCCGCTGGCTGCACAGCCTTCCCACGAGCCTCGTGCCAGTGAAGGGACTCTCGGGAAGAATTCTGCGGCCTGAAGGCAACCATCCCCATTTCGAGTAAATCTTGGAGGTCTCGCTTCCTCATTGTGGGCCGCCATAAATGTTGAAATCGCATTATAAAAGGGCGCCCCTCTTGGAGTAGGTTGTGATTGTTCACATCATCACCTACGAAAAGGAGCACCCTCATGCCCCAGACTAGCGTCTTCCGTGGTGACAGACGAACCGCCAGTCTGCGGGCCATCGCGACCTTGGCGATCTTCCGGCCCCGTCGCATCATCAGATGGTGGTACTGGCTGGCATCCCGGGATGCAAGCGAACGCGGACACCTTCTGGGGGTGCCTGTCCTCGTTGTCATCGGCATACCGCTAGTCGTGCTGGCTCCGGCGAAGCAACCAGTCGAGCGACTATCGGCACTGGTTTCATAGGCATTCTTGCCTAACTGTTTAATGCGGGGATCGGCGCCTGACTGTTTGAGTAAAGGCGTTGCGTACGTTGATCTCTTGGCCCTCACCGCCCCGCCCAAGCTAGGCCGTCGGCGCCCGGCCCCGCGTCGATCACTTTCTCGACCTTCCAGTCCGAAATACGAATAGCCGCGATCTTGCGACTGGCGTCGCAAGATACATACGCGATCTTGCCATCCGGAGGAATTAGTACTTCTTGCGGGACGGCCGGCACGTCGACGGTATGCGCAACTTTCATGGACTTCAGGTCGACCACTGCCACTTGATTTCCGGTACGGAGCGCAACTACCAGCCAGCGGCCGTCGGGTGTGGGCGCAGTGCCGTATCCCTGGGCAGGCATTTGTACCCAGGTCTTCACCTTACTGGTCGCGGTATCGATGACGGCGAGTTGCGGTTTCGTCTGGTCTGAGGTAAACACCAGGCGATCGTCTACCGAGAGCGCAATGCGCTGTATTTTCGGCGCTACCGGAATTACCGCGATGGTCTTGCGCCCTCCCATGTCCAGCACCGACACTGTACCCGGGCCAACATTCGCGGTGTAACCGCGGCGGCCGTCGCGCGTGATCGCCAGCATGTGCGACTCAGGTTGTGTGGTCGGAATCGAGCCGACGGTCTTCAGGGTTTTTGGATCGATGATAGTCACGGACTTGTCGAGTTCGGTGGTCACGTAGAGCAGACCGTCCTTGGGGCCGATCATCGGACAATGCGGACGAACGCCGCGTCCGAAATCAATGCTGCCCGTCACTTTCCGGCTGGCGAGATCGACCACCACCAGGTTGCTGCCATCGCTGCCAGGCAATCCAACGCCGGAGTCTCCATAGATCGGCACGTACGCCGTGCGACCGTCGGGCGACGCGATGACCTCGTGACCCGTCACGCCCGCTTCGTCCACGGTGGCAACCTGCCGGCCCGCCTGCGGGTCAATCAGACCCAGCGTGTGATCTCCCTTGTTGGCCACCAGTAGAAAGTTGGACAGTGTGTCTGCTTCCACCGCCCGCGTGCGTACGAGGAGAAAAGCAGCAGAAAGGCTGAGAGCGATCAGAACAAGGGCGAATCGCAGCATAGACGCTCCTGCAGATGAGAGGAGAGTCTACCCCAAAACGGATGGTCGCGTCGCAGCGCTCGAGGGACGGGCGGGGACTCCCGCCGCTACATCTTTTCCGGCACGAGTTTGCTCAAACTGTAAGCGGTCAGGACAAATGCGCGCTTCAGCATATGGCGGTTGACATTTCGCGCGAGTCATTGCCGTCAACCGCGGCGATCACCATCAACGTGGCGTCGTCGTGCAACAGGGAGTCACAGAACTGGTTAACGCGCGCAAGAAGAAGATGAGTCTTCAGATCGGACAGAGCGAGTTCGGCTCCTGAGCGGGCGGCGTGCAACCGGCCAGCTTCGCCAAATTCCTGGCCGTCCGCACGCATGGCTTAGGTGATGCCTCCGGTGAACAGGAAAGGCGGTCGCCGGGACCCAGACGGGTGATGCCATCTTCGTACTTCCAGCCCGGCAAGACTCCTAACCCGGCGCCTCCGTCGCTCGACGGTTCGGCGACGCCCGCGGCACGGATAACCAACGGTAGAAGATGGCCTGCGTTGGTGTATTGCAGGGGTGTGCTGTTGCGCATCGAGAATCCCGTAAGACAGCGTGACGAATTTATCGTCAGTGAGGTTGCTGCACAGCACGCCATTGACCTTGCTGCACAGGCACGAAGATGTCGTGCACTGAAAGGCTCAAGAACGCGGCTAAACGGCATTCCAAGCGATAGTCAGACCTGTTGATTTGGCTCTGTCCAACTCCCCTAACGCAGAACCAACGACTTATCTTATAGCGAATACATTTTATAGCTCCTGAAAAGCCTTTACCCGCAAAGCTCGCCAAGGCCCCGCAAAGGACACCAAGAGAAAATAGCTTGACGGACGTCGCTGAGTCTCTCTGCGTACTTTGTGGCTACGTGTTTTTAGATCGAGGCTGCATGAGCTACTTCTGGTTCACTGGCACCCGTAAATCCTGACCTGTCATCTCTTTCGGCTCGGACAGGCCCAGCATGCCGATAATGGTCGGGGAGATGTCGCGCAGCGAGCCCTTCGACTTTAGCGTGAACTGTTTCGCATCTTCGCTGATTACGATGAAGGGAACCGGGTTGGTGGTATGAGCGGTATGAGGGCCACCAGTGGCGGGGTCGATCATCATCTCGGCATTGCCGTGGTCGGCGGTGATCAACATGGCTCCGCCCTTTGCTCTTACCGCTTTTTCGATTTCGGCCAGGCAGGCATCAACGGTCTCGACGGCTTTCACAGTCGGCTCGATTTTGCCAGAGTGGCCAACCATGTCAGCGTTGGCGAAGTTCACGATCATCACGTCGAAGGTACCTTCTTCGGTCGCTTTGACCACGGCTTGCGCGATGCCGGCGGCACTCATCTCCGGTTTCAGGTCGTAGGTGGCAACTTTCGGAGACTGCACCAGAAGGCGGTCCTCTCCCGGGAAGGGTTGCTCCACGCCTCCGTTAAAAAAGTACGTAACGTGCGCATACTTTTCGGTTTCGGCCACGCGCAGATTACGAAGATTCGTCTGCCCCATGATGTTGGCCAGAATATTCTCCATCGACTCGGCGGGAATCACGACCGGCAGGCTGAAGTTCTTGTCGTACTGTGTCATGCAGACGTAGTGCAGGTTCTTGGGAACGCGGTCGCGAGGGATCGTCTGGTCGAGATCTTCTGCACCGGGCAAGTCGCGTCCGCCTTGTGCGTTCAGACGGCTGTTGCGGGTGAGGGCGCGTGTGATCTGGCGAACCCGGTCGGCGCGGAAGTTGAAGCAGATGCAGGAATCTTCGTCGCGGATGGTAGCCAGCGGTTCGCCCTTGTTGTCGACGCAGACGAACGGAACCACGAACTCGTCGGTCACACCCTTGTTGTAGGAATCCTTCATGCCCTGGACCGGGTCGACGTACTTGCCGCCTTCGCCATCGCCGTTGACCATCGCATGGAACGCTTTGGCGATGCGTTCCCAGCGGCGGTCACGGTCCATGGCGTAGTAGCGGCCATTGACGCTGGCGATCTTGCCCGAGTTGTACTCGCGCATCTTCTTTTGGAGTTGTTCGAGGTAGCCGGCGCCATTGGTGGGCAGCGTGTCGCGCCCGTCCATGAAAGCGTGGACAAAGACACGGTCGACGCCCTGCTGCTTGGCCATCTTGAGCAGCGCGTAAAGGTGCGTGATCTGCGAATGCACACCTCCGTCCGAGACCAAGCCGAACAAATGGAGGCGGCGGCCCCCGCTGCGCGCATGCTTCATGGCGGCAACTAGTGTGGGATGGGAGAAGAAGTCGCTGTTGCGGATCATCAGGTCGATGCGAGTAATGTCCATGTGCACGATTCGGCCGGCGCCGATGTTGAGATGCCCGACTTCGCTGTTGCCCATCTGCCCGTCGGGCAGGCCGACGAACGGACCGCTGGTATGAATGAGGGTGTTGGGATATTCCCGCAACAGGCGATCGTAGATGGGTTTGCGGGCTAGCGCGATGGCATTCGCTTCGGTCTTGGGACTGTAGCCCCAGCCGTCGAGGATGATGAGGATGAGGGGTTTCGGACGCATTCTGCTAGTTACTCCTAGGTCTTGGCTTTCAGCTATCGGCTGCCAGCTCTCGGGTCTCAGCTATCAGAAACCTTGCTCACCACGGAGACACAAAGACACGGAGAATCAAATCTAGGCTCTCACTTGCCAGTGTCCGAGGGCGTATTTTTCTTTCCTTGGTTGTCTTGGGCCATCTGCCGGGCGCGTTCCATCACTTTGTCCATTAGCGCCTGGATGCGCGGAGAGGCAGCCTGCATGGACTCGGCGGTCATGGCGGGCATCTCGCGCAGCAGTTTCTGGCCAGTGGGTGAGGAATAGAAAGCACTCATCGCTTCGACGTCGCTCTTGGTGAGGTGCCTCTGGTAAACGGGAACCATGTCGTCGAGCATGCCATCGACGGGCAGGTCCTTCATGATGTCGGTCGTGAACTGATCCAGCCGAGCCAGGTCTTCCGGGCTGACGCGTGGGGTTTGCCGCTTCAGGTTGTCGTGAATGATGGCGCGTTGTTGTTTGGCAATGAACTGCATCGCTGGCTCAACCTGATCGCGAACGTGCATGAGATTGAAGAGTGCGAGAATGTCGTCGCGCGTGGCAGGGGCTTCGGCGGCCGATTGCCCAAGAAGCCGTACGGCCAGACCTAGCAAGAGAACCAACGAAACACAAGCTCTCACCATCACTCCGGCAGAGGAGGTGTGTGAAGGTGATCGAAAATTCATCATCGCTTCTCCCCAGTTTTCTAGAAAGCCATACGAGGGGTACTCCAACGGCTGCCATCAAGAGATACCCCACCATTCTCTGCTGGCCCTTCGACAGCCTCTCCGCATGAGAAAACTGAAAGGCCGCCAGCAGAATGACCAATACCAATCCCGAAGCTCCAATAAGATGGCATCGGCCGTCCGGCCGCGATGTCTTCGGAAAATCAACCGCCATAAGGCAAAAAGTGCCGTGGCACAAATTGCGCCCAATGTCAGGCCAATCAGCCCCGGACCGTTAATGGCCAATTACTCGGACCGCCCAAATCCTAGCCTCAGTGCTCCCACTACCTCAACCTTAACCTTCATAATTCAGCGCTCCCAGACCTAGGAATCGGGCACTCGGGCCCAATTCTTGTTCGATCCGCAGCAACTGGTTGTATTTGGCAATGCGGTCGGTGCGCGAGGCGGAGCCCGTCTTGATCTGGCCGGCGCCGGTGGCAACCGCCAGGTCAGCGATAAAGGTGTCCTCGCTTTCGCCGGAGCGGTGCGAGATCACCGAGGTATACCCGTTGCGGCGAGCTAGATCGATGGCATCAAGCGTCTCGCTCACCGTGCCGATCTGGTTAACTTTGATCAGGATGGAGTTGGCGATGCCTTTGTCGATGCCTTCCTGCAGGCGCTCAGTGTTTGTAACGAACAAATCGTCGCCCACGAGCTGGATCTTTTTGCCCACCAGTTCGGTCAGGGTCTTCCAACCTTCCCAGTCATCTTCAGCCAAGCCGTCTTCGATGGAGACGATCGGATAGTCGTTCGCCCACTTGGCCCAGAAGCGCGCCATGTCTTCGGAACTGCGCGCGGACTTGTCGGATTTCTTGAAGACGTATTCGCCGTCCTGATAGAACTCGCTGGCAGCGGGATCGAGTGCGATTGCGATTTCGTCGCCCGGTTTGTAGCCGGCCTGCTGGATGGCCTCGAGGACTACATCAATGGCTTCGACGTTGGATTTCACGGAAGGGGCGAAGCCGCCTTCATCGCCGACCGCGGTGTTGTAGCCGCGCTTCTTCAGCACCGCTTTGAGCTTGTGGAACACTTCCACACCCCAGCGGAGCGCATCGGAGAAAGACTCGGCCCCTACCGGCATCACCATGAATTCCTGGAAGTCGACGTTATTGTCGGCGTGCGCTCCGCCGTTCAGGATGTTCATCATGGGGGTGGGGAGCGTGTTGGCGCCCGCGCCTCCGAGGTAGCGATAGAGCGGGAGTCCGTATTCGGCGGCCGCTGCGCGGGCTACGGCCATCGAAACCGCGAGGATCGCGTTAGCGCCCAGGCGGCCCTTGTTTTCGGTGCCGTCGAGTTCGATCATGCGGGCGTCAATGGTGCGCTGGTCCGAGGCGTCGAGATTCGCCAGAGCTTCCGCGATCTCGGTGTTCACGTTTTCGACTGCCTTCAGGACACCTTTGCCCAAGTAGCGATTGGTGTCGCCATCACGCAATTCAACGGCTTCGTGTTCGCCGGTGGAAGCTCCACTCGGAACGATGGCGCGTCCGGTTTTGCCGGTCGCCAGCAGGACCTCTGCTTCTACGGTCGGATTGCCGCGCGAATCGAGTACCTCGCGGGCCTTGACTTCGCTGATATTCATGATTCCGATCCTCATTGGGAATGATGCCGTGATCTCACGGTTGATGCCGGAATTGAAGGAAATGCTCCGGCCGGTGAGATAGCCGACACCGGTATAAGTCTTGCCCACGTCACTCTCCGAGAACGGCGATTATAACGGATGCGCTGATCAGGGAATGTGACGGCGAACACGTTCGGGAGTCAGCATCCTGCGACCGGTACGCTCTTCGCGAAAAGAACGTTTAACCGCAAAGGACGCAAAGAGCAAGGGAAGTACGGGGAGAAATCTCTTTTGCGCTCTTCGCGTAGGCTTGGCGTCCTTCGCGATTAAAGGCTTTTGCCCAGAAGAACCCCGGCGCGTCAGTTCGCAAGCCCCTCGAAGAAGTTATTTGCCGCGAACGCGACAAACTCCTGCGCCGTGGGTTGGACGGGTCAGGGGGTTGCGATGGCGCCCGTTGGCGGGCAGGAGTGCCTGCGCCACACGGCTACGTGTCACTTGTGGTTCAGCGGACGTTTCGCTGATTGTCTGGAGTTTGGACATGTTTTACAGTTCGTTACTAGATGCTCGATTACACCGAAACCATGCGGGTGGGGGCGCGAGCGCCGGAATTTTCGCTGGAAGCAGCCAACCGCGATGGAATTTTGACGTTGTCCGGTTTCTTGCGGCGAGCGGTGTTGATTGCCGATTTTTTGCGGGGAACGTGGTGACCGAACTGCGTGCAGCGCATGGCTCGGGTCGAGTCGATCAAGGACGAGATTGCGCAAGCGGGCGCGGAACTGGCTTTTATCGCGGCGGAAAAGCGGAATGGAGTCTTTAAGCCTGCGAAGTTTCTGGAGAAGCATCCGGTGTCCTTTCCGTTTCTGCTCGATGAGGACCGGGTGGTGACGAAGGCTTACGGGCTGTACCACCGGATCGGGATGGACGCGCTGAACATCGCGCATCCCGCAACGCTGGTCATCGATTGCGCGCGTAGTATTCGGTACATCTATCGCGGAGACAACCAGCACGACCGGGCGCCGCTGGAAGAAGTCATGCGTGCGGTGAAAAAGCTTGGCGTGGGCAAGGAAGCCTTATGATCCGTTTTCGATTGGATAGCGGCGCATTTTCCGAAGGCGAGATTTTTTTGAGAGCGGGAGAAACGATGAGGAAATTTCTGGGAGTGTTGGGCGCGCTGTTGCTGGCAGGATCAGCCTGGGCACAAAACGGGATGACGGTTCCCGAAGGAACCGCGTTGAAAGTGAAACTGGCGACTACGATTTCAACCTTCAGCAGTAAGGTGGGCGATCGGTTTCAGGGAAAGGTCACGGAGCCGGTTGTGGTTGACGGCAAGACAGTGATTCCGGTGGGCGCGACGATCGAAGGACGCGTCACCAAACTCGATGAGCCACGACGGATTAAGGGCAAACCGACCATTGCGCTCTTTCCCGAGCATCTGGTCATGACCGATGGGCAGCGCTTCATGCTCAACGCGGTGCTGGTGGATACCGATATCCGGGGAACTGATGTGAACGAAGAAGGACAGTTTAAGGGTGCGGGTCACGAGCGGCGGGACCAGATCGAAGTCGGCGGAGGAGCGGCCGGAGGAGCGCTGATGGGTGGATTGATCGGCGGCGGCCCGGGAGTGCTGATTGGGGGCGCGATTGGTGCGAGTGCTGCGACCACGCATTGGCTAGTGCAGAGACGTTCGGCAGTCTTGCCTTCGGGCACACAGTTGGTGCTGGAATTGAGCCGCCCAATGACGATGTCCACGATGGCGGCTGGGGCGGGGCAGTAGACTGGTGGTTGGCTTTTAGTCGATGGTCGTTAGCTTTTGACCCGGAGCTTGGGCTCCGGGTTTTTTTGCGCTTATCTAACTTGTAACCAAGGGTTACAAGTGCAATCGCCGACTCCGTCACCCCTGAGGTTTTCAGCGGCACTCCAGGTCTTCCGGAAGTGTCAGCATTGCTTCCTACTATAGTGGAATGATTAGTGTGCGAGGGTAAGCGAGGACCACAATGTTGGCCTATGGGACTAAATGTTCAAAGTGGATTATTCGAGGCATTGTCTGATCCAATTTTGCAGTACTTTGTCTTTTGGCCGCTGCTCCACTGAACACATCCGACGCAATGAAAGCAATAAGGGATAGTGGGCTTGATCCAATTCTGATTTTAGCCACCCAAATCTGTTTTTGTGGGATCAACCTTCTTCGCTACGGTGCTTTTCTTCTAATCCCGTAGTCAGAAAATCCGCAAACTGGGAATCGAAAGAAGTGAGAGTTGATGGGTGGTTCCTTGTGGTTTGGTGGGTTACGGCGACGCTACTCGTCCTTATATATGCCCTCAGTCTTGGGGCGGGCGGGTAGCGACGCAAAGGCCGACAATCCTCAATTTGCGCAATGTCCTCATTCCACTCGTTGACTCCGCGAGTGAATCTCCTCGTCATTGCCCACTGACCACTTGCCTCTCAGTACATCGACATCAGGTCGCCTTCTTCGAGTAGGTGGAGTTCGATCCAGCCTTCTAGAGGGAGAGCGTCCACGGGCAGGCGGTTTTGCCAGAGGCTCAGGCGGAGACGGATGCGGGTGGCGGCTGGGGTCTTGGCTTGCTTTGCACTTTCGGCCGAGACGGGGGCAGCGCAAAGCCAAGCGAGCGGGACCCGGAATTCGAAATTACGCTGGAGGGCCAGTTTGGCGCCATCGTCGCTGGGCGGGTCTGAGGACTGAAGCGGGATTTCTTCGTTCGAGGCGGTTACTTTCCAGTTCCGGATTTTGGCGCCTTCGACTTCTACATCGATGCGCAAAGTGCGACGAGGACGCTGGCTGTTCTCGGGCCATGACTCCAAATTCACGACTAGCTCAAAAGGAGTCGCTGAAATCTTGCCTTTGAAATCGAGACGTCCGTAGAGATAGGTGTGATCGATGCCGGCGTGAACGGAGTCCAGCAGGAACTGCTTCCCGTGCATGGCCCCGGCACGATGATCGGCCGTGTAGACCGCCGCCCCCATCCACTCGAAGTAGCGGATCATGTCGCCGGCAATGCGGGGATGAATGTAGGCGGTTTGAGGCGTGAATGACGGGCGAGCAATCACTCCGGAAATGGGTTGCGCCAAATAATCAGGCGGGGTCATCCCCAGGGCCTGGTAAACATTCGATAAATGCTTGCGGTAGAGTTCATCAAAGTCGCGATCGTTGGCGGAATGATGCTCCGGGCCATACCACCAGTTCCAGTCGCTACCTTCGGCGATCAGAAGTTCCTCGTAGGCGAGTTGGCGCTGGGCCTCGGTGCATTGCGTTGCGGCATGGTCGTAGGCTTCGCGGGCGTGGAAAAGATAATCCCAGGAGCGATTGTCTTCGGGAGCACCGATCCAGACATTGAAGTTGGCTGAGATCCAGGAACCGGGCGTGATCGAATTCAGGCGGTTGAAGTTGCCATGGCGCGCGATCGCTTCGGAGATGGTGACGGCTTCCATTCCGGGGCTGTTCTGTAGAGCGTCATAGAAGCGGCGCAGGAATTCGCGTCCGGATTGGGGATAGTATTCCCAGGCATTTTCGCCATCGAGGATGATGGAAACCACCGCATCTTTGCCTCTATCGAGAACAGGTTGCGCGGCCTTTTTGATGTTCTGAATGAGATGCTGGGCGGCTTCGCCCGGAGGCATGCCGGAGTAAACAAACCCGATCAGGTCGGAGATGGTGTGATCGCGGAAGACCAAGTGCATCGCCGTGGGACCGTTCTCATAGCGGTGGATGGTATAGAGGTTCTCGGCGAGCTGCGCGGGCAGTCGGCCTTCGCCGTCGCGCCAAAAGAACTGACCGGTGCTGCGGCCGAGCACGCCCTCGTCGGTGGCCATCCAGTTCACGCCGAGGCTGGAGGCGATAGCAATGGCCTCCTCGGAGACGCTGCCTTCCGATGGCCACACGCCCTTGGGACGAAGGCCGAAGATTTTTTCGTGAAGGTCGAGGCCGCGCAGGAGCTGGTCGCGGGCGTCCTCGGGGCGTCGGAAACGATTCTGCGGTAGTGCCAGACCGGGCGTAGAGACCGCTCCCACGTTGCTGTCGCATAGCAATGGCAGAATGGGGTGGTAGAAAGGCGAGGTGGAGAGCTCGATGAGGCCTTTGTGGGCGGCGGCAGTGTGGGCGGGAAGGACCTGGCCCAGCACTTCCCTTTCGCGTTGGATGACGAAACGCTGATCGTCCAGGGTGTAGTTGCGTTCTTTACGGACCAACTCGCGGAGGTCACGGTCTTCCAGAAAGAATTCGTCGAACCAGGCAATTTGCGAGAGCACCTGGAGGTCGGTGAAGTCTTGGGGCTGGAAGAGTCGTTCGGCGCGCTCGGGTAAATCGCCGGCGCTATGGAAGCGGTCCCACAACTCGCGATAGCGCGGGTAGCGGCCGATGAGGTTCACGGGATTGGCCTGGAAGAGGTATTGCAGCGTGAAACGGCGCTCGTCGAGATTCAGATCGCGCGCGGGACGGGCAGCCACCTGCAGAAGCGGATCCTGGGCAGTGCCGGCGACGTAGTCCTGGATCTGGGTAATTAGGGACGGGACCAGATTAAAGTTCTGGTGCACGCGGGGAAACTCATCGAGCAGCTTCACCATGCCGTAGTAGTCCTTGAGGGCATGCAGGCGCACCCAAGGCAGGCGGTATTCCGCCGAGACCAAGTCCTTGTAAAAAGGCTGGTGCTGATGCCAGAGAAGAATTACTCGAAGAACGGGCATGACGTGGGAGTTCTTTCAGCTCTCAGGGGGTCCAAGGAGAATGTTGCAGTCTAGCACGCGAAGGGGGCGCAGAAGGGCGGCTTGTTGAGTACACTACAGGTCGGCGCCTGAACGCAGCCGGGGGGGGCGCACTGATGTTGGGCGTGGGGAAAAACTGCGGCAAACCGTCCCGGGAATCCGGGCGTCTAATGGGCAGCGGAAGACTCGGCAGTCGAGACGATGTCGCCTAAGTTTGATTCCTGAAGCTTTACGACTCGGCTGGAAGCCGCGCCCCTTCAAAGCAAATGCGAGTTTCAGGGTTTTTCGCGAGCCGTGAAGGCGTGCCCTGATACATAACTCTTGCAAGGGACTATGAGCCAACCTACAGAAACTGCGACCAGCACCTCCAGCCACGATGTCTCACTGCTGACTGACAACGACCTCTACCTTTTCAACGAGGGCAGCCACTATCGGATCTACGACAAGTTGGGTGCACACATCCTGACCGCGGGAGGCGAGACGGGGACATGCTTCGGCGTGTGGGCTCCCAATGCGCGCTCGGTATCCGTGATCGGCAGCTTTAACCAGTGGCATCCGAAGACGCATCCACTCCATTCGCGGGGGAATTCGGGTATCTGGGAGGGATTCGTCCCGGCAGCCAACAAAGGCGCGCTCTACAAGTTTCACATCGAGTCGCACCATCACGGGCATCGTGTCGATAAGACCGATCCGATCGGATTGCTCCAGGAGAAGCCGCCACGCACGGCTTCCGTCGTCTGGGACCTTGACTACTCCTGGGGAGACCGGGATTGGATGGTGCAGCGAGGATCCCGAAATTCGATCAAAGCGCCGACTTCGGTTTACGAGGTCCACATCGGGTCGTGGATGCGGGTCTCGGAAGAACATAACCGGCCGCTCAATTATCGCGAGATGGCGCCGAAGCTGGCCGAGTATGTGCACCACATGGGATTTACGCATGTGGAGTTTCTGCCGGTCATGGAGCATCCCTTTTATGGCTCGTGGGGATATCAGACCACGGGCTACTTCGCGCCTACTTCGCGCTTCGGGACGCCGCAGGATTTCATGTTCCTGGTGGACCATCTGCACCAGCACGGGATCGGAGTCATTCTCGATTGGGTACCGTCACACTTCCCTTCCGATGGTCACGGGCTGGCGTATTTCGATGGCACGCACTTGTTTGAGCATTCCGATTCTCGACAGGGCTTTCATCCAGACTGGAAGACACACATCTTCAACTACGGGCGCGCCGAGGTGCGCAGCTTCCTGATGTCGAGTGCGATGTTCTGGCTCGACAAATATCACGCGGACGGACTGCGGGTAGATGCGGTAGCGTCCATGTTGTACCTGGATTATTCGCGCAAAGAGGGCGAGTGGATTCCAAACAAATACGGCGGACGGGAGAACCTGGAGGC
>Ga0137418_10000887_pt1 | contig 27461 bp, 20 predicted proteins | sample CZODoug3_1_2_16f_FD_122242 | JGI IMG/M metagenome (GOLD analysis project Ga0137418, IMG submission 122242) | Vadose zone soil fungal communities from Angelo Coast Range Reserve, California, USA - CZODoug3_1_2_16fungal (Hybrid Assembly) | ecosystem: Environmental > Terrestrial > Soil > Vadose...
CGTGTTGCGTCATGACGTTTTGCCCTTCATTTTCTTGCGCATGATTCGCGCGCTTGAATCCCGGACCGGCCGCGAAAGCGCTCTCAGCCGACTGTTCCTGCCACGGCGTGAACCCCAATTTTCGCGCAATCCCCACAGCCACGCAACCGACAATTTGGCTGCAAGGCCGCTACCGGCGCAGCCATGTGGCCGCTCCGAAGGGATGGTATCTGCTTCAAAAGGCGTGTTCGCTAGGAAGTACAGAGTGGGTCATGAAATGTACGAGGCGTCCGGCAACCGGTTTTTGCTAGTTTCGGTGCAGGTTCTGATTGACCAGGTGGCTGTAGACGATATTGAGGTAGTTTTGGAGTTGTGCGGCCTTCGTCGGATTCTTCTCCCGCTGGATCATCGTGGCGAGAATCGGTTCCAGGAAGCGTCCGTAGACCTTCAAGGTCGCCGTGTCTTGCTCGCCCAACGCCTTCTCGACTTCCTTTTCTGTGGCGGGCGTGACCAGTTCCAGCCTACCCACAAATACGCGCACCGTTTGCGCGGGCGCAGGCTTGATCGAGAGAGGCAACACCTCGTTCACAAAGGCCGGCGGAACGATATACAGCAGCCGGCTGCCTTCTTCGAACCACGAATTCTTCCAGGTTTCGACCATGGCATGAGCTTCGTCCTGGTAGAGACCCTGGCGAACCAGAATTCCTTCCAAGTCGCGGCGCAATTCATCCATCGAGGAGTTCAACTCATGCGCATCCAGAATCGCTTCATTCTGCAGTGCGGAACCGATGCGATAGCCCACTTTCTCGCCGCGCCGCTCGAAGAGAATCGTCGTTGGAATTTCCTGGCCGCCAAGATTTTTAACCACCAACTTCCCTTCCGTGCCGAGCGTCGCGGAAAGTGGGACCGAAAACGCAGAGACGCCGCGATAAAACAAAAATTTTTCCTGTTGCTCACCGGTCGAGGTCTTCACTCGCAAGGGCGTCGAAGAAGTCATTCGCGCGGCGTAGTAGTAATTGTTCCCGTCTCCGGCCGGAAAATCGGGTCTCCCCGTTGGCACAAGGGTTACCGAATCCCAGGCAATGGCTCCGCTGGCGCCTTCTTTGCGCAGATGTTCACCATAGAGATTTGCCGCAGGCTCGACGCGGCTGGCGTGCGGGTACCACTCCGTGATCGCGCCTTTGGTGAACGCCACGTTCACCGATACTGTTTCTTCCCGCGAGTCATAAAAATACAAGACCGGCGTTTCCATTCGGACAGTGCCGCGCAACCCAAGTTTGAAACCGGGATCGCGAAAGTGTTCGACGAAGGCAGGAAGGTCCGTGGACCCAGTGAGCGGCGACCATTCGACGGCTTGCCCGTCGCTGCCCGCAATCGAGGTAAAGGTGCCCCATTCGTGGGCCGTCAGACTGGAGTAGATCGGTATGGCATCCTTGCCCAGGGAATGGGACGAGATCGCAAAACAGATCACAAGCAAGGCGAACGAATCGAAGATCGTTAGTTTCCGCGGCATGGCTGGCTTTCCTGGCAACTTCGGTGTTTGGACTTCTCCAGCCAAGACGCGGATTGGCCCGCAGGTGTTAACAAGGCCCTGAAGTCAGGCCAGGACTAGAGCTGATAGCCCAGAAAATTCGTAGCTTGAGTGTTAAGCGGCGATGGTTTGTTGAGTAAGCAGATGGGTGGGAACTTTGCGCAGGTCCCAGACGATGCCGAACCACGAGAGCATCTTGAGCGTGTAATAGGTGATGTCAATTTCCCACCAGAAAAAGCCCTGGCGCGCCGAAGCCATGAAATGATGATGGTTGTTGTGCCAGCCCTCACCGAGCGTGAGCAGGGCAAGGAGCCAGTTGTTGCGGCTGGTGTCGGTGGTTTCGTAGCGGCGTGAACCAAAAAGGTGAGAAAGCGAATTGATGGTAAACGTGTCGTGCCACAACAGCACGGTGCTCAAGCAGAAGCCCCAGATGAACAGTGGCCATCCACCGATGAGCCAGAGAACTACGGCAAGGGTTACGGGCGGAATCAGGTGGTACTTGTTCAGCCAGCGCAGCTCGGGAAACTTCGCGAAGTCGCCGATATATTCGAGGCGCGTATCATTATATTTATCGGAGATAATCCAGCCGACGTGCGACCAGAAAAAACCGAATAGTGTCGGCGAATGCAAATCCAGTTCCTGGTCCGAATGCCGGTGATGGTGGCGATGATGCGCCGCCCACCACAGCACGCCCTTCTGCGAAGAGCTCGTGGCCATGAACGCGATCACGAATTGGAACACACGGCTGGTCTTGAACGAGCGGTGCGAAAAATAACGGTGATAGCCAGCGGTAACGAAGAACATGCGCACAAACAAGAGCCCGAGGCAGGCAACCAGGTAGTACCAGTGAAAGGGCATGAAGAAAATCAGGAGCGAGGCGAGATGCACCAATACAAAAGGTAAAGAGAGAAGAACGGAAATCCGTGAGCCGTTCGGGAGTGGTATCGACAAATATTTAGAGGCTGAAGCCATCCGGCAAAACCTTCCGCGCCCAGGTTGCGGCGCTTATCACTACATCTTTCCGCGAGCGCAAGAGATCCAGCCGGAACTTCGCGCCACGAAGCCACGTTTTCAGTGTACGGTTGCGCGGAAGAAGGGTCAAGCGCAGCGAAGTACAGGTTGCATATATTGGGATGCCCGAGAGTACAGGTTGGTTGCGAAGAATCGCAGATTAAGTTCTTCTAAGGGGGGAGCTTTACGAGCGCTGCGACAAGCCTCGCAAGAATTTTTTCCGGGGAGTATGCTATCGTCCCTGTGTACTCATAGAATCGGGAGCATTGGCCCGGAAGAGCATAGGGCCACACAGAAAATGGCTGAACGGCCCGTACTCGTTGGACTTATCCCGCAAGTCGTCGTTATCGATGAAGGCGACCAGGTTTCCTGGATCTCCGACGCCGGCAATTTGCGCGTGGAATTCGATGTGAACCGCTGCCCGTTTTCATCCAACGTTTTTCAAGCGCCGGCCGGCATGCGCCTGCTCAGCGGGCCGCCGCGCCCTGGCAGCAAAACGGCCACCTATAAATATCGCTTGTGGCTGAACGACCAACTCGTGGGCCACGGCGAAGTGATCCTGCGCGAAAAATAGGTCACCTTAAATAGGAAACAGGGGCGGCTGAGATGCCGCCCCTGTTGGTTTTGTAAATTCCAAGACTATTTCGGGGCGGCTGCGGCCGCAGTTGCTTGCTTCGCGATAATCATGCCCTTGATCTTGTCGTAGGTCGCTTGCGGAATGATTTTCTTGGCCACCAGGTCGGTCTTTACGCGATAGGGACGGCCAGCAATGATTTTCTGCGAGTAGGCTTTGCCGATCCCCGGAAGCGCGTCGAGTTGGTCCGCAGTTGCGCTATTAATGTCCAACAATGCACTGGACTTGGGAGCGGCTTGCGCTGCCTTCGCGTCGGGTTTGGCAGGCGCCGCGGTACTCGCCTGCGGTTGCGCCATGGCAACCGAGACGGCAAAAAACAGGACGAGAGCCCCCACGAATCTCTGGATGAACTGTTTTTTCATTTCCTTCTCTCCTTTTTCGATGGAACGCCTGGGATTGGCGCTTCTAGCTTTTTCCAGAAGCCTTATAGCCTGCCTTGATGGCGTCGCCTTCCGTCATGTACTTGCCCTGCTTGGTTCTGCCATACCAGCGGGTGCCGGGCCTATGATACACGCCGGACTCGGTATTTACCCAGACCATGCCAGAATTTTTTGCCTGCGAAGTTTTCTGGACGGCCGCAGCTGCTGAAGATGGCGCGCTCCCAGGAGCACCAGCTGGTGGCGCTGAGGCGGATGGAGGAGTGGGAGCAGTAGCCGCAGTTGTGGAGACGGAATTGTTTGTTTTGCTTTTCTTTGTTGCGGGCGAGCCATCGGCGTCTTTTTTCTCTACCGGCTTGGTTGCGTTCGCATCCGCTTTGGCCTGATCAGCGGTCTGCTGCGCCGACTGCGCGCGGGCCTCCATGTTACCGGCAGCAAGCAGCAAGGCCGCGAGCACCACCATGCAGATTCTCATTGGGGTTTTCATTTTGGGGTTATCTCTCCTTTTGCGGCGGCCGATCCATCGGCGAGGCTCATTCGAATCGAGGGCCTGCGGAGCGTGAACAGTATCCCCGGTGCGCATCGCGCAAGTTGTTCGGGGAACGGGCGCATCATGCTGCGAATTAAGTGAGAAGTCAACACATATTCGAGTATACGGAGTCCGCTTGCTTCAGGCGCGACTGAATATCCCGGCGAAGACGTTGGCTGGGAACTTTAGTGCTCAAATTGAGGAAATTAGGAAGTGGGAAAGATTGCGCTGGCCAGGAACCTTTGACGGCGTTATTTTGAGGCTTGGGTTTACGTCTTTGACTAGGTGAAGCTTCGCAAGGGGATATTCATGATCGAGTATGGAAAGCGATTCAAACGTTTGGGTTTGTTAGTGCTTTTTGTTGCAGGGACGAGCCGGGCGCAGGCGGCAGCGGCTGCAGCGCCGGCCCAGGAACAAGCAGCGCCTCCGGCAGAGCGACAGAGGCGGAGTGCGGACGATGGGCGAGGCCTCCCATTACTTGGCAAGATTACGGCCATTGGCAAGGGATCAATGGAGTTGGCAAAGCCGGACGGCTCGACAGCGACCGTGAAGCTCACGGATAAGACGGAATACCACAAAGACCGGCAAAGCGCGAAACTGGAGGATTTCAAGGTCGGCGACCTGGTGTTCGTGCGAGGCGAAGAGAACGCGGATCATAGCGTGACGGCACAAGTGATCGGAGGGCGCTCCGGCGGAGGGCCCGCGGGCGGTGGCAGAGGATTTGGTGGAGGTGGGGGCGGGTTCGGCGAACTGGGGAAGGATTACGTTGTTGGTGAAGTGAAGTCCGTTGACGCGCCGAACCTTACGTTGTTGCGCCCGGACAATGTCACGCAGACACTGGAATTGAACGAGGAAACCTCGCTGCGAAGAGGGCGCGAGAGCATCACGATGGCGGATATCCAGCCGGGCGATCACGTGGTGGTACGCGGAGCCGTAAAAAACAATGCGTTCGCGCCCAAGAACGTGATGGTCCTTTCTCCCGAGCAATGGGACCGCATGGAAGAAATACTGAAAGCGAACGGAATCGGGCCTGCCGGCAATGCACCGGCTGGAAAAAAACCTGCAACCGCGCCGCAAGGCAATCCGCCACAGTCCTAGTTTGCTCAGGGAGACTCAGACTTGAAGTCTATAGCTCGTGCCACCCTCCTATTTCAGATCATCGCGCTTCTTCTTGCGTCGGGTTTGCCTGCGCAGGAAACGACGCCACCTTCACCAACGCCACCCGCGGCGACAACTCCTGCGGCTGCTCCAGTGTATGAAATCAATGGTTCGGCGCGAAGCGGCAAGACTCCCCTGCCCGGAGTGAGCGTGACTGCAGCCAATACGTTGACGGGGAAAAAGTATTCCACGGCGACAAACTCCGAAGGAAAATTTGCACTGTCAGGCATGACGCGCGGAAGGTACGTGGTACGCGGCGATTTCATGGGCTTCGCCGCTTTTACCCAAGAGGTCGTGCTGAATCCGGAGAATCCATCCGGGAAAGTGGACGCGGAATTGATCCTGGCTTCCCGCCAGCAGGAACAATCGAGTAACGCCACCGCAGCGATGGCGGCGGCAGGCCGGGGATTTCAAAGCGTAGCAGTGGACACCGCCCTTTCTGCGCTGGCCGGGGGGAATTCTAGTTTCGGAGGCGCGGGCGGTGGAGGGCAGGGCAACAGCGATCTTTCAAGCCTCCCGATGAATGGAGCGGGTGCGGAGGGCCCCACGGAATCGGTGAGCATTAGCGGGGCCCAAGGACGAACGCAGGACTTTGGGGGCGGCAGCGAACAGGATCTGCAGGATCGGATCCAGGAATTTCGCGAACGGATGCAGCGCGAGGGTGGCGGCGCATTCGGGGGCGGCGGGGGAGGCTTCGGTGGGCCAGGGGGCGGAGTGATTGCCATCGGCCGGTTGCCCCGGGGATTCAACGTCAACCAGCCGCATGGCATCCTATATTTTTCAGACGATACATCGGCGTTGGATGCGCGGTCGTATTCGCTGACGGGAATCGAATTGCCGAAACCCGATTACAACCAGTCCCGGTTCGGCGTCAACGTAGGCGGACCGCTGAACATCCCGAAGATATTCAACGGGGGCGGCAAGTGGTTCTTTTTCGCCGGATGGAATGGCTCGCGTGGGAGCTCACCGTATGATTCGTTCTCGACAGTGCCAACTACGGACGAGCGCGGCGGGAATTTTTCCGGGGCAAAATACAACGACGGCAGCCCCGTTCAAATCTTCAATCCACAGAGCGGGCAGCAATATCAATTCAACGGTGTAACGAATGCGATGGATCCGGCATTGATCAGTTCAGCAGCGACGGCGCTTCTGAACTACATCCCTTTGCCGAACATCGGGCCGACAGCTTCCGGTCAGAATTTTCACTACGTAACGTCCGCGGCGAGTAGTTCTGACACGGTGATCTTTCGGCTGGTCCACAATTTCGGCGCAAGCAACGGCCCAGGGCTCGGTCCGTTCGGCGGAGGAGGCGGTGGGGGAGGAGGCGGCGGCAGAAGGCGGGCGCAGAACAATATCAATTTCGGGCTGAACTGGTCGCGCAGCTCGAACAACATCGTGAATCAATTTCCTTCGCTCGCTGGGGGAACGGGAACGCAAGGGCTGAACGCCAGCGCGGGGTGGACCTACGGCAAGGGCCGGGTTACAAATATTTTCCGCGTGAACTACAACCACAATCATGTTTCCACTACGAATCTCTATTCAAACGTCACGGACGTTTCCGGGCCGGGCGGAGCCGGGATTGGCGGAATCTCGAATGATCCCTTTGATTGGGGGCTTCCGGGAATCAGCTTCACGTCGTTCGGGGGACTGAGTGACCCGACGCCGCACAGGGAACTTGACCAGACTTACTCCTTCTCGGAGACAGTCTCATGGAACCGCGGAAAACATAACTGGCGTTTCGGAGGAGATTATCGGCGCATTCTCCAGAGTTTTCGCTCCTCGAGAAATGCGGAGGGGAGTTTTGTTTTTACCGGGTTTGCGACGTCCCAATACACCACCGGGAGCTCACAACCCATAGCGGATACGGGCTACGATTTCGCGGACTTCCTGCTGGGCTTCCCACAGCAAACCTCACTGCAGTCCGGCGCAACTTCCTATAACTTCCGTGCCAATGCGTTTGACTTTTTTGTGCAGGACGATTGGAGGTTCCGCTCGAATCTGTCGTTCAATCTCGGGCTGAGATACGAATACAACGGACCTTATGCGGAGGCCGGAGATCGCATTAGTAATCTGGACGTGGCGCCTGGATTCACTACCGCGGTGCCTGTCCTGCCGGGGCAAACGGGGCCTTACAATGGAGTGTTTCCGGCCTCGCTCGTCCGCCCGGATCGCAATAATTTCGCGCCGCGCATCGGGATCGCCTGGAAACCCCAAAAGCAAATGGTGGTGAGGACGGGCTACGGAATCAACTACAACCTGGCCCAATACGGCACGATGATCCAGAACTTTGCGTTTCAACCGCCATTCGCGAACACTGGGACGAATACCACCGACGTCACCGGCCTGATTGCCGGGACCCCGCTGACGTTTACGAATGGATTCCCCTCGGCCGGAAACACGGTCACCAACAACTTCGCCGTTAATCCGAACTATCGCCTGGGCTACGTACAGGTTTGGAATCTCGACGTGCAAGAGGGATTGCCGGGTGGCGTGGTGCTGAACGTTGGCTACAACGGCGCGAAGGGCACGCGGTTGGATACCGAGCGCGCGCTCGTCGGCTCCGGCAATCAACCGTTCATCTACGAATCATCGGAGGGCGACTCCGTCTTGCATGCGGCTTCCGTGCGTGTGCGCAAGCGCCTGGCCAAGGGGCTCGGGTTGAGCGGACAGTATGTATTTTCCAAGTCCATCGACGACGCGTCATCGATCGGGGGCGGCGGAAGCGTCGTGGCGCAAAACCCCTTTGATATTTCCGCCGACCGCGGACTTTCCAGTTTCGACCAGCGTCACAAATTCACGGGAAATTGGATTTACGATTTACCATTCGGCGACAATCGGCGATTCGTTCCCAAGGGCGCAGCGAGCCACATTCTAGGGGGCTGGCAGTGGAGCGGTGACTTCACAATTGGATCCGGATTGTACTTTACTCCGCGAGTTCTGGGCGGAGGCCTCGACATCAGCCGCGGCGTGAGCGGGTCCCTTCGTGCAAACAGCGTTGCGGGACAATCAATATCGATAAGCGACCCAACCACGCTCAAATGGTTCAATACCGCTGCATTTTGCGCGCCCAGCGCCACATGCACGAACCCCGGCGGCTCCAGCTTCGGCGACGCGGGAAGGAATATCATCGAGGGACCGGGCCAGGTTTCAATGAACATGTCGCTCAACAAAACGATCACTATCAAGGAATCCAGGGCGCTGGATCTGCGTATCACCGCCAACAATGTGTTCAATACCGTACGCTTCACTTCCATCAATACGGTCGTGAACTCCTTCACTTTTGGGGAAGTTACTGGGACTGGCGGGATGCGGCGCGTGACCGTGCAGGCACGCTTCCGCTTCTGAAGAAAGCTAAATATGAAGCTGACCGGAAAATTTTTTTTCATTCTCGCCGCAGCAATCTTGCTCTTGCGGATGGCTGCGCCGCTCATCGCGCAACAGGCCGAACAAACCAAGGTGAACGAGGCGCGCATCCAAGTCACGACCGAACTCGTCCTCGTGAACGTGGTCGCCCGCGATAAAAAAGGAAACCTGGTTCGCGACCTGAAAAAGAGCGACTTTACGCTATTCGAGGATGGCAAGAAGCAGGAGATTTCCACATTCGATTTTGAAAATGTCGACGAACTGGCAACCGCCGGCGCGGCGGAAACCACCGTCGCGGGTGTGACCGGAACGGGAGCGCTCCTGCGCTCCGGAAAGAAAGCGCCGCCGTCCCTGGACGCCCGGGACCGGCGATTGATGCTGTTTTTTTTCGATTTCTCGGCGATGGACCCGGAGCAGATTGACCGGTCGGTGGATGCCGCGAAGAAGTTTGTGAGCGCAAAAATGCAGCCCGCCGATTTGTTGGCGCTGGTGTCGCTGGCCACGAACATGCGCGTGGATCTTGATTTTACGGACGACAAAGCCAAAATAGTCGCGGCTTTGACCGCCTACAATTCCGGGCAGGGACAAGGATTCGACAACGGAAGCACGGGGAGTTCGGAAGGTGCCGCGGAAACCAGCGGAGCGTTTTCCGCCGACGACACAGATTTCAACACATTCAATGCCGACCGCAAGCTGTTGGCGCTGCAATCACTGATGCAAGCGCTTGGCAAGCTGCCGCAGAAGAAGAGCCTCATCTATTTCAGCAACGGAATCACTCAGTCGGGCGCGGACAATCAATCGGCGCTGCGCGCCACCACCGCGGCGGCAGTGAAAGCCAACGTATCGATCTATTCGCTGGATATCCGCGGTTTGCAGGCGTTTCCGCCGGGGGGCGAAGCGCAGTCCGCCAGTTTGCACGGGCAATCGGCCTATTCCGGCGCCTCCATACTGAACGATCTCAATGGCAACGCCGCTTCTCAAGACACGTTGGCGACGCTCTCTTCGGATACCGGCGGAAAGGCGTTTTTTGATTCCAATGATTTCGGCCCGGTATTTTCTCAGGTTCAGAAGGATAGTTCGGTTTATTACGTCCTGGGATTCACGAGCAATAATCCGCTGAAGGATGGAAGATTCCGGCGATTGAAGGTGCAGGTCAACCGCGCCGACATGAAGCTCGATTTTCGGTCCGGTTATTACGCGGGGCGAGATTTCGAACACTTGAATCGCGCCGACCGCGAGCAGCAACTGGAAGACGAGCTTGCCGCGCAGTTGCCTCGCGTGGACGTACCTCTTTACGCGGGAGCGGCATTCTTCCGTCAGGACGATTCGCACTATTATCTGGCAGTTTCTCTGGTAGTTCCGGGCTCGCAGATACCCTTCGTCACGGAAAAGGAAAAAGACAGCGCCACGATCGATATCGTCGGTGAAGTTCGGGAGGGCGGCAAATTCCCTGTCGGCCATTTGCGCGACACGGTAAAGCTTGCGGTGGAGAGTACCCAGCAAGTTCGCCGCAAGAACGTCCAGTACAACACCGGCTTTGTGCTCGCCCCGGGCAGCTACCACCTGAAATTTGTCATTCGCGAGAACCAGACCGGCCGCATCGGCTCTTTCGAGACGGATGTGCAAATTCCCGACCTGCGCAAGTCGCCGTTGAAAATGAGTTCGGTGGTGCTGAGCAACCTGCGCGCCCCGGTCACCAACAAGAAAAATGGAGCGAACCCGCTGGTCCGGGACCAGATGGAGCTCGTTCCAAACATTACCCATGTGTTCGCGCCGGACCAGCATCTCTATTTGCAATACGAGGTGTACGATGCGGTAAAGGGAAAGAATCCGGCACCCGCCGCAACTCCCTCCCTAAACGCGGATCAAAAGGGCGGCCAGAATGGAGCGGGCAAGGATGTCCCGACCGTAAAGGCGCCCAAGGACAGCATCCGAGTGTTCACTAGCATCGAGTTTTTGCAGGGCTCAACAAAGATTTACGAGTCCAAGCCGGTGGTGGCGAACGAAGTGACCGCTCCAGACCGCAAGGCGGTCATTTTCCAGATGGATTTGCCGCTGCAGTTGCTGAGGCCGGGGCTGTACTTGTGCCAGGTCAACGTGATTGACGACGTAGCGGGAAGTTTCTCGTTCCCGAGGTTTCCCCTGCTGATCCGCGAACCTGCGCCAGCGGCGCCAGAAAAAGCGGCGGACTGAAAGCTATACTGCGATCCGGTTTTGGAACAAAAGCACTTTAGAATAAGTGGCTTAGCTCTAGTCGCCAGCGGCAGCACTGCGGGACATTTCGCGAGTTGTTTCCACCGATTCTGCCAGGCCCCGGCGCATCGGCCCCAGGACGAAGGCGGGCACTTCGCGCTCAGGAGCTAGCGAGACGTTGGTTGCTTTTCGTGGAAACTCCGTGCGGCGGTCCAGGCGCAACCCCGCGTCCTTCAGAAACTCCGCCGAAAAACCCATGTCTTCGGCGCGATCCACGCCCCAAAACCAAAGCTTCTCTTCGTGACGCTGTAGGAAATCCAGGGACGCTTCGAGCTTCTTCATCGCGCGGTCGAACGAGGAGGCCAGGAAATAGACGTGCAGCGTCCACGCATGGCGGGGATAGTGCACTTGGATGCGGACACAGTATTTCCCAGACTGGTTGCGGTCGATGCTGCAGCGGTAGTCGTTGTGAACGGAGGAAGTGCGGACGGCCATGTTGGTGTCACCGATCTTTGAAGTCCTGGCGCTGGATCGCCATGCTGGTCTCTGATCCGAATTCTTGGTGTTACCCCCGAACCCAGACTAGGTGTTTGGGCTTGAATTCGGCTTCAAGGGAGACACCAATAGGGTATCGGGACGCGCGAAGAAAGACAAGCCCACCGTTCCAGGAGAGCAACTCATTTGTTTTGTGGAACTTAGCCTAGCCAAAAGTGCCGAAGGCCTTCAGTTTCTCGGGCATGAGCTTGACTTTCCCTTCCTGTTTCAGGCGGTCGTCTAGCGCCGTCCGGAAGGCTTCAAACGCCAAGTTTCGCTTGGAGTCGAGCAGGTCCTTGGTCAACTGAGTCTTCTGTTTCTCAAAATCAGCCGGGTTCGCTTCTGTCTTGTCGGCAACACGGTAGACCAGCCAGCTCTGACCGAGGCTGAGAGGTGTGGCAATGTCGCCAGCCTTGAGGCTGAAAGCTGAGCCGAGCTGCTTGCCGCTGGCTGCGCCGGGAATAGAGCCGTCGCGCGCCAGGGGATCGCTCGTTTTTGGCTCAAGGCCTAGGGCCCGGGCGGCGGCATCGAATTTTTCGCCCGACTTGACACGCTTGATCAGCTCTTCGGCTTTGCTCTTGGCCAGCTCCGCGGATTTTTCACGCTTTAGCTCGGTTATCACGCGGTCGCGAACCTCTTCGAGCGAACCCGGGTGTGCGAGCTGGACCGACTTCACGGACAGGACGACATAGCCACGATCAGTTCGCACCGGGAGGCTCAAGTCCTGGGGCTTCAACCGAAAGATGGTGTCCTTGGCCTCCTGGGAATTGGCAAGCTCCAGCAAGGGGTCTGTCGCGCTAATGGGGCGCGTTTCGTTCACTGTCAGATGGTATTGTTGCGCCAGATCGTCCAGGGAGACCTTGTTGGACTGCCGAATGGCGGCCGACAGCTTGTCGGCGATGTCGCTTGCCGTCTTATCCGCTTGATTGAGTTGGAGGTTTGGGCGCAGCGTCTCCTTCACTTCCTCGAACGGCTTGGTGTGGGCGGTCTCTTTTTCTAGCACCTTGATGATGTGAAATCCGTACTGCGTCTTGACCAGATCCGAAACTTGGCCGGCAGGGAGACTGAAGGCAATCTTCTCAAACTCGGGGACGGTTTGCCCCTGGGTGATCCAGCTCAAGTCACCGCCTTTGTCCTTCGAGCCTGGGTCTTCAGAATACTTCTTTGCCAAGTCCTCGAACTTGCCGCCCTTCTTGACCTGCTGCAAAACGTCCCCGGCCCGCTTCTTGATCTCCTCGACTTCGGCGTCGGTCTTTCCGACGGTCATAAAGAGAATATGCTCCGCGTGCACGCGGTTCGGCACTTGGTACTGCTGAATGTTGGCCTGGTATTGCAGCTTGAGCATGTCATCGGAGACTTGCACGTTCTGGCGGATCTGGTTCACGTCCACGATGGCGTAGCGCGCCACACGCCGTTCGGGCACCTGGTATTTCGACTTGTTCTTCTCGTAGGCCGCGCGAATTTCCGCATCATCCGGTGCAATCTTGGCTTCCAGGTCTTCCGGCTTGATCATCGCGTAGTCGAGCTTCACTTTTTCGTTCTTGTAGCGGAACTCATCCTGAATCTCGGCGGGTCCCACGCTGATTCCGTCGGTCACCAGCTTGCGGAATTTCTCCTCGAGCAAGCCCTGGCGGAGAAGTTCTTCGAAGACCGGCACCGTCAGTTGAAAGCGCGCCTGGACTTCCGCCGAATACTGGTCCATGCCAACAAATGTGCCACCCTTAAAGGCAGTGGGAACATACTGGCGAATGCGGTCGGCACGCTCCTGGTCGGATACGGTGATCCCGAGGCGCTTGGCCTCGTATTCGATCTCTTTTTCAAACACCAACTGCTTCATGATCTGCTGTGCATAGAAGCCTTCGAGCGGCTTCATGTTGGGATTGCGTTGCTCGATCTGGTTGAGCTGCTGACGCACGTCCTGCACGTTGACCGAGTCGTCTCCGACCTTCGCCACGGTATCGGTGGAAACCTCGCCGTTGACCTGCGACTGAGGTACGAGGTAGAGCAGCATGCTGCCTCCCAGGACCAGCACCACGACCCCGAGAAGGATGCGATACCCGAGTTTGCTTTTATCTTTTGCGCCAGCCATCCGATGAGTCTCCCACGTCAGTAGACAAACTTTAGATTATAGGTGATATAGTCGCGCGCCTCAAACACATTCGCCGAGCGACCTGCCCCCAGGAACAGGCCAGTGGCAATTGGGCCGGGTGCGGCGTTGCTATTTGCAGATTGACTACGCGCGGCTCCGCAATTCCTGCATAAGGAAACCGCTGTGCTAGATTGGAAAATTGGAGCGTTCACAACACATTCAACCGTGACTACACAAACACCCATCGATCCGAGATCCACGCAAGGCCAGGCAAAGGGACCTCACGTCGAGGTGTATTGGAGAGCAGTCACCTACAAGACGGTAATTGGTTATGCGCTGCTGGCAGTGGCGATCATTTTCGGCGGAATTTATCTGGCCAAGCCCGACTTATATAGAGTGGTGCTTCAAAAAATCAGCGACAAAGTAAGCGACCCTGAAGTGGAACCGCTCAGCGCCGATCAGAAGCACGCCAAATTCGTCAACCTGGACGGTAAAGTCGAAGTCAAAAAAGTCAATTCCGTGCAATGGGTGGTCGCGGATTTTCGCACCATGCTCGACAAAGGTGATCAGATAAAGACAGGTTCGGATGGCGACGCGCGCATCACCTTCGGTGATGGCACCACCTACACGATGAAGCCTGACTCGCTGGTCGTCGTGGAAGAAAATTCCTCGGAGAACAACAAACCGAGCAGCTCCGGCATCGGAATCACGACGGGTACCGTTGACTGGGCGATCCCAAACTTCACCCTGGCCGAGTCGAGAGCGCAGGTGCGGGTCGAAGACACCAGGGCACAACTGGGCTCGAACAGCCGCGGTAAGGTAAAGGCGGACCCTGAGAATAAGTCAACTGAAATCGTTGTGTCGAGCGGCAGTGCGCAGGTGCAACGCGGCCAGGAGAAAATTGACCTCGCGCCATTTGAGAAAGTTACGATTCCCAATAACGGTACATTTCAAAAATCCAATGTTCTGGCACCCCCCGAGCTCGTGGCGCCTTTAAACCTATCACCGATCATCGCGGAAAACCCGAAGATCTCTCCCGTCCGATTCGAATGGAAACCGGTTCAGGATGCCGTATCCTATTCTCTGCGGGTTAGCACGACCTCGATGTTCACGAAGATCGTGAAGGAAGCGCCGAAGGTCAGCTCAACGGCCGTGGAGATTACCGGGCTGGATCCCGGCGACTACTTCTGGAACGTCACGGCGACGGATGGAAAGAAGCAGACCAGTGAAGTGGGCGAGACTTTTAAGTTTACGCTCGTGGCGCAAGGCAAGTCACAGTCCATGCTGCTCGAGATTGACGGAACCCAGTTGCATGGACGCGTGGCGGAAGTCGTGGGGCGGACCGAACCGGGAGCCGCGCTGATCGTAAACGGTCAATCAGTTCCGAACGTTTCACCGGACGGCTCGTTTCGCCACTTCACCGAGCCGCTCGATCCAGGACAGCATACGATTTCGATTATCGGTTCGAATCGGCGGGGCGGAACGGCCATGAAGCAAGTGTCGATCGTCATTCCGAAGTAAGAGATCCGAAGAAAGACCAAAGCGCCTTTGCGCTGGTCGCGGTGTCCGGAGACAATAGATGTCGGAGCTGGCTGCGGCAGGGTCAGCGCTATCGTCGGCCGGACGGCGGAGAATCTTTCTCCGCGGGGGGATGTGGGGATGAACAAGAACGGTTACAACATGAGGTCGGTGTTCAGTTTGTTTTCTTCCGACCTGGCCATAGATCTGGGCACTGCAAATACGCTGGTGTTTGCGCACGGCAAAGGCATTGTCGTCAACGAGCCCTCGATCGTGGCTATCAACAAATCCAGCGGAGAAGTCGTGGCGGTGGGCCGCGAAGCAAAAGAGATGCTCGGCCGCACGCCGGGCAACGTGGTGGCCATCAAGCCGATGAAAGACGGAGTCATCGCGGACTTCAAGGTCACCGAGAAGATGCTGACCTATTTCATCCAGAAGGCGCACAACCGCCGCGTGCTTGTGCATCCGCGAATTGTCATCGGCGTTCCCAGCGAGATTACGCCGGTGGAAAAGCGCGCAGTGCAAGACTCCGCTTATCGCGCGCGTGCCAGCGAAGTTTTTCTCGTCGAACAGGCCATGGCCGCGGCCATTGGCGCAGGGCTGCCGATCGAAGAGCCGTCGGGTAACATGGTGGTGGACATTGGCGGCGGCACGACCGACATTGCGGTCATCTCCATGAGCGGCATCGTCTACTCGCGGTCGGTCCGCGTGGCAGGCAACGAGATGGACGAAGCCGTCATGCAATATCTGAAGCGCAAGTACAACCTGCTCGTCGGCGAACGCACCGCCGAACAAATCAAGATGGAAATTGGGTCCGCGTATCCACTGGAAAAACCGCTCACCATGGAAGTGAAAGGCCGCAACCTTATTGAAGGCGTGCCACGGACGGTGACCATCGACGACAGCGAAATTCGCGAAGCCTTGAGCGAATGCGTCGCGACCATTCTCAACGCCGTGCGCGTGGCCCTCGAGCGCACACCTCCCGAGCTTTCCGCGGACATCAGCGACCGCGGTATCGTCCTGACGGGCGGCGGCGCGCTGTTGAAGAATCTGGACAAGCGCATTCGCGAAGAGACCGGCTTGCCGGTTTCCATCGCGGATGATCCTCTGGCGTCCGTGGTGCTCGGCACCGGCAAGATGCTCAGCGACTTTAAATTGCTGCGCCAGGTTTGCATCGATTAAGACTTTGCGTTTGCCGGGGCACAACATGCCGCACTCGAAAACGCTTGTGGTGATGAAACCAGTTTTCGCGTTTCGATTTTCCAATTTCGAATTTCAACTTTCGGAAATTACATGGTAGCCATTCCCTCTCGACACAAATCGCTGGTCCTGCTCGCCGGTGTCGTGGTGCTGCAGATTCTCATGCTGGCCGTGCAGATCAAGCGCGACTCCCAGGGACGGCTCATTCGCGTCTGGACCGTCGGCGCCGTTTCGCCGTTTGAGCGCGCCGGTTCCAATGGTTTTGGCTGGGTTCGCGACACCTGGCGCCATTACTTCGCGCTGCAGAACACTACAAGAGAAAACGAGCAGATTCGCCGCGAGAACGACGCGCTGAAATTGCAACTCTCGCAGCTTCAGGGCAAAGCCGCGGAAGCCGACCGGTTGGCGGCGCTGCTGAATTTCCGCCGATCGCACGCGCAAGTCCCCATGATTCCCGCTCGCGTGATTGGCGTCAGCATGGGAACCGCGAGCCGCACGATTCAGCTGGACCGCGGCGAGCGCGACGGCATTCGAAAGGATATGGGAGTGATCACTCCGGATGGAGTGGTTGGCAAAGTCGTGGAAACTTATCCCAACGAGGCGCAGGTACTACTGCTCACAGACAAGGACAGCGGCGTTGGTGCGATGCTGGCCGATTCCCGCATCCAGAGCCCGGTTGGAGGTCAGGGTGAACCTCTTCTGGTTATGAAATACGTTCCGAACGACGATACAGTCAACCTGGGCGAACGAGTGATTACCAACGGCATGGACCGCATCTTCCCGCGCGATCTTCCCGTGGGTACCGTGGCGGAAATCAAGTCCGGCAACCCGTTTAAGCAGATTCGCATTAAACCGGCGGCCAATCTCGAGCGTCTCGAGGAAGTTCTAGTTCTCCAGTCCATGCGCCCCCTCGAAACAAAAACTGAAGAAAGTCCTGCCGACGCGAAGCCCCCAGCGCCCAACGCGGCCACTCCTCCCCCGGCGGTACGGCGATGAACGACGCCTTCGATATCCGCGGCGAATCGCACATTGAAGTTCACAAGTTTCGCGCCGGCGCGATCATCATCGCCACGCTGCTGGCACTGGTCATCCAGTCGTCGTTCCCCATTCATTTTGCAAAGGCCGCTGTCCTTGATTTGCCTCTGCTCGTGACGATTTATTTCGGCCTCAGCCGTCGCAATCCTTCCACCGGGCTTTTGCTCGGAATGGTTATCGGTCTTCTGCAGGACAGCTTGAGTGGCCCGACGGTTCCGCTGGGGCTCTACGGCATCGCGAAAACCATCATCGGATATCTCGCTTCGTCCATCGGTGCGCGGCTCGATACCGAGCATCCCGCCGCGCGCTTCGCACTCACCTTTGCGTTCTTCATTACCCATCAGGGCTTGATCGTCATCACGCGCCGAATCCTCCTCGCGCAACCCGAGCCCTGGTTTAACATGCACCTCATCGTCGCGGCTCTCGTCAACGCCCTCGTCGCCGTGTTCCTCTTTCTTCTCCTCGACCGCCTGCGCAAAAACTAGCAGTTCGTCCCACACGCTTACTTGCTGGATCCTGATGGACTCCCTGGTCTCTTATTGCGTGAGGAGAAACTGCTTGAATTGATCGTAGGAACTCGAAATGGGCAGCGAAAGCTTGTCACGCTTCAAGTAAGCTGCAAGCCGATCAGGCAAAGGAGGGGCTGTACCGATGGCCTTCATCACCACCTCAGCAAATTTTGCCGGGTGTGCCGTAGCCAGCACCAGGCCCTGCGCCGGCTCGGGATGTTGGCTCTTGTACGCTTCCCAACCGAGCACGCCAACCGCAGTGTGTGGATCGGAGATATAGCCGAACTTTTCATGGAGCATCTTCATCGCTGCGAGCGTTTCTTCGTCCGTCGCGCCGTGGCCCCAGATTTCCTTCTGCACGTATTCCACCCGGTTGCGGCATAAATCGAGCAAGCGCGGAAAATTATTGGGATTGCCCACGTCCATGGCATTCGAAAAGGTCGCCTGCGCCGCGCGCGGATGAAACACTCCGGTCCGTAGGTATTCCGGCACCACATCGTTGGCGTTTGTCGACGCGATGTACATCGCAACCGGCAAACCGATCCGCTTCGCGAAAATTCCCGCCGTCAAATTGCCAAAGTTTCCGCTAGGCACGGAAACAATCAGCGGCACCGAAGCCACCGGCAATTGCCGGTAAGCCGCCACGTGATAGAACATCTGCGGAAGCAGGCGCCCAATGTTGATGGAATTCGCCGAAGTCAGCCAGGTGCGCTTGTTCAGCTCCTCGTCGGAAAAGGCCTGTTTCACCAATCGCTGGCAATCGTCAAACGTGCCCGCCACTTCCAGCGCGGTAATATTTTCGCCGAGCGTGGTGAACTGTTTCTCCTGCGCCTCGCTGATGCGCTTCGAAGGATAGAGAATCACCACGCGAATTCCCGGCACCTGCAGGAAACCGTGCGCCACGGCGCTTCCTGTGTCCCCCGAGGTCGCCACCAGGACAGTAAGAGGACGCGTTTCTCCGCGCACGAAATAACCCATTAGCCGCGCCATGAAGCGCGCGCCGAAATCCTTGAACGCCAGCGTCGGCCCGTGAAACAGCTCCAGAATGTGCAACCCCGGCGACAGCGAAACCAACTTCACCGGAAAATTGATCGCCTCGCTCACAATTTGCCAGAGCACTTCCTCCGGAACATCCGGCGTGGCAAATGGCCGCGCCACGCGGAAACACACTTCCGTGAACGGCAATCGGCGAAACTCTTCCAATTCCTCAGGTGAATGACGTGCAATCTCCACCGGCAAGTACAATCCACCGTCGGGCGCAAGCCCGCGCAGCACCGCGCCACGCAATGAGGTGAGCGGAGCCTTCCGTGATGTGCTCCGATATCTCAAGGCGCCACACTCATCGCGCGCTTCCCGTTTTATCCAGAACCATTTTCAAAAACGCCGCCACATCCAGAGAGCCATCGCGCAGCGCCGCAACTTGCAGCGTGCAGTGCGCCAGCGCTTCATAACTCTGCCGCCGCGCGGCAATCAACGCCGGGTAACAACGCGCCACCGTCTCGCGCGGTTTTTCTCCCGCCTTGGGTTGAAACGCTCCGCGCCACAACACCGGCTTGGGATCGTTCAAATATCTTTCAATCAGGAGTTGTTGCTCTTCCGCAGAAGCCGCCAGATGCACAACAGTCATGTGTCGCCGCAAGCGCATCAACAAATTGTTCCCCGTGTAAATCACACTCCCGGTAGTATCCAGCACTGAAGATTTTTCCGGTTGCTTCTCGAGTTCCGTCAAGATTTCATCCAGCGCATGAATCTCTTCGGCCAGATATTCGGACTCCCGTTCGGCGTACGTTGCGGAATCCGGCCAGCCCATCCACGCCGCCACTCCGTTGATGCCCGCATATCCCCCCGCGGCCAGTCGCGGCGCAAGCTTCTGCTCGATGCGATCGTCGCAAGAAACCGCCGGATACTCCGCCGCCGCTAACTTCTTTGTCCAGAACGTTTTCCCGGCGCCGGACATGCCGATCAGTGCCAGCCGCAGCGGCTTTTCCCTATTCGTTTCTGCGCTCATAGGTGAACTGCTTACGATAGCGTGTTACCCGCAACCACGGCAACATCGCTATCCTCGCCTTCGCGCGTGAAAACCAATGCATTTCTGGAACCTGTCCTCCCGGACGGCTTGCGGCCCACTCATCCAGGTGGTACGTTGGAAAAGACTTCTGCTGCTTTCACGCAGCATTAGTCCAGCGGTGATTCGGGCGTTCGGGAGATTTTTTCGGTTCCCAGGTTCGAGGAAATTTTCGACGGACATTTTCGGAGAGGCCCTGCTCGTTTCAGGGTTCACTCCAAACGCACGCTGTGGATTTTTTCGTGACGCGAGTTTAGTCTGGCCAGTCGAATCAAACTGTGCCAGACCGGGCGAGAAGCCCTGAGAAAAAGTACTCGCGCGCGGGGTTTTCGTGTCGTACTGGTTCCGCAACGACAATCGATTGCCGCAAGCGCGGCTGGCCATCGCCTCCTACGTCATCGTGGGAATGATCGGCGTGTTGCTGCTCGGCTTCTGGAAGCTCCAGGTCATTGACGCTGATAAGTACAGCTCCCTGGCAGAGCGTAATCGCGTGCGCTACATTCCGGTGATCGCGCCGCGCGGCCGCATGCTGGACCGCGATGGCCGCGTGCTCGTGGACAATCGCCCGTCCTTCAGCGTACTCCTCCTTCGCGATGATCCGGCTCAAGTGGAAAAGCATCTTGCTGGCATCTCCGACGGCCTGGGAATTCCTGTGGAAGATTTGCGGGATCAGCTGGCCAGTACCAAGAATCTCCCCAAATTTCAGCCCATCATCATCAAGCCCGACGCCTCGCCCGCGGACGTCGCTTTCATCGAATCGCATCGCTCCGAGTCCAGTGGCGACATTCCCGTCCTGGAAATGATTCCAGTCCAGCGCAGGCGTTATCTGCCCGGCGGTATTCTCTCTCATGCTGCGGGGTATGTCGGTGAAGTCAGCGAGCAGCAGATCGAAGCCAGCAACGGCAAGCTGCGCCCCGGCGACTTTGCCGGAAAAACCGGCCTGGAGCGCCAGTACAACGACCTGCTTCAAGGCACCGACGGCATGCGGCGAGTCGTCGTGAACAGTATCGGCAAAGAAGTGGATCGCTTGCCAACCCAGGAAGCCATTCCCGGCAAGCAGATTACCCTGACCATCGATTACGACTTGCAGCAGATTGCTGAGCAGTCTCTTGGCCAGCGGCCCGGCGCCGTAGTTGCGATTGATCCGCGCACCGGCGAAGTGCTTGCCATGGTGAGCCGCCCCACTCCCGATCCGAACGATTTTGCTGTCCGAATTCAAGCGGATGTATGGAAGAAGCTCAACGATGACCCATTACATCCTCTTCTGAACCGCGCCATTCAAGCGCAACTCGCGCCTGGCTCCGTTTTCAAGATTGTGACCGCGATGGCCATGCTCGAGGAACATGTTCCCGAGGAAAATTTTGCGACCTATTGCCCAGGTTACGGCACGTTCTTCGGTCGTCAGTATCATTGCTATGTCTACTACGCCAAAAGCGGTCCAAAGTCCCACGGCGTCCTCGGTTTGCACGAAGCTATCCTTAGATCTTGCGACGTCTTCTTCTATAACGTCGGCATGCGCCTGGGAATCGACAAGCTTTCTGATTGGGCCAAGAAAGTTGGAGTAGGCCACAAGACCGGTATTGATCTTCCATCCGAAGAACCTGGCCTTATGCCTTCTCAGGAATGGGTCGAACGGACTTTTCATCGCAAGTGGTACGCCGGTGAAGTGATCTCCGTGGCCACTGGCCAGGGCGCCGTCACAACAACACCGCTCCAGCTTGCTCGCATGATCGGTGGCATCGCTTCTGGTGGCGTGTTTAAGCAGCCGCATCTTTTGAAGGATGCGCAGAACGTGGGAGAAGAGCGAGTCCACATCTCGGAGCGCACTATCGAAAAAATTACCGACGCCATGTACGGCGTCGTGAACGAACCTGGCGGCACGGGCGGCCATCTCAAGCTCGCAGGCATCGAGCTCAGCGGCAAATCTGGCACCGCCCAGGTCATTGGCTACGACAAAATGGCGCTGGTGCGGAAAGGCTCACAGTTTGCCGACAACGCCTGGTTCGTGGGATACGCCCCGAAACGGAATCCGGAGATCTGCGTCGCGGTCCTCGTGCAGGAAAGCGGCCAGCACGGCGGCGAAGCCGCCGGGCCCGTGGTAAAAGACATCATCAAGGCCTATTACGACAAGAAAAACAAGAAGACCCAGGGCCAGGTTACTGTCGAAAATAAGAGTCCTGAGCGAAGGAAAGATTCCGTACTCGCGGCTCCGCATGCTCCTCGCGCGGCATTGAAGTCCGACGAAAGCGCCGCCGTTGTGCCGGCGCGCGCCACCGCGGATCCGCAGCACTAAAGGTAGCTATGATTCTGTCTGATGGATATCGAACGCTTGAAGCCAGCTTCCACACCCCCGCAGGTCTGGAACCTTGCTTTCGACTTTTAACTTTGAACTTTCGACTCTGCTCATGAAAGACGCACCCGGAACTCGCGACTACGACTGGTGGCTCCTGGCCATCCTCGCCGCCATCTGCGCGCTCGGCGTGATCGAAATCTATTCCGCCACCCATGGCAGTTCTCTTTCGGGCATGCACATGAAGCAAGTGCGCTGGCTGGTCATCGGTTTCGCCTTGATGTTTGTGCTTTCCCGCCTGGACTATCATCTAATTCTCGACCAGGCGCCTATCCTTTACCTCATTGGCATCGCCGCACTCGTTGCCGTTCTCGCGGTCGGCCATACCCGGTTTGGCGCCAAGCGGTGGATCAACGTCCCGGGTATCGGAGAGCTTCTTCAGGTGTCAGAGCTGGTCAAATTGATTATAATCATTGTGCTGGCGCGCTTCTTTGCCGAAGTGCGCTCGGATCAGCTTGATCTTCGTGATCTAATTAAGGCAGGATTGTTGGTAGGTGTTCCGCTGGTCTTGATACTCAAGCAACCCGATTTGGGAACAGCGCTCGTGCTGATCCCCATGCTTGTCGTTGGCGCCTTTCTGGCGGGCTTGCAGTGGCAACACGCGGCGGTATTCTCCTTGGCGGGGATTTTGCTCGTGGGCGCGGTTTTCTATCCTCCCGTTAGCAAGCGCATCCTCAAGCCTTATCAGCGTGAGCGCATTACCTCTTTCCTGCACCCTGAAGAAGACGCCAAGGGCCACGGCTATCAGCTTTTGCAATCCAAGATCGCCGTCGGTTCCGGCGGGTTTTGGGGCAAAGGGTTTAGTAATGGCAGTCAGAATCAACTGGGCTACATCCCCGTCCGGTATTCCGATTTCATTATGTCGGCGTGGGCTGAAGAACAGGGTTTTAAGGGCGTGCTTCTGGCCCTCGGGTTGTATATGGCGCTTCTGTTGCGTTTAGTGCAGAATGCTCAACGCGCGAAAGATCGCGCGGGAATGTTTCTGGTCATGGGCGTCGCAGCGGCGCTTGGGTTCCATGTACTGGTAAACGTGGCAATGGTCATCGGCGCTATGCCGGTTACCGGCATCCCGTTGCCGTTGATGAGTTACGGGGGTTCTGCCACGTTGTTTGTTTTCCTGGCGATTGGCCTGGTGATGAATGTCCGGCTTCGCCGCTTCGTCAACTGACCTAGCCGCCAGTGCCGTGTGACGTCTCTGCTTCAGCGGAGCGCACCGGAAAAGAAATTGCAATGTTGATCCCGGCTCGGCTGGGATCGCAAGAAAAAAGGATTTTAGAGTGAGGACAGCATCGTCCGCCGATCGCCCGGCTAGTTTCCGGCGACGGACCAGCCTCGAAAGACTGAGGAATTTTCTTCCCTCTGGCTTCGAACGACAAGCCACTTCCCTACTAGTGTGGCCACGTGTCCCGGTTTCAACCGGGATGGCGCCGATTTTCGGCAACTCCGACGGGCTCAAGCTCGCGGCGATGCGTCCTGTCGGTCCCGGCCAATCCGGGCCCGCACAGAAGGGTGATCCCGGCCGTGCCGGGGTCACGCATAAGGAGTTTTCATGTCGAAAGAATTGGTTATTTCCGCGGCCTCCCACGAACGGCGGGTCGCGATTCTTGAAGAAGGTCAGTTAGTCGAAATTTACATCGAGCGCGAAAAAGAATTCGCTCTCGTCGGCAGCATCTATAAAGGAAAAGTCACCCGCGTCCTCCCCGGAATGCAGTCCGCTTTCGTGGACATCGGCCTCGACGGCGACGCTTTCCTGTACGTCAGCGACGTTTTCGAAAACCTCGAGGACTACGATCACGGGCATGCGCACGAGCAGCCGCAAGCTGCGGCTCCCCCGGTGCCCCTCGCGAATGGCTCTCCCGTTGAATTGCTCCCGGGTGAATCGTTAGCGCGTGCCACTGAACATCACGAGGAAGCCCACCACGGAGAGTTTCATCCGGAAGAGCTTCACCACGCGGATGAGCCGCAAGCTTCCCACGAGGAAGCGCGCGCTTCCGAGGGTCAACATCTCGTCGAGCATCACGGCGAAGTGCCGTCCGCTCCTAGCGAGGACCAGCACGCCGATGCCCCCGAGGAACGCCAGCCGGATTCCAACGCTTCCGCGCCGCAAAACTTTGCGCCACACTACAACCCCACACAAAATTATCCCGCTCGCGGCGGCAACGACCGTCCCGGCCAAAATTTTGGCCGCGGCGGGGATCGTGGCAATGATCGCGGCGGAGACCGTGGCGGTGATCGCGGCCGCGGCGGCCGTTGGGGACGCCGTGGCGGGCGTTCACGCGGCGGACGCCCTCAAGGCGCCCCGGGCGGTGGGCGCAATCTGCCTCCATCGAAATATGCTTCTCCGCAAGGCGGCGAGTCCCGCGGATATGATAATCGCGGAGGACAACCTCGCAGTTACGACAACCGGCGTCCGGAGGCTCCGCGCACTCCGGCGCCTTTAGCGCCCAGTGTCTCTGAGGAAGAGATCATTCTTCCCGGCGAGTCGCTCGCAAAATATCGCGGCAAGCCCGCCGTTGCGCCTGCGGCCGTTTCCAGTGTTGAACAGGAAACTCACGAAGAACAGAACGCTGTCGAAGAAATTTCACCGCGCGCCACGGGCAATCTCCCCGCCACCGCTCCAAGCGGCAGCAGCGTTCCTCGCCGATTCTCTGGCGGTTTGCCTCGCTGGCTGTTAGCTGATGCCGGCTCTGAACCAGAAGCAGCCCCCTCACAAGAGTCTGCTGGGGCCGTCGAAGAATCATCCGTCGCAGGTGGCGCAGTCGCCGAGCCTCCCCAGGAAACGGCTTCCAGCACTCTTGAAGCCTCCCGGAATGACGCTGAGCTGAACGAAGATCAAGTCGCCGCCCTCGCTTCCGGTTTCGTCGAAGCCAAGCACGAAGAAACTTCGGAAGAAGCGGATGCCGATGCCATCGTCGGCGGTGCCGAATTCGAAGAAGAAGACTCGGAAGCACACGCCGAAGAAGGCGCCGAGGAAGCCGAAGGGACTCCAGTCGCTCAGGTCTCGGAACTCTCCGAAGAAGAAGTCGCGGAAGTAGAGGCTGGACGCGCCGCCAACCGCGCCGAATTCGCGGCGGACGTGGCTCAGGAACATGCCGAACACCACGCCGAACTTGGCACGCACGAGCATGGCGAAAATGAGCCCGAGCACGACGAGCATGAACATACCGAGCACGAGCTCGTCGATCATGCACGCGCTGAAACCGAGCACGCCGAAGAGGAAGTTCTCTCCGCCGCCGCTGGCGGATCCGTCGTCGAGGGCGCAGCGATCGTCGAAGAGGACGTGATTCTCCTCCCTGGCGAAACTCGCGCTCCTCGCGTCGGTGGTCCGGCTGCTCCGCTTGAAGAATTCCCGCGCGACTCCGCGCGCATCGGCGGAAATCCGCGTTCACGCTTCCAACGCCCGTTCCGCAGTGGCGGACGCGACCGTGGCCGCGATAGCCGAGGCGGACGCCCGGATCGTGGTGGCCGCCCGGACAGCCGTGGCGGACGTCCCGATCGCGGTGGCCGCCCCATCACCGGTGGCCCTCGGTTCGAACGACGCCCCGGCCCCGGTGGCCCCCGACACGACCGCGGCTATCAGGGAGGCCGTTCCGGCCCATCGCGCCGTCCGCAGCTCATTTCCGAAATGTTGAAGGCCGGCCAGGACGTGGTCATCCAAATCGCTAAGGAACCCCTTGGCAAGAAGGGCGCCCGGATCACCAGCCACGTCGCTTTGCCCGGCCGCTTCCTGGTCTACATGCCTACCGTCCATCACACCGGTGTTTCGCGGAAAATCATTTCCGCGGATAACCGCTCGCGCCTTCGCCGCCTCGTCAGTGAAGCCGGCGGTGCGTATCCCGGCGGCTTTATCGTTCGAACCGCCGCGGGCGGTGCCACGGATGACGAAATTCGCGCCGACATCGAGTTCCTGGGCACCACCTGGAACGAAATCAAGGAGCGCAGCGAGCAGCGCAAAGCGCCCGCTCTTCTCCACCGCGACCTGAACCTCGTCGAACGCATTCTTCGCGATTACGTCAGCGACGATTTCACCGGCATTTGGATCGACAACGAAGAGGAATACGGCAAGATCGTCGAGTTCGTCAGCCGCTTCCAGCCCAAGCTCGTCAACAAGGTCAAGCTTTATACCAAGGAAACGCCGATCTTCGAAGAGTTCGGCATCCAGCACGAGCTCGATAAAGCGCTCCGCGCCAAGGTCTGGCTGAAGTCCGGCGGCTACATCGTCATCAACCACACCGAAGCGCTCGTGGCCATCGACGTGAACACCGGCAAATTCGTCGGCAAGGGCTCCACGCGCCTCGAGGACACCATCGTCAAAACCAACCTCGAAGCCGTCAAGGAGATCGTCCGCCAGATTCGCCTGCGCGACCTCGGCGGCATCATCGTCGTCGACTTCATCGACATGGAAGAGCGCCGCAACCGCGAAAAAGTTCTCTCCGCGTTGCAACAGGCTCTCGAGGAAGACAAGGCCCCATCAAAGGCCCTTTCCTTCAACGAGTTCGGCCTCGTCTGCATCACTCGCAAGCGCACCAAGCAAGCGCTCGAGCGCGTTCTCTGCCAGCCTTCCCCGTATTGCACCGGCTCCGGCATGGTCAAGTCCATCCCCACGCTCTGCTATGAAATCCAGGCCGAAGCGCGCAAGATGGCGACAGCTGATCACGAAGGCCCGAACCTGACGATCCGCGTCAATCCCGAAATCGCCAAAGCCCTGAAAACGCGCGAGTCCATGCTCATCGACGAACTCGAGCAAACCGCCCACAAGCACATCATCATCCAGTCAGACGCCACCCTCCACTGGGAGCAGTACGACATCTATTAAATATCCAGCGCGTATCTGGCTTGTTGTTTGATTGAGGAGACTAGGATGGCCGGGGCTGGAATCGCTAAGCGGATTCCGGCCCTTTTGTTTTCATCCTCGCACGGTCTTTTTCTAATCCTTCCCTGACGCAATTCCAGAGAATGTCTTCGGCAACCATCGTGGTTGGGTACAAAGACTGCACGGGCGTAACCTGTTTTCTGGTTCGGGCCATTGGGCTGCTCCTAGGATTTGCTTTTTCAAGCAGGCTTTTTTCAGGTGTATCTGTAGTTACTTCGGCATATGCATTACCGATTCTCCATCTGGTGCCTGCGGTAATGGGTTTGTATTTTCTTAGTGCCATGGTTTAAATTCTAAATCCGAATATTTAAAAATAAGTTTTTGCAAATTTGCGGCTTTGCCAGCCATTCTTTATGCTCTGTCCTGCTGCTCAGGATCAGATATTGGAATACAGATCTATCGATTCCCCTTCTGCAATTGTTATCAATGCCTTTTTATACGCCGGTTTACGACCCTGCACAAGCCCTGCCTTGGTGGAGCGGCTCTTCGCTTTACCGGGCACCACTGAAGTGT
>Ga0137418_10000888_pt1 | contig 27450 bp, 31 predicted proteins | sample CZODoug3_1_2_16f_FD_122242 | JGI IMG/M metagenome (GOLD analysis project Ga0137418, IMG submission 122242) | Vadose zone soil fungal communities from Angelo Coast Range Reserve, California, USA - CZODoug3_1_2_16fungal (Hybrid Assembly) | ecosystem: Environmental > Terrestrial > Soil > Vadose...
ACATGAGTGACTACCGGCCCATGGGACAGTTCGGAATCGGTCAGCCAATCAAGCGTTTCGAGGACGTCCGCCTCGTGCGGGGCGAGGGCCGTTTTCACGACGATGTGAATCTCTCCGGCCAGGCCCATGCCGTCATCGTGCGGTCGATCCACGCCCACGCGCGGATCGTGAAGATCGACGCCGCGCACGCGCTGCGCGCGCCGGGCGTGCTCGCCGTCTTCACCGGATCCGACGTCGCCCACCTCGGCACCATGAAGATGTTACTCAAGCGCAAACGACCCGACGGCTCGCCGATGTTCGCCCCGCCGCACCGCGGTCTCACGCGCGAGCGCGCACGCTACGTCGGCGATCCGGTCGCGATGGTGGTGGCCGAGACGCTGGCCCAGGCCGAGGACGCCGCCGAATCGGTACGGATCGACTACGAGCCGCTGCCCTCGGTGACGTCGACGGCGGAGGCGGTCGGTGGGCCCCCGGTATGGGACGAATGCCCCGACAACGTCAGCAACGTGCACGAGGTCGGCGATCGCGCGGCGACCGAGGCCGCTTTCGCCCGGGCCGCCCGCGTGGTGCGCCGTCGTTACCTCATCACCCGGGTCCACGCCCAATATATGGAGGCGCGCGGCGCCGTCGGGGCGTGGGACCCGGGCGAGCAGCGCTACACGCTGCACGCCGACGTGCAGTACCCGCACCGCGTGCGGACGGCGCTCGCCACCAACATCCTCAACGTCCCCGAGCACCAGATCCGGGTGATCGCCGGCGACGTCGGCGGCGGCTTCGGCACCAAGGGCTGGCAGTATCCCGAGCATCGCCTGGTCCTGTGGGCGGCGCGCCGGCTGGGCCGGCCCGTCAAGTGGCGCTGCGAGCGGCGCGAGGCCATCCCCGCCGACGAGCACGCGCGCGACAACGTGACCGACGCCGAGCTGGCGCTGGACGCCGACGGCCGGTTCCTCGCGCTGCGCGTGCGCACGCTGGCCAACGTCGGCGCCTACGTGTCGTCGGACCGAAACCTCCTGGCCACGTTCAGCAACATCGCGACCCTCGTCGGCGTCTACACGTTCCCGGCCGCCCATGTGCAGGTCACCTCGGTGCTCACGAATACCAACTCCACGGCGCCGTACCGTGGCGCCGGGCGTCCCGAGGCGACCTACGTGATCGAGCGGCTGATCGACGACGCCGCGCGCGAGCTGGGCGTGGACGCGGTCGATCTCCGCCGCACGAACCTCGTGCCCGCCTCGGCGATGCCCTACAAGACCGCGACCGGCGTCACGTACGACTGCGGTGATTTCCCGGCCCAGATGGAGGCGGCGCTCAAGCTCGCCGACGTCGCCGGCTTCCCCGCCCGCCGCGAGGCGGCGCGCCGACGTGGCCGGCTGCGAGGGCTCGGCATCGCGAACGCCATCGAGCGCGCGGCGGGTCCGCAGCCCGAGTTCGCCGAGATCCGGTTCGCGCCGAGCGGCAGCGCAACGGTGTTCATGGGGACCAAGAACCAGGGTCAAGGTCACGAGACCACCTTCAAGCAGATCCTGCACGAGCGACTCGGCCTCGACCCCGGCGACGTCCGTTACATCGATGGCGACACCGACCGCGTCGCGTTCGGGATGGGCTCGATGGGCTCCCGGTCGACGGTGATCGGCGGCACTGCCCTCTGGACGGCCGCCGACAAGGTCATCGCCAAGGGGCGGAAGATCGCCGCCAAGATGCTGGAGGCGGCCGAGGCCGACATCACATTCGCGGACGGCGCGTTCTCGGTGGTCGGCACCGATCGCGCGCTGCCGCTCAAGGACGTCGCGCGCGCGGCATTTCAACCGGGGTCGCTGCCGCGAGGTCTCGAGCCGGGACTCTACGAGACGGGGACGTTTTCGCCGCTGTCGGACACGTGGCCGAACGGCTGCCACGTCTGCGAGGTCGAAATCGATCCCGAGACGGGCGCGGTGGCCCTCGTCGCCTACGTCGTCGCGGACGACGTCGGCACCGTCATCAATCCGGTCACGCTGAAGGGTCAGATCCACGGCGGCGTCGCGCAGGGCGTCGGCCAGGCGCTCATGGAGCAGATCGTCTACGACCCCGACTCCGGCCAGCTTCTGACCGCCTCGTTCATGGACTACGCGCTGCCACGCGCCGACACACTGCCCGACATGGTCGTCGAGAGCCATCCCGTGCCGACCAAGCTCAACCCGCTCGGCGCCAAGGGCGCCGGCGAGGCGGGCACCGTCGGGGCCCTGCCCGTGGTGATGAACGCGGTGCTCGACGCCCTGGCCCCGCTCGGCGTGCGTCACCTCGACATGCCGGCCTCCGCCGAGCGCGTCTGGAACGCCATCCGCGACGCCCGCCGCGGCTGACCCGACAGGAGGACGACTCGTGCGACCGACGCTCGACCAGGCAGCGCTCGACCTGCTCTTCCTTCAGGCGCGCACCCAGAACGGCTGGCTGCCGACGCCGGTAGGCGACGACCAGCTGCGCCGCATCTACGACGTCATGAAATGGGGACCGACGAGCGCCAACTCGTGTCCGGCGCGCTTCGTCTTCCTGAGAACGCCGGCGGCGAAGGCACGGCTGCTCCCCGCGTTGAGCCCCGGCAACGTGGACAAGACGAAGCAGGCGCCGGTCACGGCGATCGTCGGCTACGACACGCGCTTCTTCGAGTGGATGCCGAAGAAGCTCTTCGCCCACCGGCCGGATATGGCGGACAACTACGCGAAGAACCCGGCGCTGACCGAGATCGTCGCGTTCCGGAATGGCACGCTCCAGGGCGCCTACTTCATGCTGGCCGCGCGCGCGGTCGGCCTCGACGTCGGCGGGATGTCGGGCTTCGACAATGCGAAGGTCGACGCCGAGTTCTTTCCCGACGGCCGCGTGAAGTCGAATTTCCTCTGCAACCTCGGCCACGGCGATTCTCGCCGGGTCCTTCCGCGGCTCCCGCGCCTGGACTTCGACGAGGCCTGCACGCTTCTCTGACGGAGGTCACCCGCATGCGCACGCTGATGCTCGCGCTCGCCGCCATGGCCCTCGCCGCCTCCCCCGCGCTCGCCGCCGACGCCCGGCAACAGGAGCGCGACAAGAAGTCCGTGGTGGACTTCTACGAGAAGGCCCTCAACCAGAAGGATTTCGACGCCGCAGCGAAATACCTCGGCCCGCGCTACACGCAGCACAACCCGAACGCCGCCGATGGCCCCGAGGGGCTGAGGGCGCTCCTGGGATTCCTCGAGGAAAAATTCCCCAACTCGCGGAGCGAGATCAAGCGCGTGTTCGCCGACGGCGACTACGTGATCCTGCACGTCCACGCCGTGCGCGAGCCCGGGACGCGCGGCACCGCCATCGTGGACATCTTCAGGCTGGAGGACGGCAAGATCGTCGAGCACTGGGACGTCGTCCAGCCCATTCCGGAGAAGGCCGCCAACGCGAACGGGATGTTCTGACGATGGCGCGGGCGTGGACGGCCGCACACGGACGGTGGCGCCTGCTCACCCTCTACCAGAAGTTCGAACACGCCATCGTCACCATCCTGACCCTGCTGATTGCCGTCGTCATCGTGTCCGCGGTCTGGAACCTGATCCTCAAGATCTTCTACAGCCTGGTGGTGTCGGACGTCTTCGATCCCACCGACCACGTGGTCTTCCAGACCGTGTTCGGCATGATCTTCACGGTCATCATCGCGCTGGAGTTCAAGCGCTCGCTGCTGGTGGCCACGGACCGCCGCACGGGCATCGTGCAGGTGCGAACGGTGATCCTGCTCGCCATGCTGGCGATCGTCCGCAAGCTGATCATCATCGACCTGCACAGCACGGAAGCGCTGCAGATCTTCGCGCTCGGCGCGGCGATCTTCTCGCTGGGCGCCGTCTACTGGCTCGTGCGCGATCAGGACCGCCGCGACCGCGCCGGCCGGGACGCCGATTAGATCGGCACCGGGCGCTTTCCCCCCAGCCCAGCGGCCAGGAAGTTGCCAGAGCCCGATGACGCGTCTGGCGTGCAAATCAGTGAACCCGCAGCGAAATCCAAGAAACGGAGGTTCGGCATGCGGCTTGCCCCTATCACCGGTGGGAGGGGCGAGCATTATGGCTATCAATCGAGCGCGGGTCGGCAGAGCGACCCTCTTGACCGCTGCACTCGTTCTTCTACCTCTCGGCGTGATCGGCGTGGTGCTCTGTCTCGACTCCTGTGCGGCCTGGCTCCGGGGATGATTCCTTCCTTCGCGGGTCTGAAGAAGCGTCGACCGTTCAATGTCGCCGCCGTTCTTGCGGTGCTCCTCGGATCGCTGGCAGCCGGCGCCCTCGGCGGGCTCGTGGTGTGGGCCTTCTGCGAACTCGATCATGAACTGCGGTATGGCCCATGATCAACGAGGCCACAGACAGCGTCATCCACGAACTCAGGGGCAGCCCAACCGACCTTGCGAAACTCGTGGAGGCTGTTCGTGGGCGACCCCTTCACGTCGTGGACATCTCAGCGGAGGCGATCCTTCGCTGGCGACACGACGATCCCTGTCTATGGAAACTGGTCCTCGAATGGCTGACCACCATGGACGTGGACATCAACGTGAACTGAGGCCGCGAAAGAGATCAATGTTGGTGGAGGCGGTGGGAATCGAACCCACGTCCGGAAACCCTCAGCCGCAGGCGTCTACGTCGATAGCCGGTTTATCTTACAGCGCTCTCGCCCTTCAGCCCTCCATCCGGCAGGAGGACCGCGGGGCCAGCCTCATATGTCTCGCTCCGCCCCTGAGGCAAAGGTTGGAGCCAGCCACCAGAGTATGATGCCGGTTCCCAGGCCCTGATGGCTCGACCTGGCCGACACCAGCGGTTGTTAGGCCGCCAGAGCTAGCTGTGTGTTGGCAGCTAGAAGATTCTCACTTATTTACGAGGGGTGAGAAACCTCGAGACGCAGCCTGGACCTCGTTGATCCCCGTCGAAACCTGTCGCCCCCCCTTGTGTGTCGCTCGCCGCATGAGCGCGACGTCCCATTCAGTATAGACGCCGGACGGCCCTCCGACTACTCTTCGTCGTCGCGACTCCGCCGACGCGGGCCGCCCGCGCGCGTCACCGTTCGCGCCGCCTGGTCCATCTCGCGGCGCTGGTCGCGCTCGCGAAGCGTGGCGCGCTTGTCGTGCAGCTTCTTGCCGCGCCCCAGGCCGAGCTCGACCTTGGCGCGGCCGTGCTTGAAGTAGAGCCGGAGCGGGATGAGCGTCAGCCCGCGCTCGGCGACCTTGCCGGTCAGCCGGCCGATCTCCTTGCGGTGCAGCAGCAGCTTGCGGTCACGGTCAGGCTCGTGGTTGGCGTCGGTGCCGTGGCTGTAGGGATTGATGTGGCAGCCGACCAGCCAGCCCTCGCCGTTGCGGATGGTCGCGTATGAGTCCTTGAAGTTCACGCCGCCGTCACGCAGCGATTTGACCTCCGTCCCGCGCAGCACGAGCCCCGCCTCGACCGTCTCGAGGATCTCGTACTCGTGACGAGCCCGGCGGTTGGTGGAAATCGTCCGGTCGCCATCGCCCTCGACTTGACTGGCCATCCCTGCTGGGTATTATGAACGACGCTCTCCGGGCCGAAGTGGCGGAATTGGCAGACGCGCATGATTCAGGGTCATGTGCCCGCAAGGGTGTGGGGGTTCGAGTCCCCCCTTCGGCACCATGTTTTCCTCAGGGCACCGGCCTTGAGGACTACGGCAATCAGTTACCCTCTGTCCGACGCGGCGAGAACGAGGAATAGAGTGCCGCGCCAGCCACGATGAGGTTGGCGACGACCACCGGCACCGCGTCGATCGCGATCCCGTACATCACCCAGAGCAACGCGGCCCCTGCCTGGATTCGCCTGAGTATCAGCGGTCGGCGGAAGAAATAGGAGCTTGCGAACACGGCCGTCGCGAGCCATCCGATGATGGTGAGGCTCATCGCGCGCCAACGTCGGAATACTGTCGCAGCGTGACCCAGTCCGTTCGTGCCTTGTCCCACTGTTGCAGCGCCAGCCCTTTGGAGGCGAACAGCTGGCGGATCCGCGCGGCTTCCCAGCCGACCACGTCTTCGAGGATGGGCACCAGGACGCTGAGGGCGTTGTCGCTGATGACGGTCCTTCGTGCGATCCGCGTGATGTGCTTGGCCTCCGACACCGCGATCGTGAAGCCATTCCCGCTGTTGACGTGCAGCATCACGTGGACATCGGAGCTGCCGTCACCGACGTAGACGGTCCGGTCCGGGCTGATCTGCAGCCGGCTCGCGAGCGCCTCGAGAATCGCGACCTTCCCGTAGCCGGCGGGGACCTGCGTGACTGCGCAGATTTCGCCGGAGGTCGCGTCATACGCGCACTCCGCGCCGTAAATGTGGTCCGGAGGAACGATGCCCTCGAGCGCGGACTCGACCACCGTCCTTGGTGCGGCCGAGATGACATAGAACGAGAAGTGATACTCGTCGGCGCCGGCCTCGAGCGACGTGACGAAGGACTTGATGTCCTTCTTCAATCGCACCTGCTTGCCCGTCTCGATCAAGTGCTCGCGGCGTACGCACCGAAACTCGGGATCGTGGCGAAGGAGATACGTGAGCTCGGCGCCCTGTTGGACCAGGTGAATGTCCGAAAGACCGGCGACCTTCTCGCGAAAGTTCGGCACGCCGATCAGCTCGCTGAGAACGAGCCCGGAATCGTTGAAGCTCAGCGTCTGGTCGAAGTCGCTGGCGATGAGGTAGTGGCCGGGCGCTGCCCTGCTGGTGGACATGTTGGTTCCCCCACCCGTTGGATGCAGAGATGACGCCATGCGTCGCTCGCCTGGTATTCTCGGGCGTTTCGGCTGTCGAGGGGGCCCGATCTGCTGTTTTGGTGGGCATGCGCCCAACGATTCGGCGAGATTTCCGGGCTGATTTTCCGCGAGCTCGCGCAGGGCAAGGCGCGCGCTTGCCGACGCCGTTCTGGATGAGTCGCTGAGGCGGTCCCCGTGGCGCGATGGCCTCGATCCGAGCCGACACCCTCACGCGTGCCGGTCACGGCGATTCGCGCATCACGAAACGACGACCTCAGAATCCGCGCCAGATCGCTGGGATCGGCGAGCACCATTTCCGGACCCTGGGACACGGGGGCCGGTCGACACTGTTCGCATGACCAACCACCGTCGCGCGGAATCACTCGCGCTGAAGGCGCACCTGTGCTGGCTGGTAGCCACCTCGTGGGCGAGCTAGCCGAGCATAGCCGGAAACACTGCCATGGCACTCCAAGAGTTTCTGAAGGCACTGAAAGACGCCGACGAGATCGAGCTGACCGTCACCGGTCGCTCATCCGGTCGGCCGATTGCCCGGCCCGTGTGGTTCGTCCAGGAGGGCGGGACCCTGTACCTGCTTGCCGTGACGGGCGGAGACAGCCAGTGGTACCAGAACGTGTTGAAAACGCCCGCCATCACGCTCGCCGTGGACGGCGTGAAGTGGAATGGAACGGCGACGCCCATCACGGATCCCGCCAGGGTCCGTGACGTCGTCGAAAAGTTCCGGGGTAAGTATGGTGCCGACGAGGTGGCGAAGTACTACTCGAAGTTCGACGTCGCCGTTGCCGTTCCGCTCGCATGACTCGACGGTCTCGAGCGATGACACGCCGCCCCGACGGCATTTCCATTGCACTTCGATGACGGCGGAGGATTTCTACAATGCTGTACTACGCGTTGATGTTTCTCGTCGTCGGGCTCATTGCCGGTGCGCTGGGACTGTTCGGGATCGCCGCCATCGCCGGCCAGATCGCCTGGGTCCTGTTTCTCGTCGGCGTCGTATTGATCATCGTCCACATGATCAGCGGCCGCCGGGCGTTACCCTGACGGCGTCACGGGCCCTGTCCTCGCCTCCATCGTGAGCGGTCGCCGCACGGCCCCGCGCCGCGCTGCCGCCTAGCCGCGCAGCGCGACGACGAAGCGGCCGGCCGTGATTCCCAGCACGCAGACGCCGATGCAGACCACCGTCGTCACGATGACGTTGGCCAGCGCACGGCCCCACGCGTCCAGCTCGACGAGACGCACGGTCTCGAAGGAGAACGCCGAGTACGTCGTGAAGCCGCCCATCACGCCGACGGACAGGAACAGCCGCGCCGGCTCCGGAAGCACGGCCGCCTCCTCCGCCAGCGCCTGCACGAGCCCGATGAGGAACGAGCCGACGACGTTGACGATCAGCGTGCCGTAGGGAAAGTCCAGGCCGAGCCAGCGCACGGCGAGGCCGTTGGTGAGGTAGCGCAGCACGGAGCCCACGCCGCCGCCGACGGCCACGAGGACCACGCGGTCCACGTCAGGCGGAGCGGATCTCTGAAAGCGGGACGGTGCGGCCCAGGCGCGCGGCGCACGCGGCGGCCTCGACGACCTCGACGGCGTGCAGGCCCGCGCGCGCATCGACGGGCGACGGCCCGTCGGTCCGGCACGCCTCGAGAAACGCCGCCAGCTCGAGCCGAAGCGGCTCGCCGGCGGCGACGCCCAGCTCTTCCTTGCCGCGATCGACGGCGTCCCACGCGGCGCCCTTGTGCACGTGCTCGCCGGCATACAGCGTGACGGTCCCCGCGCCGTAGTCGGCGACGAGGCTCCCGCGCTCACCGACGATCACGCACTCGCGATGCGTGCCCGGCACGAAGTAATTCGCCTCGATCACGACCGGCACGTCATCGTAGCTCACCGTCACCACCGACAGGTCGTCGAGGCCACGGCCGAGGAAATCGCGCTGCAGCGCGGCCACCGCCGTCGCCTCGCGGCCGAGCAGGGACGCGAAGAGGTCGACGTAATGCACGCCGTCCGTATGGAACACGCCGACGTCGGTGCGCGGGCGCTTGAAGCCGGAGAAGCGCCCCGTCGCGTAGCGGACGCCGCCCACGCGCCCCTCGGCGAGGGCCGCGCGCAGCGTCGCCGTCACGGGGTGGAAGCGGAAGATGTGGCCGACCTGCACGATACGGCGGGCGGCGGCGGCGGCGGCGACGAGCCGGCGCCCCTCATCGGCGGTCGTCGTGAGCGGTTTTTCGATCAGGCAGTGGCGCCCGGCGGCGAGGCACGCCGAGCCGACCGCCAGGTGACTGTCGGCCGGCGTCACGATGTCCACCGCGTCGACGGCGCCGAGGGCGGTGCGGTAATCGGTCGTGGTGCGATCCGACGGCACGCCCTGCCCGATCGCCCACGCCAGACGCGCCGGCGAGACGTCGGCGACCCAGACACCGGCGCCGAGCTCGCGCAGCACGCGCAGGTGCTTTTCGCCCCAGCGGCCGAGGCCGACGAGCAGGACGTCCACCGCCGGGCTCTACTCCTTGACGAGATCGCCGCCGAGGTCCTCGGCGACTTCGTAGTGGAGCATGCGGGATTTCATCCAGCGCACGACGAGGAGGTCGGCGGTGGCGACGAAGACGCGGTTCAGCACACCGTACTTGGACTGTCCGAAGCGGCGCGGCCGGTTGCGCACCGGCACCTCGAGCACGCGATAGCCGCGCATCTTCAGCAGCGTCGGGATGAAGCGGTGGAAGCCGCGATAGAGCACGAGCCCGCGCAGGCACTCGCGCCGGAACGCTCGGAACGTACAGCCGCTGTCCTGGACCACCTCGTCGCTGACCCAGTTGCGCACGCCGTTGGCCACGCGCGAGCAGAGCCGGCGCAACGCGGAGTCGCCCGCGCCGCGGTTCACGCGCCACCCCGTGACCGCGTCCCAGCGGTCGAGGTGGCGCAGCAGGCCCGGGATGTCGTGAGGATCATTCTGGAGATCCGCGTCCATGGTGATCACGAGGCGGCCGCGCGCCGCGTGAAAGCCGGCGTCCGTGGCGGCCGTCTCCCCGGCGTTGGCCTTCAACCGCACGAGCCGTACGCGCGGATCGGCCTCGCGCAGGCCCCGGATGATCTCGGCGCTGCGGTCTCGGCTGCCGTCGTCGACGAACACGATCTCGAAGGCCAGCCGCTCGCTCTCCAGCACGGACCTGAGCTCCGGCCACAGCAGCGGCAGGCTGTCCTCCTCGTTGTAGACGGGGATCACGATCGAGAGGTCAGTCATCGAGCCGCTCTCCCGGCGCTTCCAACCGCTCCGGCGGCGCCTCGAGGCGCTCCCGGGCGGCGCGCTGGGCGGTGCCCTGCCACTCGGCGACGAGCGACTGCGGCAGGTTCAGGCGGTCGAGCACCCGCGCCACCGTGTGGTTGACGATGTCGTCGAGATCCTTGGGCCGGTTGTAGAAGGCCGGCATCGGGGGCAGGATCACCGCGCCCATCTCGGCCAGCGCGGTCAGCACGCGGAGGTGACCGAGGTGCAGCGGCGTCTCACGCACCACGAGGATGAGCGGCCGGCCTTCCTTCAGCGTGACGTCGGCGGCGCGCGAAACGAGCGTGTCGCTGTGACAGGATGCGATGGCGGCCGCGGTGCGGATCGAGCAGGGCGCGACCACCATGCCGGCGGTGCGAAAGGAGCCGGAGGCGATCGAGGCGCCGATGTCGCGCACGTCGTACTTGTGGTGGGCGAGGACCTCGACGTCGGCCACGCCGTAACTCGTCTCCTCCACGATCGTTCGCTTGCCGGCGACGGAGATCACGAGGTGCGTCTGCACCTCGGCGCTGCCGTGCAGAACCTCGAGGAGCCGGATGCCGTAAATCGAGCCGCTGGCACCCGTGATGCCGACCACGAGGCGCGTCACAGCCGGAACCTCTTCTTGAACACTTCCTCGCGCGTCTTGTTGTAGAGCACTTCCCACTCGTGGCTGCCCTCGGGCATCGGGCGCGAGTAGGTCGACAGCGTCTTGCGGACCTCGGTGTCGACGGATTCCTCGAGCTTGGACTCGTCGGTCAGCACGCGGATGATCTCGGGCCGCACCTCGTCCGGCGCCTTCACGGTCACGCCCGGCACGTTGCCGAGCTCCTTCATGATGCGTTCGGCCAGGAAGAAGATGCGCTCCCGGCTCATCCGCATCAGAGGATGAATCCCCGGTCGCGCGCGAGCTTCTCCTTCACCTTGCCGAGGAGCTGGCGATAGTCCGCCGCCGAGTCCTTGATCATCTTCGCGTGCTCGAGCAGGAGCTTGCGGGCGTCGGCGTCGAGCGCGTCCTCGGCGACGAGATTTTCGACCACGACGTGCCGGATGGCCGCCCGCGCGGCGGCCTCGTCCCGGATGTCCATGACCTTGCGCGTCGTCAATCGCTTGACGACGGCCTGGGCCATCCGTTCGGCGATCTCCTCGCGTCGAGGCATACCAACGAAGAGTACAAGTGTACGACGCGGAGTGTCAAGGAAGCGCGGGCAAGATCACCGTCATGCGCGTGCCCACACCCGGCGCCGCGTCGGCGCGCACGGTTCCGCCGTGCGCCTCGACGAGCGACCTCACCACGGAGAGACCGAGGCCCGTGCCCGGACCCAGCGCCGCCGTCTCGCGCACGCGATAGTACGGCTCGAACACGCGCGCCCGCTCCCCGGCGGGAATTCCCGGTCCCTCGTCGTCCACGTCGACGGCGATCACGCCGTCGGTGGCACGCGCGCGGACGCGCACGCACGAGCCCGGTGGCGAGTACTTCAGCGCGTTCCCGATCAAGTTCTTCAGCACGCGGTCGAGCGCGTCGGCATCGGCGTCCACATGCGGTAGCGCGCCCTCGACGTGCAGCTCGAGCCGGTGCGTGGTGCGCGTGCGGCGGAACAGCTCGACGGCGGCCGCGATGAGCGGTGCGGGGTCGAGGACCACGCGGCGGATCGCCGGCGCGAGCCCGCGCTCCAGCCGGGCAAGGTCGAGAAAATCACTCACGATCCGTCCGAGACGTTCGATCTCGCCGCGCATGATCTCGGCGAGGCGGCGGACCTCGCTCGGCGCGAACGCGCGCGTCGCCAGAAGCTCGGAGAAGCCCTGGAGCGCGGTCAACGGTGTGCGCAGCTCGTGGGAGGCCAGCGCGACGAAGCCGGACTTGAGCCGGTCCGTCTCCGCCAGCCGCGCCGTCGCCTCTCCCACCTTGTGCTCGAGCTCCTCCGCGAAGCGACGCTGCCGCGCCGCCAGGCGCGCATTGTCGAGCGCCAGCCCCACCGCCGCGCCGACCCCGACCAGCGCGTCGCGCTCCTCGCGCGAGACGTCGCCCAGCCGCTCGACGGCCAGCGCGCCGACCGTCTGGCCGGCGCTCGTGAGCGGCACCACCACGACGCGCCGCGGCCGCACGTCCGTTCCGGCGTCGGTGACGAACACCGGCTCCCGGCGGGCGAGGACGCGGGCGGCCGGCGAGCGGGGGTCGAGGACGTCGGCGCCCGCCACGATGCGCCCCTCGTCGAGCACGAGGCCCGCGGTGTCGACGCCGAGCCGGCGGGCCAGCATGGCGGCCAGCCGTGCGGCGATGCGGCCGAGCGGCGCCGGCTCGGCGAGCACGCGCTGCACGGCCCGCAGCGTCTCGTAACGCTCGCGCTGCCGCCGCGCGCGGGCGGCGAGGCTGCCGACGAGCGCACCCGAGAGCGCGAGCACGGCGAGGGTGACGATGCCTTCGGCGGCCGCGCGCGTCGGCCCGTGGCCCTCGATCTCGCGCAGGACGAACGGCCCGAAGGCGAGCACGGCCCCGACCGCGGCCACGAGTCCACCGGCGACGCCGAAGCGGAGCCCGGCCAGCACGATGGGCAGGAGATAGAGGTGGCGCCACGGAGTCGACGGTGAGACGTCGGCGGCCGCGAGGCCCGCCGTGATGACGACGACGAGCCCGCCGGCGAGCAGCGCCGCCTGGCGGCGAGGCGCCGTCACGGCACGACGTGGAGCAGCCGGTAGGCCGCGAAGAACGCGACGGCCGCGACGACGCCGGGCACGATGCTGCCGCTGCGCCAGTAGAGCCAGCAGTTGCCGAGGCTGAGCAGCGTGAGATAGAACACGGCGCCCGCGGCGACCTCGAGGCTGTGCGGCAGCAGCGGATCGACGAGGTAGCGAGCCAGGCAGACGGCGGTCACGAGCGCAGCCGCGGCCCCAAACGGCCAGCGACGCTGCACGCGATCGAGGAGGGCGCCGCGCAGGAACGCCTCGGTCGTCAGCACGTTGCCGCCCAGGTCGTAGGCGAGCCAGGGCGCCAGGACGTCGAGCGCCGGCGCGCGCACGCCGTAGCCGAGCGTGAGCGAGGCCGTCACGAGCAGATGCGCGCCGAGCAACGCGCCCAGCACCGCCCCGGCCGCCACGAGCCCGGCGGACGCGCGCGCGAGGCCGAGCCCCGGCAGCCGCGCGCGCTGCCGCCACAGCCAGACGGGCGCGGCGAGATAGGCGGCGGCGCCGAACGGCGCCAACGTCGCGCCCAGCGCTCCCACGAGGACGAGCGCCGCGGCCAGCGCCGGCGGCGGCCCGCCACGCGGCGCCGCCCACGCGACCGCCGTGGCGAGCAGCGCGCCCTGGGCGCCACCGGCTCCGAGCGCGCGGGCAAGCGTCAGCGGGACCGCTTCGGCCGTCGCCAGCACCCCGGCGCCGGCAGTCAGCACGCCGAGCGCCACGAGCAACGGCAGCGGCGCGCCCGAGAGCAATCCGCCCGGCCGCGGCTCCCAGGGACGCGCGATGGCGTACACGCTCAGCGCTCTTCCCGGTCGAGCACGCCGAGCAGCGCGGCCACCACCGTCTCGTCGAGCGTGCGCCCGGCCTCCGTGACCAGGCACGCACGCACCCGGTCGCGCGGCAGCGCTGCGCGGTAGGAGCGCGCCGAGGTGAGCGCGTCGAAGACGTCGGCCACGGCAACGATGCGCGCCTCGAGTGGGATGGTCTCCCGGGCCAGTCCATCGGGATAGCCGGAGCCGTCCCAGCGCTCGTGATGATGGCGGATCACGCGCGCGGCGCCGGCGAAGAACTCGAAGGGGGCGACGATCTGCGCGCCGATGACGGGATGCGCGCGCATGATCTCCCACTCCTCCGGCGACAGCGGCCCCGGCTTCCTCAAGATCGCCTCGGGCACGCCGATCTTGCCGATGTCGTGCAGGAGGCCCGCCTGCCCCACCAGATCGACGACGGCGGACGTGAGTCCGAGGGCCGACGCAACGCGTCGACTCAGCGCCGCCACGCGCTCGGAGTGGCCCCGTGTGTACGGGTCCTTCGCCTCCAGCGCATTGGCCAGCCCCAGCAGCGACTGGCAGATCGCCCGCTGCAGCTGGTGATACAGGCAGCGCACGTCTTCGGCGTAGCGCAGCGACTGCTGGTACGCCGCGTGGAGGCGGCGGTAGTCCGCCGCGGGATCTCGCTCTACTCGAGATGCCATGCGACCCGCGGCATCAGCCGATCGACGAGCGACAGGAGATGGACCGGCGAGAAGGGCTTGGTGAGGTAGTCGTCGGCACCGGCCGCCAGGCCCCGCACGACGTCCTCCTGCTGCGCGGCGGCCGTGAGCATGATGATCCGCGCGGTGGCGACGCGCGGGTTGGCGCGGAGCGCGCGGCACACGTCGAGCCCGCTGAGATCCGGCAGGTGGACGTCGAGGAACACGAGATCGATCGCGAGGGCCTCGGCGACGGCGAGAGCCGTCTGGCCGTCGCCGGCCTCGAACACCTGCACCCGATCGTCCTCGAGGGTGACGCGCACCAGCTCGACCACATACGGCTCGTCGTCGGCGATCAGCACGGACAGCATGGCGCCCGCTATCGCAAGCCGCGTACCATGGCCGGGCGGCGGGTTGGCGGAGGCTTGACGGACGCTCCGGGCCGGCGACTGCCGCGCGCAGTGGGCGCGGTGCCCGCTGCGCTGGGCAGCGGGGAGCCTCTCAGTGCGGGCGCGCGACCACCTGCAGGCGAACCAGCGCGCGGGCGAGCGCGGCGGCCGCCCGCGCGTAATCGACGTCTTCCCCGCCGCGCCCCGACAACCGCTGCTCGGCGCGGTCGCGGGCGCGTTCGGCCCGGGCGCGGTCGATCTCCGCGGGGAGCTCGGCGCTGTCGGCCAGCACGATCACCTTGTCGTTGCGGACCTCGGCAAAGCCACCGGCCACCGCGGCGTGGCGCTCGTCGCGCCCGATGCGATACGTCAGCTCGCCGATGCCGAGCGTGGAGAGCAGCGCCGCGTGGCCCGGCAGCACGCCGAAGTACCCTTCGATGCCGGGCACCACGACCTCGTCGACCTGCTCGGCGATCACCAGCCGCGAAGGCGTCGCGACCTCCAGCGTGATCCGGTCGGCCATCTAGCTCTCGCGCATCTTCTTGGCCTTGTCCATGGCCTCCCCGATGTCACCGACCATGTAGAAGGCCTGCTCGGGCAGCTCGTCGTGCTTGCCCTCGACGACCTCCTTGAAGCTCTTCACCGTGTCGGCAACCTTCACGTAGCGCCCGGGCAGTCCGGTGAACTGCTCGGCGACGAACATCGGCTGAGACAGGAACCGCTGAATCTTGCGTGCGCGGTTCACGGCGATCTTATCCTCGTCCGACAGCTCTTCCATGCCGAGGATGGCGATGATGTCCTGGAGGTCCTTGTACCGCTGTAGGGTCAACTGCACGGCGCGCGCGATCTGATAGTGCTCTTGCCCGATGATGTTCGGGTCGAGGATGCGTGACGTCGAGGCGAGCGGATCGACGGCGGGGTAAATGCCGAGCTCGGAGATCGGCCGGGACAGCACGGTGGTGGCGTCGAGGTGGGCGAACGCGGTGGCCGGCGCGGGGTCGGTGATGTCGTCGGCCGGCACGTAGATCGCCTGCACGGAGGTGATCGAGCCCTTCTTGGTGGACGTGATCCGTTCCTGCAGCTGGCCCATCTCCGTGGCCAGCGTCGGCTGGTAGCCGACCGCCGAGGGCATGCGGCCCAGCAGCGCCGAGACCTCCGAGCCCGCCTGCGTGAATCTGAATATGTTGTCGATGAAGAGCAGCACGTCCTGACCTTCTTCGTCCCGGAAGTACTCGGCGGCGGTGAGCGCGGTCAGCGCCACGCGCAGCCGCGAGCCCGGCGGCTCGGTCATCTGGCCGAAGATGAGCGCCGTCTTCTCGAGAACGCCGGACTCCTTCATCTCGTGATAGAGGTCGTTGCCCTCGCGCGTGCGCTCGCCCACCCCCGCGAAGCACGAGATGCCGCCGTGCTGCTTGGCGATGTTGTTGATCAGCTCCTGGATGAGCACGGTCTTGCCGACGCCGGCGCCGCCGAAGAGGCCCGTCTTGCCGCCCTTCGTGTAGGGCTCGAGCAGATCGACGACCTTGATGCCGGTCTCGAACATCTCGACGTTGGTCGACTGCTCGTCGAACGGCGGCGCGGGCCGATGGATCGGATAGGTCTTCTTGGTGTGGATGGCCGGGCCCTTGTCGACGGGCTCGCCCACGATGTTGAGGATGCGGCCCAGCGTCTCCCGGCCGACCGGCACGGTGATCGGCGCGCCGGTGTCGAGCACGCTCATCCCCCGCGTGAGACCGTCGGTGGCGGCCATGGCGATGGTGCGCACGTGGGCCTCGCCCGTGTGCTGGGCGACCTCGAGGGTGAGCTTCGAGGAGTACGCGAAGATGTCCTTCTGCTCCACGCCCTGCACGAGCAGCGCGTTGTAGATGGCGGGCAGCTTGCCCGGCTCGAACTCGACGTCGACGACCGGGCCGATGACCTGGACGATCTTCCCCGTGCTCATGCCTCCGCTCCTTGCTTGAGCGCCTCGGCGCCGCCGACGATGTCGAGCAGCTCCTTGGTGATCTTCTCCTGGCGCGCCTTGTTGTACTGGATGGTGAGGATCTCGATCATGTCCTTGGCGTTCTTGGTGGCCGCTTCCATCGCGGTCATCCGCGCGCCGTACTCGCCGGCGAGCGACTCCATCAACGCGCGGAACACCTGCATGCGCACGTGGCGCGGCAGCAGGTCGCCGAGGATGGATTCGGCGCTCGGCTCGTAGATGTAGTCGACGGGCTGGCCCGCAGCTGCTCCCGCCTCCGTCTTGGGGATCGGCAGCAGCTGCTGGCGCACCGGGCGCTGGACGGCGACCGAGCGGAACTCGTTGTAGATCAGATGGACCTCGTCTACCTCAGCCTCGAGGTACTGGGCGATGAAGAAGTCGGCGAGCTCGCAGGCGTGCGAGTACGCGAGCCGGTCCCAGAAGCCGATCATGTCGCGCTTCACCGTATACGGGCGCCGCCGGTAGAAGTCGCGCGCTTTGCGGCCGACGACGACGAGCGTGATGTCCGTCGCGTTCGAGCCGCGCACGAAGACCAGCGAGTTGCGCAGCACGTTGCTGTTGAAGGCGCCGGCGAGGCCGCGATCGGCCGTGATGATGACGATCTGGCGGCGCGGGCCCTCCCGCTGCTCCAGCAGCGGGTGCGCCGAGCCCTCGCCGCCGTCGGCGGCCGACACGAGGTTGCCGAGCAGCTCGGCCATCTTGTTCGCGTACGGGCGCGCGGCGAGGATGCGCTCCTGCGCCCGCCGCAGCTTCGCCGCCGCCACCAGCTTCATGGCACGCGTGATCTTCTGCGTGGACTGGACGGAGCGGATCCGCCGCTGGATGTCGCGGAGCGTCGCCACGCGTCAGGCCGCCTTGATGCCCTTGGCGGCCATGAACTCCGCCTTCGCGTCGTTCACGGCCTTGGTCAGCGTCTCGCGCAGCGCGTCCGAGAGCTCCTTCTTGTCGCGGATCTCGCCGAGGATCTGCGCGTGCTTGCGCTCGAGCCAGCCGTAGAAGAACGTCTCGAACTCGCGCACGGCGTCCACCGGCACGTCGTCGAGCAGGCCCTGCGTGCCCGCGAAGATGATGACCACCTGCTTCTCGACGGGCAGCGGCTGATATTGACCCTGCTTGAGCAGCTCCACCATGCGCTGCCCGCGTGCGAGCTGCTGCTGCGTCGCCTTGTCGAGGTCGGAGCCGAACTGCGCGAAGGCCGCCAGCTCCCGGTACTGCGCGAGGTCCAGACGCAGCTTGCCGGCGACCTGTCGCATCGCCTTCACCTGGGCCGAGCCGCCCACGCGCGAGACGGAGAGTCCGACGTTCACCGCGGGCCGGATGCCGCCGTAGAACAGGTCGGACTCCAGGTAGATCTGGCCGTCGGTGATCGAGATGACGTTGGTCGGGATGTAGGCCGACACGTCGCCGAGCTGCGTCTCGATGATCGGCAGGGCGGTGAGGGAGCCGCCGCCGAGCGCGTCGTTGAGCTTCGCGGCGCGCTCGAGCAGCCGCGAGTGCAGGTAGAAGACGTCGCCCGGGTACGCCTCGCGGCCCGGCGGGCGGCGCAGCAGCAGCGAGAGCTGGCGGTACGCGGCGGCGTGCTTGCTGAGGTCGTCGTAGATGCAGAGCGCGTGGCGCTTGCTGTCGCGGAAGTACTCGCCCATCGTCACGCCGCAGTACGGCGCGATGTACTGCAGCGGCGCCGGCTCCGAGGCGGACGCGACGACGACGGTGGTGAACGCCATGGCGCCGGCATCCTGGAGCACCTTCACCACCTGGGCCACCGTCGAGCGCTTCTGGCCGATGGCGACGTAGAAGCAGAAGACGTCCTGGCCCTTCTGGTTGATGATCGTGTCGACGCCGATGGCCGTCTTGCCGGTGCCGCGGTCGCCGATGATCAGCTCGCGCTGGCCGCGCCCGATCGGGATCATCGCGTCGATGGCCTTGAGGCCGGTCTGCAGCGACTCCTTGACCGAGCGGCGATCGACGACACCCGGCGCGTAGCGCTCGATCGGCCGGAACTCCTTCGCCGCGATCGGGCCCTTGCCGTCCACGGGCTGGCCGAGCGCGTTCACCACGCGGCCCACCAGCGCCTCGCCGACGGGGACCTGGGCGATGCGGTTGGTGCGCTTGACGGTATCGCCTTCCTTGATGGCGCGGTCGTCGCCGAGAAGGACGGCACCGACGTTGTCCTCCTCGAGGTTGAGGACCATGCCGACGACGTCGCCGGGGAACTGCAGCAGCTCGCCGGCCATCGCCTTCTCGAGCCCGTAGATGCGGGCGATGCCGTCGCCGACCTCGATGACGCGGCCGACCTCCTGCAGGTCGACCTCCGGCTCGTACCCCGCCAGTTGGCGCTTGATGATCTCGCTGATCTCACCCGCTTTGATCATTCCCTACCCTCTCGCCATTCGCTCTCGCAGGCGCGCGAGCTGGCCGTCCAGGCTGCCGTCCATCACCAGGCTGCCGATCTCGGCGACGAAGCCGCCGAGCAGTTCCTTGTCCACGACCTCCTCGATCACGACCTGCTGGCCGCCGAGCGCCGCGCCCAGCCGCGACGCCAGCAGCGCGCGCTCCTGCTCGTTCAGCGGCACGGCCGTGCGCACGCGGACACGCGCGCGGTTGACGTCGGCGTCCACCAGCGCCCGGTAGGCCTCGGCGATCTCCGGGAGCAGCGCGGCGCGGCCGTGGCCGGCCACCAGCCCGAGGAAGTCGCGTACGAGCTTGCTCACGTCGAGGCGCTGCGCGATCTCGGTGGCGACACCGCGCTTGGTCGCGGCCGACACGCCGGGGCGCGTGAAGAGCCGCTCGAGGGCCGCGTCGCCGCGCACCACCTCCACCACCGACGCCAGTTCCGCCGCGATGGTCTCGGTCCGGCCCGCCGCGCGCGCGAGGTCATGCAGCGCTTTGGCGTAGGAACGCGCGGCGCGCCGCGACTTCACCGACCGATCCGCGCGATGGCATCGTCCACGATGCGGCGGTGCTCCTCGTCACGCAGGCTCTTGCGCACCAGCTTCTCGGCCACGGCGATGGCGATGTCGGTGACCTCACGCCGCAGCTCCTCGCGCGCGCGGCGGATGTCCGCCTCCGTCTGCGCCCGCGCGGACTCGACGAGCAGCTGCGCCTCGCGGCGCGCGGACTCCACCAGCTTGCGCTGCTCCTCCGCGGCTTCCTTGAGGGCCGCCGCGCGGATCGACTGCGCTTCGGCGTAGGCGGCGCGGATGCGCTCGGCGCTCTCCTCCTGCTGCCTGGCGGCCTCGGCGCGCGCGGCCTCCGCCGCCTCCAGCGAGGCCTTGATGGCCACGGCGCGCTCTTGCATCTTCGCGAGGAGCGGCTTGTAGAGAAGGCGGTGGAGGATGGCGAGAAGGATCAGGAAGTTGAGCATCTGGATGATCAGCGACTTGTCGAGGCTGATCAGCCCGCCGCCGCCGTGCTCGCCGCCCTCGGGCGCCGCGAACGCCAGCGCCGGCAGCAGCATCACGCACGCGGACACGATGGAGCCGAGCCACACGGAACGACGCTGGAGCATTGGGCAGATTCCCCCGGTCTCGTGGTGCCGCAGAAGGTTTGTGAAAACTATCACCCGGCTCCGGCGCTTGTCAATCCGGCCGCGCGATCACGCCTCCGCCGATGACGAGATCGTCACGGTACCACACGACCGACTGACCCGGCGTGATCGCGCGCTGGGGCTCGTCGAACACGACCTCGGCGCGGCCCGCGCCCGCCGCGACGACCGTCGCGGGCGCCGGGCGATGGCTGTGGCGGATTCGCGCCTCCACACGCAGTGGCTCGCGCGGCGGGGCGCAGGCGATGAAGTTCACGTCCGTCGCCATGAGCCGGTCGCGCTCGAGGCCGCCGGCCGGGCCGACGGTCAGACGGTTGGCGCCGGCGTCGATGTCCGTCACATAGAGGGCGCGGCCCTGCCCGATGCCGAGCCCGCGCCGCTGACCGACCGTGTAGCCGGCGATGCCGGCGTGCGTGCCGAGCACGCGGCCCTCACCGTCGACGATCGGGCCCGGCCGGAACATGTCCGGATCCCGGCGGCGCAGGAAACCGCGATAGTCGTCGTCGGGCACGAAGCAGATCTCCTGGCTCTCCCGCTTGTCGGCCGTGACGAGGCCGAGTCGGCGCGCGTGCGCGCGGACCTCCTCCTTGTCGAGATCGCCGACGGGAAAATGCGCCGCTGCGAGCTGCGCCTGATCGAGCGGCCAGAGGAAATCGGACTGGTCCTTGCGCGCGTCGCGCCCCCGGCGCAGGAGCCAGCGCCCGCTCGTCGCGTCCTGCGTGACGCGCGCGTAATGGCCGGTGGCCACGCCGGCGGCGTCCCAGGCACGCGCCCGCGCGAGCAGCGAGCCGTATTTGAGATTTACGTTGCAGGCCACGCACGGCACGGGCGTGCGGCCGCGCCGATACGCGTCGGCGAAGGGACCGATGACCGCGCGGTCGAACTCGGCCTCCATGTTCAGGACGTAGTACGGGATGCCGAGCTCGCGCGCGACGCGGCGCGCGTCGTCCACCGCCTCGCTGCCGCAGCACGAGCCGAAGCGCCGCGCCGGATCGTCGGACTCCGTCCACGGCCAGACGCGCATGGTGACCCCGATCACCTCGAAGCCGCGCTCGACGAGGAGCGCCGCCGCGACCGACGAATCCACGCCTCCGGACATGCCGACGACGATGCGAGAGGACATCGGCTAGATGATACTAGGCGCGTCCGCCCAGCAGTTCGGCGAGCCGCTCGAGCTCCTCGGCGTTGGCGTAGCCGATCTCGATCGTGCCGGTGCGCTCGCTGCCGCGGATCCGCACGCGCGTCATGAGCGCGCGCTGCAGCGTCGCCTCGACGGCCGCCAGCTCGGCCGACCGCTTGCGCGGCGGCTTGGGGCGACGGACCGTGCCGTGCGCGGCCTCGACGGCGCGCGCGGACTGCTCGGCCGCCCGCACCGTCCACGAGTGCGCGAGGATCTCGTCGCGCAGGCGCATCTGATCGGCCTCGCTCGACAGCGAGAGCAACACGAGCGCGTGTCCCATCGTGAGCCGGCCGCCGCGCAGGTCGGCCTGGATCGGCTCGGGCAGCCGCAGCAGCCGCAGGGCGTTGGCGACCGAGGAGCGATCGAGGCCGACACGCCGCGCGAGCTCTTCCTGCGTCCAGCCGAACTGCGCGAGCAGCTTCTGATAGGCCTCGGCCTCCTCCATCGGATTCAGATCCTCGCGCAGGAGGTTTTCGACCAGGGCGATCTCGAGGCTCTGCGCATCGGTCGCATCCCGCACTACGGCGGGAATCCGCGTCAGACCCGCCTGGCGCGCGGCCCGCCAGCGGCGTTCACCGGCAATCAGCTGATAGCTGTCCCCGTGGCGGCGCACGACGATCGGCTGAATCACGCCGGAGGTCTGGATCGATGCCGCGAGCTCGTTCAAAGCCTTGGAATCAAATAGTTTTCTCGGTTGGTTCGGGTTGACGTCGATCTGGTCGACCGGGATATCGCTCGTCGCTTCGTCCGTTCCCGGCGTCGATGACAGGAGCGCATCGAGACCCCGTCCGAGGCCGCGCTTATTCATGTCGGATCACCTCGCGAGTGAGATCGAGGTAGGCGATGGAGCCGCTAGAGCGCAGGTCGTGCAGCATTACCGGCCTGCCGTGACTGGGCGCCTCGGTGAGCCGGACGTTTCGCGGGATCACCGTCTCGAAGATTTCGCCCGGAAAGTAGCGATGGACTTCGTCGCGGATCTGCAGCGCCAGCGAGGTGCGCCCGTCGAACATCGTGAGCACGATGCCCTCGACCGCCAGACGCGCGTTCAACCGCTCGCGCACGAGCTTCACCGTCTTCAGCAGGTGCGTGAGCCCTTCGAGCGCGTAGAACTCGCACTGGAGGGGCACGAGGACACGGTCCGCGGCCGCCAGCGCGTTGATCGTCAGCAGCCCGAGCGACGGCGGACAATCGATCAGGATGTAGCTGTAGGAGTCCACGATCGGCCGCAGCGCGTCCGCGAGGCGATGCTCACGCCGCTCGAGCGCCACCAGCTCGATCTCGGCGCCGACAAGGTCGATGTCTGAGGGCGCGAGGCGCAGGTCGGGGACCGCGGTGTCGCGAATGGCCTTCTCGACCGGCTCCGCCCCGAGCAGCACGTGATAGATGGTCGGGTAGAGTCCCGCCTTCTGAACACCGAGCCCCGTCGTGGCATTGCCTTGAGGATCGAGGTCGATCAATAGCGTCGGTCGAGCCGCCAGGCCCAGCCCGGCGGCGATGTTCACGGCGGTCGTCGTCTTTCCGACGCCGCCCTTCTGGTTGACCACCGCGATGGTCTTGGCGCTCAAACGCCTACCATCTTGTGTTTATCGTGCAACACTGATCGTCATGTGGCGAGTTCATTGTTTATCGTCAAACACTAGGCCAGACCGCCCCCTGAGGTCAAGGGACCTGACAAACCCAGAAAAGCCGGCGGCCTCGGGGTCCGTCGACCTCCCGCCATGAGCCGATCGGAGTCTGTCGGCTCTTCGGCGGTCCAGTGGCGATGACGACGCCTCCCGGTCGGAGCATGGCGGTCGCACTGGCGGAAAACGTCGTAGGATCGCCGGCGCAGCGCATCACGACCGCGTCGAAGTCCCCGGAGCGCTGTGCCCGCATCGTCTCGAGCCGCGCGTTGACGACCTCGCACTCGCGCAGCGCGAGTTCGCGCACGACGGCTGAGAGGAACGAGACGCGTTTGGCGCGTGCCTCGAGGAGCGTGACCGCGGTATCCGCGAGGACGATCTTCAGCGGGACTCCGGGCACGCCGGCGCCAGAGCCGACGTCCAGGATCCTCCGCACACCGGACGGCAGCAGTCTTACGAACAACAGGCTATCGAGCAGGATGTGGTCGACGACCCAGTCGGGGTCTGCCGAGCCGACGAGGCGCTGGCTTCGCTGCCATTTTAGCAACAATTGCAGGTATTTATCGAACAGGCCGGCTTCGTGATCGCTGAGGGGGCGGCCGAGGATCGCCGCGGCGCCGGTACCCAGCCGCTCAGGCGCGAGAACCGTTCCTGATCTCGCGTGCGCCGACGGCGGGCGTCTTCGGACGGTTCATCGACCACTGCTGCGCGATCTGGAGCACGTTGGACACGGTCCAGTACAGAACGAGCCCCGACGGCAGGTTCAGAAACATGATCGTGAAGAACACCGGCATGATCAGCATCACCTTCGCCTGCGCGGGATCGCCCGAAACCGGCGTCATCTTCTGCTGCACGAACATCGTGACGCCCATCACCAGTGGCAGGATGTAGAGCGGATCGATGTCGGCCAGATTACAGATCCACAGTGACTCCACCCACGACGCGCCCATCGCGTGCAACGCGCGCGCGACCGGCCGCAGGAAGTCGAAGCAGAGGAACGGCGCGTTCTGGAGCTCGGCGGAATTCGCGACGGCGAGGTAGAGCGCGTAGAAGATCGGGATCTGCGGCAGCATCGGCAGGCAGCCGCCGACGGGATTGACGCCGTGCTTGCGATAGAGCTCCATCGTCTCGCGCTGCACGCGCTGCGGATCGCTCTTGTACTTGCTGCGGAGCGCGTTGATCTGCGGCTGCAGCGTCTGCATCGCCTTCATCGAGCGCATGCTCCAGACGGTGAGCGGATAGAAGACGACCTTCGACAGCACGGTGAGGAGAATGATGGCGACGCCATAGTTGTGCACGCCGGCGTAGAGCCAGTTCATCAGCGCCAGGATCGGCACCGCGAAGTACTTCATCGGCAGCCCGTGGCACTCGAGGGGCAGGGGAAATCCGCCGAAGTTGATCGCGTCCTCGAGCTGAGCCTCGCGCAGCCGCTTGTACTCCTTCGGGCCGACGAAGACGACGAACGCGCCCTCCCACGCGGCGCCGGGCGCGATCGTCGGCGCCGCACGCAGGCCGATCGCCGTGCGCAGCGGCGTCGCGGGCTTGACCTTCGCGTCGACCGGCTTGGGGTCGGAGGTCGTGAAGATCTCGAAGCCGGTCGTCTGCGCGATGAGCGCGGCGGTGTACCAGCTGCTGCCGAGCGCGATCCAGTCTCCGGGCGCCGCCTCTTTCTCGATCTGCTCACCGTTCCTCGCGGGACCCAGGATGGTGCTCATGCAGCGGTACTCCCAGCCGGGATGCGCGAGGTCATCCGTGTAATGCGTCATGCCCCCCGCGTGTACCGCGATCGTCGTCGGATGCTGACCCAGGAACTTCGCCGTCTTGCCTTCCCATTCCTGCAGCGTCGTCCACGGGAAGGCGAGCGCGGCCTGGCGCGCCACGCCGCCGGCGTTCTCGAGGCGAAGCGTGGTGTCGATCGTGTACGTGTCGGCGTGAAAGGTGAGCGTCTTGCGCACGCGGAGCCCACCGACCTCGCCCGTGAGCACGAGCTCGCCCGTCGGCTGCTGCGGTCCGAGCCTCAGGTCGGTTGTGGAGAGCTCCATCGGCACCGGCTCCGTGTGGCCAGACGGGCCGGAGACGAGGCCACCGGGGCCCAGTTCCCCTACGATGACCATCGGCTTGGGCCCCCGATACTGGAGGGTCAGCTCCTGCAGCTTGCCGCCTTCGCTACTGACGACGGCGCGATAGAGCGGAGTGACGACCGTGGCGAGCCGCTGCGGCGGGCGTGCACCCTGAGCACGTGGCGTCGCGGGAGCAGCGGTCGGGACCTGTTTTGGCTCGTCTTTCCGCGGAGTTTCAGGCCTGGCCGCGGGCTGGGGCTTGGCGGGCGCCGGCTCCTTGCCGGCCTGCTCGGCATCGGGTCTGGTCGGTGACGGCGCCTCCGGAGTGGACGGGAAGAGAAAGTACTGGCCGGCGAAGAACACCAACGCCATCAGGACGGCCGCCAGTACCGCGCGCTTCTCCATGCTCACGTCGCTCGTCGCCTCGTCGGGGGCGGATCCCAGCCGCCAGGGTGAAAGGGATGACACCGCGCCAGCCGCCACGCCGCCAGCGCCAACCCGCGCGCCAATCCGTGCTCGATGAGCGCCAGCCGCGCGTACTCCGAACACGTCGGCGCGAACCGACAGCCGCCGGGGAGCAGGGGAGACACCGCGCGCTGGTAGACGACCACCACACCGGCCCCGAGCCGGCCGAGCGCGCTCACAGAAGCCTCGGACCCGGAATCGCGGCGAGCGCCTGCCGCATCTGTCCGAGCAGCGTCGCGAACGGCTCGCGCAGGACCGCGGGCCGCCCGATCACGACGAGCGCCGCGCGTGCGGGCGCGGCGTCGCGCGCGGCTCGGTAGGCCTCGCGCAGTCGCCGGCGCGCACGATTGCGCTGGACGGCGAGCCGCAGCTGGCGACTCACTGCGAAACCGACCCGCGTGGATTCGGTCGATTCTCGCCAAAGCACGATGAGCGCAGGACGGTCGATCCGCTTGCCCCGCTGGAAGAGCGCCTGGAATTCGGCGCTGGTGGTCAGTCGCTGGCGTCGAGAGAGGCCACCGCTCAGACGGTCAGCCGTTTGCGGCCTTTCGCGCGACGGCGCTTCAACACCTTGCGTCCGCCCTTCGTCTTCATGCGTTCGCGAAACCCGTGAGTCTTGGCCCGGCGGCGCCGATTGGGTTGAAACGTCCGCTTCATCGAGCAGTTCTCCCTTCCGATCGTCGAACCGACACAGTGTAGGCATGCACTCGAAAGCAGTCAACCAACGAACGCGCTTGCGACGCTGCGAAACGCCGTGATAACGTGCGGGCTCCGTGATTGGCTGGTCGTGAGGTCACGTGGTTGTAAGTGCTCCGTTTGGGCCGGTGGTCCCGGCACGGATACTCCTATCGGACAAGGCGCTCAACGCTATCCACACCTGTGGATAACTCTGTGTGTAAGTGAGGGCTTGACCTGTGCTGGATAGCCTTTGGGGCCGCCTGCTCGACGCCATCGCCCACAAGCTTCCCCCGGCGGTCATCGACCAATGGGTGCGCCCGTGCCGCCTCCTCGCGGTCGAAGGCGATCACCTCAAGGTTGGTGCGCCGAACACATTCTCACGTGACTGGCTGATCCAGCATCATTTTCAGGCGCTCCAGCAGGCGGCCCAGGCCGTGGTCGGCGGTCAGCCGCGGATCACGATCGTCGTCGATGAGACCGCCGAGCAGGCCGCGGCCGGTGACGCGCCGCCGCCGCCGCTCGCGGCGCGCCCGGGTGGCGGTTCGACGGAGGGGCTGAACCCGCGCTACACCTTCGACACCTTCGTCGTCGGGTCGTCGAACCAGTTTGCGCAGGCCGCCTGTCAGGCGGTGGCCGAGCTGCCCTCGAAGGCCTACAACCCCCTCTTCATCTACGGCGGGGTCGGCCTGGGCAAGACGCATCTCCTGCACGCCGTCGGCTACCAGAGCGCGAAGCTGTTCCCGGGAATGATCGTCGTCTACATCACCTCCGAACGGTTCACCAACGAGCTGATCAACGCGATCCGCTACGACCGCACGGCGGAGTTTCGGGGGCGCTACCGGAACGTCGACCTCCTCCTCATCGACGACATCCAGTTCATCTCCGGCAAGGAGCGCACGCAGGAGGAGTTCTTCCACACATTCAACACCCTCTACGAGTCGCGCAAGCAGATCATCGTCTCGAGCGACTCGACGCCGAAAGACATCCCGGAGATCGAGGAGCGCCTGCGCTCGCGGTTCGAGTGGGGCCTGATCGCCGACATCCAGCCGCCGGACTTCGAGACGCGCGTGGCCATTCTCAAGAAGAAGGCCGCCCTCGAGCGCGTTCGCCTCGCCGACGACGTCGCGTATCTCATCGCGAGCCGCGTGAAGTCCAACATCCGCGAGCTCGAGGGCTCGCTGACGCGCATGATCGCCTTCTGCGCCCTGACCGGGCGGGACATGTCGGTCGACCTCGCGCAGGAGGTGTTGGGCGAGCTCTGGGGCGAGGAAGAGAAGATCATCACGATGGAGCAGATCCAGCGCAAGGTGGCCGAGGCGTACGGGATCAAGCTCTCGGACCTCAAGGCCAAGAACCGCACGAAGGCGGTGGCCTTCCCGCGCCAGATCGCGATGTACCT
>Ga0137418_10000890_pt1 | contig 27438 bp, 25 predicted proteins | sample CZODoug3_1_2_16f_FD_122242 | JGI IMG/M metagenome (GOLD analysis project Ga0137418, IMG submission 122242) | Vadose zone soil fungal communities from Angelo Coast Range Reserve, California, USA - CZODoug3_1_2_16fungal (Hybrid Assembly) | ecosystem: Environmental > Terrestrial > Soil > Vadose...
CTCGATCCAGCCTTCGGCCCACCATCCATCCACCACGCTGAAGCTCGGAACCCCGTTCAGCGCCGCTTTCATCCCGCTGGTGCCACTGGCTTCCTGCGGGCGCATCGGAGTATTCAGCCAGATATCAACCCCGCTCGTGATCAACCGGCCCCAGTGCATGTCGTAGTTTTCGACATAAACGGTGCGAATGGTATCCGCCAGCGACGAAGCCCCATTGAAAACATCTCGAATGATCTTTTTCCCGCCCTCATCCCGCGGATGCGCCTTGCCCGCGTACACGATCTGGATGGGACCGACATCGCGCGCGATCCGCTTTAAGCGCTCCCGATCCTGAAACAGCAGGTTGGCGCGCTTGTACGTCGAGGCGCGGCGAGCAAAGCCCATCGTGAAAATCTCCGGATCGAGGACAACCCCGGTGCGCTGGCGAATCGCCGCGAACAGCGCCTCCTTGGACTTCGCGTGCGCCGCTCGAATGTCTTCCAGCGGGATGCTGATGGCATAGCGCAGGTAATTGTTGTCGGTCCGCCAGGCGGGGATGTATTGATCGAATAACTCCGCGAACGCGGGTGAAGTCCAGGTTCGCGCGTGCACGCCGTTAGTAATCGCGCTGATGGCGTAGTTGGGGAACATGCCGCGCGATACTTCCCCGTGCCGCATGGCCACTCCATTTACATAGCCAGAGAAGCGCAGCGCCAGGTAGGTCATGTTTAGGGAATCGTCGTGCAAGGCCTGGGTCTGTTCCAGCAAGTCAACCCGTTCCTGGCCCAGCAACTGCTTGACGAGCGGCTTGGGAAATTGGTCGTGCCCCGCGGGGACCGGTGTGTGCGTCGTAAAGATGCACATGTGAGCGATCCCGTCGATGTCGAGCTGTTTGACCCGTCCCGCAAAACTCTGGTCCAGTCGCCGTTCGAGCAGGCCCAGCGCCAACAGGGCCGAGTGCCCCTCGTTCATGTGGTAAGCCTGGATCCGGTCGTGACCGAGCTTCCGGAGAAGTCCGAATCCACCCAACCCCAGAATGATTTCCTGGCAAAGCCGGTAACGCTCGTCTCCGCCGTACAGCGAATCGGTGAGGTGCCGGTCTTCCTCGCTGTTCTCCGGCAGATTGGTGTCCAAAAGATAGACCGGCACGATGTCACCATCGATGCCGTTCACGTCGAACTGCCACGCCCGAATCCAAACTTGGCGCTGTTCGATCTCAACCGAAACTCGTCCCTCTACCTGCTTCAGAATACGCTCCGGTTCCCACTGCTGCGGTTGCTCCGACTGATTGCCGGCGGGATCAAGCAACTGCCGAAAATAACCCTTGCGATAGACCAGCGTCACAGCCACCACGGCTGCTCCCAGATCGGCGGCCGAGCGAAGCGTGTCGCCGGCCAGCATTCCCAAGCCGCCGCTGTAGGTCGGCATGTCGGGATCGAGCGCGATCTCCATGGAGAAATAAGCGATGGTGGGAGACTTAACCCGTGGCTTCATAGGGCAGACAGCTCGGCGCACATGTCGTTGCGCGCGAGTAGAAGGGCAAAGTTTACTTGAAAATCGCTATCTAAAGCCGCCATCCCTAAGCACAATTCCTATACAAATAGAAATCACCGTACGCTTGACCCTACGCCTCGATGGCAGCGCTTGAGCGTAGGCATCATTATAGACGACAACGTAGGGCTTCGATTCGACACTTAGGTACCTAAGCGCGGAAATCATCCCCCAAAGGAACTTCCGTTGTCGCGGACTGAACGACTTACTCTCGCCGCCGGCGGGCCGGTTCTTAAACGTTCCTTCTGGCTCGAAGTTCACTCTTAGGAATGCAAAGGTCGACCAGCAGAAACCAGACACGACACGTCGGTCTAGCGCGGGCGCTCTCGAAACTCGGCTACTGTTCTCGTTCGCAAGCGAACGAGCTGATCCGCGCCGGCCGGGTTCGTCTGAACGGAACGCGTCGCCGCGACCCGGAGTCGGCGGTGCGCTTGGGAAAAGATCGCATCGATGTGGACAACCAGCCGCTCGAGGTGAGCCAGCGAGTCTACGTGATGATGAACAAACCGCGCGGCATTGTTACCACCGCCTCCGATGAAAAGGGCCGGAAGACGGTATACGACTTCCTTGCCCCTGGTTTACCTTGGTTGGCGCCCGTGGGCCGGCTGGACAAGGCCAGCGAAGGGCTCCTGCTGTTAACGAATGATTCGGAGTGGGCCGGAAAAGTAATGGCTCCGGAGACGCACCTCGACAAGACGTACCACGTGCAAATTGATCGCATCGCCGATAAGGCTGTACTCGATTCAATGTTGCGCGGAGTGAATTCATCCGATCAGGTCCTGCGCGTGAAACGGGTAAGCGTGCTGCGAAGTGGTGAGAAGAACAGCTGGCTCGAGCTGGTATTGGATGAAGGCAAGAATCGGCAGATCCGCCGAATCCTGGAAAGTCTCGGTGCAGAAGTGCTGCAGTTGATTCGCGTGGCGGTCGGTCCGTTGCAACTGGGAGAACTACCCAAAGGCGGCACGCGACCCCTGACCGCCGCTGAAAAGTTGGCAGTAGATCGCGCCTTGAAGCTTCCCGTCGGGCAACCCAAGAAGATGAGTCGAAAAGTTTGAAATGAAGGAGAGCTTGTGAAACCTGCACTGGCATTTCTTGCCCTAGTGGCAATCGTGACCTGCTGCAACCCTGGATGGACTCAGGATGGGAACGGCAGTGCCGCCGGGGCTTCCGCAGTCGCAACTCCCACAGCATTTCCCCCACCCGGCACATACGCCACAACCAACTCGGTCACGTTGCTTTCGGCCACTCCGGGTGCACAGATTCACTACACGCTCGACGGAACACAGCCATCTTCTTCCAGTCCGATCTTTGATCCCTATAAGCTGCTGTGGGTCGGTGCCGTCAACAACGGGGACACTGGCTTAAAGACGGGCTACACCATCCGAGCGATTGCCATCAAGCCCGGCATGGACAACAGCGAAGTGGCGACCTTTCAATACGCCATCGACCGCCGCGACCGGACCGCCTACGTTGCCGAAGCCATTCTTCCCGACGTAGTCATGATTCGAGACTACGCCAACGACAAGATGTTCCTGGTGAAGGGCAGCAAGAAAGCGCTGCTGATCGATTCAGGAATGGGAACCGGCGATCTGAAGGGCTTTCTGGCTCACTACGTTGGCGGACTTCCCTTGGAAGTTGCTTTCACCCATTTCCACGGCGACCACACGGGGCAGAGTGACAAGTTCATCGGGGACGATGTGGAATACATCAACGATGCGGACCGCGCCCAGGTGGTCGCCATGTTGACCCAAAAAAGTGCCAGGCAGGACGCAATCAACAAGAACCTTCGGAATATTAAGGATGGCGACATCCTCGATCTCGGCGACCGGAGGCTCACCGTATATCAAGTCCCGGGCCACACCCCAGGGTCGATCGTGCTGTTCGAAAAAGAGACGGGCTATCTGTTCACGGGAGACTCGATTGGCAGCAATGGTCCCGGGATTCCCGACTCTTTCTGGATGCATTTCCCATCGAGTCCTCCGCTGGATGAATATCTATCGACCCTTGAGGTCTTCCGCTCGAAGGTTCGAGGCGGTGTAAAGCGCATCCTTACCGGACACAACGACCACCCGCTCGAGGGTCAGAAGTATCTCGATAATTTGCAACAAGCAGCTCAGAGCGTGGTCGACCAGGGAACAAGCGTGTTGGTCCCCTCGCTGCGTCCAGCCGGCGTCTGGCAGGTGGTGGTCGGTGATCGTATGCATGACCCCAACTGGGTCTCGATCAATGTAACCAAAGAAGGATGCTTGTTTACGGCGCCTGACAAGATCACCGCGCTCAGCAATCTGGAATTGAATGAGGGAGGGGCGATCGATTTCTCACCGGCACATCTGGAATACAGCACCTCGGTGAGTAAGGGCGTCTCAAAACTCCAAATCTCGCCCACCGCGATGTCGAGCCGCTATCGATCACTGAAGATCAACGGCCGAGATGCCAAGTCGGGCAGTCCTTACAACGCGGCTCTGAAACGCGGCACAAGTTCCTTTGCTATCACGGTGACCTCGCCGGACGGAAACAGCGAGAAGACTTACACCTTGACGATCACCCGAAAGAACCAGTGAGGCATGGCTCAACAGCAGGTGAGGTTCTTTGAAGGGAACAAGAGTACTGATGCTGGAGTCTTAGTAAATGAAACGGTGCCTCGAAAGCGCCTCAACCCGGAGCAGCAAGCCTGTCGCAGCGATGTGAGCGCGTTCGCCAGCATCCTGCTAGTGCTCATCACTAGCTTCCTCGTGTTAACACCGAGCGGGGCACGTGGTGTTGGCGCGGATTTGCCGAACGTCAGGCGAGCGACCCTGATGCCTAATGCCGGCAGAGAAGACGCGATGATCGCCGCCGTGTTTCGCACCGGCGATGTTTTCTTTGGCAATGGCAAGATCGTTTTCTTCCCAACTGCCCAAACAAAATTCGTGAGCGCTCGAGTGCAGGTACGGGAAAGAAAAGTTTACCTCAAGGTCGACGCCCGCGCTCATTATGGCGCCGTTTTAAGAGTTCCTAGAAGGACTTCGCTCGGCCGGTATTGAGAATCTGGCGTTTTTGGTGAGGAAAGGGTCAATCCCGGAGCGATAACGCTGCGAAGGGGGCGCTCAACCCTTCGTCAACGGATACCGCTTCTCCCGCCAGTCCCGGATGCCGCCATCCATCGAGATCACGTTTGTATATCCCATCTTCTGCAGGTTGTCGGCAGCCAGCGCTGACCGGAATCCGCCGCCGCAGTACAACACCAAAGGTGTGTTCAGATCGGGCACCGTCTGCTCGACGTCGCGCTCGATGACTCCCTTCCCCATGTGAATCGCGCCCGGAAGATGATCCTTGGCAAATTCACTTTCCTCGCGTACGTCGACTAGGACAAACTTGTCACCCCGATCCATCCGGGCCTTAACCGCATCGACATTGGTCTCGCGAACCCGGGTCTTGGCATCGTCCACGATCTTAAGAAAGAGCGGGGGGTGCTGCGGTGGCATCGATTTCTCCCTTCGAGCCAGTTTGGCTTTTCATTCTACCGAAATTTGGATTCTCAAGCGCCACCGCGTACACCCCTCAACACCCCTCACGATCTCCGAATCCAAATGCACCCCACGGTCGTCTAAACTGCGAGCGTAGTGTCGAACCTGGCCTAACCGATCGTAGTAGCCTTACATACTTCAAAGGATTCTGGGGATGGCTGCACCTGCAATTGTCACAGTCGATGACGAGCGCGATGTCCTGCATGCTGTAGAGCGCGATCTGCGCCGTAAATACGGCAAGGACTACCGCGTTTTGGGAACTGACTCCGGCACCGAAGCGCTCGACCTGCTGCAGCAGCTAAAGACTCGTGGGGACTCCCTCGCCTTGATGCTGGCCGATCAGCGCATGCCGCATGTCTCGGGACTAGACGTCCTGGGACAGGCGATGCGGCTGTTCCCGCAGGCCAAGCGTGCCCTGCTCACGGCATACGCCGACACCAACGCAGCCATCGCCGCCATCAACACCGCTAAGGTCCACTATTACCTCTTGAAGCCATGGGACCCGCCGGAAGAAAAGCTCTATCCGGTGCTCGACGATCTCTTGGAAGACTGGCAGGCGGAATACCAGGCTCCCTATTCCGGACTGCGCGTGCTGGGCACGCGCTGGTCTCCAGCCAGTCACCAGGTAAAGGACTTCCTGGGGCGGAACCAGGTTCCGTATCAATGGACCGACGTCGAGATCGCGGCTCCCGACAAAGAAGTTGAGCAACTGATTCCGAACGGGGATTTCAAGTCAGTGTCCCTTCCGCTGGTCGTCCTGCCGGGCGGCGAGGTGCTTTCGAATCCGCCGCTTGGAGAACTGGCTGCTCGCATTGGCCTGCGCACGCGCGCCGAGACCACTTTCTATGATTTCGTCATCGTCGGTGGCGGTCCAGCCGGGCTGGCCGCAGCCGTCTACGGCGCGTCTGAGGGCCTGAAGACCCTACTGGTAGAGCGCCAGGCTCCCGGCGGACAAGCGGGCATGAGTTCTCGGATCGAAAACTACTTGGGATTTCCCTCCGGCCTTACCGGCGCTGACCTCGCGCGACGCGCGTTCACGCAAGCAAGGCGGTTTGGAGCCGAGATCCTGTCGCCCCAGGAAGCCGTGGGCCTCCGCGTGGACGGTCCCTATCGTTTCATCAAGCTGCGCGACGGCAGTGAGATCAGTTGCCACGCCCTATTGATCGCCAGCGGGCTCTCCTGGAGAAAGCTCGATATTCCCGGCGCGGAACGCCTGCAGGAAGCCGGGGTTTATTACGGAGCCGCCATGACCGAGGCGCAACTCTGCGCGGGCGAGGACGTCTACCTCGTGGGCGGTGCCAACTCCGCTGGGCAAGCTGCTGTCTATTTCGCCCAGTTTGCCCGCAGCGTGACAATTCTGGTGCGGTCCGACTCCCTGCAGAAAGGCATGTCGCAGTACCTGATCGACCAGATCCGGCAGGTTGAAAACATTTACGTGGAAATCCAGTCCGAGGTGGTCGAAGTCCATGGAGAGGATCACTTGGAGTCGATCACGATCCTGAACCAGGAAACCGGCGAAACCAAGACCGTCCCCACTACCGCGCTCTTCATCTTTATTGGCGCAGTGCCGTGCACAGCTTGGCTACGAGGCAAGCTTCCCATGGACAACCGGGGCTACTTGCTCACCGGCACACTTCTGCCGCGGGATGGAGATGGGCCGAAGGGATGGAAAGAGGAGCGCGACCCATTCCTTTTCGAAAGCATCATTCCCGGAGTTTTCGCCGCAGGTGATACGCGTCACGCGTCCATTAAGCGTGTAGCCTCGGCGGTTGGCGAAGGATCTATCACCGTCCAGATGGTTCACCAATATTTGAGTAAAGTGCGTTAAACAGTGGCGTGTACCGAGTACCGAGTGCTAGAACTCTTGGAAACAAGACTGTGATTTGAAGAGCTGCTTGTCTTGAAGTAGTGCTTATCTAGAAGTAGCGCCAGTTTTGAAGGATCGGAGGAAGGGCCACTTTGAGGGGGCCCGCCTTCAGGCGCGCCGTAAAGGTACCACACTAGATCGCGGCTTTTAGCCGCTGAGGTTCGCTCGGTCGAGTGGTGACTTCATAACTGGCGAACCGCTCGGCGAAAACTTTGGGGAATGGCTGATTGAATCCACACGTCCAGGAAATCATCCGTCACGGATATTTGTGGCTGTTTCTACTCGCCTTGCTGGAGCGGATCGGCCTGCCCTTGCTGCTCACGCCCGTGATGATCGCCGCCGGCGCGGTCGCCGGGCTGGGCGACATGAGCCTGACCGGAATCATCGTTCTCACCGTAATCGCATCGGAGCTAGGCGACTGGGTCTGGTATGAACTGGGCCGAAGCCGGGGAGCCTCGGTACTCCGCATCCTGTGTAAGATTTCCCTGGAGCCGGATTCCTGCGTGCGCAAGTCCGAGAATGCTTTCGCGCTCCACACCACCACAGCGCTGATCTACTCCAAGTTCCTTCCTGGGGTTGGCCATCTAGGCTCCCCGATCGCCGGGCTTTCCGGAATGTCGCGCCGGCGGTTCCTGATCGTAAACGCGGTTGGTTCGCTGATTTGGGCGGCGTGCTTCGCGCTGGTGGGCTACATCCCAGCCCGCAAACTACCCATCGATGTGATGCTGGCAACAGCAGCCGGCTGGATTCTGTTGATCCTGTTGCTCGCCTTGATCGGAAATGTGATCTGGAAGTATATCCAGCGCCAGCGCTTCATCCGCTCCCTGCGCGTCTCGCGCATGACCGTCGATGAGCTCAAGGCCGCTCTCGATCGGAGCGAGCGGCCTTTCATAGTCGACTTACGCCACGCGCTTGAATTCGTCGTCGACCCGCGCACGGTTCCCACTGCCGTGCGCATCTCTCCCGACGAACTTTCCGAACGCAACGCTGAGATCCCACGCGATCGCGAGGTGGTTCTGTACTGCACCTGCCCCAGTGAAGCCACCAGTGCAAAGGTGGCGATGGACTTGAAGAAGATTGGGATTACCCGCGTCCGCCCCTTGGCGGGCGGCCTCAAGGCGTGGCAAGACCAGGGCTATCCTATGGACGAATTCTTCCCCCAGGAGGAAACCAATGCGGCTTCCTGATCTGCGTCTCCCCGATGGCCCATTTACCTCGGTGACCGCTTCCCCCGCTTTGTGTGACCCGCATCATGGGCTGCAGTGATGACTGGGTGTTATGGTTCACCCAGTCGTCAGAAAGACCAATCCTGCCACCCGGCTGAGGACTGAAGACTGACGACTGTGACTCGATGGGCGCTATGGGCACACCCTACGGCATCCAAATCACGGAAGATTGCCCGCTCTGCAAGCTGCGGACTTCCGGTTTCTTCTGCGAGCTTTCTAAAACCTCTCTTCAGGACTTGGACAAGATCAAGTCTGCGAGCGCTTATCCCCACGGGGCCGTCTTGGTTCGTGGAAGGCTAGGCTCCTCGCGGCGTGTACGTCATTTGTTCCGGGCGCGTCAAACTCACCACTACATCACGCGACGGCAAGTCTCCGATCCTGCGCATCGCCGAACCGGGCGAGGTGCTGGGCCTGCATGGCACCGTCTCGGGCAGGCCTTACGAACTTACGGGCAAACCCTGCAGCCTTGTCAGCTCGATTTCCTCCGGCGCGACGGCTTTCTTCCGCTTCCTGCAAAATCATGCCATTGCCTGCCTTAATGCCGCGCAGCATCTAAACAGGAACTGCCAAGCGCCTACGAGATAATTCGCTCCCTGGGCCTATCCCACTCCGTGGGAGAGAAGCTGGTGCGGCTCCTGCTGGAATGGGCATCCGACGGGGACCACACCAGGGAAGGCATCCGCATCAAGGTCTCTCTCACCCAGGAGGAAATCGCCCAACTGATTGGCACGTCACGCGAGACCGTGACCCCGGGTGCTCAGCGAATTCCGCGAGAGAAAATTTGCGCAGCTCCATGGTTCCACGCTGCTCCCTCAACTACCCCGGCCTGGAAAGAATGCTCGAAACTTAAAGGAAAAAGCTCTCCCCCAACTCTCCTTTCTTCACCACCTTTGGTAAGAAAGCCCGGATTACCGGCGTTACTTTACCGTCCACAGGCCGAGGCATAAGCTGCCTGCATGAAGTTGAATGCCCTCTTAATGTGTCGTCAGCACGAGTCGTTATCGGTGCTGCTGAACACTCTGGAAGACCTTTCGATCGACGGGGAGATGTGCTCCTCGGCGGCCGACGCGATGGAGCTTCTGGCGCTGGGGTACTATTCCGCACTTATCGTGGATTTCGACTTACCCGGTGCGTCGCAGGCAGTGCACATGGCGCGATTGGCTCCGGCACAGCGCCGTCCCGTCGTGTTTGCGATCATCAACGCGCGCATTGATATCGGAAGTACATTTCAGGCGGGAGCCAACTTCGTCCTATATAAACCTCTGGTCTTCGAACAGGTAGCGCACTCTCTGCGCGCTGGCTGGGCCTTCATGCGGACGGACCGGCGGCGCTCACCACGCCAGAAAACCGAGTCGCTGGTTTACCTGAGATTCGGTGATATCTGTCCCGTGCCCGCTCTGGTCTTGGAACTGAGCCAGGATGGCTTGTCGGTGCAGGCCGCCGAGCCTATTCCGGCGGCGGAGGTCCCCTTACGCTTCATTCTTCCAGGCACTTCCCATCTGATTGAGGGAACCGGCGAGGTGATGTGGGCCGACGATAGTGGCCGAGCCGGCATACTCTTTGGAGACTTGTCCCCGGCTTCTCGGCGCCAATTGAGAAACTGGCTGGCAAAGCGCAATCCGAAGCAGGTCTCCCGCACTAAGACTTCAGTGCAAGCAGCGAAATCCCGCCCAACATCGTCGCCGGCTCACTAGTCGCGGAGTTATCCCGCCGATCGACCGCTACCTCGACCGTCATCCTGAGCGAAGTGAGGTGTAGCCGAGCGCAGTCGAAGGACCCCGCAAAGGTGGCCGGAGGGGAGGAGGAACTCAAAAGGCTAAACCAGACGGCGTGAACCAATCCGTGACGACTGTCACGCCCATCCGTGACAAGACCGCGATCCGGGTCAAGTCATGGCACATTCGGGCCACTACCTTCTCAGTTCCAGAGGGACTATTCTGTATACGGACGAATCGGTTCGGCAGGCACTCGCATGGAAAAACTGCAAGCTATCTCGCACCTCCGAAAGAGCCTTCCCGATTTCGGCGCGAATGTTTGCTCGGACGAGTTTGGACATTCGGCCGACCCTATCGCCAACAGCTACGAGTTCGCTAGATTCGTAACCACCCTGTTTGCCCACGGTGATCCAAAACCAGTGCAACGCGCTTTTGATCAACTGGAAGATTTCATGCAAACCGGCAGCGCCGAAGTCCGCGATTGGGTTTGCAGTTTTCTCGAGGCTGTTCAGGACATTGCAGCCTGGAAGGTGTCCGGCTGTGACGCTTTTCTTCGTTTTCTCGGGCCCGAGACACGTCATGCATGGCGTGCGCTGGAGGCGATCCGCAGAGACTTGGAAGACTGCCCGGCTCTGGAAGCGGAAGTCTTGATGTGGCGGATTGTGCATCACGATGGGCCAAGCCGCGCACGCGCAGCTTGACCAAGAGCGGCACCGCAGTTTGAAATCGTTTACTTCGAAAGAGTAGTCCCGTGCGTCGTGAGTACAACGCACCGCTTCAAGACGCCCCTTAGACGGGACTGCTCGCCGCTGCCGCCGACGAATTGGACTCCATCGGCCGCTCGGCCAAGTTGGAGGATGGGCGATCCGAATTCGCGGCAAACCCCTCCAACTCCGTTAGTTCCGAGCTAATCGCATTCAGCGTAGCATTCGACCGTTCCAGCACCGCCAGCAGGTACCGGCGCGCGACCGCACGATCCGACGGCTGGACCAGGCTCCACCAGCGCCGAATACAGGCGTGAACGTCGCTCTCGGTCTTGGTCCCCTCGACCACCGCGTCCATCAGGCGATGAACTTTGGTCTTGACTGCTTGATACGAAACGGACAGCTCCTGCCCCATGGGTGACACTCCAGTTACGGTGGGAGCAAACCATCCTCCAAACTAATTACTTTGTATTACAGGCATTTAGGAGATTCCACAATCCCAGTTCTTGTAGGAACAAGTGAACGCCATATGAATCTGCGTATCCGGGTGTTTCCCAAACGGCTCCTGCAGATCTGATCGCGAGTCAGCTTCGTTTGGCCCAATACGCAGGCCCATGGCCGCGTTGAATACAGATTCGTCCGTCGTTCGACGCTCGAAGAGCCCATGCTATAATTTTCACTCCACTTTCTGCCGGAAGTGTACGGAGGATGGTATCGATAAGCGCTTTATCCGCACCAACGATCGCATTCGCGCGCGCGAAATCCGCGTGATCGATGACGAAGGCAACCAGATCGGGATCCTGCCGCCCTACGAAGCGCTAAAAATGGCCCGCGAAAAGAACCTGGATCTGGTTGAAATCTCGCCCACCGCTCAGCCCCCTGTTTGCCGCATCATGGATTACGGGAAATTCCTGTACCAGCAGGAAAAGAAAGAGCGCGAGGCCAAAAAGCATCAGAAGCAGATCGTGATCAAGGAAGTGAAGTTCCGCATCAATGTGGACGATCACGATTACGAAACAAAAAAGAACCACGTGCTGCGCTTCTTGGGAGAAGGCGATAAGGTCAAAGCGACCATCTTCTTTCGCGGCCGTGAAATGACCCGCACCAACCTGGGACGCCAGATCCTGGAACGATTGATCAAGGACGTCCAGGATAAAAGTATCGTGGAGTTCCGCCCGCGCCAGGAAGGCAACACGCTGCACGCAATCCTGGCCCCGAAGAAAGAAGAAGGCGGCGGTAAACCAAAAGAAAAGCAGCAAGCAGCGCCGCCGCCGCAAGCAAGACAAGCGTGAAGATTAGCACTTAGCATTTAGCCTTCGTACGGCAGACACTGTCTCCAACCGAAATGTTTCTATCGGCTCTCAAGGCTTGATGGCCAAGTGCCAATTGCTAAGTGGCTAAATGCTGAGAGAACTGAGAACTGAATTTCTATGCCAAAACTAAAAACCCACAAAGGCGCCGCCAAGCGCTTCAAGAAAACGGGAACCGGCAAGGTGATGCGTCATCACTCGCACCTTCGCCATATGCTGACGTCGAAAGGCCAGAAGCGCAAAGACAAGCTGGCCAAATCGGTGTTGGTGAGCGATGCTGACACCCCAAAAGTGTTGCGCATGATCCCGTATCAGTGAGTCCGATGTAGCGCGGGCACTCTTGCCCGCGTAAAGTCAGGAGCCGCGATACTGTAGGTTCCTGCACCGCCGCTGAATGCAGCGGCCCGGCGCGTGAAGAGGTCAATCGTCATCGACGATCCTTACCTCCAGCCGCCAGTGAATGAGCAAGCAAAAAGGAGAAAGTAATGCCTCGCGTAAAACGTGGAACCAAGCGCCGCGCCAAGCGGAAAAAAATCTTAGACCGCGCCAGCGGTTACTTCCTCACAAAATCAAAACTCTACCGCTCCGCGAAAGAGGCCGTCGAACGCGGCCTGAAGTTCGCCTACTCCGGACGCAAGCAAAGAAAGCGCCAGTACCGCTCCCTCTGGATCGTCCGCATCGGTGCTGCTGCTAAGCTGAACGGCCTGAGCTACTCGAAATTCATCAGCGGCCTGAAGAAAGCCGGAGTCGAACTGGATCGCAAGATCCTCGCCGACCTGGCGGTGAAAGATCCTGGCGCCTTTAAGAACCTCGCCGAGCAGGCGAAAGGCGCTCTCGGCGCGGCATAAACCAGCCTTTAGGAGCCGTTAGCACTTAGCTCATATCGACACGGGAGATGGGTTCATTCCATCTCCACCGACTTCTTTGTTCATACTGTCATTCCGACGCCGAGCGCAGCGGAGGCAGAGGAACCTGCTTTTTCGGGGCGAACAGCACGAACCCGAGCGATTTCATGTACACCGTTCCAAAGTTGACGGACTACTCGACGAATGCATTGCAAAAGGCCTCACTTCAGGCGAGGTCCGCCTTCCAGCAGGAGTTGCTCGAACAATCCCTAGAAACCCGGAAGGCGTTCCGCGACCGCTGGGTGGCTCGCAAGAATGGGCTTCTAACGCAGATTAACGACCTGTGGCTCAAGGCTGCTCCGAAAGAGGCAAAGCGGGAGGTCGGTCAGTTCGTAAACTCACTCAAGCAATTCATCGAGCAGGAAATCGCTAAGGACCAGGAATTCGTTGAAGGCGGAGTAAGGCAGCTCAGTGTCAGTCTTGAACGCGTCGACATCACCCTCCCCGGCATTCGCCGCCCGCTGGGCGTTGAGCATCCCGTCATCCGCACGATGAACGAAATCGTCGCCGTCTTCCACAATCTCGGCTACTCGGTTTCCGAGGGCCCCGAGATCGAGTCGGACTACTACAACTTCGAGTCACTGAACTTCCCGCCGAATCATCCGGCGCGCGACATGCAGGACACGCTTTTCATCGCCGATCAGGACAAGAAAGCCCTGCGCGATCGGCTGCTGCTGCGCACCCACACCTCTCCCGTGCAAATCCGTACCATGGAGAAGATGAAGCCACCGCTGCGCATCGTGATTCCCGGCAAGGTCTACCGCAACGATCCGCCGGACGCCAGCCACTCGCCCATGTTTCACCAGATCGAGGGCCTGGCCGTCGACACCAACATCACCTTCGGCGACCTGAAGGGCACGCTCGACCACGCCATGAAAGCTCTGTTCGGATCAAGCGTGAAGACGCAGTTCCGCCCGTCGTTCTTCCCCTTCACCGAGCCCAGCGCCGAGATGATGGTCAGTTGCTTCATCTGCGGCGGCAGTGGCAAGCGCGGCAGCGAACCGTGCCGTCCCTGCAAGATGTCGGGATGGATCGAAATCCTGGGCTGCGGCATGGTCGATCCGAACGTGTTCGAATTCGTGAAGCACAGCGGCTACGACTCGAAAAAAGTCTCCGGCTTCGCCTTCGGCATGGGCGCCGACCGAATCGCAATCCTGAAGTATGGTGTGGACGACATTCAGCTGTTCTTCCAGGGGGACGCACGGTTTTTGGAGCAATTCAGGTAGAAGCAATCGGAACATGAAGCTCAAGAAGAAGGTTCTCATCTTTCTGGCGGGCCTCATCCTAGCCAATATGTGTGCTGTGGCGCTGCTCTTGCTCTACCTTCGGACACACCCAGGGAACCTGCCGATGTGGATTCCACTGGCCATGTTCGCCTTTCTTACTGCCACCTGCGTGGTGGGTGGTGTCTGTCTCTCGCGTTTCCTTCGAGGGGTAAGTCGCGGTGGAAACTGTTACCGAGCGAAGCGAGCGGCAGACCAGCGCCGCGCAGGACTTAAGATAGGCCTTGTCTTGTGGTCTGTAATTTTTATGAACGGGGTCCTTCTCACACTCGAGCACACTGTCCCCTGGCAACATGCCGTCCCGGGTCTTACGCTGGACTTCCTGTTCATCGTCACATTTTGGACTTTGCTCAATCGCATCAAGAGGTCACGAATTCAGAATGCGGGTCAGACGTCGCCTAAATCATCATGAAGATATCTCCCTCATGGATCCGCGATTTCGTCGACCTTAAGGCCGACAACAATGCTCTCGCGCACGATCTCACCTCCATCGGTATCGCCGTCGAACGCATCGCGGGCGAAGGCGACTGCACCGTCTTCGAAATGGAGATCGGCACCAACCGCCCCGACGCCATGAACCACTACGGCGTAGCGCGCGAAGCGTCGGCATTCTACGACATACCACTCAAGCCTTTCGCACCCAAGTTGCCCTCACCAACCGGACTCGCCGGCGTCACCATCACGGTAGAAGACGGCCGCTATTGCCCGCGCTTCACAGCCCGTGTGATTCGCGATGTCTCGATCAAGCCTTCGCCGACCAACATTGCCAGCCGCCTGGCGCTGCTCGATCAGCGCCCCATCAACAATGCGGTCGACGCAACCAACTACGTCCTCTGGGAGATCGGCAAACCCACGCACGTGTTCGATCTCGACCTGCTCGAAGGCGGCCGCATCGTAGTCCGCTTCGCGCGCGCGGGCGAGAGCCTAAAGACCCTCGACGGCGTCGAGCGCAAGCTCACCACCGAAGACCTGGTGGTAGCCGACGCGAAGAAACCGGTCGGCCTGGCGGGTGTGATGGGCGGCTACGACACCATGATCACGGAGGAGACGCACAACATCTTGATCGAATCCGCGTGGTGGGATCCCGCCACTATTCGCAAAGCTTCGAAGCGCCACGCCCTGCACACCGACGCATCGCACCGCTTCGAGCGAGGCGCAGATTTCGAATCGACTATCGTCTCGACCGACCGGGTTGCAGAGCTGATCCTCGCATCGGGCGGAGGAAAATTGACCGGCGACGTCATCGACGTGGTGGTCGGAGCAAGAGACCAGGCCCCGATTGTCCTTAGCATCTCGGAAGTCCACCGCATTCTGGGAAAGGCCCTCAGTGTAGAAGAGATTCTCCGCATCCTCACCCGCCTCGGATTCGAGTTCACCGCCGAACGGCACGATGGAGAGGAGTTCACCGTGACTGTCCCTTCGTGGCGGCTGGATGTCGAGCGCGAAATCGACATCATTGAAGAAATCGCGCGCCTGCACGGCTACGACCGGTTCCCGAATACGCTCCCCGCCTACGCAGGTGCGGTGATCGAACTTCCCGACGCCGCCAAGGACGCCAGGCTCCGCACGTCCCTGCTCGGGCTCGGTTACAACGAAGCCGTGTCCCTCGCCTTCATTTCGTCCGAAGACGCCAAGCGCTTCTCGCCAGCGACAGCGCTCCCGCTCGCTAATCCGCTGAGCGAAGAAGCGTCGGTCATGCGCACCTCGCTCGTGCCCGGCATGCTGAACATGCTCGCCTACAACCTGAATCGGGACAGCAACAGCGTCCGCTTGTTCGAAGCGGGCCAGGTGTACGAAGCCGACAGCACGAACTCAATCGAACCCAAGCACATTTGCCTTGGCGCCACCGGACAGGCACTACCAACGAACATCAACCGTCCAGAGGAAGCCCGTCCACTTTCCTTCTTCGACCTGAAGGGCGATATCGAGAATCTCCTCGAAGCGTTCGAATCAACCGCCCTGCACTACGATGCGCACGCTTCCGACTACTATCACCCTGGCCGCTCGGCGCGCGCCGTTATGGATGGCACCGTGGTGGCACAGTTCGGCCAGTTGCATCCTGACGTCGCCGCAGCCCGCAAACTCCGCCAGGACGTTTTCATCGCGGAACTCTATCTCGATCACCTGTATCAGCATGATCTCCGCCATCCGCGCTACCGCACCCTGCCGCGCTATCCCGCGGTGGAGCGGGACTTCTCCTTCCTGTTTGCTGACACCGTGACCTTCGAACAAATTCGGGAGTCGGCGGAGAAACTGCACCTGAGCACGCTCACCAGCTTCGAGCCCGCCGAAATCTTCCGCGGAGGCAATGTCCCGCCCGACAAATACTCGATCCTGTTACGAGCAGTCTTCCAATCCGGCGAACGCACGCTGCGCGAAGACGAAGTAGCGCAATGGTCCGCCCAGATGATCAAAGCCTTGCAAGCCCTGGGCGGCACGTTGAGAGCGTAAGCTTCCCGTCCCGTGTGCCGCGGACGCTCTGTGTGGCGCGGACACTCCTGTCCGCGTACGCCCGCGACAGCAATACCCGAAGCAGATGTCCTTCCGAGGCAATGAACAGGATTCGCAAGACTCCTACAAGCTTCCCTGTAGAAGCGCCCGGAATCTCTAACACGCCACGCCAGCGCGTCTCCCGATATAGTCGAAAGAGTGGCGCCGTCATTCCCGTTCGTCCGCTCGAAAGAAGTCGGTTACGCGGAGACTCTGCGTGAAATGGGTTCTAGGATTTTTCCTGCTTGCTCTTGGCACGCAGGGACTAGCGTCGGCCCAGGACGCTAGGAATACAAACCTACTACCCGACGCTGCGAGCGCCTCCAGGCCCGTGCCCAACTATCAACCCATCACACCCTCTCAGCGCAGCGGCTGGCTGGTGAAATCGACCGCAGGTGCGACCAGCCTCCTCCTGGCGGGCCCGCTAAGCGCCGCCATCGGGACCGCACGCAACATTCCTTCCGAGTACGGCGCGCATTGGGATGGTTTCGGAAAACGCAATGGAATGCGCCTGACCGGAATCGCTACCGGGAACCTGATCGAGGCCGGCCTCGGCGCAGCATGGGGCGAGGATCCACGTTACTTTCACTCTCCCGCTAGAGGCGTGTGGCCCAGAGTGAAATATGTAATCCGGACAACCTTTCTTGCGCCGCATCGGGACGGCCGTTGGCATCCCGCCTACGCCCGCTTTGCCGGGGACGTCGGCAACAACTTTCTGTCGAATGCCTGGCGTGCCGATAGCGAGGCCAAAACCAGCGGCGCCGTAGTGCGCTCGGTGTGGGGAGTAGTCGGCCGCATGGGCAGCCAAGCTTTCGCGGAGTTCTGGCCCGACGTGCAGAAGAAGATTCTCCGCAAGTAAGTCCTTTCAGGAAAACCAACCGTGGTCCTAGTTCGCTTATCGCTTACCGCATCCAGCGCAAGCATGAGGGCTCGGTATGGTTGTGCTAGTCTGACCAAACCATGTCGGACGTGGCCGCACATCCAAAGCATTTCCTCAGCGACAAAGTTTCCCACTTCACCGAATCCGTAATCCGCGAGATGACCCGCCAGGCGATGCTGCAGGACGCGATCAATCTTGCCCAGGGATTTCCCGACTTCTCGGCGCCCGCGGAAATCAAGAAAGCCGCACAGGAAGCGATCGCCGCTGACGTAAACCAGTACGCCATCACCTGGGGCGCCAAGAGCCTGCGCAACGCAATCGCCCGTCAGATGCACGCCTGGCAAGGCGTTCCGGTCGATCCCGAAACCCAGGTCACTGTCTGTTGCGGATCCACCGAGGCGATGATCTCCACCCTGCTCGCGGTCTGCAACGCCGGCGACGAAGTCGTGATCTTCGAACCCTACTACGAAAACTACGGCCCTGATTCGATTCTCAGCGGAGCGAAACCGCGCTTCGTAAAGCTGCGTCCGCCCAGTACCGCCGAGGGTGAATGGACCTTCGACGAGCGCGAAGTGCGGGCCGCCTTCCACAAGCACACCAAAGCCGTCATCGTAAACACACCGAACAATCCCACCGGCAAGGTGTTCACGCGCGCGGAACTCGAGACCATCCGCGACCTGTGCGTGGAGTTCGATGTCCTCGCCATCACCGATGAGATTTACGAACACATCCTGTACGACGGGACCAAGCACATCTCGATCGCCAGCCTCGACGGCATGCAGGACCGCACCATCACCATCAATGGCATGTCGAAGACCTACAGCGTAACCGGTTGGCGCGTGGGCTGGACAATCGCGCCGCCCCGCGTCGCCGACGCGATCCGCAAAGTCCACGATTTCCTCACCGTGGGCGCTCCCGCGCCGCTGCAGGAAGCGGGCGCCGCCGCCCTGAGCCTCCCCGAAAGCTACTACCGTAATCTGGCTGAGGGATACCGCAAGCGCCGCGATCGCCTGATTCCTTCGCTGACCGCGGCAGGCTTCAAATGCTTCTTGCCACGCGGCGCGTATTACGTGATGACCGACATCAGCGAGTTCGGTTTCCCTGACGACATCGCCTTCACCAAGCACCTGGTCAGCGAGATCGGCGTGGCCGCCGTCCCCGGCTCGAGCTTCTATCGTGATCCGCGAGACGGTGCGCGGCAGGTACGCTTTGCCTTCTGCAAGCGCGATGAGACCCTCGACGAAGCTGCGCGTCGACTAAAAAAACTTCACAGGTAAATTCACCCCGGAGTCAGAGAGACAGCAAGAAGGCCAGATTCCTCGCTGCGCCCGGGGAATGACAACTTTAACTGCTAATAGGTCCAAGAATTCCGGGCAGCAAGGTTTCCACACGGCATTACCTCACTCCCCACCGTTTTACTCGCGGCCCGCAGCGCAAAGCTCGCGGTTCGAAGGGCGATCCGTCCGTTTGATCTATCCCCACTTCCGTGCCTCATTCCGCCCATCGATTCCACGCCATTCTGCGGTATACTGCGCTCAAGTTCGTATTTTTCTGTTGGGAAGAAACTCATCATGGTTCTCAAAGCCGTAGAAGAGGTATCTGCCGAGGTTCCGGCCGACGAATTCCAGGCCCTGGAAGAGAAGGTTTATCGCACTATTGAGTTGTACAAGGCCGCCCGCGAGGCAAAGACTTCGGCCGAACGCGATGTGCAGCGTCTGCGCCAGCAGCTCGAGGAGCGTGAAGAGGAAGTAGAGACCCTGCGCCGCGAAGCCGTCCAGCTGCGCAAGGACCGTGAGGAAGTGCGCGGCCGCGTAGAAAAGATGCTGCGCCAGATCGATACCATCGGGGAGCAAGCCGCGAGTTAAGCTGCACCCGGTCAGGCGGCACCAGCGTGAGAAACGAGGATCAGCTATGGCAACGGCGACCCGGCAAAACCCGGTGAAAGACGTGAATAACACCAGCGTGCGCGTAGAGATTTTCGATCAGGCCTACAATCTCCGCGGCTCCGATCCCGATTACATTCTCAAGCTCGCCGAATACGTCGACGCCAAGATGCGCGCGGTAGCCGAACAAACCAACACGATAGACACCGTCCGCCTGGCGGTTCTGGCTGCTCTGAACATCGCTGATGAATTTCACCTGCTAAAACGTAGGGCGGAGGGTGGTACACCCAACTATCAGGTGCGAGCCAACAAGCTCGTGGATGCACTGGACGAAGTCCTCGAAAACTCGCGCGCGGGCTAATTGCCTCCCATCCGCGGTCTTTACACTTGTCATCCCGAGCGAAGTGAGGCGGAGCCGAACGCAGTCGAGGCACCTTGCGTTTTCAAGTCATTCCCCACCGAGCAGATTGATGTTCCGTCGTCATCGTTGAGGGAATGCAACTACTCTTCGCTCGTTGCCGCTTTGTAACCGCTCCGTGGCAATACTCTTGGATTCGATCTACATTCTCGCGGGCTCATGCGCGATTCTACGGACCACACGAAAGTCTCTGGCAAGTCGATTGCCAACTTTTTATGTCTTCCCTCTTGCGCATCCCGCAATCTTTCCCTAGCATCCAATGCTGAAAGCCGACCTGCGACGTTGGTGATGGTGGTAACCGATTTTTGAACCAACACCGAATGAACGGGGACTCGACTCGAAAATTCGATCCGGTGTGCGATGCTCCGCCATGCGGAGATGCCTAAAGGGTCTCGGCGGGTTCCCACCGTCAAGGACGGGTTCATTCTCGGCCTGCCACACGGCGCAGCGGGTCGGCTTTTATTAGCTAATGGCTCTCGGTCGTTCGCTGTTGGCCAAACCTCCTTTGCTCCTCGGCACTCTCGAGTGGTCGTAGCGTCTCAAACTTGCAAACTCTCAAACCCTGTCATCCTGAGCGCAATTGAAGGACCTTGCGTTTGCCAAGGCCGCCACGGGCCGGCTGAGGATTTCTCACCACGGCCTACCCATACCGCTTCCATTCGCCGACGACCTTTGCACTCGGGATGCGTCTGCCCCGTACCAGTTTTCCAGTCCCTCGCACTAAGTCCTGCTAAAATGAACCTAGATAAAATTGCTGCATCTAAACATCTGTGTATCCCCAAGTTTTTCATTCCGGCCGCTTCTTCCTCCCCACCTACGGTCTTCTAGTCGCCACTGGTGTTCTGATTGGCCTCTGGATCAGCGTACGCAACTCCGCCAAACAAGGCATCGACCCCGACAAGGCTTGGAATTTCGGCATTCTGGTCGTATTGTGCGGCATTCTCGGCGCAAAAATTCTGTACATCATCAATGACTGGAGTTCCTACGCCGCGCATCCCAGCGAGATTTTCAGCATCAGCACGCTGCAAGCGGGAGGGGTCTTTTCCGGCGGACTGATTGGCGCACTGCTGGCCGCGGTATGGTACATCCGCAAACATCATATGCCTGCGCTCGCCACCTGTGACGCCTTCGCTCCTGGGCTGGCGTTGGGACATGCAATCGGTCGCATCGGCTGCTTCGCCGCGGGCTGCTGCTGGGGCAAACCCACTCATGCCTGGTGGGGAGTGACGTTCACCAATCCCGTGGCAAACGCGCTGGTCGGAACTCCTCTGAATGAAGCTCTCGAACCCACCCAGCTGTTCGAGTCGGCCGTCGAACTAGCGAACTTCTTCCTGCTAATGTGGATGCTCAAGCGCAAGAAGTTTGATGGTCAGGTGTTTGGCGCGTACCTGATTCTCTATGGCGTGGCGCGCTTCTTCCTCGAATTTCTACGCGGCGACCCAGGCCGTGGCTCAGTCTTCGGTGGAATGATGACCGGCACGCAACTGATCTCGATTGGACTCGTCATCCTGGGCGGGCTGATCTGGTGGCTGCGCGCCGGTGTTCCCCGAGCCGTGCCAGCAGAGGCCGGCCCGCTAGCGTAGGCCCAGACGCCCTCGTCTGGACGGCCGGGCGCAGGCCGGGCAGAGCCCTTATCGAAGCTGTTTGTTTGGGCAGACGCGGGCTTCGGCTCCTTCGCGTTTCGTCTCTGTTCACGAATCCGCCAGTAGGTACGCCGTTACGGTAAACTTTCCTCCCATCGATGCCTGCCCAATTTCCCGCCACTTTCCCGGTAACCCCCGAAGACGCAGGCAAACGCCTCGACCAATTCCTGGCCGTCAAGATCCCGGACGTCAGCCGAGCACGCGTGCAGCAACTCATCGAACAACACCAGGTACTCGTCAACGACAGCGAAGCTAAACCTTCTCTGCGCCTGCGCGGCGGCGAGACCATCCGCGTGCTAGGCGCGGCTCAACTCGAACCCCTGCGGGCCATCCCCGAGGACATTGCCCTGGATCTTGTGTACGAAGATGATGACCTAGCCATTGTGAACAAGCCTGCAGGAATGATGGTCCACGCCGGCGCCGGCGCCACGGAAGATGAACGCAACCGCGGAACTCTGGTCAACGCCTTGTTGCACCGCTTCGGAACGCTTTCCGCCGTTGGAGGCGAGTTGCGTCCTGGCATTGTGCACCGGCTCGACAAAGACACCAGCGGCCTGATCGTGGTTGCCAAGAATGACGAAGCACATCGCAAGCTGGCGGCGCAATTTGCCCACCGGCAGGTGAAAAAGACCTACATAGCGTTAGTGCACGGCGCCATGAAGGCGGAACGTGGAACCATCCACGCCAGCATCAGCCGCGACAGTGTGCGCCGCGTACGCATGACCACCCTCCGCTCCGGCGGACGCGAAGCGATCACCCACTATCAAGTCCGCCAACGAATCGACTCGCCCTTCGGCAAATTCACTTTGCTGGAGTTGAAAATCGATACCGGACGAACGCACCAGATCCGCGTACACCTCTCGTCGCAGGGCCATCCGGTGGTCGGCGATGTCCTGTACGGAGCGCCTCGCGAGATCAAAACACTTTCGACGAAAGGCCCGAAGATTGGCTATGAAAAAAGCGGCGAACCATTCTCGCTCCCCAGAAACTTCCTGCATGCAGCCGCCTTGGAACTCCACCATCCCCGCACCGAAAAACTTATTTCCTTCAAGGGTCCGCTGCCGCCGGAACTGGAGTCTCTTCTGGCAAGGCTCCAAAGCAACTAGTCTGTTGTCCCACAAATTCGCCCCATAAAGTGTGTCATCCCGACCGGAGCGAAGCGGAGTGGAGGGACCTTGTGTTGCAAGCCTTTGCATCTCCAGCTCCTAGGCTGAGATATTCAAAGAATTTTAGTTAGGGACACCGCACTAGCAAACTCGAAGGCAGAAGAGACGGATCGCGAGTGTCCCAGACTGTGAGTTGGATTGCGGTTCCGTTCCTGATACAAACGGAGGAGATTTCAACTTGCGTTTCGGAAGAGAAGAAAAGGAAAGGTATTTCCGGCTACCTGCCAACAGCGAACGACCAAAGCCAGCTGAGGACAGACGACTGAAGACTGGCTACTACCCCCCCTGCTTCAACTCCGTCAGCACCTGCCGTGCGATCTCCTTCAACGTTTCAAACACTCCGCCGCCCTGAAATGCGATCGCTTCGATCACAGCCTCGTTTTTCCGTCGGAGTTCTTTGGCCAAAGTGTCCACCGGCAATACGTTGGGCAGGTCGCGCTTATTCAGTTGCAGGACGTAGGGAATCTTGAAGAAGTCGTAGCCATGCTCCTTGAGGTTGTCCATCAGATTGTCGAGCGCTTCCACATTAGCGTCCATACGCTCCTCTTGCGAGTCGGCCACGAAAACGATCCCGTCCACGCCCCGCAAGATCAGTTTGCGGCTGGCGTCGTAAAACACTTGGCCCGGAACGGTGTAGAGGTGAATACGGGTCTTGAAGCCGCGCACCGAACCCAGATCGAGCGGCAGGAAGTCGAAGAACAAAGTACGCTCGGTCTCAGTCGCGAGCGAGATCATCTTGCCCTTCTGCTGCTCGGCAGTTTTCTGGTAGATATGCTGCAGATTCGTGGTCTTGCCGCCTAAACCGGCGCCGTAATACACGATCTTGCAGTTGATCTCGCGGGCTGCAAAATTGATGAAACTCAAAGACTTTCCTCTAAATGAACCAGCCGTTGGAGGCACTCCGACCCGCCGGACTGCCAACGCACAAAAATATCCCTTGGAGTACTGCTGGTCTTTATACCATATGGCCATTGTTACCGGCAGGTTACGGCGGTTACTGGTGAGGAGCGCGTCCGCAGCACGAGGCTACTTCACGGCGGGCAACGGATAGTAGCCAGCCTTGGCGCTGACTTTCAGTCCCGGACGGGCCACTTTAACTTCGATGTCACGATACGTGCTGCTCGGTGTAGCTCGGGTGGTGTATCCCAGGGTGTACTGGTTGCGTGCGTCGAGGGTCGCGCGGGCGTAGGCCACCTCGATGTTATCGCGATTAAATTCCGTAAACACTTCTCCGCCCGTAGCCCCGGCATATCTGGGGAGGATGTCTCCGTACCCGTAGTGCGGTAGATGTAGTTTCTGTAGCTTGCTGTAGACAGGGATGGACGCGTTCTCCACACCGATGGCGTATACCGTCACCTCGCGCGAGAGCAGTACCTTCAAGACATCGCTGTAGGAGACGCGGCTGCCATACTCGCGTCCGTCGCTGATGACAAAGATAATCTTCCGCCGCGCTCGGTCGCGCTTGCTCAAGTCCAGCGCAGCTCGCAGAATGGCGTCGTTGAGCACGCGCACGTCCTTGGGAGGAGCGATATTGGGCTGCGCCCCCGGACGCTCGACCGGCACGCCGTTCACGGTGGGCCCCTGCGGGCCCAGCGGCCCGTTCATGACGGGCACGCCGTTGTTGCGGCCGTGTTCCAGTTTCATTTGATTCAAGACCGCCGTCAGCTTCTGACCAACCGTGGAGAAGTCCGTCACCTGGCTCACGGTAGAACTGAAGGTATAGAGCGAAACTTCGTCATACGGGCTGAACGCGCCCGAGAGCGCCGAGTAGGTTTGGTTAATCTTCTGCAATGCCACATCGGGCATGCCGGTGTCGAGCACGATGGCCGCGGAGAGGGGGAACGGATCACTGGTGAAGAACTTGAGCGGCTCTTTTCGTCCATCCTCGAATACCGAGAAGTCCTTGGGAAGGAGCCCGTCTACTAAGTGCCCGCCGTCATCTTTCACCGTAACTGGCACCAGCACGAAATTGGTTGTGACCGTAATTGTGTAGAGGTCGTCCCTGCGATTCATTCCCTCGGTGGGAGCCGAGCCCGGCGGAATAGTTTTGACCGGCGGCATCGGCGGAGGCGAGGTCTCAGATCCGGCCGAAGCTGGCTGACCTCCTGCAGGTACCGGCTGTGCCTCGGGCGGTCGGGGCGGCGGTAGATTCGTGGGGAATGTCTGCACCGGTCGAGTTGCCGAGGGTGCGTCCGGTATGTCCTGTTGAGATTGGGGGTTCTGGGCCTGATCCTGAGCAACCGCGACCTGCGCGATCACACTCACAGCGAAAAACACCGTAGCGATCCGAAAACTGCGCACCATCAGCTGACCCAAGGTCTTATTCTCCCGCCAGCAGGCAACCGTACACCTCCTGGGATGCTCAAACCGAGTGAATTGGTACATTCAACCTTACAGGATTAGACTAGCAAAAGTCTCACGAGAATCACTTCATGCCGAAAGCCCCTGTGCTCTTATTGTTTCTGACCCTGGCTGTCCCCTTGGTCGCCCAGCAGCAGTCGCAGGCCCCCGCGGATGACGACCAATCCACCGAGACCTTGAAGGTTCGGGTCAACGTGGTGCAGTTATTCTTTAACGTCAAGGACAAGAAAGGCGCCCTGATTCCCAATCAGACCAAGGATGACTTCCAGATTCTGGAGGACGGCAAGCCCCAGACCATCAAATACTTCACGGCGGAAAGCAATCTTCCGCTCACGCTTGGAATCCTAATCGACTCCAGCGGCAGCCAGATGCGTGTGTTGGAGATGGAAAAAGAAGTCGGCGGCTCGTTCCTGAGCCAGATCCTGCGCGACAAGGACGAAGCTTTCGTGATCGACTTCGACGTAAACGTTGATCTGTTGCAGGACTTTACGAATGACGTGCATCGTCTGAAAGCAGCCCTGAACAAGGCAAGAGTCAACACCGGTGGCGGTGGAGGCTCGCTCCCTGGCCTGGGAGGCGGCCCGATTCCCACCAGCACTCCGCGCGGCACGTTACTCTACGACGCCGTTTACCTCGCGGCGCACGATCAACTGGCGCACGAAGTCGGACGCAAAGCCATGATTCTTCTCACGGATGGCGAAGACCAGGGCAGCCAACTCCACATCAGAGACGCAATCGAGGCCGCGCAGAAGTCCGACTCCATCGTGTATGTGATTCTGATCGCGGACCGCGGATTCTACGGCGGTTTCGGCTATTCTGGCGACTCAGAGATGAAAAAACTCGCCGGCGAAACCGGCGGGCGGGTGATTGAAGTCGGCAACAAGTTCGACAAGCTTAAGGAAGCCTTCGACCAGATCGCCAACGAACTTCGCAGCCAGTACAACCTCGGCTACACACCGACCAACACCGTCCAGGATGGATCGTTCCGCAAGATCGAGCTGCGCTCCAAGCAGGGATATAAAGTCCAGACCCGCAGTGGTTACTACGCCATCGCCCACAAATCCGACTGAGCAGCGCAGAAGAAGCGGAGTTTGTGTCGTCAGTGGTCCTTCCATGTCACGGAGGACAGGCATCGCAACCCAAGCGCGAAACAGTTTTGTTTTGAAGGGGTGCGGCTTCAGCCGCGCCGCAAAGACTGCTCGTAGGAATGGCGGCTTCAGCCGCTCAGGTTCGCTGCGTGCAGCTTAGATTACTTTTGGTGCGGTCCGCGTCTGCGGCGCACTGGTCACCTTGGAATTCTCCTCAGTGATACGCTGGAAGCGCGGACTTCTCTGATGACAACCTCCAACACAATCAGCTCTCCGCCCCTCGGCGCGCTAGTGGACTCCGCCCCTGCAAAAGCTCCACAACTCACTACGCTCACAGGCCGATTTGTCACGCTGGTCCCCCTTGATCCTGAGGCGCATGGCGGTTCTCTCTACGAGAAAAGCCACGGCGAGGAGCGCGAATCGCTTTGGCGTTACTTGTTTGACGGGCCCTACCCGAATCGCCCCGCCTTCGACACGCGCCTTCGGCAGATGGCAGCGTCCAAAGATCCGTTATTTTTCAGCATTCTGGATCAGGGATCGCGAGTTGCGGTCGGATTCGCATCGTACTTGCGGATCGAACCGGCCCATCGCGGCATAGAAGTGGGCAGCATTCTCTTCACGCCAGCACTGCAGCGGACACCGGGAGCGACCGAGGCTATGTACCTGATGGCGCGTCACGTATTCGAGGACCTTGGCTACCGGCGGTATGAGTGGAAATGCAATTCTCTCAACGAACCATCGCGTCGCGCGGCCTTGCGGCTCGGGTTCACGTTTGAGGGCATCTTTCGCCAGCACATGATTCTCAAAGGCCGCAACCGCGACACCGCCTGGTACGCCATGCTGGATTCGGAGTGGCCCACGCGCAAAGCAAACTTTGAACAGTGGCTGTCGCCCACGAATTTCGACAGGGAAGGCCGGCAAAGGCAATCACTGGCACAGATGAATGGCTTGCCGGCCGGGCGGCCCCATCTTTAGGTGCTCGAGCAGCGCTTTGTATTGGTTCACTCACTGCTAAGTCGTCGAATATCTGGGGTCCATGACACTTCCAAGAAGTCACCCAATGAAACTACTACGACTGTTGATTGCGTTCATAGTATCCCTGCCTGTCTCGTACGTGCCGACTATCAAGGCTTTGATGTTGTACTCGGCTTGGACCCACGGGGACTGTACGCCGGCCGCTGCTGCTGGTTCTCGGCGCAGGGCTGTTCCTGGGAATGTTTTACGGGATCAATCGGCTGCTCTTGAAACTGACCTAGTTCTGACCAGCGTCCGGCGCAGCGGGCACATGGTTTCCTTCGTCCCAAGGTCCGGCACGTGGCCGGAGGGCGTTTTAGCGGACTTTGTTATCTCGGGTCGAGGTTCGAGAATGCCGACGCCATTGTAGTCACCTCTCGGACCGTGGGGTCTTTCGACTTCGTTCGGCTGGCGCCTCCTCCCTTCGCTCAAGATAACAGATCAAAAAA